>Ga0308169_10002040_pt1 | contig 21819 bp, 34 predicted proteins | sample PhyBR1_2_FD_202139 | JGI IMG/M metagenome (GOLD analysis project Ga0308169, IMG submission 202139) | Phyllosphere microbial communities from UC Gill Tract Community Farm, Albany, California, United States - DLSLSB.R1 | ecosystem: Host-associated > Plants > Phyllosphere > Unclassified | place...
TCGCGGAAAGGGACGCGTTCGAGGACTGGTGATTAGTGCGGCTGAATGCGTCATCGCTGCGACTCACCCGGCAGGAGGACGATGACGGGGCGCTTCGACGAAACGAACAGCGGACTTATCCCCCTGGGTACGGCCTTGTGGACTGGGAGTGGTCGGGCACCCGTCGGAGGGGAGGACGGACTCGCTGGTGTAGACACAAGGGCTGCGCCACCGCGATTCCCGCACAACGCCGCGCTCGGCTCTTTCAATGATACCGGGCTTCCCTCGATGGTGGAAGACCACGGCCCTGCCTGCCCAGCGTCATTCGGCCCCGAAGCAGGGATCATCGTGTTTTGTGAGAGGGCCGGCACCGGGGCCTCGGATACGTGGAGCCTATTCTCTTGAAGGGCATTATACAGCTCCAGTCTGGTATCAGCGGGCATCGTACCCACTTGAACCGAGCTGACCGGATGGGCTGACAGAGCCTGGCCTGCAGGGTCTTCATCCACACCTCCGGCGCTGACATCCACCACTCTGGCAGCTCCTGCGGCCTCTCTCGCATCTTCTGCCTCAGGGCCGCCCAGCGACCCCCGCCCCTCGCATCGATTGCTTCGACTGGAATCGCACGAGGGTCGGCTCCGGCTTGCAGGAGCATCTTGACCATCTTCCTGGTGTCTACGTGGACCGAGCGCAAGACGACAAACGCCAAGATGGGAAGACCGGGAGCACAGGTGGCGTTCGGGTCCGTGCCGTTGTTGAGCAGGTACTGGAAGATGTCGAGTTGACCCGCTCGGCAGGTGAAGAAGATGAGAGGCCAACCGGCACACGCGTCCTTGGTCGCCTGGAGGAACAGCTCGCTGAGGTGAGCTGTCACAGAACCGTTGACTCGAGGGAGCTCACGGCTTCCGGTGGTGCAGCGCAGTTATGTGCGCCAAGCGAAAACCTGACCTGTTGGTCGGGGACAGCAAGCCCGCGATGTCTGTCGGGGATGCGACACGCTCGAACCAAGACCCCGCACCGAGGGGCGTGGGTGACACGTATGGTGGACTCGGATTCGCCGCGAACTGATATGAGCTCTCTGATGGGCGTGACGCAGCTGATTGGTTGCTCACTTCAACGGCTGGCGGTCGTTCCTGCTTGGTGGGGTGGGCCTCGTGCGGAGCTGCTCGGAAGGGCGGACGCGCTGGGGTAAAAGACGGTCGCGCGGGGAGACGTGGCGCTGGTGGTGCCACAGCCGCTGGGGCACTCGGAGCGGGAGCTTTGCCTGCCAGCTGGGAACCCCCTGAGGGCTGAACCATCCTCGCGTCTGCGGCGTGGGATTGATAGCATTGTCCAGCCCCATACTTGCACGCTTCCGACTGCGCACAAACATAGGCTGCCGTCAGCCGTTTGAGCTTCTCAGACTCGGTCTACGTGAACATACCTTGCGCCGTGCTGATGCCCCATCTCAGCTGCTGCGCCCGTAGGGCCACATGTGTAGCGAGGTCGGCGGGGTGCAGATGAGGACAGCTGTCCTTGCAGTACCCGCCTGAATCGACGTATGGCAAACAAACCCGCTTCAAAGACTGGCTGCCTGTATTCTGAGTTCTCGTGGCTCAAGTGTTTTACGAGCGCTGACTCACTGTCAGGTTGCATGCCGACAAGAAAAGGGTTGATGGTCCTGTGCCAAGGCGTTTCTACTTCGCTAATCCTGGATTCAACTTGAAGGATGAGCTTTTAGTTTACCACGAGAAGCGTTTATAGCCAGACGCTGTCCGCGGAAGACCACACCATCAGTTATCCCGCTTTGACCTTGACCAGGCCCGCCCTCCGCGCCTCGTTTGGTCAATCTTCCGCGCATGACGCATGTCAAAGGACTCTATCAGCGCCACATGCTCAGCCTCGCCCCGCGCCCTGGCAGTAGTTGCAATCCTCGACTAGCCTTGACTTCGGGCGTCCAGGCAACGAACGCCCGGACGAGACGTGCCCTGTGCTCAGCGGAAGCATGCAGTTCACACACCGCTTGAGCTCAGGGCGTATGCAGGTCGTCACGGGTGTATGCATGCAGATGGGTGTCCATACATGATGAGCTCTATGACGCCGACAGATCAGCTAACAGATGTGCGAAGCGAAAGCGAAGGGGCGTCAAATTGGTTTTCGGTGAATGCTGGCGTATATTTACAGTGTCGGGCGCAGGGCCAGGCAGCCACTCTGGGGCGGGTATTGTCCATCAATCGGTTCGTACAGGTCGTGAGTCGTTCGCGTGGCGGGCATTGAGACAAAACGGTCCAAGGCGATTACATCGGTTCAGCTTCGGGCTCGAGCTCGTGCTCGTCTCGCTCTGCTCGCTCGATCAGCAGACGCTGGGTGATGAGGTCGGCGACGGCCTTTCCATCTGCATGTCAGTCTTTGTCCGGCCGGAACACTTGGCTCGCAGCTCACTCAGGGGAATTTCGTTGCCCTGGAATCCCTCGGGATAGGCGACCTGCGGCGTGTCCGGCGCAGTGAAGATCTCCTTGTCCCACACCCCGTAATGACGGATTCCGAGCGCTCGAGCGGTAAACTCGTAGTCTTCGGCGAATCCTCCGGGGTAGAAGAATTCGATCACAGTCGCGCGGGGGTTTTGCGCGTTCATCCATAAAAGGTGGGTCAATCCATTGCCGTGCACACCCATCATGATGGTCGTTCGGGCCGACAGACGGATCTGCTCGTCTCGACTGAGTTTGTCCATTGACACAATGTTGACCTGGAGTCAGGATTTGCATCAGGATGGTCCATAGACTCGTCACTCACCTCCCATCCGTACTTCTTCTCCAGCGCCTGAAGCTCCTTGACCAGTTCATCATGATCCTTCTTGATCAACATCCTCCGTCCCCAGTCCTGCCTGCTGACGTAGGTGATGACCGGCTTGCCGGCCAGCAACTTCTGCTCCAGTTTCTTCGCCTCGAGCTCTTCCGATTCCTCCTGAGACTGCGCGTCCTCCTGTTCCTCGAGTGCCAGAACGTCAAACTCGCTCGGCACGAGCTCCTCCTCGATGCCCACACCGCTGATCTCCTCCGAAACAGAGTGGCCGGCTTCTGCACCAACGAATTCGAGCAGGTTTCGTCGGACGGGCGCCCACCAGTACTTGCTCGCTTGCAGAGTGACGGCTTCCGCGGCGGTTCGCCATGTCTTGGCGAATTCGGGACCTCGGAAAGCGGCAGCTCGGTCGGCGAAGACGACGCGCTCGAACACGAAGGCTCGACCAGTGTCGGTGCGGTCGAGGAAGTCGCTCATATACTCGTAGGACATCGACGGGAAGATCGCCCGGGAGAGGAAAGAGTTCATCTTGGCGTAGTCGTTCCACTTGCCGGCGCTCGTGTGAGGAAAGATCATTCGGGATGGCGAAGGGAGGTGAGTGTGGCCGTTGGCGGCGATGGTCGGGTCGAGCGATGCGTATGTGCGCCAGAGACCGACGAGGAGCTCGGCGGCGAAGCTGGTCGTAAGCTGTGTGATCCGCGAGTCCATTTCAGCGCTAACTCACTGGTAGTAGTGGTCGAGGAACTGAGGCGGGTCGTTGACCAAGAACGTTGTACCGGAAACTCGCGAAGCAGACTGACCAAACAAGCGTTGCGCCTCGGACGGGAAGATGATTCGCATGTCCTGCTCGGTAGGTTCTCTGGACGTCAGATACGCCGGAGACTTGATACAGAGCCCGACTCACCGTCCTTGAATCGACTCCTCGTCGTTCCAGATCTCTTTGCCCGTCGAAGTCATCAGACGCAGGAGCGGGACGTGCGACGGCTCGTCGGTGACGATGAACCAAGTACCGTTGTGCAAGTACAGCTGGTCAAAGATCGTCCATCCTGGTCGTCAGCAGGTGTTGCCGGGGCTGCTATGACGCGACGTACCTGGCGCGTGTCCGAGGACTTCTGTGCGCACGGCTCCTTCGTCGCCCCACTTAACCTTGGACTCGGTCATTCCAGCCACAACCCTCCCCTCGCTAGCCTTGACGCCAGCCTTGACATCCTCGAGGAACTTGCCGTGCTTGCCCGACGTCTCGCGGTCCTTCTCCCATTCAGCGGATCCGTGCTTTGTCCGCCCGTTCTGAGAGTAGTCGAACCGTAATGAAAAGTCGAACTGCAGAAAGAGACCCAGAACGAAGAAGCACGAGAGAACGAGAAGGATGTCACGTTTTGTTGGGTGGAACGGCGACATGCCTGCGGACGACGTCGACGCGGTGGGGAGGATGGGTTTGGACGAAATGATGGGCGGCGTCGAGGATGTGAACGTGAACGTAGCGTCTTCACGGCGTGTCGAAAATGGATCGAGGGGGTGTGGGTGAAATAAGTACTCGGCCTGCTGTGTTGACTTGTTGTCGTCTTTCGTCGTCGTCGAGAGAGTGCGTGAGTAAGAAGTGGACGAGTGAGGATTGTATGCTGGGACGGGCTGAGGGGGGTGTATGAATCTCGGAGTGAGACACATTCGCTGGCCCGCTTTGTCTCGAAAACACCAGCCAAGCGGGCCATCATCATCCCCTCAGGGTCCAACTCGCTGCACAGGAACCGGCCTCACAGGAATTCCAGGGACCCGCCGATTGAAAGCGCGGCGACGCGGCGGGACAGGGCCAGGCCCGGCCACTTGCACGGGATCTCAAAGCATTAGTCCCGTCACAGCCCCATCCTATTCACTCGTGCACTGCCTTTACAAAGGATATTACAACTCGACTACAATCCCAATCGCGGTCGACAAACATGTGGCACGGGGCACGCGTTGGCCCTGGACGCCCCTCTGCTTCTTCCCGGTTGGCCTAAAATAGAGCATGCGAGATGGTGCATCAGTTGGCAGATGGATCAACACAACGCTTTCCTAAGCTTGTCACGACTACAGGAGGCGTCGGTCTCGACCACGGATGGTCTGTGCATGCCAATCAATCACGCGTGTGACGGGATCGGGTGAGGGTGTCTTGCCGGGATTGCGCCGGGCCGGGCGTTGTTGATCCGCAGCCGGGGAATGGGGGATGATTGGCGAATTGGCGACTGCAATCAAGCATCGTTGCATCGGCACATCATGACAGCAATCTCTACAGCGGACTCACTCATCTTGGCTGCTCCTCCACCTGCGCTGGCAACAGAATGCAACGAGCGTAGTCGCGCGTCAAGGAAACAATACTCAGTCAGGCGACGGTATCGATGCTTACTGTGATACGGCATCAGACAACGACCGATGCTCACATCACTGACAGTCTAGGCCCAACGACGGCACTTTGGTGCTCGTCAACTCGCCAATGGGCATTTCGAGCTCAGACAGCGCTTTCAAGCTTCTATGCTTGCAAGGCTGTCCTGTCAATTTCCTCATCAAGCATGAACGTACCCGCGGCGCCAGCATGTCCTCTCCGAACCCCCTCAGGGGACCCACCGAGATCACAGTCCTTCTTCCATTTCGGCTCTTTCACCGGCTACGAGGCTCTCGCGACCGTCGAGACGCTGCACAAGATCATTAAAGGGGAAACGAAGTCGCCTTTGGGACTGGAAGACTGGCGCGCGTTCATACATCGAGAAGGGATGGGCGAGGAGTGGCATTCGAGCATTGACTTGCTCAAAGAGATATTGCAGTAGGACCCGAAGTGAAGTAGACGAAGAGTCACTGACGGCAGATATGACCACGCGTTCTCCCAACTCCCGCCCGAGAAAGCAGCCATGTCGCTTCCGCCTTTCGAAGTGATCTCGCAGATGGCACTTCTGGATAGTTCTCTGCTCCAACCCCTCCGACCGCCTCTGCGGACGTTCGTGCCCGGTCACTCGGTCAAAGCGTCCATCACGTCCTTGACAGTTCACGAGAAGGGCTCCAGTCGGTATACAGTGATACCGCGCACGCCGAGAGTCGGTGCATTCATGACATTCACGTTTGGACACCACGACTCCCGCCCGTCGAGCATGATCAGCAACGACGGTGCGTCTTTGCCCGGTAGTCTCGCTAGTGGACTATCCCGGCCTAGACACATGACGAACCGGACTGCTAGACCCGCTGCTCCCACCGGAAAGCCCATTCCCCCTCCTGCGCCTTCCCCCTCCCACGTCTCGCAAGCGCTACCAGATCCGCTCATCCAGCCCCTCCGCCCGGCCCTCGAGCACCTCGTCGCGTCGACGAATAGGGCGGTCCTCGGGCTACCACCGGCGATCCTCACCCGGCTCCAGAGCGAGAGCGAGCTGACCACCCACCCCGAGCTTCTCCTCCCCCTCCGGCAATCGCTCGAGAGACGCCTCCTTGCTACCCACCTCCTGCCTTTCATCCACCTCTCGCTGCGCAATTTGCACCGACATACGGCGCTCGGGCGGCTCCTTGTCGGTCTCGTCACTGGCCTCGTCGCGCTTCTCTTCACTTTTCTGCTCCTGCTCGACCCAAGCCCTTTCAGACCTGGCCGGCCCGACCCGGTCGAGCGGCCGTTTCGCCTACTGCTGGTACCGATCTACCTAGGGGGTGTGGGTTACGCGATCGGTGCCAAGGCCGGTATGTGCTTGGTAAGTCTCATCCCAACTGTACACCAACGGCCCCATGGCACCATGCCACACGCTTATCCCAGTGGTTGGCGCTCTTTGGCGTGCGCGAAGACCCCTCCGCAGGCTCGACCTGTCAATCCGCCTTCAAAGCTCTGCGCGACAGATGGTCAAATCGACAGAGGCGGAGCTGGGCTGATCTCAGCACATCGATCCGGCCTGGGCGGAAATTGCTCAAGCGCGCGGCGTCCGTTCGGAGCGATACGATCGAGCTCGTTGCCTCGCACACTACCGCGTCGTCCTCATATCTTACAGCGGCCCAAACACGGTTAAACCAGCATGAGGATAGCCTCTGGATCATCCTGTGGCGATTGACGGGGATGGCATGGAACGTGACGCGCGTGGAGGACCTCACGCTGCTGAGGCACCATCGAAGGGTGTCGTACCGCATCGCGGGGTTTTTGGCCTTTCTTCTTGCTGTCATCTCGGCGGTCGTGTACTTTCTGCCTTACATTCCGGTGCGTCCAGCTGAAGCGTGACTGGGAAGGCCGCTGGGCCGAGCATTCAATCCGCATTCTGATGGACGTGTCTCGGACGACGTGCATGCTACATATCTACAGTGTACAGGGCACTATGTGGGTTCTGATCGTTCCCCGCCCCGCTCGCTTGCCCGCTCGCTCTCTGTGTCAACTCATCGTCGTCTAGGATGGGGTATATGTGCAGGTGTATCTCGATCTCGATCGCGCTGCGACTGTTGTTGCTGCTGTGATTGCTGGCCCTTGGACCAGTCTGGTTGCGGGGGAGGCGGGAGGTGTTGACCGTATGGTTGAGAGTGATTCCTTTTGTTGCCCGGCTTGGTGGGAGGGGTGTTGAACGCCGCTGGCGCGGGCGAGGCGGGGCGATCTTGCGGCGCTTTGAAGCCCTTCCGATCAGCCTACATGCTCGACCACATGGGTATATCACGAGCACTCACAATCTTGTGCCCCTCGTTGAAGACGTCTTCCATGACTTCGTCAAAGGTGCCTGCGCTCTCGTACTCTAGGAACTTCCTGTATAGCAACAGGGCGTACCGCGCGTCCTCGATAGAATCGTGAGTCGACGTCTGGATGTCTTTCTTGAGGATATACCACGACAGGAACCGTAGAGATAGCTTCCGTCGGGAGCCAGGCATCGAGTATATGCTGACCGTGTCGAGGACCTGATCAGGCGGAACGAAGATGTCTGACCGTCAGTATTCGGAAGTCTGGCACCGATGGCTGAAGACCCACTGATGGTCCGGAAGTCCTTGGACAAGCCATGTCCCACGAAGATACAGCCCAGATCGACAAGCAGTCGAAGTTTCTTGTATGCCACTTTGAGTGGAACGAGGGTATGCGGCGAGGTGCTCGGATCCAGATCACCGCCTGTCGTGAGCTTGGACAAGGCCTTTGAGCAGCCATCAGCTCACTCTTGATGCCCGAGAACTCGGTCAGATAGTCCACTACAGTCTCGCTGGTATGGATGTAGTCGTCGATGAACGGTATGCGCTCCTTCGGTCCCTGTCCGCGCAAGACTGACACACGCGCGAGAGACATATGCGATGGCTTGAGGATATTCTTGGTGCCGTCCGATCTGAACTCCATCTCTTCTTGCTGCAGCGCAACGAACTCCGCATCGATAGCGATCAGCGTTCCGGGTTTTGGCAGCTCTTTTGCGTCGAGGATGGTGTGCTTGATCATGTTCTTACGACGATTCCTGTCATCAGCTATTGCATCGATGTGAAGAAACGATCAGCTTACCTAGCAACCGAAACATCCTTGAAGAGCGCTGCGGAGTCGAGCTGCGTAGGCATGCTAGAGAAATCAAGCACTTGATCCCAGTCCACGCGTTCCAGTACAATCACAGCCGGGACCTTCCACGACTCGGCAAACGAGAACACCTCGCTTTCGGGTACAGGTCTGACCAGGAAATCGTTGAACATGACCCATTGCGATTCGCCAGACCCCTCGACGGGTACTGTAAGTCAGCCCGTCCTTTGCCATAACATCATCCTGGATTTACGCACCTTTAACGAAAGACAACAAGTGCGCGGACGCTTCAGGCGATGCCTGCACCTGCACAACCACAGCCTGTCGTCAGATACAGACACACTCGAGCCGTTTCGCGACCAACCCACCTTGACCTCGTACACCACCCCCGTATCATCAATCTCCATATCCCCGCTCTCAGTCATCTTGAATCCCACCCGGCTCGGCAAGTACTGCACCGTCTCCCCCGCCTTTCTCTTGTCCTTCCACACCTCGAACACCTCCGGTCCGCTAATCATCGCATTGACCGATATGACCGGCGGCAAACCTTTCGATGACGGGTCAGCCAATACCCTCTGGCTCAAGAGCGGCGCAAATTGCTTGCAGTTACTGCATGCCGCGCGGGTGGAAGTCTCGCGGATGATGGACGAGCGCAGCAGCTCGGGGAACGATGGCGCTTCCGCCGGCTTGCGCGGATAAGCTAGGTCTACCGCTTGCAGTGTGCCATGGCGGGTTGCCACGAAGCCACATGACTGACACGTGTTTGTCGTTTTGAGTTCGATGCCAAGGACCTGGTCGATCACAGAGGGCTTCGCCGCGGGTCGGAGGGATAGGTTGGCGATGTCCTTGGGCTTGATATCGGCGTTCCAGCCTTCGACAATCGCTTCGGTTGAGAAGGTCGATAAGAGCCACCTGTTGAAGTTCTGGATAAGGGACCCGTATTGCGGCAAGGTTTTCTCGTTCTCCACGAGCAGACCCAGCGCCGAAGCTACCATGAGCGTTACACCAGACCAGTCACTTCCCTGACCCACCTTGCGGGGTCGCGCTGAAAGCCCGGGAAAAGTTGGATGCCTGGCAATTCGTCCCATTCGCATCTTCCAACATTCTAAAGAGAAAGCCGGCCTCGCACAGCAGACAGTGCTCCTTCTTGCAGTCCACGCAGATGTGCCCCTTGGCAACAGTACGAATCGGCGTAGTATAATGCAATGCTTGGAGTAGGGCGTTGGTATACGAGTTGAGAATATCCGTCTCAAGACCGCTGTACTGGGTGTGATTGTAGAAGCCGAAGTCGAAGTCCTCGATCCCGAACTTGGAGTACTTGATCTCGACTTTGCGGTAATACTTTGGCACCTCGCCGGGCGCGACCTCTCGTTAGCAGCCGGTCCATTTGCTCCATGCACTCAAGAGCGAGACGCACCTCCTCGTCCAGCTCGCCCGACATGGATTGGTGCCTAGCCTTCCTGTCTTTCTCGCTGCGGAATCTAGGCGCACTATCTCTCCGGCTCGACAACGCCTGACCAGTTGCTCGTTTACCAGCTCCTGGTCGGGCGCTGATGACATATCGCTTTCCCCGCAGCTCGCGAGGGTTGGTGGCGTATCCGACGAAATCGACTGTCTTCATCGTATTCAGCACGACGGGCGGGATCGGTTCTGGCGGATTGAAGAACGGGGATGTGACGGGGGCGTAATCTGAAGGCGGGAAGTTGGACAAAAGTGGTTCGGTGTAGTACGGCATCCCGACAAGGTTGAGCGGGCTGGGCGTCAGTCATTGCCTATCCACTCCGATATCTTGAGCAGCACTCACGTCCGTTCATCCCACGCGATCGTCGGCGGGGCCTCGGGCGCTTCAGGCCATTCCGGCTTGACACCCCCAAGTCCACTGAAAGGCGGCAACTGCAGATTACCATCCTGATCGCGCTGCGCCGTCTCCCCCAGGTCATTCGTCGTCCATAGATGGACCTGTCCATCTGCATCTCCGAACGCAAGATAGTCTCCTCCGGAGCTGAGCGCCATGCTGGTGATGAACGAATTGACATCCAGTTGCTGGAACGTCCCCGCCGACCCAGTCGATATATCCGCAAGCTGGACAGACCCCTGTGCCGACGCGATGATCATCTTGGATTGATCCGACGGGTGCAAAACGCAGAAGGCCGGTCCTGCCGGGAAAGGTACAGGTGGAAGGGGCCGGAGCGTGCGGATATCGTACACCCTAACGTGGGTGTCGGCGAGAGGATGTCCTGCGCGATGTGTCCAGCCCCACGTACAGACGATGTTGCCCTGAGAGTCTGCGCCGCTGAGTCCGCCTGTGTGAGCCTGTGTGGGCTTGATCTGTGCGGAGGACTTGTAACCCATTCTCGGGTCGAGGAGGGATAGCTGACCGGAGAGCGATGCTGCAAAGACGGTCTTCCCGGCCGGAGCGAGGTGGACGATCGGACTGGGCGTATCGACCTGGGCGTCAACACACGTCTGTGCCGGCCAGCGGGTAATCCCCAGCGCCGCCGAGAGAGACCTTGTTGCACTCACTCGGCGCACAACGTCCCCGGTTGACGTATTGGCAATCATCAAACCCCCCGTCCCGCCTGCCAGCACCTCATGCGAGTTCGTCGGGTTCGGCGCCATACTCCTCAACCCCCGAGTGCTGTCGGACACACTCCACTTGACCATCCCGCCCCGTTTCCTCCCGCCTATACCGCCCTCGGTCAGCGTCCATACCTCGCGGTCCGTCACTCGGATCTGCTTGACGCCCCGGGCGAGGCCACCGCCCATGAATGGGCTGGGCTCACCGCCATGCGCGGGAAAGCGAACATTTGGCGTGAGGTGCAAAGGCGAGCAGAGGGCAGAGACGTGGCCCGAGGATGTGCCGATCCACAGGAGGTCGGAGAACGGGTCGAGGGTGAGAGCCGTGGGGATTGGCTTGGGGTCGGCGGGGTGAGGAGGGAGGGGGAAGAGCTGTAGGGGACTGTAGAGGCTCATTTCGGTCTCATGGCATGGGTCGGGGTGTGAGAATAAAGCAGTGAAGGAGCGTGTAGTGTCGTGTAGGTGCAAAGGATCAGAAGCTGGGGGTTGATTCGGACGTCACGACGACATTGAATTCATCGCATTCCCATCTCCGGAGTGCGACGCGTCATATTCCTAATTGGGCCGTTGTAATCGCACCTGCCTCAATCGTAATCAACAGCATGGACCCCTTATGCAACCGGCGCCTGCTGCACGAACATGGAGCACCGTTCTTCCGCTTGCAAGCGAGACTTCCTTTCGGGTACGAGGGTCATGTACACATCAAGGGTTATGCTACAGGGCAATATATACAGTCTATAATATCTATATTGCCAGCTCGTCCAGCGAGCCGACGCCGTCCCGCGGGCAATCATCGTGCATGGTAAGAAGCAGCGTCCCTGTCGTGGCTCATCAACCTCGCCAACTCCAAGAACAGCCTGCCATGAGCGGGCTTTCAGACCTCGCATCTCGTGTCGACTTACCTGAATTGGTACGCGACCATGTCCTCCTTGCGCCAGAAGGTCTTGCTCCAGTCCTTCCCAGCCATCGCGATCTCTTTGGCCATATCGTCATGCCCGCTTCGGAAGAAGGTGAGAACGTCGTAGAGGTCGGTCAGGTCTGCCTTGATGGGGACGTAGTGGACCCAAGGCTGCACTCTGTCGGTGTACCACTCCGGGAAGATGGTCGACTTGAGGATGAGCGAGTTGGTCGACATTAGACGCTTGAACCGTGCGCTCCAGCCATTTCCATCTGTCATCAGCTATTCGTCCACGCATGTGCCGCTGTTGCTACACTGACCAAGATCAAGGAGGTACTTGTACTGGTTTCCGTGTGCCCAATTAACCCTCTCGCCAAAGTGGTAAATCTTCTTCATATCGTCGCAGATCTCCTTGTCGCATTGGATAGGTTCGTCGACAAACGCCACATCGACCAGGTCCTCGTTGAGCTCGCCCAATGACTTTGCCTGGGCCAGGCCGATGGGCGTGGACATGTCGACCACAGGCAAGACATGCAGGTCTCCAGACGTCCTTGCCGTCTGCGTGACGAGGTTGGCCCGTTGCGAGATGTCTGCTGTCAGCCCGGTATCACGCCTACAACTCACTCCACGCCACCCCGTCCTTGAAGTAGATTCCCGTCGTCTTGCCTCGCCAGAGCATCTTCTCGTTCATCTTCTCTTCCCAGCTGGGATCATCGCCAACGTCCTCGGTCCACGCCTCCATCGAGACAGCGAGCACGTCCGAGTGCAGCGTCGTCTTGCACATGGCCATGACGGGGTAGAGGTCGCTGCTTGGTCCAGGGCCTTTACCGTGGCCGGACAGGAAGCCCACGGTGTGAGTGAGGGCTGGATTGATGCACGGGTCCATGGCCCTGCCGATAAGTCACGATCCCGAATCGTCGCGAGAACTCACGCCTTGTGGTCCCAGATGAAGCTCTTCTCGCCTTCCCAAATTTGGTCCAGGCTTGGCGGCGTCTCTGGGTCGTAGTCCTCCCTCAGAGGTTTGTGTGGCGCGCAGGCGGAGGACCAACCCAGGTGTGCGGTGTCGATCTGGATATCAGCGAGACCCCGTCTCCAGCCCTCAATCCGCTCACCTCATGCTCGTCGTGGTTGTGGTCTGCTGTCAGTGCAGACCTCGTGACATCACGCTCGCAACTCACACTCGCCAACAGACGCGGCGTCTTCCAGCGCCCCCTTGTACTCGTGCCCAACAAACTGCCAGGGCACGTCGTGGCTGTAAAACACCGCATCGACGGGCTCCAGGACCTCCTGGATATCCTCCAGCAGGGACAGCTGTGCCTCGGCCCTCTCCTTTGCAACCCGTTCGCCTTCTTCGTTCAAACCTTCATGCACGACATGCGCCTTGCACTCCCCCTTGCTGCCAGCTTGGGAGCCCGTACAGGCCAGGGTATACATTCCCGACAGCTGCGACACGCGCTTGACGAGCTTGCGCAGGTGTGCTGGCGAGAATGCGTGGAATGGCTCTAGGTCTGTGTGCTGCGCGTAAGCGTGGCCTGCAGTTGCACGACGTACAATCTGGTCATACTCATCCGGCAGCTGAACATTGTGCTTTTGTGCGTACGCCCACCTGCCCATCAGTCCCCCGTTCGAAAGACTGACTCACCATCGATCAAAGCCTTTGGGTGGAGCCCGGTGGTAACGCCTGCGATACTCGTTGATCGCCTCGCTCAGCGTCTTGCTTGCTTTGCTGTTCTTCTCCTTCCATACGCTCTGCGCACGCTCAACAAGATCGTAGATCGGATGTCGGCCCGTAGGGTTGACAGTGACCAGTCCGTTGGGGAGGTAGTTGTGCGACCCCTCTGGCATTTTCGGCTGAATTTTTCGGTGTCGTCGATTACCGCTGGCGTCCAGTGCTGTCTGATACTCGTTTGCTTGTATCACGAAGCCGTCCTCATGTCGTCTGTCCGGCCATCGCCCCACCGTCTTTGGCGCCGCCCCATCATCCGCGGCCGTCTCGCCAAAGACACCGTCCCACTGCCTCTTGAGAGGGAGATACCGGCTCCCGGTCTGAGTGTCGAGGTCCAGCGTCGACAGGTGCTGCAGGAAGAAATACGGCCCGGCCAAGACGACGAGTATCACAGCGAGAGAGCGCAAACCCCTCCGAGGAGTCGGCAGTCCCACTCTGAAGCTCATGTCGATCAATGACGGCGACGAGATCTGATGCCGATCCGAATAATTGCGGCAAGTGAATGGAGCGAGAAACCGAGGAAACCGAGGACGGGGGCTTGAAAGGGTCAGTGAAGATGATATAGCAGTGTCGACGTGCAGCGTACGTGCATACCGAGACGTGCAAAAATCCGGTAAGCAGTGCCAGTAGGTGTTCTGTGAGCGATGGGCGTCAGGGTATGAGGTGAACAGGAAGGAAAGCGACGCGACGCGTTCTTGATACGCGTTTCAGGGGCGTGCTATTCCTGAATGCTATCACAGTCGACCTCACCGACCTGGAGATAGCATCCGCGTAGATGCGGAACGTACGGTTCATGCATTGGCGGACCATGTTCAGCACCGTCTGTGTGATCACCACCATTCAGGCGCAACCGCCTCAGAGCCAACTGTCATTTGATCGCGCTGGACCTCGACGTAGTCATCTGAACAGCAGTGGCGCTCAATGACTCTCCGCGCCAAATCTACGCCATGTCTTGCGCGACACAGACCAACCCCAGGGGGTACCACTCGCCACCTGGGGCCGCGTTTCCTCTGATAAAGTACATACATGCGGATACACGACATATATGCACATTGGCCGTCGTATGGTCGTCATCGCTGGCAAGTCATCAGTTCGTAGCCCAGCCTTTTGTGGCTTTCGGCGTAGTCTCCCCGTCCACCGCCAAACCTCCCATCATGTCCTACTCCTTGGACGGGCGAATCGTTTCCTTCGAGTCGCTCGACATGGAGCTGGTGCTTCGTTCTAGGCGAGGGTAGAGCTTCGTCTCGTCGTCGATGGTGCGTATGCTATTCGGCGAGTTATTCCATTTCTCCTCACCCTCGTAGCTGTGTGGTGTTGTGGGGCGACTAGCCCCGGACGAGAAGGAGCCGTAGTACGATGCGGTGGGCGACAGTCCCTCGTCTGGGTAGTCGTCTTGGAAGTGTTCGCGCGATAGCGATGATGGCGTGAGAGGCTTGGCGGGGGATGATTCAGTGGACGAGGGATTTGAAGCGGGGTTGTCGATGGGTGAGAATGCCGATAGCGGGATGTCCGGTGATAGCGATGTGACGGGCGGCGAGGGGAACGGGAAGCGCCAGACCGGGAGGGCCGGGATTGGCACAACGAGGTGGGGCTTGGAGCGGCGTCGAACATATGACGGGGTCTGGCTGTCAGCGCGTGCCCATTGAATTCCGCCCGTTGATGCCCCATTATGCTCACCGATGCCTCGATTGCCGTCTCCTCGACACCCGACGTGTTCCTGCGCGAGACAATATCCGCCGAGCTTGTCCGCCGGCGTCGATACCGCATCGCCTCGGGGAGAACGTCATTCGACAGAGTGATCGGCTCCAGCACCCTCCTTTTCCCTGGTGTGACCCTCTTCGTCAACGCCAGCAACACGTCGCCGTCAGAGATGGAGCGGTGCACCGCCGGTGCAGAGTACGGCGCTGACGAGATGGATGTCCGAAGCGGCGAGGAAGCGGGGGAGAGTAGGGTCATCAAGCCAGCCAGCGACCCCAGCGAGCGTCCCTTGGTATGACCTCTCTCGACCTCGCTCGTGGAATTCGACCGGGTCAATGGCCCCGCCTCGGGCGTCGGTGATGAAGGTCCCGAGCCCATGCATTCGAAGGGGGGAAAGTAAGACATGCAATCGGCAGCGGGCAGACGTGATGGCGACATCATCCCGCTGCGGCTGCCGGGCGGCGATGCGACAGACGGAGACCGTATCGGCTGCGGTCCCGGTTCGCAGGGGGTCAGACGGAGCTGATGCGGCAAAGAGCCGATAGATCTGGCTTTCGGTGTGTGTGCCATGGTGAAGGCGGGGTGCGGTTCTGACATGGGCGATGATGAAGCGATGATTGCTTTATGAATCGAGCGGCGACAGTAGGGGTCAGAGACGGTCAGAGGGTGGAGCGAAAGATGCGTTGTATAGGTGTGGAGATGAGCGTGCTGCGGGCGAGTCGAGTGAGCGTGCTGTTGGCGAGTCTCGAAAAGATGTCCAGTCCAAAGGGACCCCCTTAACGAGGCGTGAAAAGCCGGTCGTGTGTTCTGCCCAAAGTCTGGCCAGACCAACCGAGGTCTCCTTCAACTCCCCCGCGACCGAGTGACGTCGGCGAGCGGCGCGATTGTCGTCGGCTTGGTAATGTTGATCGTGGTCGCCGTGTTGATCGTGGTAGCTGTACGTGTTCCGCTCGTGTGATGCGGTCGGTGTGTCGGGTGTCAGTCGTGACGCAAACCGGGGTCGCCGAGGCTGGTTGATGTGCGCTACGCGGCACACGTCCGTCGTCCTGGCCGCCGGTCGGGAATTGGCGGTGGGCGGTGGGCTGATAGGCGAGGAGATGAGACCCCGACAGCAGAGTGATCCAGATGACCGCCTTTATTGATCCATGATATGATGGGATTTGGCGGTGGAATGGGGATGAGAAGGTCTGGACTTTTTGGCGGGCGATCCGAGACCAGGTCAAAGCGCAGTGTGTCCGCCTTTTCGGGGGCTGAAATCGTTGCACCAACAATGCGCACCGCCGTGCTTAAACTATAGTCAAGAACGTCGAGTGCAGCGAGTGAGTACTTTGTTACCCCATGCGACGGGCGGAATTGTTGATCTGAGCTGCAAATTACGCAAAGCATTGTCAACTAGGTACAAAGGACCGGCCCGGGCCATGGCGTCAGGGACACGCACACCACGCCAGCGCCAATGACAACAGATCGGTCTGATTCGGGCACAAAGGCTGCAATGGAAGCGCGTCCCTTTGATTCGCATCAGCCAGTCAGTAGAGCCACCACACAGACGAGGCGGCCACGAGGATGGTTCGGAAGACGAATCGGGGGTGAACCTGTTTTCCGGGGTTGGCGATATGACGCGTCGGATGTGCTTCGCGCAGCTCTCGACGCGTCGAGGCTCGGCTAATCCCCCTCTCCCTCGCTCTGGGCAAGCGGGGTCGCCGTATGTCGATGCTGTCCGTGTGTCTGAAAGAGGTGGTGTTCAGACTGATCTGCTGCATGATACATCACGTTAGACTGGCCCAGCGTGTCATCCGGTGTAAACCTTTCCTAGCTGTTACGAGCTCCTCGCCCGTTGGCAGATGCGAACATCCATGCGTTGCGGTGCATCGCGATGCGCTTCCGCGACGCTGTCAACCCTTCAGCTCGGTCGGCCGCGGTTGTCCCGCACGATGAATCGTGCAAACAAACCCCATCATGACCTCTTGTCAGGACCAAACTCGATCACTCCAAACAAACCGGCTCGTGTTCTATTATCGACGCAGGTCAAGCTTGATATACGCACTGAAGCAATTCGAATAGCACCTGCGTAGCGCTACTAGGCAGTGTTTGGTCCCTTATTGACAGCGACCCTCACCAGCAACGGTCCTAGAGTGGGGCCAGGGAAGGCTGGGCCAAGTGCTCGATTACAACGGGCGTAATGGATGTTTGTAATGGATTACGCGTGTTTTTAGTGTTTGGCACCCAAGGGAGGCGGTGCGTCGACCCTGAACGGGGAACGATCAAGTTTCACACAATCACCGCTCGCGAGCTATCATCGCGTCGTCGTCGCCAATTACTATCCTGTCATCTCATCTTCATCTTTGACTCCTTCCTTCCTTCTTCACGTCTGTGTGTAGTGTAGCGACTGTTCGACAACAACGATGTCGCGCTACGCTCCTCAGCAAAACTATAACGACAACGATTACGCCGACAACCAGTACGGCAACTCTTATGGCGATGGTGGTAATGGTTATGGCGGTGGATACTCGGACGAGCCTCAGGCGGGCAAATACGGCAACAACTCTTGTAGGTGCACATCGCCCAGAAGCTGGACCGAGCTGATCATGTCCTTCTTTCGCCTCTTCTCCACCTGCTTCCCCGCATCCTTTGACCCAATCCGCCGATCCCCGTCACGTCACGTCTCACCTCGCCACCCCTTCCTTTCTGCACGTACCCGTAAACAACAACAACGTCTCATCACCATCTTGTCATCCATCTACAATGCCCCTCCGTCGCGCAACCCCGTCACCAACCGAACGGATACCTCTCGCAGATCCCATGTCGTCGGCGAATCCTTACGCCTCAGCCTCCTCGCCAAGAGGATACGACGCTCCCAAGAAGAAGCGCAACAAGTGGCTATGGATCGGTCTCCCGATTCTTCTGTTGATCGTCATCGGAGCGGTGCTCGGTGGCGTGTTGGGCACGCAGCTTAACAAGGACGACAAGAGCACCAGCTCTGGCAGCGGCAACTCGAACAGCGGCCAGCCAGCCAACACCGGCGTCCCGTCCGGCGTGTCTGACGTGTCGACAAACACCCAGACCGGGGCCAACGGAGGTCGCATCCTTGCCATTCAAACCGACTCAAACTTGCTGCCCGTGTACGCCACTGGAGTGAGTCGATCATAAATCCACGCGGTCCGGCGCTGACTCCAGACTGCAACCTCTGGCTACTCCTCCCCGACTGTCCTTGCCGATGCCACCGACAACGGCAAGTGGCCCTCTGACCCTTCCCCTCCCAGCAACAGCTCGATCCGAGCCCACCCGCGAATCGGTGCTCCCGCCTACAAGTGGGCTGCTCTCCCTACCCTGATTGCAAACGACCCATACATGAAGCAATGGCACGACAAGATTCTCGGCAACGCCTCCGACACGTACGGCGACGACCCTGTCCCCTACGACATCGATGGCGGTCTGGACGGCTCAGGTGTTCTTGATGTTGCTCGACAGATGAAGCTGCGAGTCAAGAACTGGGCGTACGCTTTCCACCTTACCAACGAGACCAAATACGCGGACCGAGTGTTCCTGGAGCTTCAGGTGAGTACTGAGCATTTGTGCAATCTGCTGACCCCCCAGACCGCGGCCGGAAATACCTCCACCTCATTCGGCGCCGACGACGGCACAAGGTGGAACCCGGTCCACTTCCTCGACCTCGCCGAATTCTCGGCCACATTTGCGATCGGTTACGACTGGTTGTACGACCACTGGACCGACGAGCAGCGGGACCAGATCATGTGGTCGATGATCAATCTCGGTCTCAACTTTGGTGACGCCTGCTACTCCGGCGCCTCGTCGGCGAGCGGATACAGCTGGTGGACTGGAAGTGGCGGCACCCCGATCACCGGAAACTGGAACTGTGTCATCAACGGCGGTCTCACCATGGCGGCGCTCGCCATCGTCGACCGAGACCCCACCGGAGTCGCTCAGCGAGTCATCGACGCGGCTGTCCCCAACGCGAAGCAGAATTGCTTCATGGCGCCGTACGCCGATGGAACTTGGTCGGAAGCCTCGGCCGACTACTGGTACTTTGGAACCACCGGAGGGGCTGAGATGGTCTCGGCTCTGGTCACCTCGTACGGCGACGATCGAGGGCTCTCTACCGTCAACCCCGGCTGGGAGCAGACCTCGCTCTTCCACATGTACGGCACGGGCATGACGAGCAAGTTCAACTACGGCGACACCGGACCAAACAAGTACTCCTCCACTGCCAACGGGCTCTTCCTCTGGGCTACCATGTTCAACCAGCCCCGATACGCTCTGTACCAGCGGGACCAGTTCGACACGTCCGAGCCGTGGTCCATGTTCTGGTACGACCCCGCTACGTCCGGTACCTGGTGGGACGGCCTCGCGCTCGACAACCACTTCAACAACGACGGCGTCAACTGGGGGACTGGCCGATCGACCTGGGCCGACAACAATGGTGTCTACTGGGCGATGAAGTCGGGCCGATTGACGGGACACCAGACGCACGGTGATCTCGACCTCGGAGACTTTGTCCTCGATGCCGCGGGTCAGCGATGGTTCGGCGAGCTCGGTTCCGGCCAATACCTCTCCCCAGGTTACTTCAGCACCGGCGAGGGCCAGGACTCGCAACGATGGCTGTACTACCGAAAGCGTACCGAGGGCCAAAACACCATCCTGATCGACAGCCAGAACCAGCTCGTCTCCGCCCAGACGACCTCGAACTTTGGCACGACCGGCACCGACCAGGGTCTCGCGCCCAGCCTCAACGTTTCCACAGACGACACGGCGTTCTACACCGCCGACATTTCGTCCGGCTACAACAACACCGTCAAGCGAGGTATCCGATTCCTCAACGGCCGTCGACAGGTTCTCATTCAGGACGACATTGCTGGCTTGCCGTCGGGTACCAACTTCCAGTGGCGCGCGCACACCAACGCGTCGGTGACGGTCAACGAGGCGACGGCCACTCTTGCTCTTGGCGGACAGACCTTGCTCGCTTCGATCATTGGCGGACCGTCCGGCGCTGCCTTCTCCACTGCCGAGCCGACACCCACTGCTTCCGACCCCGCCGCGCCGTCGCCGACGGGTGAGCAAAAGCCAGGCAATGAGCCCAACCCGGGCGTCACCGTGCTTGTCGTCGAGACCACCGGCAACGGCGAAGACTTCTCCCTGCAAATCCTGCTCAACCCGCAATGGGAAGGCTTCAGCTCGTTCGTCACCCCATCGTCTGTTCCGATCGACAACTGGAGCACGACGTCGCACAACTAAGGCCCTGCATGCTGTTACGTCCTGTCACGTCTTTACGAGTAATGCTCGATTTTGACGATTATGACTGGCACCACCATCTCTACAAGCCATCTCTCACGCCCGTCCCGCCATGCGCGATACATTACGCCTTGCCATACGCTTGTTTACTCTACGTTCGTTTTTCGCTCATCTGCCCATGCGCATGAATATGGATGGACTTTGTAGTGATGCTCACCAGCGTACTTCTCTATTAGTCGCCCAGGCCGTGACGCTCCGTCTGCGTTCGTCCCAGGCAGGACCGGTTGACTTGTGGTACGGGTTGTAATTGACGCGACAACGACTGGGACGGATACAAATTCAGTTGTAATCCGATTTCAACCGTTCGGCTATTTACTCCTCATCACCCCAGTCATCATCCACCCTTGACCATGACCACCACAACCCGGTCTGCCGACGTGCCTCACGTCCACTTTGACTCCCGCACGCCGTCTGCGTACCTCCGGCGGATGATTATGCGGACGTTACACCGCAGAGGTGCCGAGGGGGCCGAAGCGGGCGTCATTGCCGAGATGGAGCGGCTGCTGGAACAGCGTCAGTAGCCCTTCATCCGCGCTTAGACCTTGCCGGCATCGTCCTGACCGACAGACGTGCAGAACCTGTTCGAATCAGCGAGGGACTACGCCGTACTCGCTGGTCGCTCAGAATCGAATGCCGAGGATATGGTCATGGCGCATGCGGAGAGCTCGCACACGGCCAAGCAACTCAAACGCGAGTCGAGGAAACGCCGCCGAGGTGCGTCCCGCCTCAACCTCTGCCAGTTGCTTAGATGGTCCGATACACCGTGCTGACCATAGCGATCCCGCTGGAGACGGTGCCGGACCCAGGGGAGGTGGAGGAAACGATCCGCGAGACGCTGCTGTCTCTCGCGGAAGAGATGCAGGACCCAAGCATCCCGGGTCTAGATGACGGGTTGGATGGCCAAGACTGGAGAGGCGGGGCGGGACGCAAGCTGGAGAACGCATTCGACTGGGCGCCGAGGCTACCCCCGACATGGACATACCCGTCCCGGCCAGACGTGAGTGCGGCCCGGGCCTTTACCTGCCGAATGCGAACTACGTCCCGGCTGACTGGTAGGAAGCTTCCGATCCCCCGCCAGCCAAGGTCACGTCGGCTGCGTTGGATTTTGTCAAGGCGACGGTGGCTGAGGCGGACGTCAACCCCGATCTGGGCATCGTGCACTATCGCAAGCGCGCAAGGAGATAGCGCAGCAGATTCTTGCTGGTGCTCATTTGACGAAAAACGAACATCACGACTGGACATGGGTATCTTATGCATGTGTATCTGTACAACGGCGTGACATGCCTTGCTTGACGGGGGAGACTGGGGTGATAAAACATCGGGACGTCGACTGGCACTTGGACCCGCGCGGGGGGGGGGGGGGGTGTCACACTTCGTCGTCGTCTCCGCTCG
>Ga0308169_10002042_pt1 | contig 21807 bp, 15 predicted proteins | sample PhyBR1_2_FD_202139 | JGI IMG/M metagenome (GOLD analysis project Ga0308169, IMG submission 202139) | Phyllosphere microbial communities from UC Gill Tract Community Farm, Albany, California, United States - DLSLSB.R1 | ecosystem: Host-associated > Plants > Phyllosphere > Unclassified | place...
CCATGACCGCACTCAGGGGAACTCGTCGGGCCGTCCCGGCCGGTCCCACAATCTCGTGCCCGGGGGAATCCCTCCCACGACCACACGGACAATCCGAGGAAGGAAGAAGAGATGGGCGAGCTGACGATACTCTCCTACGCGGTGCTCCAGTCCGAGGAGGTTTCCGACCTGTTTGCGGACACAGTCAAGATTGACCGTCCCCTCAAGCTCGACCTTCCTGGAGGAGGGGGGCGTGTCGGTTCTGCTTCCGGGCCGACACGGTCATCCATGACCTCAACGATTGGCGGATCTTGAGCAGGCTGGAGAACGGAAGCTCGATGAACATCGTCATGGGGCGCCTCCCGGACGGCAGCCCGTACGCTGACCACACCGACATCGTCCGCCGCCCCGACCCTCGCCCGGAGGAGCCCACGGATGGGCAGTGCTGATGGATGCCCTTCCGCTCCTGAAGCTGGCCTTGGTGGCCGCGGCGATGGTCGTGGTGCTCCTGCTCGTTGCGGGACGAGTCCCAGGCTTCAGTAAGGCCGCCGGCGGGATGGGTGGCAGGATGCCAGGCATCTCGGACGCCCCGGGGTTCCCCTCGGCACTGGTCGCTGCCACCGCTGCTGCGACGGCGCTCTCCCCCACCGGGGTGGACCCCTGGGCGGCAGGGGCGGTGATCGGGGCAGGCGCCGCGGTGCTGTCCTTCACGGCCCTGGAGGGGATCCGAAGGATCGTGTTCCACGCGGCTGCAATTGTCGGGGCCGTGGTGTCATTCATCGTCGGGCTGCATCCCGTTCCAGGCTGCGCAGGCCCGGGTGCGTTGGGACGGTGGTTCATCGTCCTGCTCGCGGTGATCGCAGCAGTGGCGGGAGCTGCCGGGTTCCTGATCGGCCGGCCCAAGGCGTCCCCGCTCGGGTATTTTTCGGCCTGGACAGTGATCAGCTTCCTGGCCTCTCCGCTCGGGGTCCCCGCGTTCACTACGACCCAGCCGGCGGCTGCGGCAGGGCTGGGGATCGCAGGCGCGGCGGTCTTCGGGTTCGCCGCGGGATGGCGGCCCGGACCGGTGATTGGTCTGGCATCCCTGGGCATAGCGCTAACCGCGGTCGCCGTGGCAGCCTTCGTTGTCCCCGCCTGCTCGGCCGTGCTTAACGGCCCCCAGGCCTACACCCTGATCGCCTTCGCCGCCGTGTATGCCCTGGTCCGCGTCACGATCGGCTGGATCGGACACTGATGACCGTTCCCAGGCAAGCGAATGTCACACCCCAGCGCCTGAAGGAAAAATACCAAATTCATGTAATGCCACGCATATGATCAGCACACACAGGCGCAGAGGGGGACGGACAGGATGGGCGAAAAGCCACCGCAGGCAGATCTCGGGGTCGACCCCGGGCCACAGACGTTCCGGGACATTGCCGGCCAGGCGTTGGTGAGATTGCCTAAGCTCTGCGGCAAGGACGACAGCGACCTCGCCCTCATCGGAACCACCCGGAAAACCTTGGTCGAGGAGATCGCCACGAAGCTGGCGAAGACGTCGGTGAAGCACCTCAAAGACGACCCTACCCCGGCCGCGGTTGACGACACTGTCGATCCGATCATCCTCAAACGCTTCGGTAAAGCAGTCGGCGAGGTGAACCAGGTCGCCCGGGAAGTGGCTGGCCAGATCCGCCGCCCGGCAATGGAAGAAGCTGCCCGAAGGGTCCTCCAACAGGAGGATGCACTCTCCCCTGAGGAAGCCGATGCTGCTGTCGCAGCGATTCCCAGGGGCCAACGCCGCAGCATCCCTGAAAGTAGCGAACGCACTTTCGAAGGCTGCGTCGAGGAATTCCTCGCGCAATGCCGCGCTCACCTCAGCAGAGCACGGGGGGAACAGGCCCAGTGGGATGCCAGCGTCCCTGAGAACGAAGCCCCTCTCAGGGGGCAGAACATGCACGATGACTTCATCCGGGCCGTGGACCCGGTCGTCGGCGACGCCGAGATCGCCGAGGTTGTCGGCCGTGCCCTGGCCGGCCTGCCCGCGCTCGAAAGGAGGGTCAAGACCGCCAGCGTACTTGAGAGTCAACTGGCGTCCCGCACCCTGCTCCGCGGCGGCCAGTCTGTCCAGCTCGAAGCAGAGGCTACACTCAGGGCACACTTCCCATTCGGCCTCGTCAGCGGCAGGTCCCACGTCGCACTGGCCGCGGCCCTGTACCTGCTCCAGGCCCAGACCAACGACGTCGTCATTCACTCGATAGACCCGGCGCAGGACCGTGCCAGCACGCTTCGAGAGCGCCGTGTTAAAGTGCGCAACGCCATCAGCAGAGCCTTGATGAGCCAGCGGAAGGATGAAGAGGAGAGAGGCTGGCATAGTCAGTACCGGGCCGTTGCCGGATCTCTGGACTGCCTAAGAGTCGCGGCCCCGACACTCGAGCAGTCCCAGGTCCCGGCCTTCCTCGATGTCCGCAGCCGTGGCGATGCCGAACGCGACCACGCGGACCAGATCGTCTCAGCGGCGCTTCCCCTACAGGAGAGGACCTACGGGGACGACACCGTGCCTTGGACTGAGGCCCGCTGGAACCCGCTCGGTACCCGGCTCATCAAGAGGGCCAACAAACAGCACTACAGCTTGCGCAACGAGCGGTACTTCAGCGAACCCCTGTTTGAAGAGGTGATCACAGGCCTCATCGAGTACACCCTTGAGGACTTCGTCAAGCGTCTCCAACGTGCAGAGGGAGTCAAGGCCGGACTCCCGAACAGGAAGAGCTCCTACACACACCGATCCCTCTTGTCCCTGAACAAGCTTCTCACTCGCATCTGGGATCGAGAATCCGGGAAGAGATTCAAAGCCCTCAGCGACAAAGTCAAGGAATGGACGCCCCCGGAGGAACAGTCCAGGGTTCGGCAGGAACCGTGGGAGGGACCAAGGCTCGACGTGCCCAAGGGGGCCGCCTTCCTCACAGTCGACAGCGTCCGCGCCAAGCTCCAAGAGCTGCTCACCACGACCGAACCGTATGCCTGGGAAGGGAACCAGCTCGACGAGCGGCCTAACATCACCGACTGGGAAGCACGGTCAGCGGCGTTCGATGCGATCCAAATGATTGACTGGGTCCGGGCCAAGGCCTCCGATCTCCGGGCCAAAGGCCTCGGGGAGGTCCTCACCGCCTTCCACACCGACTCGGCGGAGCTGGGCAATCAGCCGATTCCTCCCCACCGGGCAGACCTGATGCACGAACTGGTCATCGACATCCTGCTCACCGACGAGACGACCGCTCCGATCCTCACAAACCTTGCCAGTAGCATCGACCGCATCGCCACCACGGCGAAGACCAGCGAGGACCCGATCTGATGATCACGCAGCTCACAGCACACCGGCACGATGAAGCCGTGACCATCACTGTCCCCCAAAGATCAAACGGACTGCCGACCATGGTCCTCTGGCTCGGCCCTACCCTCACCGTCGAGATCGATCCATCCCAGGCTGCTCCTGTGAGGATCGACACGGAGGACTATACCCAGGACAGGAGCACGATCGCGGCGATCTTGGGGGCCCAGGCCGCGGCAGCCCTTGACGATGCCCCGGACAAACTGCCCCTGGAATTCGAGTTCGTCCCTGGACCCGACTGGGCCAACGTAAGAGCCCTCGCCGATCAGCAATGGACCATGGAATGGAATCCGCTTCCCCACGACCGTGCTCTCCTGGCACTGGACGCTATCCGCGCCCAGCGTAGTACCGTCCACCTCACCCACGACACCCCGAGCACCGGGCTGCTGGACACCGCGTACCCGGCCGCCCGTGCCCTGCAGCGCCTTCTCGACACTGACGCCATCGCACCTACGGCCAGAGAGGTCGTCCAGCGGAGCCTCGATGCCTACGAGGCCTCAACACCCCTTGACTACACCGTGCCGGCGGAACAGCCCTACACAATTCCGCTGCCTCTGACAACAGAGGAGATCCACGCAGTCCTTGACCCCGCGCCCATAGACCCAGAGGCGATCCTTACAGGGTCTCCCGACTGGCGCCTCGTCGGGAACGGCCCTGCAGCGACCGCCGAGAACGCCATCACCGTCCGCAACCACGCCACCCGCCCAGGCGCCCTGACAGTAACCGTCCCCGCCATCGCCCACTCCGATCCCAGCTCTGTTCCTTCGTACCAGGCGCTCATCACCGACCCGCAAAGCCAACGTGTCGTTGCGGCCGCAACCCTCGCCTTCACCCCCGCCACAAACGCCTATACCGGCCATGTCGTCCCGCACCGACCAATCACCCACGGCGACGTGGTGGACATCCGGATCACAACCATCCCCCACCCCCCGAGAGAGTCGCGGCAGGACAGAGAGTCCGCCAAGAAGCTCATGCAGGCCGTCCGCGCCTACGTGTTAGAGCACCTCGCACCGCGTCAGACGCTCACCGCACTCGCCCAAGACAGCACGCTCCTCGCGAACACGGGCACTGGGGAACCTGCAATAGCATTCGTTGATTTCCTCACGCAGGCCGAGTATGTCCGCGCCGCGAAGAGCGAGCACGGCGAGCAGGCCGGGTCCGCCCAGTTCGGCTCGATCGGGGCAAGCTGGACGATGGATGCCAGCGGCACGTCGCTGCGTCTTGCAATCGACGCGGACTCCTCGGAGTACCCCCCACTCTCCGGGGTGCGCATCCGAATCGCCGCCGAGGACACTGAGGCGGTCTACCTCATGCCGTTCGCAGCATACGACCCCGAATACGTGGTCTCCGAACTCACCGTTCCATTGCCACCCCAAGGATTCACCGTCTCCATCGACCCGAACAGGATCGATTTCTCCCGCCTTGCCACAGCTCCCACTGCCCTCCTCGCCGAGAGCATCCAGGGTGCGGGACCAGAGACATTGGAGGCCTGGAAGTCCATCGCCCTCACGGTTCCCCCGAACTCGGCCTTCCGCGCCCACCTGGCCGACATCCTCGACGTCAAGCCATGAGACCCCGCGAGGCTTTACAGGAGCGCGGACGCCTCCTGGCTGCACTCCTGCGGCCTGAAGGCGGCTGGGTCGAGATGTGCCGGGCAGCCGTGGCGGAAGGAGACGTCGACTCCCTCGAGGGTCACGGGCCATACTGGGAAGCCCTTGCAGCGGACAGGAGCCTCCCCGGTGGGCAGAGCACATCGGCCACAGGAATCGCCTCTGCGATTCTCTCCCTGGCCCGCGCGCTCATCAGCCACACCGATACCACCGGGTCCATAGCGCAGGTGCTCGACCTCTTCAACGGATGCGGGCTCGTGAGCCCTGCCGCCCAGCACGGCCCTCCTGCAGCCCGCTCGAAGACGCCTCTCGCTCGTGTGCTCAGGGAGATCGAGCTCCTTCGGCCCGGCAACCCGTCCGCAGACTTCCTGACCGTGCTCGCGCAGCACCTTGCGGGCAATGAAATGAGGATCGTACGGCGGGTCGAGATCCCAGTCCTGTTCGATCAGACCACGTCCGGGAGCGTTGGGCGCCTCACAGTACGCGAAGCCGCCGACGGACCCCCCGGACTCCACCCTGATCCGGCCTCCATGGCCTTCCTGGCAGCAGATGAAGGATTCCAGCGAGCTATCGCAAACGCGTGGGCACTCGTTCCCAGGAAAATGGCAAAGCGTTGCTTCCTGTGGGACATCCGCGACGCAGCCACCGGCGACCCCGTGCACCGCGTTGCCGGAGGCTCTCTAGGGCTCGCATGGTTCATAGCGATAGACGCCCTGCGCCTGGGCAGGCTCGCCACCCTCCTGCGGCCCAAGAAATTGGACCCCCTGTGTGCCGTCACGGGTCGAGTAGACGCCTCAGGCATTGGCTCTGTCGAGGGTTACGAGAACAAGTTCAAGGCAGCGGCCGAGCAGGGCCTCAGGGTTGTCTACCCTGGCGCGGACAAGCCGGCGGCCGAGCCAATAGCAGTCCGGTATGCGGCAACAGCAACTCCGGCGCATGACTTACCCGGCGCGGTCAAAGCAGTCCGCAACCGCCCGAACCCGACCGCAAAGGTTATCATGACCGCGATTGCCGCGGCCCTGGTGTCGGCCTTGGTCATGGGTGCCGCCCTGATCGGCGAAGTTCAACACGCGGCGGTGGCCGCTGACGTCCAGAACCTTATCAACCAGTCCCAGGCCCAGCTCAACCGAGATCCCCGCAAGGCGGCGCTCTATGCCCTCGCTGCCGAGAAACTCGACGGGAGCACCGCGAGCCGGGACAACATATTCAGCATTGCCGAGGCAAACCCCGACATCGCAGCAACGGCACCAATTTCCGATCGTTCGATCACACTCCTGAGGGCAGGAAACAAATATCTCTACGCCGTCGCCGGCGACAGCCCAGATAACGTGCGCGCCGGTGCAAGCGAGATCATCGGAGTGGACAACACAACCCGAAAGGTGGCCTGGAGGTTCCAGGCTGACAGTGCAGTGACGGACATCGCCGTGTCGGCCGATGAATCCACCCTCGCGGTTCTGGACAGGCGGACAATCAAAACCTACGACCTCACATCCGGAACCCCAGTACTCTCCAAGGTCATCGCCCAGGACCCGGTGCAGTTCCAGGGCTACTTGAGGATCGTCTTCAGTCGAACTTATGGGAAGAATATCGGCACACACGACCTTCTCGCCATCACGACCAAGGCCGCGACGCTCTTCAGCGAGTCCGGAACGAAACTCTCCTCGGTCGAACTGGCAACGGAGGAAGACGAACAGGTGGTGGTCGCTTCACATGGAATCGACGAGGACCCGGTAGGAGCACTATCGCTCCTCCTGGCAACCACCCAAGGACGGATCCTCAGCCTTGACCCCGACCCCCTTGCTGTCCACGAAGTCGCCCCCAAAGGCACGGCCACCGGAACCATCAAATCCATCGAAAACCCGCACCCCGGGGACAAACAGGTCTTGATGAGCACAAGCAAGGGACTCTACGGACTGTCGGACGGGAAGGCCATGGCCATACCCCTTCAAGGCGTCAGCTCGCCCGGCCAGATCCTGAACACCCCGAACAACTTCGTCTTCGACGGCGGCCTCGCCGTCCTCAGTCCCGAAGGCCTCACCGTAGCCCCGATCGACCCCTGGGCCACCCTGGCCTTCCAGCTCCCCCGAACAGGAGACCGGCACCTGACCTCTGCCGCAATGTCGGGCGACTCCCTTGCAGTCGGAGACGTTGGAGGCCGCCTCACCTTCATCTTCCCAGGGGCGAAGAAGGACAGCAGCGGACGGGCAACCGTGGCCTCGGCCGCCGCATTCTCCCCGGAAGGGGACCTGTTCACAGCCGATGCCTCCAGCTCGCCGATGGCGGTGAGCACAATCCCGTGGCAGGCAAAAAACGGGAAATCCAAAGACCCATACCGGATCCCATCCGACGTCGCTGATCCGATCTACGTCAACACTTTGGACGCCGGCACGCACTACCTCGTCGCAGCAGGCCAGTCAGGTCTCGACCGGCACCGCGAAGGACTCATAGCCCTCTGGCGCCGCGGCCAGCAAAACCCGATCCAGACCGTTGACTTCAGCGGCGGCGGCAACTCCACGACTGGCACTCCAGATATCGTCACCCAAGTCAAGCTCCTTGAGGACAAGAACCTGCTTGTGGCATACAACATCCTCAGCGGAGAGGTTAAAACGTTCCACCTCCCCGATATGGCGCCCGTCGCATCCCGAAGCGTCGGAAGCTCGAACAACGCCTTCGCGGTGACCCAGGACGAAGCCTCACTGATCCTGCTCTCGGGAGAGTTCTTCAAGGGAGACGGCCAAGACACCACCCTGAAAGCGCTAGCCACCGACGACCTCTCCGTCCGGTGGAGTATCGACGTCCCTCACGCACTGGCGGCCACTCCCATTGCCGTCCAGCACTCGATCGCAGTCCTCGAAGGCTCGCAGACCCTTGTGATCCGCCGAGATTCAGACGGGAGCGAGGCCCAGAGAATCAAACTCCCGGCCCCCACCCGGGACATCGTGGCGAGCCCTGACGGCAAGCTCTTGGCGACAGTCCAGGAAGACGGAACCGTGAAGGTCATTAGCACCGCAGATTACAGCCCCGCCGCCCCGCCGATGGTCGACCAACGTAAGGGGGCCACCGTTAAGGCGGTTTGGGCGCCGGACAGCAGCGCCCTTGTCGGCATCGGCCTCACGCGCAACACACGGGGCGCCCCCGCGGCGACCGGATACGCACTCTGGGACCTGTCATCGAATACTTGGGACAGCTATCTCTGCGCCGTCGCCGGGGTTGACCTGACCGAAGCGGAATGGGACAGCTTGCACCTGAGCTCGGGCCGCCCCACCCTCTGCCCCAATCTCCAATGACACAAGAGTGACTGTACGAATCCAATGACACTTCTACCACCTTGGACGAAAATGAGAAAAACCCTCAGCGCGATCCTCACCGCGGCTGCCGTCGCCCTCTCGGCAGCAGCATGCTCACCCGCGCCGGCCCAGAACGCAAGTTCCGCGCCCGTCCCGGTCACACGGCCGACCACCACTGCCCCTTCCCCAACAGCACAACTGGGCAGATGGGTCGCGAGCTGCACGGATTCGTCAGTCGACGAAAAGAGACTCGAGGAAGACCTCTCCGCAGGCGCCCCCGCACTCCTGCACGCACAGTCTCTAGAGGGCGAACCCGCGCACAGCCAAGCAATGGCAGCAATCGCCCCCCTTGCTGCCTGCAGCGACTCCTACATCCATGACTACCTTGCCCGGGATCTCCCAGCGGTCTGGGAGACGGCCGGCGCCCAGCGATTCTCGGTGCTCATATCGACAACATCCCGAAAGGGTCCCACCCCGAGCCCCAGCCAAGACCGGTCCTGCCCAAACTGCAACGTCACGGCGACGCTATCGTTCAACCACCCGACTTGGGGTCCAGTCAAACTAGAGACCTACTCTGAGAAACCACTCCCCTCCACTGCCAGATCCGGGTACCGCGTCATCTCCCAGAGTGACGGACGAGTGCTCTTTGACAAGCCAATCGACGATATGCTCTACAGCCTCAGCATCGAACCTCGCACCGCAGACGGGTTCATATTTATCAACTACAACCCGGGCCGCTACAACGGGGTCATCGTCCTCAGGCCGACAAAGGACGGATTCGAGGACTTCGGCACAGACTCCTACCCCGACAACTACGGCGGGCGGTTCTACAGTGCCAAAGTCGAATTCGGATCGTCACAGGCCTTCACGATCATAAGGACGGTCAACGACTGCAACCCAAGCTGCGCCAGTGGGACGCACACCGACACAAAGTTTGTATACGACCCACAGCTCAATGATTTAGTCCCGTCCTGAGCAGTTCCACTTACATCATGACCCGACCTTGATAGTTGAGCGCTGCCCAGCGCCCATCTGAGATGCTCTTCGCACTCAGGAACCAGTGATTATGGCAGCTTGAATGGAGACCAGTCTCCCCGATTGTTATCCGGCGGCACGGTCAGGTCCCTGTAATATGCGCAACATGCTGAAAACAGGCCTCAAAGTGGTGCTCACCATGGCGGCTGTGATCGTCACCGCATCCTGTTCGGTGGCGCCACAGGTGCCACCGAACAACCAGCCCGCACCGTCGGGAGATACTCCTGTCGGAGTTACACAGACACCGGCAGAAGCTGCCCCCAGGATAGGGAGCGTGGCCGTTCTCACGGGACAGGGCGGAAAAATAGATCCACTGCCAGGGGCAACCAACGCTGTCTCGATTTTTCCATCGGGTTACGTCGACACGGACGGCGCGGCCTGGATGTGGGGAAACGCCGAAGGCGGACGCCTTGGAGACGGAAAACCTGTTGACCCATCCGTAAAGAACTACGGCTACGTCGATGCTCACAAACCGAGCCGAGTAGTGGAACTACCACCCGTGACTCAGGTCGCAGGGTTTAGCTCCAGCTACATTGCGCTAACCCGGCAAGGTGAAGTCTATGTCTGGGGGCAGATGATGGAGCCTATGGCAGGCCAGCCGTTCACGGCTCAAGAGTCAGTCGCAATAAGTACACCCAAGAAAATCGACGGACTCAAGGACATGGTGCAGGTTGGCGCCTATGGATCGACCTTCTTTTCCCTCGACAAGTCAGGGAATGTCTGGATCTGGGGGGATGGGAAACTAGGCCAGCTCGGGGACGGAATATCCAGACAGGGCGATGGGGCTAACCGATATGGGCAACCCATTCCGCAAAAACTCGCCGGCCTGCCTGCAGTCAAGAAGATCGCCACGGATGGACCCCTGGCAATATCCACGGCAGGTGATCTATACATCTGGGGATTAACCCACACGTCCAATGACACCTCGGCCCACACACCAACAAAACTTCCCGGTGCCGCTAACGCCGTGGATGTCGCTTTTACGGCGGGACCCATGGGAACTTATGATGCTGTGCGTGCCGTGACTGAAGACGGCCGAGTCCTGGCCAGCGGGATAAATGACATAACGCAGGGCGCCACTTCACGCGGCCACGAAGACATCCCCACCCTTACGGAACTGCCGAGCCCAGGGCGGAAAGCGAAATCCATATCTTCAAAGGACCCGAACGGATTCCTGGTTATTGACGAGGACGGAAACCTTTGGGGCTACCGAGAGAACATAAAATACTCAACTCGCATCAACAGCGGTGTCGCACTTCTCTTGTACGCCGTGAACCTCCCAGCGACTACGGAACCCACACCCGCCCCCAGCGATCCCAGCGCTGCATTCGTTCCGATCAGAATCCCTGCACCCACGAACGTTCTTCAAGTCATAACCCCCGGACAGACAATCCCCGGACAGACGGACCAAGAGGGAGAGCTGCTCATCGGTGGCGGTGACACGCACGTTGGTGAAAAGACCACTGCACCACCTCCGCCATCCGCTGTTTCAATCCCAGGTCTTCCGCCCGAACTCAGCGGAAATTGGTGCACTCCGTCCAATGGCTCGACTCCGGCGGCATGCTTCAGTGATGCCGACATCAAGCAGCGATACCCGCAGGCCCGCGTGTACGACAAGATTCCCGCCTCGGAGGCTCCGGGGGCAACAGATTTCACCTTGTGCCTTGAGATGGACCTCGGAGACCACTGCAGCATGGCCAGCACAATGCTCCTGCGCTACTTCCCGGCCGGAGCGGGTTGGAATTGTGTGCAGTCCGAAGTCGTGGGCTTACACTGGCCAGCCTGTGATCCCGACTACACGTACCTCCACGACCTATCGAAGCCGCGGCTTGTCCGGTTGCTGAATCACCAGCAAGGGAATAACTACGTCGACTCACCTCCGATGTACCGGGCCCAGTGAAGGCTCAACAGGAAATGGTCATGAGGGTGGCCCACCGTGCTCGGTGGTGCTGCCGAAGTACGAGAAGTCACGCCCCGACGCAACTGTGGCAGTACCGCACGCCCAGATATTGATCATGAGAATCTGACGGTTTCGAGGAGGCTATAGAGGGGAGGTGGCGCGTCGCGTTGACTGGCCACGGCCGATTTGGTGAGCAGCTGCCCAGGGGCCCACATCAGGGGCCGGTGGCCGCGACGTCGAGAGATCGCGTTGGTCTCTTGCGAATGCTTATACTACCGTTGCTTAATCTCCGTTTGAACCAGCTGGATGGCTTCAGCTTGCAAGGCTTTTGCACAGACGAGGTTTTCCCATGTCTCAAACGCGGCCTGTCCTTCTTCGGGGATTTGGGGAAGAGATGTTGTTCTCAGCGTCGCCGCCGTGGACAACGTCCACAACGGATCCACAAGAAAGGGCACGGACCTGAAGCTGCGCCTGCCGAGTGGAGAATAATGCTAGGAAAAGGGATCCCGGGATACTCATCCAACTCGTACTGGGACGAAGGAGCTATCCGTTGCGCCGTTTCCTAGAAGGCCAGACTGGCCGCTACCCCATGACCAAACCGTTCCGTCGGTCAACAGGGCAAATGCGACAGGGCCCCCATCGGTGAATGTGCTTTTTACGTTGGACAGCCCTTTCACCTGTGTGGGTGTTGATGAATCGGCGGTTGTGCCGTTACCCAGTTGGCCCCAGTAGTTATATCCCCACGCCCATTCAGTTCCATCGCCATTCACCGCAAAGATGGAACGTCCATCAGTGGCCACTGAACTCACGCTAGTCAGACCTGAGACTTTTGTCGGAACAGAAGTATCTGTCTTGGTTCCGTTCCCAAGCTGCCCGTAAAAGTTGGCGCCCCAAGTCCACAGCGTTCCGTCCCCATTAACAGCCATTACGGATCTCTCTTGGGCTGTGAGCAATTGAACCCCACTGAGGCCTCGCACTTGAACCGGGGTGCTGGAACTTGTTGTGGTTCCATTGCCCAGTTGGCCTTGGTCATTTGAGCCCCACGCCCAAGCGGTTCCGTCTGACTTAACTGCATACGCGTCGAGGTTGTCGATCGTTACGGACTGTACGCCGGACAACGCCTTGACTTGCACGGGTGTATTTGTGGCGGTTGTGGTCCCATCACCGAGCTGGCCGAAGTCGTTCTGGCCCCAACCCCACACCGTACCGTCCGCTTTAAGCACCATCACGGAATAGCCATCTGTGACCACCTGAGCTACTCCGGAAATCGTGGTGAGCTGCACTGGTACCGTTGAGGCTAACGGGCCGTTCGCTGCTTGCGGAATGATGCTGTCTTGGCCCCACTCCCAGAGGGTCCCATCTGATTTCACCGCAAAAATCATGGGCGTTGTCTGGATTTGTGTACCCAAGTCTTGAACCCCGCTCAACCCACTGACTTGGACTGGCAACGCAGAATCCGTAGTGGTGCCATTTCCTAGCTGCCCCACATCATTCGAGCCCCACGCCCATACGGTCCCATCTGTCTTCAGGGCAAATAGTGACACCGTGTTGTTGATTGAATAGGTGATTTTCTTGACGCCGGACAACCCCTTCACTTGGACAGGTGTGGCTGAGAAGGGATAAACGGTTCCGGTACCGAGTTCACCGCCGTAATTGCTACCCCACGCCCATACGGTTCCGTCGGCTTTTAGCGCAAACTCAGTTCCATGACCTGTTGCCAACCTCTGGACAGTCGCAAGGGTAGACGGTGCCGGAGGGCCCGGAGGCGGCGCTTCTGGGGGCTGTACATATAGTGTGGCGCTGCCGCTCTTACCCTGGATGGTGCCGGTCACTGTATGTATCCCTGGGGTACTGGCTGTGCAGACCGCTCCCGTACATGACCCGTCAGGTGCGATGGTGAAGGCCGTGAGAGCAGTTACATCACCGATTGTTGCGCCACCCGCGTCGAGGCCGTCAGCTGCATAGCTCTGGGCATTTCCTTGGGTGATGGTAGTGAACGCTGGGGATATGAGCAGACGATCGAGGAGCAGCTGTCCGAATTTTGAGCGAATCAAATTCTGCGCGAAGGACACTGCCTCGGCCGTCCAAGTCGGCCGGTAGTCAAAGTGGGGGCAGTCCAGGCTCGGGAGGTTCAGCTTGTTGGCGATCATGTTGTCCACGCACGCAATCCACTCCTTGACGTCCGGACACACATTCAGCAGTTTCGCTAGTGCCTTTCCCCCGGGAATTTTTGTGGCGAGGCCCATCGCTGCGGTGCACTTGAGAGCTTGAACGGCAGAAAATTGGGAGTTGCACATCATGTCTTTGTAGAGGCAGTAGCTACGGGTCTTGGCTTGGAGCACGGCGTCGGCCGTCCTGGCCCCGAAAAAGGCGTTGAGCACGCCGTGCCCAGCTGGCCGTTGGGTATACGTGCCCTCATCCATCGGGGGAAGATTCGGGTTGAATCGTGGATCACCGAATTGAACTACAGCCACGACTCGTCCTTGGTCGGCGGCTCCCATTTTTGCGTAGACGTCCATCACGGCGTCTGCGCCCTGTGAGTAGCCGGCGAGTATTATAGGAACCGTTTTACAAACAGTGTTTAGATAATCCAGGGCGTGAGTTACCCCATCGTTTTTGCTGTCGGTATACGCTTTCCCTTCGGGTGGTGTGAAAAGCAGTTCAGGCACACTTCGGTCTAAATACGGAACACCGTGTTCTGAAATGTTTAACCGTGTACCTGCATAAGAGGCCACGAGTTTGTCGTAAAAGTCTGTAACTGTCTGACCCATAAAATCGGTGCCCGACGTATTTGCTTTTGTGAGTTCACCACTTCCTGCCAGTCCCACCACTTGAAGATCTCCACACCCGGTCGTAGTGGCGGTGGAGCCCTGTGGAGCGGTCACGAGCATCGCGCTAATGGTTAGAAAGACGGCCAACACCACGCTGGCGGGCTTACTGTGAGAGAAAACCGTCTTGTGCGAAAGACGGCTGGGAAACATGCTCAGGTCGGGCCGCGACATGGTTAAGCATCCTGACTGAGACCACAGGCTAGAAACCGACACAGACTATGCGCTTCCCTCATCGGCGCAATGGCTTCCCACTATCATCCCGCGTCTTCAGAGTGTCAAGAGAAAACAGCAGACTCACTGAAAACCTCCGCGTGGCCGCGTGGTGTCAGATGGATGTGGCGGGAACTTCGAGCACGCGAAGGTAGCTTATGCCAGGCACAGTGATACCTGATTCTTATCCTTTCTAGAACAGACCAGCTGGCGGTTGCTCGCAGGGCAGCGGGGCGGACCTTGGGCGGTGGCCGTCGTCTGGGGTGCAGCCTTTGAATGGTCCGTCGGTTGAGAGCAGGACGGACATGTGGTGGTCTGCGTGGTCGCGCCACCAGACGCTAATGCCTGTGGTCCCGTCGAGGCGGAGGAATTCCCAGGCGCGCCAGAGCGCTTCGAGGCGGCTGATAGCTTCGGCATGTTTCCACCATTGGGGGCACCAGGTCACTCCGCCTTGGACGTTGATTTGTCGGCGGTAGCTGGTGGCCAGCTTGCCGCTGACGAATTCGGCGACGTTCGGGTAGAACAGCTCAGGTTCGTTCTCGTCGTTTTCGTTTTGGTCGGTGGCTTCAGCTGGAGTGTCTTCCAGTTCGTCGTCCCACTCCCCCAGTCCTTCACTCATTAGGGGCACCCGCGGCGATCCACCGGTTCCCGGCCGCCGCCGCGGCTGCGGGTTTGTTTGCCGGGTCGTGTGCGGCGATGGAGGCCCGCACTGCGTCGGCGTGCGCCCCGTTCATCCAGGGCACGGTTTCAAGCAGCGCGGCGGGGGCGCCGGAGGCGAACATGATGGCGCGGCCGCGGGGGAAGGCTGCGAGGTCCGAGATGTCCAGGGTGCGTTCTTTGCGGTCGTCGTCGTGGCTGTAGGAGGTGCCTTGTTTGGAGCGGCTTCTGGTCATGTTGGAGTAGCGGTACTCCCCCACCAGCTGCGCGAGTTCGTTGAGGAATTCGGCTTCGGCGACGCCGCCGCCGTAGACCTTGATGTTGGATGCGGACCAGAGTTTGCGCATCCCGTCCCGGCCCCAGACCTCCACGCCTTGGGACCAGGACTGGAGGATGGTCATCAGGACGATGCCCCGGGAGCCGTAGTGGCTGTAGAGGTTGGGGAGTTCGCGCCAGCGGCAGACGTTGGCTGCTTCGTCCAGGACGCCGATCATGGGGGTGGCGAGCCGGCCGCCGGGTGAGTGGACGGCGAGTTCTTCGGCGGCCTCGACCGTGGCCACGGTCAGGGCCGTCACCAGCGGGCCGGCGGTGCCTTTGCCTTCCTTCGACAGGCTGTACAGGGTGCCCTTGGAGCGGACGAACGCTGCGGGGTCGAACTGGGGCCGCTGGTCGTTCTCACCTTGGGGGGTGACCCAGCGGGCGACTTGGCGGTTGGTGAGGCAGGACGCCATTTGCAGGGCCGTGCCGTACACGCCGCCGCGTTGCTTCTCGGGGGCGTTGATGACGCCGCCGACGGCGTTCGCGGTCTGCAGGAAGCCATGGGTTTTGAGGATGTCCACCGCTTCATCGTCGGCTGGCCGGGTCAGCCAGGTGTGGACCTGCGTGATGGGCCGGGCGTCGAGGGCTGCGGCGAGCAGGAGACCGGCGAGGAGGTCCTGGCCGGCGGGATCGAAGTAGGCGTCCGTTTTGGCGTCCGGGCCTCGGGAACCGGCGGCGAAGTGGTCGGCCAGGCGTGCGGCGCGCACTTCGTCCGTGACGTAAGAGAGGGGGTTCCACCACCAGGTGGGTTCCTCGAGGGCGACGGACTGCGGGTCGAAGACCCACACCGGCCCGTCGGCGGCGCGGACGTCGCGGGTTCCGTCGACGATGTCCCGCTTGTTCGAGGTCACCAGGGCGGCGCCGGGGGCGGCAAGGATCGCCGGGATCGCCCGGGAGGTGGTCTTGCCCGTCCTGGGCCCCCAGATGTCGATGTGCATGTCTTCCCAGGAGCCGTAGACCATTTGCCCGCCCAGGACCGTCTTCCCCACCGGGACGCCGGGTGCGCCTTTCACGCCGAGCCGTTCGGCGGTGGCCGTGGCGCCGCGCAGGCTTAGGGCGCGCAGGTCACGGCCTTTGGCCATGTGCTGGGCGGCGGCGTCCACGCGGGAACGCTTGGATCGCCGGCGCAGCACCCCACGGACCACCAGGACAGCCACGACGATGGCGAGGACGCCGAAGCCGGCCAGCACCCATGTGGCGGCCGCGGGCCAGGTGACCTTGTGCGATATCAGGCCGAAGACCAGCTCAAACGGGTTGGCCGGCAGCGTCTGCCCGTCACCGGCCAGCATTGACCCGAGGTGCACGGCCCCGGCGACTGTTCCGACACCGAGGACCACGACGGTGATGACGACCCAGAGCCGGATCGTTTCCGTGTCGAGCCCGGAGCGTTTGCCGCTGCTTGGTGCACCCATCAGTTCTCCCCCTCGCCGTCCCGGCTGATCGTCCAGCGCTTATTTGTATCGTGCAGATTCTTCTCGACGCTGGTCAGTTTGAGTGCGACGGGCACCCCTGGCCTGCCGCCGACTTTGAAGAGGAACTTGCCCAGGCCCGGGCGGACCCGTTTGCGGGATCCGCCGACGTCGGTCCATGACCCCGGGTCGGCCCAGGAGATGAGCCGGGCCTGTTCGGCCCGGGAGAGGGTGACGGCTTTGTTCAGTTTTTCCATTTCGGCTCCGGGAAGTGCGCCGCAGACGACCATGCCGGAGCGTTCGACGAAGCCGCGGGCTTTCATCCGTTCAGATTCGGTGGGCAGGGCTTCGAGGTCACTCATGGTGTGCGTGATCATGGCCTGCCCGACACCCTCGGTGCGGTTCAGGCGGGTGAGGGAGTCGACCCGGTCGACCATGCCTTCGCCGGAGCGCAGGGCCCGCCAGAGTTCGTCCATGACGACGAAGTAGTTCCGGCGCGGTTCCAGGCCGGCGTCGGCCAGGGTGTGGGCGACCTGGACGGTGGCGAACCCGGTGGACCAGCAGGCCAGCAGGCAGGCCGCCTGGATATCCCGTTGCGTGTCGGAGATCCCTGAGAGGTCGAAGACCACGGGTTTGGTCAGGTCCATCGGCTGGTCGGTGGGTTTGGAGAACATGTCGGAGAACCGGCCTGAGCCGTCGAGGGAGTACAGGGACTGGCGCAGCTGGTCGGTCGCGTCAAGGTAGCGGCTCATGTCGCCACGGTCCAGGGCGATCGCCCGGAGCTCGTCGGGGGCGTCTTTGATGACCTCGATCAGGTCGCCGATCAGGGGGACGCGGTCCAGGCGTTCGTCGAGGATGTGCAGGGCCCGGTCGATCAGGGACTCCTCGTGGGCGCTGGGCTTGGCGTTCCGCACGATGGTGATCAAAGCGGTAATCATGTTCAGGCGCCGGTTGTGCGAGTCGGCCATCAGCTGTTCGGCCAGCTTCTCCGCCTTCACAGCGGCAGCCAGCGACTGCGCGGCCACGCCCTGGTCGGCGTCTGGATCGTTGAGGGTCCGGTCCACTGCGGCCCGGTGGTCTTCGGCCGCGGCGAGCAGCCTGGTGGCCGCGCCGGTGGCTTCGCCGGGGTCCAGGACGTTCAGGTGGCCGCGTCCGGGGCCGAGGCTGATGACCTGCCCCCCGAGGGCTTCGATGAGGTCCACGTAGTCCGGTTTCAGGTCACCGAGGATCAGCGGGTTGATCCCGCGGCCGGTCAGTCCCAGGACGATGTGCCGGACCAGGGTGGATTTGCCGTAGTGGGGCAGGCCGAGGACGAACATGGAGGGGTTGTTGATCATGCCGTGCATGAACCAGCTGATGGGATCGGCGCCGAAGGGTGCTCCGGTGTCGGTGTGAACGCCGATCGGTACACCCAGGATCGGGGTGCCGGAACCGCCCACGAACGGCCAGAGACCGCAGACCTGGACCGAGGTACCCCGCCATTCATCCGCTGCCGTGACGTAGACGGCTTCGCCCTGTCCGCGGCCCCGCCAGCCCCGCAGGCCCGGGCGGCGGGCGACCGCGGGCGCTAGCTTCGTGGCTGGAGCCTTGCGCTGGTGCTTGGTACGGCTTTTGAACATCACATGGCCTCGCGGATCTCTTCGGGAACCTTCAAGTGCTTGGGCAGGACCAGCCCCAGCGGCAGGGACGCCGCGAACGCGGAATCCTGTGAGCCATAAGCACGTCGCAACAGCAGGCGTGCCGACGGGCCGAGGTTACCCTCCACCACGGCCACGGCGTCCTCCAGGTCCCGGGCGGACAGCACCGTGGCCGTGACGACCATGCCGAAGTTGACCAGCCCGGCGCCCTTGGCTTCCTCGGCTGCGGTGGCCTGCGCCGCGCGCGCGTCGACCAGGGCGCGGGCTGTGGGCCGGTTGGTCGAGGAGGCGCGGGTGAGGGCGTTGGTCTGGTCCGACTCCACGATGCCGGCCGCGCGACCGGCTTCGATCGGCCGGTACAGCAGGGTGACGCGTTTGCGGGCAATCTCTCCGTGCGGTGCGACCAGGCGGGCCAGCGCTGATGCCAGGATGTGGCCGCGGGGTGCGCCCGTCATGGACCAGGAGACCGAGTGGCCGGAGTCGTGGCGGTAGCCGTCCCAGTCGGCTTGGTGGGCGGAGGGTCCGACGTCGCCCCAGTTCAGGACCACGGGTGTGCCTTGGTAGTGGGCTTCGTCGATGAGCCGGGCGGCTGCAGGGTCGTACGCGACCCGGACGAGCTCACAGAGCTCCTGGGCGTTCAGTGGCGCGCATGCGCCGGCACCGGTGGATTCCAAGCGCTCGGTCAGGCTGGGAAGCCGTGAGGCGAGATCCCGGGCGATCTCTTCAGCGGTGCGTCGTTTTCCGCCAGCCCGTGCGGCGGCGCTGAACGTCAGGGCGACCCAGGCGCGGATCGTGGCCGATCCCTGCGGGTAGGTCTCCAGCGCCTCCCGGAGCATGGCCTTGGCAATGTCAGGGGCGTCGTCATGGATGTTCGATTCGACTTCCCGGCGTAACCGGGCGCCGGAGTCGGGGGCGGTTTCAACCGTGACGGAAGCGGCAACGACGGCAGGTTCATTCGACAGCGAAGCCAGCCAGCCACCCCAGTTGGCCACCCAGGCATCAATCTGCTCGGGGTCGACCAGCGACGCCCCGTCGGGCTGGGTGCCGAAGACAACGGTGTAGTGGGCGGTGGAGGGAAGGTGGATCAATGCGAACGGACGGCCATAGGAATCGGTGAATTCGTACAGCTTGGAACCGGCAGCGATCCCCGGAAGCTGGAACTCACCCCACGGTGTCAGCCCCAACGGTCCGGAACGGTAGATGTTGGCCTTCCTGCGCCGCGCCGAGCGGAACGCCAGGCGTGCGAAAACCCGCTCCCCTACTGACTTGTTGTGTTTGTCGGTCACCGAGACGGCGGACAGCATCAGGCCGAGAATGAGCAGCGAGACCAAGCCGGGGAACCAGCCGCCGACGAAGAGACAAATCACCGTGATGATCAGCCCAACAAAGAGTCCTGCCGTGGCCAGTCCGCCAAGGGTGCCGATACCGGCCTTACGCGGCCGCCGCCAGTTGCCGTAGGTCGGTTCCCTGTAGGTGTTCTCAATAGCTGCCATGTCAGGCACCCCCCGTGGATTCGTCGCTCATGTCCTTGATGGCCCCGGAGGCCGCTTGGCCTGCTTCGACGCCCTTCTGCGCGGCCAGGACCGCTACACCGCCTGCACCCGCCGCCGCTGCACCACCGGCCGCCGCTCCACTACCCGTAGCGGCACTGCCGGCGCCGGTTGATGCTGCCGGGCCGGTTCCTGGTTGCGCACCCGTGGCGCCGGAACTTCGGGTTCCGTTCCTCCCTGCCGTGCCGGAGCTTCCCGCTGTTCCCTGGCTTCCTGTTCCCGAGGGGCCCTGCGATCCGGGGTTGTGGCTTGACGTGCTGTGGGGGCTCGTTGCACTAGTGGATGGGCCGCCGCCTCGCCCGGCGCTGCCCATGCTGATGGCGCCGGAAGCCAGTGCGCCGACCGTTCCAGCAGCCACCGCTCCACCGCCGCCGGTGACAGCACCGACCATGGGGGTGACGAACCGCATGAGTGCCGGCATTGCGAACAACGCGATCACCATCAGGGCCAGCCCCGTGACCGTTGACAGGAGTGCAGAGCCAAAGTCCTTGCCGTCACCAGCGTTGCCGAAGATCTTTGTGCCGCTGAGTTGGAAGGCGGTGGCGTAGATGATGGCGGCCGCGGGCTTGTAGAGAATGAAGGCGATCAACCAGGCCGTGCACTTCTGGAACCAACCCCTGCCAGCCTCGGTGTTGGTAAACGCTGCAGCCGTGGGGAAGATGCCCGTCAGGATGACGAGCAGGCCACCGCGCATGATCATGAGCACGATCTGCATGACGGAGGCCAGAATCGCGATCAGCCCCAGGAGAATGATCATGACCGCCCCGATGGGGCTGGTGGCCGACAGGGCCAGCATTGCCGTGATGTTGTCGTTGAACGACGTGCCGTCCGTGGAGTTCTTGATGATCCAGGCAGAGAACTGATCCGCGGCGACCGTCAGAAGGCCGACTGCAGCGACACCCGCGCCGGAGACGATAACCAAGGTCGCAAGTGAACGCGCCAAATCCCGCAAGGGTGCACCTCTGCGCTCAATCACCATCTTGGCCGCCCCGACCAGGACAGACAGAACGGCAAGGGACGCCGTCCAAAAGTAGAGACTGTTCTGCAGGAACAACACCGGATCACTCGCCGTGGACCCACCAGGTGCCGAGGTAATGGCGGGCGTGCCTACATTCACCCAAAACGTCCCCAGCGTCTGCACAGTCTGCCCTACCGCGTCAGCAATCGCCTTAGCCATGTTTTTAACAGCATCATTTGCGACGTCCTCAATTGCCGCACCCGCATGGCAGCCGATGCTGAAGGCGTCCCATCCTTCGCAGGCCATCAGACACCAGACCAGGGAATGAACCCGGACAAGTCACTTATCTGTCCCCCGCCCGTGCTGCCGGTTGCCGGAACAACAACTTTCCAGTCGCCGCCGTTCCACTGAAGTGGGACAGGAACGGAAACAAGCGCACCGTTGCTGCCCTTCGCTGCAATCACGATCACGGAGCGATCAGTGTCATAGGAGCGGATCTGGAAGCCGGCGATCTGCGCTGTCACGGCTGATGTCTCCGGCGGCTCAGGCTGATTCAGCAGGGCATCCCGTTCGGGGCTAGGCACTGCCAGTTGTTCGTAGACGAGTCGAGCCTTCCCCGTAGCGGACAGTACGGAGATGTTTGCCGCTGCGTACAGGGCCCCGGTGGGTGAGTGTGCGAAGCAGGAGCGGAGGCCGTTGGCTTCGGTCTTGCCAGGCCCATAGTGCGCAGGCGATGTGGGCGCGGCGATCTTTCCGACGAGTTCCCATTTGGTGTCGGTGGGCGTGGTTGCTGGTTTGGCCTGGTTGCCAGAGGGTAGGCCGCAGACACTGGCAGCCGCTGCCTCGCTGGGCTGGGTGCTGGCTGTGGCGGAGCCGGGATTGCTCGGTTCGGCTGTCGGGGTTCCTCCCCCGCGAGGGAGCAGGGCCAGGATGATTCCGAGCGCGACTATGAGCGCCACGACAACGGCCGAGATGATGAACTTAGGTTTGGTTAGCGGGTTCTGGTCTTCGTTCATTGTCGGTTCAGTCATGGCTGGCGCTCCTTAGGCGAGGAGGCCTACGACG
>Ga0308169_10002043_pt1 | contig 21798 bp, 17 predicted proteins | sample PhyBR1_2_FD_202139 | JGI IMG/M metagenome (GOLD analysis project Ga0308169, IMG submission 202139) | Phyllosphere microbial communities from UC Gill Tract Community Farm, Albany, California, United States - DLSLSB.R1 | ecosystem: Host-associated > Plants > Phyllosphere > Unclassified | place...
TGCTGAAGCAGACCCCGGCGATCGGCTCCGGCATCCGCCCGGGCTGCGAGTCCTACGGCTACCTGCTGGACGCGACCGGCAACTGCGCCTACATCAACTCGTACAACCGCGAGGTGCAGGCGAATCCGGACTCGAAGAACATCCGCGTGTTCGACAAGACCTGCTTGTGCACCCACATGCGCAACTTCAACTGCTGGACCTGCGGCTCGACCACCTACCGCCTGAAGGACACTACCCACAAGCTGGGCGACGGAAACTACCAGATCCTGTCGGCCGAGCACGTGTTCAAGGACTACCAGTTCAGCATCGACAACCAGGTCGCCCTGCCAGCGCGCGCCGAAGCCGCCGCCTGATATCCTGCGCGGAACGGTTCCCCGGCACCGCTGTCCAACGGCGGTTGACCTTGCATGGGGGACCGCATGTTCGATACCGATCCGCCCGCCCGCGCCGTCTTCCTGACGGACGACGCGGGCAGCATCATCAGCTGGAACCGGGGTTGCGAGACCCTGTTCGGCATGCCGGCCGCGAGCATCCTCGGCCGTCCTATCACCAAGCTGTTCGTCGCCAGCGCGCGTGACGCCTGGACCGCCGGCTGGGCCGCCCTGGCCCAGCGTCCCGAAGGCGCCCAGCTGAATGCCGACCTGCGCTGCAGCAACAGCCGCATCTTCGCCGCCACCCTGGTGCTGGCCCCGCAGGTCGACGCCGACGGCCGGCCGCTCGGCTGCGCGGTCGCCGTCACCGCAGAGTTCGAACGCGGTTCGCCCGAATCCGAAAATGTCGCGCGCACACCGCTGTCGGCCGTGGTCGACCTGTTTCCCGGCACCTTCTATGCCCTCAACCGCGAAGGCCGTCTCGTCCTCTGGAACCGCAATCTGGAGCGCCTGACCGGGATGGCGCCGGAAGAACTGGCGGCCGCCCGCGGGCCCGACCTGCTCGACCTGCCGCAACGCCCCTTCCTCACGGACGCGCTGCGCCGCGTGCTGGAAGATGGCGCCGAGATGAAGCTCGAAGTCGACTACGTCGCCAAGAACGGCAAGGAAATTCCGGTACTGTTGTGCGGCACGCGGGTGCGCTGCAACGGCGGCGAATACGTGTTCGGGGTCGGCATCGACATTGGCGAGCGGCGCCAGCGCGAGGAAAGGCTGCGCCTGCGCGAACGCGCGCTGCACGCGGCCAGCAACGGCATCGTGATCGCCCGCTGCGACGGCCCCGACAACCCGATCGAGTATGTCAATCCGGCCTTCGAGCGCATCAGCGGCTACGGTGCGGAGGAATCGCTCGGGCGCGATCCGCGCTTCATGGCCGCGCCCGGCATGGATGCGGGCGAACGCACCGAGTTGCGCGAAGCGATCGCGGCGCGGCGCCCGGTCAATGTGGTGCTGCGCAACCTGCGCAAGAACGGCGAGCTGTTCTGGAACGACCTGAACATCACCCCGGTTCACGACGAGCACGGCGCCGTGACCCATTTCATCGGCGTCATCAACGACGTCACCGCGGCCATGCAGCGCACCGCCCACCTCGAGCACGAGGTCAACCACGACCCGCTCACCGGGCTGGCCAACCGCAACCTGCTGTGGGACCGGCTGGACCAGGCGGTGCACGTGGCGCAGCGCCAGAAGTCGCTGGTGGCGACCGTGCTGATCGACCTGAACAACTTCAAGACCATCAACGACACCCTCGGCCACGAGGCCGGCGACGTGGTGCTGAAGGTGGTGGCGCGCCGCCTGCAGGCCTCGGTGCGCGACAGCGACACGGTGGCGCGCATGTCGGGCGACGAATTCGTGCTGGTGCTGGCCAACCAGCCCTCGCTGCGCTTCACCTTGCGGATGATCGAACGGCTGCGCCAGAGCTTTGCGATCCCGGTGTCCTTCAACGGCCGCGAGATCCCGGTCGGCGCCAGCGTCGGCGTGGCCCTCTATCCGCACGACGGCACCACCGCGACCGAGCTGGTGCGCGCCGCCGACGTCGCCATGTACCACGGCAAGGGCAATGGCCACAACGACGTGCATTTCTTCTCGGCCGATATGCGCTCGAGCAATGACGCCAAGCGCAAGATCGAGGAAGGCCTGCACCACGCCCTCGACAACGACGAGCTGTTCCTGCTCTACCAGCCGCGCGTCTCGCTGCGCACCGGCCAGGTGATGGGCTTCGAGGCCCTGCTGCGCTGGAATCATCCTGACCACGGCGTGCTGCCGCCAGGACGCTTCCTGACCGAAGCCGAGGAGATCGGCGTCATCGTGCCGATCGGCCGGCGCGTGCTGGACCAGGCCTGCGCCTTCGCCGCCCAGCTGCGCCAGGCCAGCGTGCGCAAGGTGCCGGTCACCGTCAACGTCTCCTACCGCGAATACAACCAGGGCGACTTCGTGGAGTGCCTGTGCGCCATGCTCGCGCGTCACGACCTGCCGCCCGACAGCCTGCAGCTCGACCTGCCGATCGACGGCCTGCTGCGCAATCCCGGCCTCGGGCGCGAGCTGTCACGCCAGCTGCGCGCGCTCGGCGTGGTCCTGTCGGTGGACGGCTTCGGCGCCGGCCTGTGCGACCTCGGCTACCTGCAGCAGCTCGAAGCCAGCCAGGTCAAGCTCTCGCGCACCACCGTGCACGGCATCGCCGACGGCACCGGCGCCCTGGTGAAGAGCCTGATCGACATCGGGCACAACCTGAACATGGAAGTGGTGGGCGAGGCGGTGGAGACGCGGCCGCAGGCGGAATTCCTGAAGTCGCATGGCTGCGACGAGTTCCAGGGGCGGCTGTTCAGTGAGCCGCTGGAGGCGGAGGCGGCGCAGGAGATGTTGCGGTCGTATCAGCCGGCCTGAAGAACACGGTATCTGCGAAGGCGGGATCCAAGTTCTGCATGAGCTGTCGTAACGCCAGCAAACCTGGAGGGATAGTGCCAAGGGCACTATCCCGCCTGCGCGGGAACGACGGTAGTTCGGCTTCAGCCTTCCGAAGTAATCCTCTGCACCAGCGCCCCCAGCACATCCTCCGCCATGTCGTTCGACACCTGGCAAGTCCCCGCATTCTCGTGCCCGCCTCCGCCGTATTCCAGCATCAGCGCGCCGATATTCGTGTTCGAGCTGCGGTTCAGGATCGACTTGCCGGTGGCGAAGACCGTGTTCTGGTTCTTCAGGCCCCACAGCACATGGATCGAGATATTCGTCTCCGGGAACAGCGCGTAGATCAGGAAGCGGTTGCCGGCGAAGATGATGTTTTCCTCGCGCAGGTCGAGCACGACCAGGTTCTCGTGGGCCTTCGCGCAGCGGCGGATCTGCTGCTTGCACAGTTCGTTGTGCTCCATGTAGAGGGCAACGCGCTCCTGCACGTCGGGCAGCCGCATGATCTGGTCGATGCCGAGGGTGCGGCAATGGCCGATCAGGTCCATCATGAGCTGGTAGTTCGAGATGCGGAAGTCGTGGAAGCGTCCGAGGCCGGTACGGGCGTCCATCAGGAAATTCAGCAGGTTCCAGCCGGAGGGATCGAGCACTTCCTCGCGCGAGAAGCGCGCCGCGTCGGCCTTGTCGACCGCATCCATCATGCCGCGCCAGGCGGCCGGGAAGGCGCGCGAGCCGCCGTAGTAGTCGTACACGACCCGCGCCGCCGAGGGCGCGCCGGGGTCGATCACGTGGTTTTCGCGGCGCCCGCTGTTGCGGATGGTTTCCGACAGGTGGTGGTCGAAGGCCAGGTGGGCGCCGGCCACATACGGCAGGTTGGTGGTGATGTCGCGCGGGCTGATCGCGATCTTACCGTCCTGCATGTCCTTCGGATGGACGAACAGGATGTCGTCGATCATGTCCAGGTGCTTGAGCAGGACGGCGCAGACCAGGCCGTCGAAGTCGCTGCGGGTTACGAGGCGGTAGCGTTGGGGAACGGTCGACACGGCTTTACCCTTTCATTTCATGAAGAACGAATAACGGGCTGGCACAGCCAGGTGACTGTTCATAATACATTGCAATATTGAAGCTTTCCAATTGCATTTGCACCCGATCTGCAGTCCACTCCCCTGTTCCTGCAGGCTGTCGCACGGCGCTGGCATTGGCGTCGGCGAGGAATTAATTTGCAACATCCCAACAGTGATGCTGGGGCAAAAGCAGTTAAACTCGCCAACTACCGTTTAATCAAGAAGAGCTCGATGCAGACCCGGCGTTCGACCCAGCAGTATTTCTCTAATACCCTGTCGTGGCTGTATCACGCGTTCGACACGGTTGCCACCTGGGTCACGCAGCTGTCGTGGTGGAAATTCTTCCTGTTCGCCGCGCTGATGCTGGTTGCCGGACAAATCCTGCAGGACGAGCTGTTCTCCGGCGGCGAAGAGGAAAACGTGCGTACCGAGCGCAGCGCGCGCAAGGCCGAGCCCGCCATCACGATCGACGACAGCGGCATCCACATCAATCCCCGCCCCAAGCGCAAGGGCAACGAGGAAACGCCGGACAAGGCCACCGCGCAGGCCGACAGGATTGCCGAAAACGCACTCAAGCATGCGGAGGAAGCCAGCAAGGCCGCGGTGGAGGCGGACAAGGCTGCTGCCGAGGCGGACAAGGCCGGCCAAGCCGTCCCGCCGACGCCGCCCCAGCCGCCGGCGCCGGCCGGCCGCGGCAAGGGCGACAGCCGCGCGCCCACCAAGCTGATCCGCAGTGCGAACGGCGGCGAAGTCCACATCGACCTGCCGCCGCAGATCGGCGAAGAGCTGTCCGACGCGATCGAGGCGGCCGTCGACGATGCCGCCGAAGCCAAGGCCAGGAGCTATCACAAGCAGGCCTCGACCTGGTTCACCAGCTTCGTCTGGCTGCTGGTCATGGCCCTGTTCGGCACCAAGGCCCTGATGGGCGGCAAGAAGCGCGCCGAGGCCGAGATGCAGAGCGCCACCGCGGTCGCCGAACGCGAATCGATGCAGCGCCAGCTGTCGGAAGCCCGGATGGCGGCCATGCAGGCCCAGGTCGAGCCGCACTTCCTGTTCAACACCCTGGCCTCGGTCGAGCACCTGATCGAGACCGATCCGCCGCGCGCCTCGGCCATGCAGCGCACCCTGATCCAGTACCTGCGCGCCGTGATCCCGCAGATGCGCGACGCCAACCTGACCACCAACCTCGGCCGCGAGGTCGACATGGTCACCTCCTACCTCGACCTGCTCAAGATGCGCATGGAAGAAAGGCTGACGGTCGACCTGCAGGTGCCGGAGGGCCTGCGCAGCGCGGCCTTCCCGCCGATGATGCTGCAGTCGATGGTCGAGAACGCGATCAAGCACGGCCTGGAGTGCAAGCCCGAGGGCGGCCACCTGACCGTGACGGCCGAAATCGTCGACAGCAAGCTGCGCGTGACGGTGGCCGACGACGGCGTCGGCTTCGGCGTGGTGCCGAGCAAGGGCACCGGGCTGGGCCTGTCGAACATCCGCGAGCGCCTCAAGCTGCTGCACGGCGAGGCCGGCCAGCTGCACATCGCCGCCAACATCCCGAGCGGCGTGATCGCCACCATCGAGGTGCCCTACCAGCTGGCATCAAAATGATTGCCTGCTACCCCGATTTCGTTGAATAATCGTCACTCTGCCTTTTATCTTTTTTGCCATGCCTACAGCAATCATTGCCGATGACGAAAGACTGATGCGCGACCTGCTCCGTACCCGCCTGTCCCAGGTGTGGCCGGAACTGGAAATCGTCGGCGAGGCCAAGAACGGCGACGAAGCCGTGCAGCTGGTTTCCGCCCTGAAGCCCGACCTGACCTTCCTCGACATCCGCATGCCGGGCAAGTCCGGCATGGAAGCGGCGCGCGACATCGGCGACGCCAGCCAGATCGTGTTCGTCACCGCCTACGACCAGTATGCGGTCGAGGCCTTCGAGCGCGGCGCCATCGACTACGTGCTGAAACCGCCCGAGCCGGAGCGCCTGCAGGTCACGGTCGAACGCCTGAAGGAGCGCCTGGCGGCACCAGCCAGTACCGGCGCCGCCGCGACCGCCAACGTCAGCGATACCGTCACCGCCATGCTGTCGCAGCTGGCCGAGAAGATCGCCGCGCCCAAGCCGAAGTACCTGCAGTGGATCCAGGCCAGCATCGGCCAGGACCTGCGCATGATCCCGGTCGAGGAAATCCTGTTCTTCCGCTCCGACGAAAAATACACCTGCGTGCAGACCGAGAAGTTCGAGGCCCTGATCCGCAAGCCGGTGCGCGACCTTGCCGATGAACTCGATCCATCGCTGTTCTGGCAGATCCACCGCGCGACCCTGGTCAACGTCAACGCGATCGAAGGCGTGACCCGCGACATCCGCGGCCGCCACCTGGTGCTGATCAAGGGCCGCCCCGACAAGCTCGAGGTCAGCCGCAGCTTCCTGCATTTGTTCAAGCAGATGTAAATCAAGCCGTACTCAAGCGCCGCCGCGTAAGGTAGATGCCGGGCCCGCATTTGCGGGCCGCTTTTTACGGGCATCCATGAAACGACAGCGCCATCGCTCGGCCGCCTGGCCCCTGACCTGGCCCCTGACCTGGTCCGCGGGCTGCTTCCTGACCGGGCTCGCAGTGGGCTACCGGCTGGGCTGCCGGTCTCACGAAGACCTCGATACCGTGCCGGCCGGCCGCCAGATCGTCCACGACGCCAACGACGCCATCGTCTCCGTCGACGGCCGCTACATCGTCGTCATGGCCAACCCGGCCGCCGCCGCCCTGTTCGGCACGACCGTCGGCAACATGGTCGGCAGCCCGCTGGCGCGCTACGTCGAATCGGCCAGCGCCGACCCCGGCGAACCGCTCGAGTACTTCCGGGCCGGCAGCGGCCGCGCCGGCCGCCGCGCCAGCGACTACGCCGTCACCGGCCTGCGCGCCAACGGCGCGCGCTTCCCGATCGAGGGATCGATCTCGCGCGCCAACGAAGGCGCGCCCTTCTACACCGTGATCATGCGCGACGTCTCCGAGCGCAAGCGGGTCCAGGAAAAGCTGACCCGCTCGCACGACCAGCTGCGCCAGCTGTCGGCGGCCCTGCAAACCATCCGGGAGGAAGAGCGCACCCACATCGCGCGCGAGCTGCACGACGACCTCGGCCAGATCCTGGCCTCGCTGCGCATGGACCTGACCCTGCTGCAGCAGGCCGATGGCACATCAAGCGACAGCCTGCGCCTGATGGCCGGCATGGAACAGAACCTGCTCACGGCGATCGCCTCGCTGCGCCGCATCGCCACCAACCTGCGCCCGCGCGCCCTCGACGAAGGCGGCCTCTACTTCGCGTTGAAGGGCCTGTGCGAGGATTTCGTCGAGCGCTACGGCCCCCCCTGCACCCTGCTGGCCGACGAAGCCGAGCTGCGCCTGGACGATACCGCCAGCACGGCGATCTTCCGCATCGTGCAGGAAGCGCTGACGAATATCGCGCGCCATGCCGAGGCCAGGGCCGTCACCATGAACCTGTTCCGCTCGAACAGCGAGCTGCTGGTCACGATCCACGACGATGGCCGCGGCATCCGTCCCGAGGACATGGAAAAGGCCGAATCGCTGGGCCTGATCGGCATGCGCGAGCGGGTCTGGGCCATGAACGGCGAGATCACCATTACCTCCGACGAGCCACCCGGCACGCGGATCGACATCGTCCTGCCGGTCCACGACCACCTCGTGTAATCTTTCATTCTGTCATCAAACCGACATATCTCTTCGATAAGATGCGACCCGTTTCGTCACCTGTTTCGTCATCTAACCGGAGAGTTCTGAATGCAAGTCAAACGCCTGGCAGCCGCCCTGGTAGCCCTCACCCCGCTGTTCGCAGCCGCCCAGACCAACGTGACCCTGTACGGTGTCCTCGACGCCGCCATCTCGTCGCAGGACACCGGTGGCCCCGAAGGCCGCACCACCGTCGTCAACTCGGGCAACCAGTCGAGCAGCCGCTTCGGCTTCCGCGGCACTGAAGACCTGGGCAATGGCCTGAAAGCCATGTTCAACCTCGAAGCCGGGACCTCGATCGACACCGGCGCCGGCGACTCCGCCCTGTTCGGCCGCCGCGCCGTGGTCGGTCTGGAAGGCGGCTTCGGCAGCCTGACCCTGGGCCGCGAATACTCGCCGATCGCCGCCATCGCCGCCGCCACCGACGCATTCGGCCAGGGCTTCTACGGCAGCAACCTGTCGGCCTTCACCACCAACCGCCTGACCCGTCGCCTGTCGAACTCGGTCAACTACAAATCGCCGTCGTGGAACGGCCTGCGAGTGCTGGCCGCCTACTCGGCCGGCGAAGTCACCACCGCCAACACCCCGTCGGGCGACCTGAAAGGCGTCGGCGTCGAGTACACCCTGGGCAGCCTGTATGTTGGCGCGGCTTACCACGAGATCAACCGCCTGGCGATCGACAAGGACAAGGAATCGGCAATCGGCGCGGCGTACAAATTCGACCAGCTGGGCGGCTTCGAAGTGAAGGCCAACTGGATGGAAGCGGACCGCGAAGGCACCCCCGCCAAGTACAAGCAATACAACCTGGGCGGTTCGATGCCCTTCGGCGCACACCGCGTCTACGCCAACTTCCAGCAGCAGAAGCAAGGCGCCGCCAAGGGCAACAGCTGGGCCCTGGCCTACACCTACTCGCTGTCGAAGCGCACCAACCTGTACGCCAGCTACGCCAGCCTGGACAACAACAACAGCGGCGTGTTCGGCCTGAGCTCGTCGTCGGTCACCATCGCCCCGGCCGCCACCGCGCTGGGCAAGGATCCGGACGTGCTCTCGCTGGGTCTGCGTCACACCTTCTAAGCCGCTACCACGACGGCTGACAACGAACGCGGCGCGGGGAGCGGTCCCTGCGCCGCGTTTTTTTACGCTTTCAGGATGTCGCCGTCGACCCGGACCTCGACCTTGTCGGGATAAAAGCTGAACCAGCGCGGAATCATCAGCGCGTCGCCCATCGGCGTGGTGAGGTTCCAGGCCATATCGGCGATGTGCCGGCCATCCACGTCGGCATGCCAGTGCTGGCCATCGCCCTTGTAGGGGCAGCGCGACACGGTCGCGCTTTTCTCCAGCGCCACGCGCAGGGCATCGGGCGGAAGATAGAAGCGCGGCGCCGTGGAGGTCTCGTACAGGATTGCCGGCGCCGAGGTTTCGGCAAGCACGGTGCCGCCGGCGGACACCAGAACGTGCTGCGAAGAGCGCTGCACGTCGAAGCGGTGATAGGGATCGCGCGGGTGGGCATAGCCGAGGTCGTCGTCGAGATACCAGGCGTCCACCTTTTCCAGGTCGAACACCAGGTGGTCCAGCAGGGGCGCGGCGGCGCCGGGCGGCGCCTCGAAGGACCTGGCGGCCGCCTTCAGCTCATCCTTGCCGCTGCGGATCGACCAGGAGCGGACCACGCCGAGCCTCGCGTCTTTCGACTCGCCTTCCTGGGAGAGAAGTTCGGTCCGCACGTCCGACCGGGGCACGCACAACTGCATCACGCGGCCGGTCTGGTGCAGGGCCAGGCATCTGCGGCTGTCCGCCACGATCTTCTGGCCGTGCCGGATGCGCAAGCGCTTCGGAAATGGCTCCCAGAACAGCAGCGGCGTCGCGGGTGGTGTCACGTCGAAACGCCCCGCAGGCTCCCTGCCGAAGGGGCCGGTACCGATGGTAAGCGCCATGCCGATTCTCCACTGATGATATCGGCATACAGTAATCCCGATTGCAAAAACCGGGAATACGATTCCTTACTTCAATCGACCGGTCAGCACCCAGAAATACTCCCAGCGCGCGATCCGGATCTCCTTCACAGCATTGCCCAGCCGCTTGCGCAGCGCGCTGTCGGTCGGATAGCTCATGGAACGCTCGATCCGGCTACCGTCCTCGGTAGCGACCACCTCGTAGGTATTGCCCTGGGCATCGGTGCGCGCCACCGGGTTGCTGGTCCCTTCGACATAGACCTCGTCCAGCAGCACCAGCAGCGCATCCTTGACCGCCGCCTTGCGCAGCTTGTTCAGGAAGGCATCCTGCTCGTCCCGCTTCAGGCGCGACCAGCAGAATTCGGCCACCACCGCGGTATGGCCGGCGGCGCCCTCGGGCAAGGGCGGCACCTGGCCGTCTTCGCCGTTCAGTGCCAGCACCGTGTGGCCGGCCGTCAGCTCGGCCACCTGGTCGCGCACGTCGGCCAGGTCGGCGTCGCGGTCCGACATCTCGCCGCCTTCGTCGTCGTCGTACTCCTCGTACGCTTCCTGGTCTTCCTGGTTTTCGTAATCGTCGTGTTCTTCGTGATTCATGATTTACAGCTCGTAATTATCGGGGGTCCCGCGCATCGCCGACTCGACCATCTTGCGGCTGAGCGTCGGCGCGAGCAGCTCGATGAAGGTATAGATATAGCTGCGCAGATAGGCGCCCTGCTTCACCGCCACCCGCGAAACGTTCATCCCGAACAGCTGGCCGACCGGGATCGCGCGCAGGTTGCGGTCGCGCTCGGGATCGAAGGCCATGCCGGCGATGATGCCCACGCCCATGCCCAGCTCGACATAGGTCTTGATGACGTCGGCGTCGATCGCTTCCAGCAGCACGTCCGGCTTCAGGTTGCGCAGGTCGAAGGCGTGATCGATCTTGCTGCGGCCGGCGAAGGCGGCATCGTAGGTGATCAGCGGATAGCTGGCAATCTCTTCCAGCGAAATCGCCTTCGAGCGCGTCAGTGCGTGTTCGTGCGGCACCACCAGCACGTGTTCCCACTGGTAGCACGGCAAGGTGATCAGGCCGTCGACGGCGGCGATCGACTCGGTGGCGATGGCCAGGTCGGCCTGGTCGTTCTTGACCATGTCGGCGATCTGGCGCGGATTGCCCTGCAGCAGGGACAGCCGCACTTTCGGGAACTTCAGCATGAAGGCCTGCACCACCTTCGGCAGCATGTAGCGTGCCTGGGTGTGGGTGGTGGCGATGGTGAAGCTGCCGCTGTCCTGGGCCGCGTATTCCTTGCCGATCCGCTTGAGGCTCTCGATTTCCTGCATGATCAGCTCGACGGATTCCAGCACCAGCCGGCCCGGCTCGGTCAGGCCGCGGATGCGCTTGCCGTGGCGGGTGAAGATGTCGACCCCGAGCTCTTCTTCGAGCTCGATGATGGCCTTGGACACCCCGGGCTGGGACGTGAACAGCGCCTTGGCGGCGTCGGTCAGGTTGAAGTTTTGGCGGACCGCTTCGCGGACGAAGCGTAATTGGTGTAGGTTCATTGCCCTTTTTGTATTGATAAAAGCCGTAGACGCATTTTACAAGGATGCTTATGCCGCTGGCTCATATAAGCAAATAAATTCTCAGTAGTTTGGAATAAGACGCCATTTTATTAAGATTCCGCATAGTCTACCGAGCCTGCACGCCCCCCCGGCGTGAATGGCCCAAACCAGGATCCATGCCATGTACCGTTACGACCAATACGACCATCTCATCGTACGCGAGCGCATCGCCCAATACCGCGACCAGGTAAGGCGCCGCCTCAGCGATGAGCTGACCGAAGAAGAATTCCTGCCGCTGCGCCTGCAGAACGGCCTGTACATGCAGCGCCATGCCTACATGCTGCGCATTGCCGTGCCCTACGGCCTGCTGTCCACCAGGCAGCTGCGCATGTTCGCCCACATCGCCCGCAAGTACGACCGCGGCTACGGTCACTTCACGACGCGCCAGAACATCCAGTTCAACTGGATCGAGCTGGAGCAGACCCCGGACATCCTGACCGACCTGGCATCGGTGGAAATGCATGCGATCCAGACCTCCGGCAATTGCATCCGCAACACGACCACCGACCAGTTCGCCGGCGTGGCCGCGGACGAGATCGTCGATCCGCGTCCCTTCGCCGAGATCATCCGCCAGTGGAGCACCTTCCACCCCGAATTCGTCGCCCTGCCCCGCAAATTCAAGATCGCCATCAACGGCGCCGTCGCCGACCGCGCCGCGATCGCCGTGCACGACATCGGCCTGACCGCGGTGCGCAATGCCGCCGGCGAAGTCGGCTTCAAGTTCATGGTTGGTGGCGGTCTCGGCCGTACGCCCATCATCGGCAGCACGATCAACGAATTCGTGCCCTGGCAGGACCTGCTGACCTATACGCAGGCGGTCATGCGCGTGTACAACCAGTTCGGCCGCCGCGACAACAAGTACAAGGCCCGCATCAAGATCCTGGTGAAAGCCGTCGGCGCCGAGGAGTTCGCGCGCATGGTCGAGCAGGAATTTGCCGACCTCAAGGGTGGCCCGGAAACCCTGACCCGCGAGGAACTGGACCGCGTTGCCGCCTACTTCAACCCGCCGCCATATGCCGCGCTCGAGAACATCGATCCGCGCGCCGGCCATGAATCCAACCGCGCCTTCCAGAACTGGCTGCAGCGCAACGTCAAGCCGCACAAGATGGCGGGCTATGCCTCGGTCGTCCTGTCGCTGAAGAAGACCGGCGTGCCGCCGGGCGACGCCACTGCCGAGCAGATGGACTTCGTCGCCGACCTGGCCGACCGCTACAGCTTCGGCGAACTGCGCGTGACCCACGAGCAGAACCTGGTGCTGGCCGACGTCGAGCAAGCCAGGCTGTACGAAATCTGGGAACAGGCCAAGGCCAAGGGCCTGGCGACGCCGAACATCGGCCTGTTGACCGACATCATCTCCTGCCCGGGCGGCGACTACTGCTCGCTGGCGAACGCGAAATCGATCCCGATCGCAGCCGCCATCGCCCAGCGCTTCGACGACATCGACTACCAGCACGACATCGGCGACATCGAACTGAACATCTCGGGCTGCATCAACGCCTGCGGCCACCACCACGTCGGCCACATCGGCGTCCTGGGCGTGGACAAGGACGGCGCCGAGTGGTACCAGGTGTCGATCGGCGGCGCCCAGGGCAATCAAGCGGCGCTGGGCAAGATCATCGGCCCCTCGTTCTCTGCAGGGCAGATGCCGGAAGTGGTCCAGCGCCTGCTCGACGTCTACGTGCGCGAGCGCGTCGAGGGCGAACGCTTCGTCGACGTCGCCCAGCGTCTCGGTATCGCGCCGTTCAAGGAACATGTCTATGCCACGCCGATCCCGGCCGGCGAACTGGCTGTCGGAGAAGATGAATATGCCTAAGCTGCAGCACCACGAACAGATCATCAAGGGCCGCGAAGTCGTCGCCGACGACTGGACCGTCCTGCGCCTCGACGAGGGCGAAACGCCCGAGAGCGTCGCGGTCCCGGACGGCAAGATCATCGTCCCGCTGGCGGTCTGGCAGGCCCGGCGCGAGACCCTGGCCGCGCGTCCGCAGCTCGGCCTGTGGTTCGCCTCCGACGAGCAGGCCCACGGCGTCAAGGACGAGCTCGGCAAATTCGCTGTGATCGCCGTCGACTTCCCGAAGTTCAGCGACGGCCGCGGCTATTCGATCGCCTTCAACCTGCGCAAGCGCCTGGGCTATACCGGCGAGCTGCGCGCGATCGGCGACGTGCTGCGCGACCAGCTGTTCCAGATGCATCGCTGCGGCTTCGACGCCTATGCGACGCGCCAGGACCGCTCGATCCACGATGCGCTGAAGGGCCTGACCGTGTTCTCCGAAACCTACCAGGCATCGGTCGACCAGCCGCTGCCGCTGTTCCGCCGCCACCAGCGCGATGTGCCGCCCGAGCACAGCGACGTCGGCGCCGGCATCTGAAGCACCAACAGGAAGACACCATGAGCGACCTGCACGCGCGCGTCACCGAAACCCGCGCCATCCTGGAACGCATCGCACGCGATTTTTCGCCGGCCGTGTTCGCCTCCAGCCTGGCGGCCGAGGACATGGTCCTGACCGACCTGATCCTGAAGGAAGCCCTACCGATCGGCATTTTTTCGCTGGAAACCGGCCGCCTGCACAAGGAAACCCTCGACGTGCTCGACAAGGTCAAGACCCATTATGGCGTCGAGATCGCCCTGTTCCGGCCGCAGCCGGCGGCGGTCGAGCAGTATGTGGCGCAGAACGGCCTGAATGCCTTCTACGACAGCGTCGAGATGCGCAAGGAATGCTGCCGCGTACGCAAGGTCGAGCCGCTGGGTCGCGCGCTGAGCGGGAAAAAAGCCTGGATCACCGGCCAGCGCCGCGCCCAGTCGACCACCCGCGCCGAGCTGGCCGTGCAGGAAGACGACGCCGCCCACGGCATGGCCAAGTTCAACCCGCTGGCCGACTGGTCCGAGCAGGATGTGTGGGAATATATCCGGTCCAACGACGTGCCCTACAACAGCCTGCATGACCGCGGCTACCCGTCGATCGGCTGCGAACCCTGCACCCGCGCGATCCAGCCGGGCGAAGATATCCGCGCCGGCCGCTGGTGGTGGGAGAATCCGGAATCGAAGGAATGCGGTCTGCACCTGGTCGACGGCAAACTTATTCGTATCAAGTCCGTGGCTGCCTGAGCCGCCACGGACGAACACAAGACATAGACAGGCAAGGCCATCATGACGACTATTATTGACAACCCAGGGGCGCTTATCCCGGGAGCGCTCGGCGACGTGAATTCCCGCCACCTGGACGCCCTCGAATCGGAAGCGATCCACATCCTGCGCGAGGTTGCGGCCGAGTGCTCGAACCCGGCCCTGCTGTTCTCGGGCGGGAAGGATTCCGTGGTGCTGCTGCGCCTGGCCGAAAAGGCCTTCCGCCCGGGTAAATTCCCCTTCCCGCTGGTGCATATCGACACCGGCCACAACTTCGACGAAGTGATCGCCTTCCGCGACACCCGCGTTGCCGAACTGGGCGAGCGCCTGATCGTCGGCTCGGTCGAGGACTCGATCAAGAAGGGCACGGTGCGCCTGCGCAACCCGCAGCTGGATTCGCGCAACGCCGCCCAGGCCGTGACCCTGCTGGAAACCATCGCCGAATACGGCTTCGACGCCTGCATCGGCGGCGCCCGCCGCGACGAGGAAAAGGCCCGCGCCAAGGAGCGCATCTTCTCCTTCCGCGACGAATTCGGCCAGTGGGACCCGAAGGCCCAGCGCCCCGAGTTGTGGGACCTGTATAACACCCGCGTGCACCCGGGCGAGAACATGCGCGTGTTCCCGATCTCGAACTGGACCGAGCTCGACGTCTGGCAATACATCGCCCGCGAAAAGCTGGCCCTGCCGCCGATCTATTACGCCCACGAGCGCCAGGTGATCCCGCGCAACGGCCTGCTGGTGCCGCTGACCCCGCTGACCCCGGCCCGCGAAGGCGAGCAGGTCGAGACCCGGACCGTGCGCTTCCGCACCGTCGGCGACATCTCCTGCACCTGCCCGGTGGCCTCGACCGCGGCCACCCCGGCCGACATCATCGCCGAAACCGCGATCACCCAGATCACCGAGCGCGGCGCTACCCGCATGGACGACCAGACCTCGGAAGCGTCGATGGAAAAGCGGAAAAAACAAGGATACTTCTGATGAACGCCCGTATTGTTTCACCTGCAAACGAAGAACTGAACCACGCCGCCGACCAGTCCGGCCAGGCCAGCCTGCTGCGCTTCATCACCGCCGGCTCCGTCGACGACGGCAAGAGCACCCTGATCGGCCGCCTGCTGTACGACAGCAAGGGCATCTTCGCCGACCAGCTGGCCGCCGTCTCGCGCTCGAAGCACAAGCGCACCGTCGGCGACACCATCGACCTGTCGCTGCTGACCGACGGCCTGGAAGCCGAGCGCGAACAGGGCATCACGATCGACGTCGCCTACCGCTACTTCGCCACGCCGAAGCGCAAGTTCATCATCGCCGACACGCCCGGCCACGAGCAGTACACCCGCAATATGGTGACCGGCGCCTCGACCGCGGACGCCGTGATCATCCTGGTCGACGTCTCGAAGGTGAAACTGAATGACGGGGAAAATGGCGACGGTTCCGTGGAGCTCCTGACGCAAACGAAACGCCACTCGACCATCGCCAAGCTGCTGCAGATCGAGCACGTGATCGTGGCCGTCAACAAGATGGACCTGGTGAACTACGACCGCAGCGTCTACGACCGCATCGTCGGCGCCTACACCGAATTCGCGAACAGCCTGGGCCTGCAGGACATCACCGCGATCCCGCTGTCGGCGCTGGCCGGCGACAACGTGGTCGAGAAGACCGACAACATGCCGTGGTACGAAGGTCCGACCCTGATCGAGCTGCTGGAGGCGATCAGCGTCTACGACGAAGCCCACGACGCGCCGTTCCGCTTCCCGGTGCAGCTGGTGGCCCGCCACAACGGCCACGAAGCGAATGACTTCCGCGGCTACATGGGCCGCATCGAGTCGGGCAAGGTGTCGGTGGGCGACAAGCTGGTGGTGCAGCCGTCCGGCGTCGACGCCACGGTCAAGGAGATCCAGACCTTCGACGGCAGCCTGCAGACCGCGGTGGCCGGCCAGTCGATCACCCTGCTGCTGAACGAATACGTGGACATCTCGCGCGGCGACGTGCTGGCCGGGGCCGCACAACCGGCCACCCTGCTCAAGCAGGTCAAGGCCGACGTCTGCTGGATGGCCGACGAGCCGCTGGACCTGCGCCGCAAGTACTGGATCAAGCACGGCACCCGCCAGACCATGGCCAAGGTGAAGGCGATCGAGAACATCCTCGACGTGAACACCCAGCAGCGTCATGCGGCGGAAGGTTTGAAACTGAACGACATCGCCCGCATCGAACTGGCCGTGCAGCAGCCGCTGGCGGCGGATGCCTACGAGGATATCCGTGCGACCGGGGCTTTCATCCTGATCGATGAAGTGACGCACCAGACGGTGGCTGCGGGTATGATTCGCATCTAACCCGTCGTTCCCGCCTCCGCGGGAACGGCGTTTAAGCGGTAACTAAAGGAAGATATGTCTGCGCTGGGCAAAGTTTATTTGATCGGAGCCGGTCCCGGCGCAGCCGACCTCATCACCGTACGCGGCGCGCGCCTGCTGGCCCAGGCCGACGTCGTCCTGTACGACGCCCTGGTCACGCCCGAGATGCTGGAACTGTGCGCCCAGGCCGAGAAGATCTCGGTCGGCAAGCGTTCCGGCCAGCGCTCCACCGCCCAGGTCCATATCAACGAACAGCTGGTCGAATGCGCGCGGCGCTACCGGATGGTGGTGCGCCTGAAGGGCGGCGACCCGATGCTGTTCGGGCGCGCCGACGAGGAGTTGCGCGCCCTCGAGGAAGCCGGCATCGAAGTCGAGGTCGTTCCCGGCATCACCACCGCGGTCGCAGCCGCGGCAGCCACCCGGCAGCCTCTCACCAAGCGCGGGGTGGCGCGCAGCGTCGCCTTCTTCACTTCGAGCACCGCGCCCGACCACCGGGACGACGGACTGCCCGATCACCCGGCCCTGCCGGAAACCGACACCATGGTGCAGTACATGGGCGGGCGCGAAGCCGCCGCCACCGCCGAGCGCCTGCTCGGCCAGGGACGCCGCCCCGACCTGCCGGTGGTCGTGATCGAGAACTGCAGCCGCCCCGACCAGCGCATCCTGCGCCTCACCCTGTCCGACCTGGCCCACGGCCTGGACATGGCCCACGGCCCGGTGCTGGTGATGATCGGCGAAGCCCTGCAACGCCGCCCCCACCAGGCCCCGGATTAAAAACCTTCAGGGCAAGGCGCATCGGCGAAGACAGTACGCAAGTACGGCGAGCCGAATGCAACGCCGCCATGAAGGTTTTTAACCGTGCCAGGGCGTGTAGTCGATGCCGTTCTGGATAGCGCCGATCACCTGCGCCTGGTTTTCCGCGCTCTCGCTGAAATTCACCAGCACTTCGGCGCGCGGCGCGATCTGCAGGGCGTGCAGCCAGAAATCGTAGCCGGCGGCGTCCGGCGTGCGGTGCAGCACGTTCGCATACAGCGCTTCCACGTACTGGGCATCGTTCGGGTTGGCGCCGTACTTGTCGTGGAATTCCGCGCTCTCGATGAAGCTGTTCGCCACCTGCATCAGGGTATGGCCGCTGTCCATCGAATCGATCCAGTAGCCCAGGCCGCCCTTGTCCGGCGTGCGGTTGAACGCGGCCTGGTAGAGGCGATAGGCCTCGCCGGCATTGCCGTGGATGTCCAGTGCCAGGGTCTGGTCGCTGAACTGTACGCGCTCGATATTGGCCAGCCTGGTCGTGCTGCCGTTCGCGAAGTCAAGCACCGAAAAATTCGTGCCGTCGGTCGACAGCTGGTAGTTGGCGTGGGTACTGGCGAAGACCGCCGTGTCGATGCCTTCCTTGCCGTCCAGCAGACCGCCGCCGCCGCTTGCCGCCAGCTTGTTGTTGTCGGCCGTGCCGGTCAGGTTCGATGCCGCCGGCACGCCCGGCGTGCTTGCCACCGGGGTGCTCGGGGCGGTCACGACCGGCGCGCTGGGGACGGTCACGACCGGGGCGGGCACCACCGGCGTTGCCGGGGTCGTCGGCGTGGTGACGGTCGGCGCGGGGGCGCCGGCGGTGTCGCCCGCATGCGCACTCTGCGTGCTGTCCTGCACCGGCGCGGTCGCCGTTCCCGAGTACACGCGCGCTTCGACCGACACGCCGCCCGCCTGGCTGTCGACCCATGCCGCGGCAAAGCCGCCGTTGGCCAGGGCCACCAGGTCCGGACTGGTCTGGTCGCCGGCGCGCATCTGGTTGATCCCGAATTCCTGGGGATCGACTGCGCTGCCGTCGGCGCCGAAGCGGCGGCCGAAGATGCCGCTGCCGTCGTAGTCGCCGCTCTGCGACTGCCAGGCGACCACGAAGCCGCCGTCGGACAATGCGGTCACCGCGGCGTCGTAATGGCCACCGCCGGATTCCATGTTCGCCTGGGTCGGCGCGCCCAGCGCGTGGCCGGTGCTGTCGTAGACCTGGAAGAAGATGTCGCTCATCGAAAAACCGAGCGGCGCGTTGACATAGCTGTCCCAGGCGATCACGAAGTTGCCGTTTGCGAGCGTGGTCACGTGCGGCAGCGGGGCCGCGGTCGCCAGGCTGGCCGCATAGCCGTCGCCGTTGACGACGAAGGCCTGGCTTGACGCGCTGGTGGCGGCGTACACGTTGCCGTCGTTGATCTCGCCCCAGGACACCACGTAGCCGCCCTGCTTCAGCGCCGCCAGGCTCGGGCTGAAGGCCGAGGACAGCGCGCCATAGTCTTTCTGCGTACCGGCCAGGGAACCGTCGGCGGCGGCCTGCTGCACGTGGACCGCGCCGCCGCTGCGCCAGCCGACCGCGAAGGAACCGTCGGCCAGGGTGGCGACCGCCGGCATGGCGGCATCAAAGCTGGCGCCGCCGTCCAGCACGTGTTCGGCGCCGGCGCTGCCGTTGGCCTCGACCACGCGGTAGGCGATGCGGGTGGCGCTGCCGTCGTTCACGGAGTAGGCAACCGCGAAGCGGCCGTCGGCGAGCGCCGTCACCGCCGGCTCGCCTTCCAGCTTGGCGTCGCCGTTGGGCGTCAGCGCGAAGGCCGCGCCGGTGGCGGCGCCGCCGGCGTCGCGCATCTGCGCCCACAGGCCGGCCCCTGCGCCGCCTGCCACCGGAGCGCCGGCCGCAGTATCGCTGCCCTGCCAGACGGCGACGAAGCCGCCGTTCGACAGTTTCGCCAGCGCCGGATTGGCGGCCCAGGCATTGCTGGCGGCGCCGAGTTTCAGGTCGTCGCCGAAGCCGGCGAGGTCGCGGGTGACGCCATCCTGCACGGTATAGGTCAGGATGCTGGTGACGCCGTCGCCCGCCTTCGGATTGCCGTTGGCGTCGAGCTGGTAGCGGTCGTAGTAATGCACCGTCACCGCCGCCGACAGGCCGGTGGCCGGCAGCTGGCCGGCATCGGCGATCACCAGGCGCGCCGAGGTATCGGTGGCCGGGTCGTAGGCGATCGAGAACAGGCCGGGGTTCGACTGGCTGTCGATGACCCAGCGCCCGCCCGTCAGCGAACCGGTGTCGATCGGGGACAGCTGGTCGACCACCGCGCCGGCCTGGCTGGTCGAGAACATCGTGTTGTTTTCGCCGGTCAGGCCGGCGGGCGGATTGTCGACGATCACCGTGTTGGCGCTCGAGACCACGCTGCCGTCCGCCAGCTTGTAGTGGGCGCTGAAGGTGTTCGCCGACGTCGTGTCACTGCTGCCGTCGAGGAAACGCCACAGGGTGCCGCTCGCCTGGACATAGCTGCCCTGGCCATCGACCGGCAGCGTGTACAGGTTCCAGGTCTTGCCGTTGTCGAAGCTGTACTGGAGCTGGCCGCGCGACAGCTGCTGCCCGGCGGCGCTGGCGATATCGAAAGCGACCGCCGTCACGGCGGAAGACGATGCGCCCGATGCCATGGCGGTGCCGGCATAGGTCCAGGTATAGCTGCCCCAGGTGGGGCGGACGTAGATGGTGGTCGAGGGGGAGGTCATGGGAATCAGGAGCGGGGCGATATCCGCTATGATTCCCTACGGCAAATTTAAATTCAATGAGGAAATTGTTTCTACGTGGGAAGTTCGCCGAAAACCAACGAAAGATTAGTCTGGGAACAAGCAAGTTAGCGAAAACGATTGCATCTGCTGCAAGTCAGTTAACGAACAGAATAGACGGATCAGCCAGACAGGGCGCCTACGCAATAAGCCGCCATCGCCGCCAGCACGTCCGGGTCTTCGCCGACCGCCGGCACGGTCGAAAAGCTGATGTCGGGATGGGCGGCGCGCAGTTCCTCGACCAGGCGCGGCAGGTCGCGCAGCAGGTGGCCGCCCTGCCCCAGGAAGATCGGAACGATGGTGATCCCGCGCACCCCGCGCGCGGCAAGCAGCGCCGCCTCCTCCGGCAGGCTGGGCGTCATCAGCTCGAGGAAGGCCAGCGAGACCGCGACGTCGGGCCGCTGCCGAGCGGTGAGCTCGCGCAGCCGCTGGAAAGGCGCGGCCCACGAGGCGGCGCGGGCGCCGTGGGCGAACAGGATCAGGGCACGATCGGACTGCGGTTCCATGAAGGCCTCCTAATGTCGCTCGACCCAGCGCAGGGCGCCCAGCGCGAGCAGCAGGAACAGCAGGCTGGGCGCGACCGCCGTCATGAAGGCCGGCCAGGTCGACAGCATGCCGATGTGCGAGAACAGGTTGTTGATCAACATGAAGCTCACGCCGATCATGATGCCGACGAAGATCTTGAAGCTGACCCCGCCGCTGCGCACCTGCAGGTAGCCGAAGGGCAGCGCCAGGGCCATCATCACGAAGATCGACAGCGGGTCGATCAGCTTGCGCCAGAAGGCGATCTTGAAGCGCTCGGTTTCCTGGCGGTTCTCGGCCAGGTGGCGGGTATAGACGGCCAGTTCATTGGCCGACATGCGCTCCGGATCCGAGCGCGACACCGACAGGATCTTCGGCGTGATTTCGGACTCCAGGTCGAGGGTCGGCATCTTGCGGGTGGAAACGGCGGCGGTGTCCTGGCCGAAGCTGTTCTGGATGGTCTGGCCATTCGGCAGCGGCGCGCCCGGTGCGGGCAGCGTGCGGCTGTTGGTGAACTGGGTCTCGGTCACGTTCTGCAGGCGCCAGGTGTGGTCGCCGCCGAAGACGGCGCTGGCGGCCGTGATCAGCGCGCGCATGCGCATATTGTTGTCGAACTCGTAGAGGCGCACGTCTTGCAGCTGGCCGTCCGGGAGGATCTGGCGCGCGTTGAAGAAGCGCGAACCGGTCACCGGGCCCTTCGGTCCGCCCTCGTGGATGGTGTCCTTGGTCCACATGCCGGAGCGGAATTCGGCCGATACGGTCGCGCCCTTGGCCGACAGGCGCAGGCGCTCGGCCAGCGGGGCGGTGCGCGGCGTGACCAGCTCGCCGAAGATGAAGGTGACGACCACGAACACGATGCCGATCTTGAACAGGATCCAGGCCGCCATCCGGGTCGACATCGAGGAGGCGCGCATGATCGTGAATTCCGAAGTCTGGGCGAACTGCGCCATCGTGTAGATGGTGCCCAGCAGGGCCGCGATCGGCATCACGCGGTACATATTACCGGGCACCAGCATCAGCACGTAGAGCAGCGCGTGCTGGATCATGTAGCCGCCCT
>Ga0308169_10002045_pt1 | contig 21790 bp, 17 predicted proteins | sample PhyBR1_2_FD_202139 | JGI IMG/M metagenome (GOLD analysis project Ga0308169, IMG submission 202139) | Phyllosphere microbial communities from UC Gill Tract Community Farm, Albany, California, United States - DLSLSB.R1 | ecosystem: Host-associated > Plants > Phyllosphere > Unclassified | place...
CAACCTTGTTTACATCTTCCGATGCCAAACATGTGGTGCTTCAACAATATCAGCCAAAGAGCTGAGAAACTATAAGGTACAGTGCAATGAGCACCATGCAACACACAGATGTATTAATTATCGGCGCGGGGCCATCGGGGAGTTCGGCAGCAGCATTGCTGCGCCAGAAGGGCTATCAGGTCACGATCATCGAAAAACAACATTTTCCACGCTTTTCAATTGGTGAATCATTGCTGCCACAATCGATGGTTTTTCTGGAAGAAGCCGGGCTGCTGGATACGGTACGTGAGCATGTAGGCGAGTTTGCATTTCAGTTTAAAAACGGCGCGGCATTCTTAAGAGGCAAGCAGCGCAGTTTTTATGACTTTACCCAAAAATTTAGCGATGGACCGGGCACGACCTGGCAAGTACGCCGTGCCAACTTTGACTATTTACTGGCACAGCAGGCAGAAAAATTCGGTGCAGACATCCGCTTTGGTCATGAAGTGATTGATGTTGATGTTGCGTCAGAACATCCGGTACTCAGCGTAAAAGATGAGCAGGAAAATGTATACCAGATTCAGGGCAGGTTTTTACTTGATGCCAGCGGTTTTGGCCGGATTTTGCCAAAATTCCTTGATCTGGAAAGCCCATCCGATTTCCCGGTACGCCGTGCCGTGTTTACCCACATTGAAGATGGTATTTTGGATGATCCTGATTTTGACCGGGAAAAAATCCTGATTACGGTGCATGCCAAAGATCATCGGGCGTGGTACTGGCTGATTCCATTTGCCGATGGCCGTTCATCTTTTGGTGTGGTGGCAGAGCAGGACTTCTTTGAACACTATGGCTTTGATGGCAGTGCCGATTATGATGTCGAGGCCTTATTGAAGCGTATTCTGGCAGATGATGAAAGCCTGTCGCAGGTATTGCGCAATGCCAAGTTTGACACGCCGGTGCGGACACTAGTCGGTTACTCTGCCAATGTGAAACATCTGGCTGAGCGTAACTATGCATTGCTGGGCAATGCTGGTGAATTTCTCGATCCGGTATTTTCTTCAGGCGTCACCATTGCGCTGAAATCTTCCAGTCTGGCGATTCCATTGGTGGATCAAGTGCTGCAAGGGCAGCCAGTTAACTGGATGGAACAGTATGAAAAACCGCTGCGTGCAGGCATTCAGGTGTTCCGCGCCTATGTGGAATCGTGGTATAGCGGTGAATTTCAGGATGTAGTGTTCTCGACTCAGCAAGATGAAAAAATTCGTCGGATGGTTTCATCCTTACTTGCCGGATATGCTTGGGACACCACCAATCCGATTCATAAAAATGCCAAAAAGCGTTTAAGTACCTTGGCGGAATATTGCCGTGATCCGCAGTTACAGCAAACACAAATGAATGGTGCTTAAAATGAAACTGAAATGGGCGGGAATGTTCATCAGTGCAGTGCTGCTATGTAGTGGCTGTCAATCCATGTTGCCCAAAGCACAAGGTCTGGCAACGGTTACCTGGGCTGCACAAAATTACCAGCGTCAGGATCAGTTAGAAATCCAGTGGAAAGAGCAGGGTTTTAGCTTTTTGCTGTATCAGCAGCAACAAGGCCAAAAACTGGAAATGCTGGCGTTGACCTTGACTGGGCAGCAACTGTTCAAGCTCAGTTTTGATGGTCAGAAGGTGCATGTCGAACAGCGCATCGAGCAAATGAAGCTATTGCCATTTGAATTTGTGGTGCGCGATATTTTATATGCCACTTATCCGAATTTTGCCCAGCTCCAGCAGCAAAATGTCCAGGTTGAAAATTCCGCTCAGACCCAGAAAGTATGGATCAACCAGCAGCATGTGCTAAATATTCAGCAGCAGAATGATGTGATTGAGCTGAATAATCTGCAGGTGCCGTATCAAATGGTGGTTAGTCCTATTAATGATGGTTTAGCGAATACTGATACGGACAGCACTGAATAAGAGGCATGATCATGGGTGATCAAATCAATACACAACATCCTGCAGTCGGGATTCAGTTCAGTGTGGGTTTATCCGCACTCGGCAATAGCGCTGAACAGATCAAACAGGCGCTGACTAGCGAGCAAAATAGCTTGAGCTTGGCGTCAGGATTTATTCCTGAAAAACAGGTCTGGGTGGGTGCTTATCAACATGGCTTAATCGACAGCATTCCAGATTTTTTACAGAATGTCGATTCGCGTAATTTACGTTTTGCCTTGACGGCTTTAAAGTCAATTGAAGCGGATGTGAAAGCCTATACCGCACAGTTTGATCGCAAACGTTTGGCAATTATTTTAGGCACATCGACCTCGGGCATTGCCGATAATGAAAAACTGCTGAAACAATATTTTAACCATCAGACTGATGTAGAAGTTCAGCATTACAAGCAGGAAATGGGCAGTTTGACCAAAGGCTTGCAAATGTATCTGGGCTGGGAAGGTCCGGCATACACTATTTCCACTGCTTGTTCTTCAAGTGCCAAAGCCATGGCGGCAGGACAGCGTTTAATTAATGCCGGTCTGGCGGATGCGGTATTGGTCGGTGGTGTGGATACCTTATGTCAGCTGACCTTTAATGGATTTAATAGTCTGGAAAGCCTGTCCAATGATCTGTGTCAGCCCTGTGGTGCACAGCGTGATGGCATCAATATTGGCGAAGCGGCAGGCCTGTTTTTATTGTCCAAAGAAACTGCACCGGTAATGCTGATGTCAGCCGGCGAATCGATGGATGCCTGGCATATTTCCGCACCGCATCCGGAAGGCAAAGGCGCTGCCGAAGCCATGCAAAAAGCCTTGAATATGGCTGGGATCAGTGCAAATGATATTGGTTACCTGAATATGCACGGCACATCGACCCCGCAAAATGATGCCATGGAAATTAAAGCGGTACAGGCGGTATTTCAGTCCTATGAGGTGCCGATCAGCAGCAGCAAACATAAGACCGGACATTGTCTGGGTGCAGCCGGTGCCATTGAGGCGGTAATTTGTCAGCAGGTGTTAGCCGCCCAATCTTGGTTGCCTTTGCATCACTCGGGCAGTATCGATCCGGAGCTGGATGAAGCCAACTATGTGCTGAATGAAGCACTGCAACTGCCCATCCGGTATGTCATGAGTAATTCTTTTGCCTTTGGCGGCAGCAATATTAGTTTGATTTTTGGAACAAAACTGAAATGATGGATGCAGTACAGTTTATCCCGCATCAAAAGCCCATGGTGTTTGTCGATCATCTGATTGAAGCCAATGAACATTTTGCAATTGCGGAACTGGTGATTCGCCCCGAGTTGATGTTTTGTGAAGCTGAAGGTTTACCGAGCTGGACCAGCATTGAACTGATGGCGCAGACCATCAGCGCCTATGCAGGCCATAAAGGTCAAATGCTGGGCTTGCCGCCTAAAATCGGTTTTTTATTGGGCACGCGTAAAATGCTGTTGCCTGTAGCTTATTTTGCTTTAGGGGAAACCGTCAGGATTAAAGCAGAACAGGGTTATTTACATGAGGGGTTGGGGCAGTTTCAATGTGAAATTGAATACCGAGAACATCGTTTCAGTGCCATGTTGAGTGTATTTGAACCGCCAGAAATGAAAGAAGATATCAGGAAGTCAGAGTGAGTAGACGAATTTTAGTAACCGGCTCAAGCCGCGGAATCGGTAAAGCCATTGCCTTGCAACTGGCACAGTCGGGTTTTGATGTCACGGTGCATGCGCGTTCCAGACAACAAGAAGCAAAACAAGTCGTAGAAGAAATTCATGCCTTGGGACAATCCAGCCATGCACTGTTATTTGACGTGAATGACCGTGAAAAAGTCATGCAATTGCTTGAGCAGGATGTTGCAGAACATGGGGCGTTTTACGGGGTGGTGTTGAACGCCGGTTTAACCCGTGATGCAGCATTCCCGGCTTTAACCGACAGTGACTGGGATGAAGTGGTTTCGACTTCTCTGGGCGGTTTTTATAATGTTTTAAAACCTTTGGTGATGCCGATGATCCGTCTTAAAAAAGGCGGACGCATTGTGACCATGTCCTCTGTGTCAGGTGTAATGGGCAATCGTGGTCAGGTCAATTACAGTGCAGCAAAGGCGGGCTTGATTGGCGCGACCAAAGCTTTGGCACTGGAACTGGCGAAACGCAAGATTACCGTCAATTGCGTAGCACCCGGTTTGATTGAAACTGAAATGGTCACTGAAGAAGTCAAAGAACATGCCTTGAAGATGATTCCATTACAACGCATGGGGCAGGTCGATGAAGTGGCGAAAGTGGTTAAATTTTTATGCAGTGATGATGCCAGTTATATCACTCGTCAGGTGATCTCTGTGAATGGAGGCTTGATTTGATGAAACGTGTTGTGGTCACGGGCATGGCGGGAATCACGTCTTTAGGTGAAACCGCAGATCAGGTTTTTGCTCAATTTGAACAGGGTAAAAGCGGTATTCGCTATATGCCGGAATGGGAAGTTTATACTGACTTGCGCAGCAAATTGGGCGGTCCGGTAGAGTCTTACACCATCCCCAAACATTTTAACCGTAAAGTAACACGCGGCATGGGACGGGTGGCTTTAATGTCGACCGTATGTGCTGAAACAGCGCTGCAAGATGCCGGTCTGTTAAATGATCCAATCTTAAACAGTGGTCAAACCGGTGTAGCCTTTGGTTCATCTGCCGGTAGCGTGGATGCGATTGGCGAGTTTGGCAGCATGTTGATTGATAACAATATGAACAAACTCAATGCCACCACGTATATCCGCATGATGTCGCATACCAGTGCGGTCAACATGACCGTTTATTTTGGCTTGAAAGGCTTAACTCTGCCGACTTCAAGTGCCTGTACCTCGGGTTCAATGGCGATTGGTCAGGCTTATGAAGCGATTAAATATGGCAAGCAGACCGTGATGCTGGCAGGTGGTGCGGAAGAGTTGAGTGCCGCAGGTTCAGCGGTATTTGATGTGTTGCTGGCCACCAGCAGCCAAAATGAACATCCGGAAAAAACTCCACGTCCATTTGATGCCCAGCGTGATGGTCTGGTGGTGGGTGAAGGTGCAGGCTGTTTAATTTTAGAAGAATATGAACATGCCAAAGCCCGTGGGGCCAAAATTTATGCAGAAATCATCGGCTATGGCAGCAATACTGATGGTCAGCATGTCACCCGTCCAGATTCGGACATGATGGGACACTGTATGCAACTGGCTCTGTCAGATGCACAAATTGCGGCAGACCAGATTGGCTACGTCAATGCACATGGTACATCGACCGATCAGGGTGATATTGCAGAAACTCAGGCAACCGCAAGAATTTTGGGCAAAAAACCGATCAGCTCTTTAAAAAGCTATTTTGGGCACACGTTGGGTGCGTGTGGCGCAATTGAGGCCTGGCTGAGTATTGAAATGATGCAACGTAGCCAGTTTATTGCTACATTAAATTTAGAACAAATAGATACGGCATGTGGCGATCTGGATTACATCGTGAATGATTCTAGAAATATGCATGCTGACATCATCATGAGTAATAATTTTGCTTTTGGAGGAATCAATACCTCCCTTATTTTTAAACGGGTTTAACAACAACAAAAGGGTAAAAATCATGTTAATGAAAAAATTAACACTTACAGCTGCATTGTGTTTTGGTGGGGTCGCTTCAGCTCAGGCTGCAGATCAAATGCATGACTTCAATTTTCAGGAAGCTGTAAATCGTGCAGTTGCAGATGGAACACTGGATGGTTCAGTTAAGTTTTATCTGGCGGGAACCAGAGCGGGCGGTAAAGTGATTCAAAAGGGTCTGGTCACCAATAAAAAAACAAACGGTTTTGCCAAATCTGCTGAAACGTCATGTGATCATGTATTGCGTTCAGCTCTAATCCAGTTCCAGAATACGGCAAAAGCGCAGGGTGCCAATGCAGTCACCAATATCGTCAGTTACTTTAAATCCAATGAAACAAGAAGCACGACGACTTACCAGTGTGCCAAGGGTATGGCTGTTGCAGGGGTGGCTTTAAAAGGCGATCTTGCCAAGTTATAAGCTTTCTGCGCCTCTGATTTTAAATATTGAGTTGAAGCTATAATTTTTATATTTTTGAGTCAGATAAAAAAAGCCCATCATGTGATGGGCTTTTTTATAGAATTTAAACCAAACAAAAATTACTTAGGAATTTCCTGTTCTTCATCAAATTCAGGTTTTACTTGTACAATAAAGTCTTGACGGTTCAGGCCGCGCCATAAGGCAAATGCAGTACCAATATAAATTGAAGAATAAGTACCGACAAATACACCAATAAACATGGCAACAGAGAACCAGTGCAAACCTTCACCACCCAGGAACATCATCGCAACCACAACCAGCAATAAGGTCATGGAAGTATGAATGGTACGGCGTAAAGTTTCGGTCAAAGAAATATTGACCACTTCACGAGGGGTAGCACCGCGAATCTTACGGAAATTTTCACGGATACGGTCAGAAACCACGATGTTATCGTTTAGCGAGAAGCCTAACAGTGCCAGAATGGCAGCCAGTACGGTTAAGTCAAACGGCCATTGCATCATGGCAAAAACACCAATGGTTACAATGACATCGTGGAATAACGAAAGCACTGCGCCTACCGCCAGCTTGAATTCGAAACGAATAGTCACGTAAACCAGCATCAACAGCAAAGCCAAGGCTACGGCACCTGCCGAACGGACATAAAGTTCATTACCGACTTGTCCACCGACAGAATCCACTTTGTGGACTTCAGCAGGGTTGTTCGGTAATTGTGCCGCCTTGGTAATGGCGTTATTCAGATCTTCTACTTCAATGTCCTGCACAGGCATACGAACCAAAAGGTCTTTGTTGCTACCGAGGGTTTGCACCACAGCATCTTTAAAACCTGCCTGGCTCAAGGCCTGAATAACTTCAACCTGGTTGGCAGGTTGTTTATAGTTCAACTCGGCAGAGACACCGCCGGTAAAGTCCAAACCGAGGTTTAGACCTTTGGTGGCAATAAAAAAGATACTGGCCAGGGTTAAAAGAATAGAGATAATTGCCGCAGGTTTGGCAATTTTCATAAAGTCTATGATGCGCTCATCATCCGGGCGACCGTATTTCTTTTTCGGTTGAGTCATATCAGTCATCTTCGATCTCCTAAATGCTCAACTTTTTCAAGTTACGTTTTTTGCCATAAATAAGCTGTACGATCGCGCGTGTTACAGTAATGGCTGTAAACATCGAGCAGACAATACCAATCATCAAGGTGACTGCAAAGCCTTTAATCGGGCCGGTACCAATGGCAAACAGAATGAACGCAACCAGGAAAGTGGTTAAGTTCGAGTCAAAAATGGTGTTATAGGCCCGATCATAACCTGCGACAATGGCCTGTTTGGGCGATGCTCCCCATTTCATTTCTTCCCGTATTCGCTCACAGATCAGTACGTTGGCATCGACCGCCATACCAATGGTAATCACGATACCGGCAATACCCGGAAGGGTGAGGGATGCGCCAATCCATGACATGACTGTCAGGATCATCGCCAGGTTGGCAATCAGGGCAAAGTTGGCAATTAAACCGAATAGACGGAAGAATACCACCATCCAGATTGCGACCAGAATGAAACCGATTTGAGTTGATAACACGCCTTTGTCAATATTTTCCTGACCCAGGCTTGGACCCACGACACGTTCTTCAACGAAGTACATAGGCGCAGCCAAAGCACCGGCACGAAGCATCAAGGCAAGTTCAGCCGCTTCTTGAGGTGAATCCAGACCGGTAATACGGAACTGGGAACCTAATACTGCCTGAATGGTTGCTGCATTAATGATGACAGATTCTGCATAGGGCGTACGAACTTCAGTCTGCGCACCAGTTACAGGATCTGGAACATAACTGATTTTCTGCTTGTTCTCGATGAACAATACCGCCATGCGCTTACCAACCGCATTACGGGTTGCATCAGCCATCAGTTTGCCGCCAGCGCTGTCCAAAGTAATATTTACTTCAGCACCACCGGTATCCTGGCTAAAGCCACTCGATGCGTTTTGTACACGTTCACCGGTCAGAATACGGTTACGATTAAGCAGTAATTCACGACCACTATCCAGTGACTCATAAGCAAAAGCTTCTGTACCTGGCGGTAAGGCTTTTCCTGACGCCTTACCGGTATATGGATCGATATACTGGTCATTCAAATCGGAAACGATACGGAATTCCAGGTTCGCTGTACGACCTAATACACGTTTCGCTTCAGCAGTGTCTTGCACCCCTGGCAATTCAACCACAATACGGTTGCTACCTTGAGTTTGAACCAATGCTTCCGCTACACCTAACTCGTTAATACGGTTACGTAAAGTGGTTAAGTTCTGGTTGACTGCATAAGACTGAATTTCCTGCTTGCGTACATCGGTATAATTCAAACGCAGGGTTGAACCCGTTTCGGATGCAACAGCTTGCTGATTGAATTCATTACCATTACGGCGTAAGAAATCCATCACCGCGTCACGATCGCTGTTGTTGGCGAACTGTACGGTAATAGTATTGTTATTCAAAGACAGGCTGTTGAATTTCAGTTTGTTGTCACGCAGTTGACGACGCAAATCAGTCGCCGATGTTTCCATACGCTGACTGATTGCCTTGTCCATATCCACTTCCAGCAAGAAGTGAACACCACCACGTAAATCCAGACCCAGTTTCATGGGTTTGGCACCAATTTTCTGTAGCCATTCTGGAGTCGTTGGCGCAAGGTTTAATGCCACAACATAATTTTCGCCAAGTCCACGACGTAAAACTTCTTTAGCTTTTAACTGGGCTTCGGAAGAGTCTAAACGTAAAAGGGCAGCATTATTGCTAAAGCTGTTGTCATGGCTTGTAATTTTTTCACTTTGTAATAATTGCTCTGCTTTTTGCACGATGCTTTGATCAATTTGGGTACCAGCTTTGGCACCCGAAATTTGAACAGCAGGTTCATCGGGGTACAAACTAGGCAGGGCATATAATGTGCTAATCATTAAAACCACAATGATCAGCAGATATTTCCATGCTGGGTAACGCATCTGTTTTCTTCTTAAAATGAAAAAGTCGTGCAAGGGCACGACTAATTTTGATTAGAGATTATTTAATGTGCCTTCAGGAAGAACTGAAATCACACTTGCGCGCTGAATTTTTACTTCTACGCCACGGCTTAATTCAACCACTGCAAAATCACCTTCAATTTTAGTGATTTTACCCATTAAGCCACCCGCAAAAACAACTTCGCTACCTACACCCAGGCTTTCAACCAGAGTACGGTGTTCTTTTGCGCGTTTTGCTTGAGGGCGCCAGATCAGGAAATAGAAAATTGCGACAAAAACCGCAATCATCAAAAGGTTAGTCACCAAACTTGGTTGTTGTGCAGCTTCACCTGCTGCGTGAGCAGTAGAAATAAAAAGGCTCATTTCAATTTCCTAAACTAAAAAAAATGTATTATCAACTACATGATAAATAAACTGACTTGCTCTGCAATTTACCTTGTCTTTTTCCTCAGCGCAAATGCTGATGGATTAATCTTCAGGACAAGGCGGCACTTCTAGACCACGACGCGCATAAAAATCCTGTACATATTCATCAAAAGTACCATTATCCAACGCATCACGAATGTCTTGTGTAAACCTTTGGTAATAACGCAGGTTATGAATAGTCCCCAGCATAGAACCGAGCATTTCACCGCATTTTTCCAGGTGGAATAAATAGGCGCGAGTGAAATTCTGGCAAGTGTAACAATCACAATCCGGGTCAAGCGGACGTTGGTCATGACGATATTTGGCATTACGGATACGTACCAAACCGTCTGTCACAAAATAATGACCGTTACGTGCATTACGCGTTGGCATCACGCAGTCAAACATGTCTACACCACGGCGGATACCTTCGACGATATCTTCTGGCTTGCCGACACCCATCAGGTAACGCGGTTTGTCTTCCGGCATTTTCGGTGGAAGATGATCCAGAATCTTGATCATTTCTTCTTTCGGTTCACCAACAGACAGACCACCAATGGCAAAGCCATCAAAGTCAATTTCTTTCAAGCCTGCCAGTGACTCATCACGCAGGTCTTCATACATACCGCCCTGAATGATCCCGAACAGGGCATTTTTATTTTTTAACACATCATGATGATGGGTTTTACAACGTTTAGCCCAACGTAGTGACAGCTGCAAAGATTTTTGTGCTTCTTCACGCGTAGCAGGATAAGGTGTGCATTCATCAAAAATCATCACGATGTCTGAATTCAGGGTATGTTGAATATCCATTGAAATTTCAGGTGATAAGAAGACCTTAGAACCATCAATAGGAGAGCGGAAGGTTACACCTTCTTCTTTAATTTTGCGCATGGCACCAAGACTGAAAACCTGGAAGCCGCCTGAATCGGTCAGAATCGGTTTATTCCATTTCATAAACTCGTGCAAGCCGCCGTGTTCACGAATCACGTCCAGACCTGGACGCAAATAAAGATGGAAAGTATTACCCAAAATAATTTGAGCTTTAATATCTTCAACATCACGTGGGAGCATGCCTTTGACTGTACCGTAGGTACCGACAGGCATGAACACAGGGGTTTCCACCACGCCGTGTTCAAGCGTTAAACGACCACGACGGGCACGACCCGACTGACCTAATTTCTCAAACTTCATAAAATATCCTGAACAAGAGCAAAGCACTGCGTGCAGTGCAAGAGCGAAAAAACAGTTCGCCGCTAAAAGTTCGCTATTTTCCTTGATTACGCACATAAACGCCAGTGTTGTCGAATTTTAACTCGATTCTTTTTTGCTGAAGAAAATAAGCTGAAAGAGTGGCTCTGCTTGCCCTGCGGATGGGCATACAGAAAAGATGGTTTTCTGCATGCCGATATTTTGATTTATTCTAATATTAACAATTTAAAAATTCGGTCGGTAGTCAAAATTCTGCGTAGCTGCCAGATCGCGGAAGGGACGAATGGCTTTTTTACCCAGTGACATGGTGTTGACGATGTTATTGGGAAAAATCTGAATATTGTTATTAAACAGTTCGACATTACGGTTAAAAATGGTAATGGCTGCCCCGACATTTTCATTCTGCTCTTCAATTTCATTCATCATTTTTAGATAAATTTCATTGGCTTTCAACTCGGGATAGTTCTCTACCACCACATTGAGACTACGCATCACTTCCTTATTGAGGCTTTCGATACGTTGTAACTGGGCAACATCGGCATTGTTTACATTGAGATTTAAAATATTCTGACGCAGTTCAGTGACTTTTTCCAAAGTACCTTGTTCAAAATTGGAATATTGTTCCACCAAAGGTTGCAGGCCATCCAGAATTTTAATTTTCTGACGTTCATAGCTTGCCACATCTGACCAGGCACGAATAGAGGCATTATGATGACGCACAATATTATTGCGAATCATGATACAGGCCACGATCACGGCAATAATCAACAATAAAAAAATCAATAGCCCCATTTATTTGTCCCCAAAACATTTATTATTACTATTTTAAAAATTGTGTTAAATCACGCTGTAAGCTTTCTAAATAAGGTAATTTAAAAGTACGTAAGTGTCCACGTAATGCGGAAATATCTTGAATGTTTTTTGCCCGTGTTGAAATGTGAAATAAATCGGCAGGCCCTAAAAAACATAAGATATGACTGTCGGGATGGAAGATTAAATCGCCCTGACGTTGGGCAAAAAACTCATCCAGTCGCAGCACAAATGCAGGGGTGAGCTGTTTCGCCATCTGCATTTCATCGCTGCCAAAAATATTGAGTTTTTGATTGATTTGTATATCACTGGTATGCCAGGGAAAACTGTAAGGATAATAAAAGTCCTTGTTAGCTGTAGTGACAGCTAACCCTTGTACTTCGACATCAAAAACAAATACACCCCATAAATCTTTATGTACTTCTTTCACTTGTACTTCATTGCCGTCTTTATTACGCATACGGATTTCATTGACATAATGATATTGGAACACCATGACCTGATGCTGTTTGCCTTCATCATCCGTCCATTGGGTGCTGGCGTAATAGCGGAAGTCATTGGAAATGCTGCCCTGATTAAAAACCGGGAACAGGCGTTTTAAATGGGCAATAAATAAAACCGGCTGCATGGGAACAGAAAGATGTTGCGGCTGTTGCTGGAAGGCAAGATTGTATTTTTTGGCAATCGTTTGCTGTTCCAGATATTCAATGACTTCATCCACGGGCTTGCTTTCTTCGTAGCTAATATAGGCCCAGAAAATCATAAAAAAACCGCTGATCAGGCTGATCTGAATCCAGATATTGCCTGGATTGATAAAAATCAGCAGGATAAAAAAAAGTCCTGCTGCTGCCAGAAGTAACGGGAGGACATTTTCAAACTTGAGCACGATCGGAGCATTCCAGGGGTGCAGGGAATCTAAAATATCTTGATGCGTTTGCGCCTTGCGGGTAATGTCCCAAAGCCGCGCAACATTATTAAAGACCCGTTCATTTTTTTTACGTCGAATATGAATCGAATGTTTAACAGTATCGAGCGGCATGGCGTGCTTCTTTTTATCGGCAAATATTAAGGCGTGATTTTATCAATCAACATGGCATCGCCATAACTGAAGAAACGGTACTTGGCTTCTACAGCATGATGATAGGCATTTAAAATATTATCACGATTCGACAGGGCCGAAACCAGCATCAATAAAGTTGATTCAGGAAGATGGAAGTTGGTAATCAGACGATCGACCACTTTAAACTCGTAACCTGGGTAAATGAAGATTTGGGTATCGCCCGTCCAGCCTTTTAATTCACCGCCATTGGCCTGCGCTGCGCTTTCAGTAGCCCGGGTTGCTGTGGTGCCGACAGCAATGACTTTATTGCCACGCGCTTTGGTTTCGCGGATCAGCGCCATAGACTCATCAGACACATCGCACCATTCACTGTGCATAATATGGTTTTCAATATCGGTAGTGCGCACCGGTAAGAATGTACCTGCGCCAACATGCAAGGTTACAAAGGTTTTCTGGATGCCTTTTTCTTCCAGCTTTGTCAGCAAAGCTTCGTCAAAGTGCAGGCTGGCAGTCGGGGCAGCGACACTGGCCAGTTTAGTTGGATCATTAAAGACAGTTTGATAACGCTCGGTATCAATCGATTCAGCTTCACGGTTGAAATAAGGCGGAATCGGCAAAGCACCATATAAATCCAGAACATTTAAAATCGGCTGAGAAAACTCGACAATGAACAGGTTCTCATGACGACCTTTAACCGTGACTTTAACTTCATCTGGACCAATAAACAGTTCTGCGCCTTCTTTAGGCGAGTTGCTGGCTTTAATGTGGCAATGCGCAATAAACTTGTCCATCATGCGCTCCACTAAAACCTCAACAGCACCGCCAGTGGCACGTTTACCTTTCAGGCGCGCTTTCATGACTTTGGTGTCATTTAAAACCAGCAAATCGCCCGGTTCGAGTAAATCGAGAATATCAGTGAAGTGATGGTCATGATATTGGCCTTGAGCATCAAGATGCAAAAGACGTGAAGCACTACGGGTTTCAAGCGGGTAACGGGCAATTAGCTCGTCAGGGAGATCAAAATTAAAGTCGGAAAGTTGCATCTTCAATGTATAGAAATAAGAAAAACCTGTGCATTATAGGCCTGAAATAGACAAAACAGATGATATGTGATGCTTTTTAAGACAAAGTTTTTGATTTTGCTTTAAAAGTGAGCGATTGGCTAAATTAGCTAATTGACAATTTCACGTTTGATAGTAATATAGCCACCACAAGCTGATTAGCTTGCAACACCTTTCCCGAGGTGGTGAAATTGGTAGACGCGGCGGACTCAAAATCCGCTGTCAGAGATGACGTGTCGGTTCGAGTCCGACCCTCGGGACCAAGATTTTGAAAAACCCCAAGCATATTAAGTCTTGGGGTTTTTTATTGCCTGATGAAAATAAAATGATTTGAAGTATCGTGGATATGCATTATATATTTTGAACTTTATATAAAAAATTTGAAAAATCGTAGTTTGATTTAACAAAGTATTGATGAATAAAAAAGGGGAAATATGTCGGCAAATTTAAATGCAGAATTAAATCTAAACCAGTTTGCATTAAAAATACTAGAAAGTGCTTATGGATTAGAATTTACATGCGTAATTATTTTTCTAATTGTTGTGGTTGCGAGTATTTACTTTATCGCTAAATCAGGGGTAATTACTGGTTTGAGGGAATTTAGTGAACATAGGCGAAGAAAAAGGAATGAGCAAATTAATGAACAGGAAAAACTTTTAGTGGGTGACACTTTGTTAGAGTTTTCTGATGAGTTGCAATATCATTTGAAGGTTTCTAAATTAGCGAATTACTTAAATATAAAAAATAAAGATATAGATTTACTTAAGTACATTTTCTCCTGTCGGGATAAAGATAAGGCAGTAAGGCTATACAAACTTGGGAAAGATTATTTAGAAAAAGATAAGGAAAGTAATAATTATAAGTTAAAGACAAAATACACGCTAAAAAGAATAAAGGGGTATGGGTATTGGGGAACTATTTTATATATTTTGATTAATATTTTTGGCTCAACACCATATCTTGTTATTACGTATTTTAAATTTGCTTATAGAGAAGAGGGTTTTATTGTATCTAATAATCTAAATTATCTTATGTTCTTTTTTTTCCTGATCTTTGTCCTGATCTCAATGTTCGTCCTATGGCATTACTTAAGACCAGAGGCTGCTAAGAATTTCTTGGAAATGGAAAAAATTAATAAATATTCTACAGGGATATAAAAGACCATTTCATTCATATATTTGTTTTGCTAATAATATCGAAATAAAAAACCGGCGCCTAGACGCCGGTTTTTTTACATCACTGACACTATCAGTTTTGTATCAACCTAGATTGAAGCAAGTGCAGCATTCAATGTAGCGCTTGGACGCATTACTGCATTTACTTTCTCTTGATCAAGAGCGTAGTAACCGCCGATGTCTACTGACTTACCTTGCACTTCTGCAAGTTCAGCAACAATTTTCTCTTCATTGTCAGCAAGTGCTTTCGCAAGAGGAGCAAACTTCGCTTTAAGCTCAGCATCTTCGTCTTGTGCAGCAAGTGCTTCAGCCCAGAATTTAGCCAGGTAGAAGTGGCTGCCACGGTTATCCAGCTCACCAGTACGACGAGAAGGTGACTTGTCGTTGTCTAACAGTTTGCCAGTTGCCTGATCTAGAGTTCGAGCAAGAAGTTTCGCACGAGCGTTGTTTTCTTTAATGCCCATTTCTTCTAAAGAAACAGCTAGAGCAAGGAATTCACCCAAAGAGTCCCAACGCAAGTGGTTTTCTTCTACCAATTGCTGTACGTGTTTAGGTGCTGAACCGCCTGCACCCGTTTCGTACATGCCGCCACCAGCCATTAACGGCACGATAGACAACATTTTCGCAGAAGTACCTAGTTCCATAATCGGGAACAAGTCAGTCAGGTAGTCACGCAGGATGTTACCCGTTACTGAAATAGTATCCAGGCCACGCGCAACGCGTTCAAGCGTATAACGCATTGCACGTACTTGTGACATGATCTGGATATCCAAACCAGTTGTGTCGTGATCTTTTAAGTATTTTTCAACTTTCTTGATCAGTTCGTTTTCGTGTGGACGGTACGGGTCAAGCCAGAAGATCGCAGGCATGCCTGAGTTGCGTGCACGAGTTACGGCAAGTTTCACCCAGTCACGGATTGGAGCATCTTTCACCTGACACATACGCCAGATATCGCCTTCTTCCACATTTTGAGACATCAACACTTCACCAGTTTCTAGGTCAGTGATGTTCGCAATACCTGCTTCAGGAATTTCGAAAGTCTTGTCGTGTGAACCGTATTCTTCTGCTTTTTGTGCCATCAAACCAACGTTAGGTACAGTACCCATTGTACGTGGATCGAAGTTACCATTCCATTTACAGAAGTTGATCATTTCCTGGTAAATACGCGCAAAAGTAGATTCAGGCATTACAGCTTTACAGTCGTAAGGTTTGCCGTCAGCACCCCACATTTTACCGCCACCACGGATCATTGCAGGCATAGAAGCATCTACAATCACGTCGTTAGGAGAATGGAAGTTAGTGATGCCTTTAGCTGAATCAACCATCGCAAGTGCTGGACGGTGTTCTTGACAAGCATGTAGATCTTCGATGATTTCTTCACGCAACGAAGTTGGTAAAGTTTCGATTTTCTCGTAAAGACCCGCCATACCGTTGTTGATGTTAATACCCAATTCATCAAACAGTTTGCCATGTTTCTCAAACGCTTCTTTGTAGTAAATGCGTACACAGTGACCGAATACGATCGGATGTGACACCTTCATCATGGTCGCTTTAACGTGTAGAGAGAACAGGATGCCTGCTTCTTTACAATCATCTAATTCTTTTTCATAGAAGTCGCAAAGCGCTTTTTTGCTCATGAACATTGAGTCAATGATTTCGCCTTCAAGAAGCGCAACTTTTGGCTTAAGAACAATGGTTTCACCAGACTTAGTGATCAATTCCATTTTCACGTTACGCGCGCGGTCTAAAGTCATAGACTTTTCACCATGGTAGAAGTCACCTTCGTCCATATGAGAAACGTGAGTTTGTGACCACTGTTTCCACTCGCTCATAGAATGCGGGTGTTTTTTCGCGTAGTTTTTCACTGCGGCAGGTGCACGACGGTCAGAGTTACCTTCACGCAATACCGGGTTTACAGCAGAACCTAAACATTTGCTGTAACGTGCTTTAATAGCTTTTTCTTCCTCAGTTACCGGGTTTTCCGGGTAGTCAGGAAGCGCATAGCCTTTCGATTGAAGTTCCTTGATACACGCTGTCAACTGGCCGACTGAAGCACTAATATTTGGGAGTTTGATGATATTAGTGTCAGGATCTTGTGTGAGACGGCCAAGCTCTGCTAGGTTATTTGGTACCTTTTGCTCGTCGCTTAGGAATTCGCTAAATTCTGCAAGCACACGTACGGCCACAGAGATGTCTTTTTTAACAATCTCAACACCAGCCGGCTTGGTAAAGGTCTCAATGATCGGCAGCAGGGAGTAGGTCGCCAACAATGGCGCCTCGTCGGTCAATGTGTAAATGATTTTTGACTTTCCACCAGCCATATGTAGCCCCTTGCTTTGGATTGAGTTTTCAGGCACCGAGCTTGTGGCTCAGTCCCGCGAACCGGTTTGCTTAAATAAAACATTAAAAAGTATCGGTGCTTATTTGCACCTCAGCCAAACAGCAAGATCTTGCATACTGATCTTTGGCTGAAAATTTGTATACATCAGTGTTGTTCACCAATACCGATATTCTACGTGAAATTTAGTTTTATTTCGAATCTAGACGTGGTAGTCAGTCTGTTAGAACGCTCAAACTCTCATCTAATTGCCCAACAGGGGATTTTGGGTGTTAATGTAATATATTTTATATTTATCAATTATTTGTATATTTTTTAATAAAAATATTGATTAAAATTTAAACATATTATTTTTCTGGTTTGTAAACTAATTACTTACAACATGTTGGGTATCATGGAAATAAATCATTCATAACAGAATAACCTATAAATTAATTTTATATATGCTCAGAAAAATCGTTCTTGAGAAATAGATGTTTCTCATTATTCGCATACAATTTTATCTATAGTTCTGTATACCGCTATACACCTCAGTTGAAGTCGGAAATGACTGATTTTTTAGAACGCTTTAAATTAAATAGTATTAAATTAAGGTGATCATTGAGACAAATCAGGTTATTATTCACATTAATTATTTGGTTAAATTTTGAACATTTTAATCGGATGATAAAATAATTTAGGCTAAATATGACTTAGAATGTCACATTCTATCTATTTATGTCTTTATTGATTGTGTTCATAGTGAAATTTTGTTAATAAGGTAAAAGGTAATAATTATTTTTTACAACAATAATAGTGATTGGATGAATCAAATATGAAAATGCAGTTGCTTGAAATAGGCTCAGAAACTGAGCAGCTTAGTGCATGTAAGCTTTCACTATTATTGGGTGTGTTTACCCCGACTAATCAGGTTGAACGTTTTTTAAAATTTGCCCGTAAAATGCTTGAAGCAGATCAGGCGGTATTAACTTTTCATAATGAGCCTTATATCTGGTACTCCTCAAGACAGGGTTTCAAGGCATTTTGCTCGCCAGGTGAAACCTGTTTAAGTTCTTATTTTGAAGGGCAGACCTTTATTGATCATCAACATGCACAATATGCAAATCTGGTACAGCATATTGGTGAGTTCGGCGTAGAGGCAAACCGTTATCTGGCTTTCGATCTGCGAATGAGTGATGGCGTGTCCATTGGTCAAGCGCTATTTTTTGATTTAAAACAGGAAAGCTTTGCGCCTGAAGATATCGCAGCCGTAAATGATTTCACCACCAGTCTTATCCATGTGATTGAATTGAAAGCTGATCATGCCGAACTTAAAGATATGTACGAGCAGCAGGCTGCACTCAACTTCAGCAAGACCAAGTTTTTCCAGATTATTGCACACGACTTGAGAGCACCTTTTCATGGTTTGCTGGGTTTTTCCGAGGTATTGGCGCAAGAGCGTGAAACACTGGATGAATCGAGCGTACAGAGTATTGCTGAATATTTGTATGATACGGCACAATCGACCTATAATCTGCTGGAAAGTTTGCTGAATTGGGCAATGGCTGAAGGTGGACGTTTTATTTATCATCCGATTAATTTTGAATTAAAACAGTCGACTAAAATTGTCTGCGATGTACTTAACAGTCTGGCTTTAAAGAAAAATATCCAGTTAATTGACCAGATTGAAGACGACATAAAAGTTTATGCTGATATCAACATGATTACTTCGGTGATTCAGAACTTGGTATCAAATGCGCTGAAATTCACACCAATTGATGGTACGGGTAAAGTCATTATTGCTGCGAACAGATCGGATACGGACGTGCATATTTCTGTCCGCGATACAGGGCTGGGCATGAATCAGGCTCAAATAGCGCAACTGTTCCAGCAATCTGTCACTGCCAGTATCAAGGGTACTGCAGGGGAGAAGGGTACTGGACTGGGACTGGTGTTGTGTAAACGCTTTATTGATCTGAACCATGGCGAAATTTTCGTAGAATCTCAGGAAGGTGAAGGAACGATTTTCCATGTGACCTTGCCAGCAGCCACCAATGCCCATCAAGCCTTAATTCCGGAACAGATCATCAAGAATGAAAAAGTGAAAGTATAGAAAAATAAATTTTCTTTTCCACTCTCTCTTGTCAGCTGCTATAACTAGGAAAAAATCAGGCTGAAGGTTTTAAGATGAATGCGGAACAATTGCACAAGACATTGCGAGCGAGCCAATACGCAGAACAGGTATTGGGAAAACACGGCGCTTTATTAGAACAGGATTATGCAATTGATCAATTTCTTCTTCCTTTAAGCACGCTTCAAATTCAGAACTTTGTTCATGACACGCTAGAGCAGATTAACGATGAAAACACATGGATGCGTGCCATCCGTGTGCTTCGCGCGCGCTTGATGTTCCGCTGGATCTGGCAGGATGCCAACCGATTGACGGATGTGGTTACCCTGACACGCGAGCTTTCCGATTTTGCCGATGCTGCCATTTGTGCGGCTAAAGATTTTGCCCTTGCACCTTTGCTGGCCAAGCATGGTGAGCCGATCGGCTATGGTGGTGCCGTGCAGGATCTGATTGTGGTGGCCATGGGCAAGCTTGGGGCGCAAGAGCTTAACCTTTCAAGTGATATTGATCTTATTTTTGCCTTTGATGAACAGGGCGAAACCAATGGTCGCAAATGTATTGATGTACAGCAGTTCTGTATTCTGTGGGGACAGAAACTGATTTATCTGCTTGATCATATTACCGCAGACGGCTTTGTGTTCCGTGTCGATATGCGCCTGCGTCCCTGGGGTGATGGTTCAGCTTTGGCGATTAGCCATGTGGCCCTGGAAAAATATTTAAGCCAGCATGGCCGTGAATGGGAGCGTTATGCCTGGATTAAAGCCCGCATTGTGACGGGTGGAAAAGAAGGGGATGAGTTATTGGAAATGACTCGTCCTTTTGTATTTCGCAAATATGTCGATTACACAGCCTTTGAAGCCATGCGTGAAATGAAGGCCATGATTGAACGCGAAGTGCAGCGCCGCAATATTGAAGATGATATCAAGCTCGGTGCAGGCGGTATTCGTGAAGTCGAATTCATCGTTCAAGTCTTTCAATTGATTTATGGCGGCTCAAAACTTGAACTGCAGGACCGCCAGTGTCTGGTCAGCCTGCATCATCTGGGAGAAGTCGGGCTTCTAGAGCAAAATGCCGTACTTGAACTGGAAGATGCCTATTTGTTCCTGCGCCGCATTGAACATGCCATTCAGGCTTTAAATGATCAGCAAACCCAATCTTTACCGGTTGAGCCTGATTTAAGAAATCGCATGATTGAAACGCTGGGTTTTGACAGTTGGGAGCAATTTTTAGAAGCACTGAATCAAAAACGTGCCAAGGTCATCTACCAGTTTGAGCATTTAATTAAAGAAAAAGAGCCTGATCCACTGGTGGAAAGTTTTACCCAGCTAGAAAAACAGCTGAATGAGGTGCTGGATGAAGATGCCAAAAATTTGGTACATGAGTTCTGGTATGGACATGCGCTGAAAAAATTGCCAGCCAAAGCGGTACAGCGTCTGAAAACTTTTTGGCCACATCTGATTGAAGCAATTTTGCAGTCAGATAAACCGCAAGTGGCGCTGTTGCGCTTGATGCCTTTGGTCGAATCGGTCCTGCGCCGTACCGTATATCTGGTGATGCTGATTGAAAGCAAAGGTGCGTTGCAGCGTCTGGTGAAAATGGCCACGGTGAGTCCATGGATTTGCGAGGAGCTGACCCATTATCCGGTACTGCTGGATGAGTTCCTGTCGATGGATTTTGAATTGCCGAAACGTCAGGATCTGGAAGATTCACTGCGTCAGCAACTGTTACGCATCGAGATTGATCAGGTGGAAGATCAGATGCGCGTGCTGCGTTTATTCAAGAAATCCAATGTATTGGCTGTGGCAGCCAGTGATGTACTGGCGGAAAGTCCACTGATGAAAGTCTCTGATGCCTTAACCGATATTGCAGAAGTTTCGGTGAATGCCACACTCAATCTGGCTTATCAGATTGTGGCGAAAAAGCATGGTTTCCCCTTAGACGCCGAAGGCCAGCGCTGTACGCTGGATCATACTGCTTTTACCGTGATTGGTTATGGGAAAGTTGGCGGAATTGAACTGGGTTATGGTTCAGATCTGGATCTGGTATTTATTCACTATATGAGTGAACAGGGCGATACAGATGGCATTAAACCGATTAGCGGTTTCGAGTTTGCCATGCGTGTGGCACAGAAATTCATGTCCTTAATGACCACCCAAACTTTAGATGGTCGCGTCTATGAAATTGATACCCGTTTACGTCCATCCGGTGAAGCCGGTTTACTGGTGACAAGCCTGAAAGCCTTTGAACAATATCAATTAAAAAGTGCCTGGGTGTGGGAACATCAGGCGCTGGTTCGGGCCAGATCGATTGCCGGTGAAGTTTCACTGCGAGAAAAATTTGAAGATTTACGCTGCCGTATTTTGACTCAACCGCGGGATGAGGCGAATGTTCGGGCAGAAGTGTTAAAAATGCGTCAGAAGATGAAAGATCATCTGGGTTCTTCCAAAGAGCAGCAAAAAGATGGGATTTTTCATTTAAAACAGGATGCAGGTGGTATCGTTGATATCGAATTTATGGCACAGTATGCGGTATTAGCATGGAGTGGGTCGAATCCTGATCTCGCCCATTACTCCGACAACGTACGAATCCTTGAGGATGCCGCAAAAACGGATCGCTTAT
>Ga0308169_10002049_pt1 | contig 21750 bp, 15 predicted proteins | sample PhyBR1_2_FD_202139 | JGI IMG/M metagenome (GOLD analysis project Ga0308169, IMG submission 202139) | Phyllosphere microbial communities from UC Gill Tract Community Farm, Albany, California, United States - DLSLSB.R1 | ecosystem: Host-associated > Plants > Phyllosphere > Unclassified | place...
TGAGAGGCCGACAGAAAACTGGAAGGCGGCGCCTGTCAGGAAGCCGCTGACGCTGAATAATGCTGTCATCGACCGCTCAGTTGCTGGGAGGACCCACAAACGGACGTTCAAGCTCCCTTCCCTGCCTCCCAATTGCAGCCATTCGTTAATCTGATTGAACGGCAGCTAAGTAGGCCCCAAATCAGGCACCGGCGCAGCGAGTCAGGATAGCAGACAGTGCGCTTTCAAAGAGGGAGGTGCCGGTAGGCGACGCTCCGCACGGCCTATGTTCTGCCGGCAGCTAAGCCGCCGCTTCTAGCTCACGTAAGCTGCGGCCGCGCGTCTCTCTACCTGAGCGTCCGATCAGTACCGCTGACAGCGTCATTGGTATGATCAGCGCAACTGCCGCGCCCCCCATCGTCGGGATCAGCCCAGCGAAGGCTCCTAGCTGGACAGCAACGCCACCAAATTTGCTACTGCCCGCGATAAGCCCGGTGGCACGTCCACGGACGCGCAATGCGTAGTTTTCGGCTGCGTAGGGAAGCAACACGGCGATCAATCCGTTTGTGCCAACCACCAGCAGCGCGATCACAGCGATCAGCAGTGGTGGCCAAGCCAGCGTAGGCGCCGGCAGTAGGGCTCCAACAAGCCCGGCAAGTGTGAGAAGCACAGTGCCGATCAGGGTGCGCTTGCTGCTCCACCGGCTGTAAAGGAAGGCCGCGATCATGATCGTGGGCAGGGCAACGAGTGCTGAGCTGGCGATGATGCCGCTCGCAATCTCAGCACTGAAGCCTCGATCCTGGAGATCGGAAGGCAGCCATAGCAGCAAGCCGAAGTTGACGAAGCTCCAAGACAGGGCCGTGATCACCAGGGCGATGGTCAACTCGCGGTGGTGAGCCGCTGCGCTGCCAGCGTCCGCTGGCGCTGCTTGTGGAGCACGCCTGACGATGCCGAACCTACGAGCCATGTCGGCCAGCTCCGCGTCCATGCCACGTTCCATCAGAAAGCGCGGGGATTCCGGAATCCACCTTGCCATTGCAAGCAGCAGCAAACCGGTTGGAAAGCCTTGCAACCACAAGCTGCGCCAGCCGAACAATGGCTCGAACAGATGCGCGGCACCGCTGGCCGCGAGGTAGCCCCCGACCAGTCCCGTACCGCCAACCAGCACAAGGACCCAGCTTCTGTGCCGCGGGGGCATGATTTCAGCCAGCAGCGTGTAGACGACGGGCAGCATGCCGCCAGCCGAGCACCCCATTAGAAAACACATGACCAGGTTCCAGCTGTAGGAAGGCATGGCTCCGCAGATGGAGGTCGAGACGAACAGAATCGTAGACAACAGGATCGACACACGCCGACCGTAGATGTCCGCAAGCCACCCCCACAGGAACGAGCCGACTGTGGTTCCCGTAAGGGCAACGAACGGCAGCAGGGCAACGGTCGACTTTGCAAGACCATACTCCCCACGCATCCCGGGGAGCACAAAGCCAAGCGTTGCTGGCTTCATTGTGTCGATGATTAGGCCAAGGGTGAGCACCAGCAGAACGGCCGCATGCGAGCGCGTCAGAGGGGTATCATCGGGCGCTTCAAATGCGGCGCCAGCGCCTGCCCTGTGATCAGGCCGTTTCTTGGGTAAAGCGCCAAATATAGCAGCCGGCACGCCGATGCCGATCAGCGCCATGCCCATGTACATCCATCCGTCCATAGGCATACCCGACAGGTGATTGCCCATCGTATGGGCCATCGCGAGCATCGGTAAGTGAAGGGCAACCCCAACGCTGATTGCCGTACAGCCTGTCCAGAAGAGCGGCCAGCGCTCTCCGACAACCGAGTTTCCGCGGCTTCTTCTGCCGTTCGCCATCCATTCACCCCCACCAGTGGCGATGGCATACGCCGCACGGTTCGCCTGCTGCAAGCCGAGCACCCGCTGCCGGGGCACTGATCCGGCTGATGGCCTGCCGAATGGCGGCTTTCGAGCGCACGGATCGTCAAACCTGAGCGTCCGGCTCACGATATAATTACGAGACCCTTCGACTTACGAGACCCATAACCGGACGTTCAGCCCGCCCTTACCGCTTCCGAAGTTCGGACATTCGTTCAGGTCAGAAGCTCAACGTTGTCTAAGGGTCAGCAAGACTGATCGCACCGGAACGCCGGCACATATGCAAACAGGCCGCGCAAGCTGCCGGTCATGACGAACAACACCGGTTCCTCATTGCATCACGAATCGTTTCGGATGGCGGCGATGAGACCTGCAAAAGCCTTTTCGCTGTAGACCGGATCGAGCACGCAGCCCTTCCGACCGGGCGACCAGCTGTACTACATATAACACTGCGTTGGACGCTGCGGTCTGCGCAACGCCGATTACAGGCGTCGGTACCAGCGCCGCCAAGCAAGCGCTCTTTTCGACAATTCCGCGCCGTAACTCTCTCCTATCGGCACCCTTCTTATAAACGCCGATCCCGATCCCTGCGGCTCGGGGCCAACATCTAAAGGGAGCGGGCGTTCTTGAAGCCGAATTGCGTCGCGGATGACCAACCTTCCGGAACGGCGAGGCGTGCAGAAGCAGACGCACGGCCCTGCACTTAGGTAATAATAATCTTCCGTTGCTTTACTTGGTAATATGATCTATCCATAACTCACAATCGAAAGGTGCTCAGAGCATCACGGGGAGAGGAAAATTGGACACCAAGGCTCGTCTGACGTCTTTTGCGATCGGCGTCAGCGCCATCGCACTGTGTCAACCGGTGGATGTGCAAGCTCAGGTTGACGCACCTGCACCCACACAAACCCAAACCGAAGTAAATCCGCCCGCTGTCGCTACCTTGCCTGTTGACGGGACGGAGAGGACGCCGGTCGAAGACATCATCGTCACTGGCAGCCGCATTCCACGCTCAACATTCCAGACGCCGACCCCAATCACGACCTTCACTGAGAAGCAACTCGAGCAGAAAGCAGCGACCAACGTGGTCGATCTCCTGCGCGACGTGCCGGCTCTACGTCCCAACCGTAACAACGGCAGCGGTCGCAACCTCGGTCTCGCGACCTTCAACATGCGTGCGCTTGGCTCCACCCGCACCCTGTTGCTAATCGACGGGCAACGCGTGCTCGACAGCAGCCCGATCGCCAACGGGTTCGACATCAACATCATCCCCGCGCCGCTCGTGTCGCAGCTGGATATCGTCACGTCGGGCGCCTCGTCGGTTTATGGATCCGACGCGATCACCGGCGTCGTCAACGTCGTCCTCAACGACAAGATCGTCGGCGGAAAGATCGACGGCCAGTTTAACATATCCACGTATGGCGACATTCCCCAATATTCGCTGAGCGGGATCTATGGCGGCAAGTTCGATGATGGCCGGGGACATTTCGTGGTCGCCGCCTCCTACTTCGAGCAGCCCGACATCGTCTATCAGGGTGCCCGCCCCTGGGGTCGCCGCGGCGTGACGTTCATACCCAACGCCGCCTACACCCCGACAAACGGCGAATTCCGCCAGCTGATCGTGCCGGACGTCCGCTATTCGCAGATGACAGCCGGCGGCGTCATCACTACGCCCGGCGCGCTGCGCAACATCCAGTTCGGCGAGAACGGTGCGCAGAGCCTGTTCCGGCAGGGCACCAATGTCGGCACGGTCTGGATGCAGGGCGGCGACGGGCTGATGCCGCAGCCCGACTTCGCCCCGCTGCAGGTCGCCTCGCGGCAGTTCAGCGGTTTCAGCCGGCTGACCTATGACTTCTCCAACGACATGACCGCGCGCGTCGACGTGCTCGCCGCCAACACGCGCGCGCAGAGTACCGGCAACTACAACACAAACAACGCCGACATCACGATCCGGCGCGACAATGCGTTCCTGCCGACCAACATCCGCGACGCGATGATCGCGAACAATCTGACGACGATCCGGATCGGGCGCTACAATCCCGAACAGGGCCGGAACGAGAACTCGACCAGCAACACCTATATCAGAATCGGCGCCGGACTGAGCGGATCGTTCTCGAATACCTGGAAATGGGAGCTGGGCAACAGCTACACCTATGCGCGATCGTTGACGCTCGGCCGCAACAACCGCAACCAGGCAAAATGGGCCTTGGCGCTGGACTCGGTCATCGGACCCAATGGCCAGCCGGTATGCCGGTCCACGCTGACCAACCCGGGCAATGGCTGCGTCCCGGCCAACGTCTTCGGGATCGGCGCGGTGACCTCGGCGGTGAACGAGTATGTGCTCGGCACGTCGCGCCAGGATTCGCGTTCCGACAGCATCATCTTCAACGCCAACACCTCTGGGCAGCTCTTCAACACCTGGGCGGGGCCGGTGAAGGTGGCGGTCGGTGCGGAATATCGGCGCGATACGGTCGACAACAAATCCGACCCGATATCCGACATCAACGGATGGCGGCAGGGCACGTTCGGCTCCTATTACGGCAGCCTCGAGGTCAAGGAGGGTTACGGCGAAATCTCGATACCGCTGGCCCGCGACACCAGCTTCGCGCGCAGCCTCGACGTCGATTTCGCCGGTCGGTACGTCGACTACAGCACGGTCGGATCCGCCACGGTGTGGAAGGCCGGGGTGAACTACGCGATCAACGACAGCATCCGCCTCCGCAGCACCTATTCCCGCGATTTCCGCGCACCGAAGATCAACGATCTGTTCGCGCAGGCCAATATCCGCATCGGCACGGTGACCGATTATCTGAACAATCGCACCGCCAACGTGAATTTTCTGATCGGCGGCAACCCCAATCTGCGGCCGGAGACGGCATATACCTTCACGGGTGGCATCGTCCTCCAACCGTCGTTCATTCCCAATCTGCAGCTGTCGGCCGACTTCTACGATATCAATCTGCGCGATGCGATCGTCACGCCCGGCCAGCAGGAAGTCGTCGACCGGTGCGGCCGCGGCGAGAGCATCTTCTGCACGGGCGTGATCCGCGATGCATCGGGCGAAATCACCCAGGTCAACGCAAACTCGTTCAATGCGCAGCGGCTCAAGACCCGCGGGATCGATTTCGAGGCAAGCTACCGGTTCGAGCTGTTCCAGGGACGGCTCACGACGCGTGCGCTGGCCACCTATGTCGATCGCCTGATCTCGACGACCGCGGGCGGCCAGGTTGATACGGCCGGCCAGCTGCAGGGCGGTTTCGCAGTGCCGAAATGGCGCGGCTCGACCACATTGTCCTACGACCAGGGACCGCTCAACCTGCGCGTCCTGTTCAACTATATTGGCCCGGGCACCTTCGACAATAATTTCGGTCCGCTCGACCTGAACCGCAACCACTACCCGGCCTATGTCTACACCGACATCTCCGCGCAGTACGACATCACTAAGACCTTGCAGATTTTCGCCAAGGTCGAGAACCTGACCAACACCGCGCCGCCCCTGCTGGCAGAGGCGAGCATCACCGTCGCACTGGCCACCCTGTCGCAATATCACGACCTCCGCGGACGGGTATTCGGCCTGGGCGGACGCCTGCGGTTCTGAAACCGCGCAGCATCGATGAGGACAATAGCATGAAGATCGGATTTGCAGGCACGGGCATCATGGGCCGGCCGATGGCGGGACACCTGCAGGCCGCAGGCCACGAACTGCTGCTGGTCCAGCATCGTTCGCCCCTGCCCGCCGAACTGCTGGCGGCGGGCGCGACCGTCTGCCAGTCCGCCGCCGAACTCGCCGCCGGGGCGGACATCGTCATCCTGATGCTGCCCGATACCGGCGACGTCGAGGCTGCGCTGTTCGAGGCCGACGGCATCGCCGCCGGGCTTCGGCCGGGCGGGTGCGTGATTGACATGAGCTCGATCGACCCGATCGCGACGCGCGGGTTCGCCGCGCGGATCGAGGCGCTGGGTTGCGACTATGTCGACGCCCCCGTCTCGGGCGGCGAGGTGGGCGCCAAGGCGGCCAGCCTGACGATCATGTGCGGCGCCTCCGACACGGCGTTCGCGCGCGCCGAACCGCTCTTCCAATTGATGGGGAAGAACATTACCCATGTCGGCCCGGTCGGCGCGGGCCAGGTGACCAAGGTCGCCAACCAGATCATCGTCGCGCTCAACATCGAGGCGGTGGCCGAGGCGCTGCTGTTCGCGGCGAAGGCCGGCGTCGATCCGGACAAGGTCCGCAGCGCGCTGATGGGCGGGTTTGCGGCATCGCGCGTGCTGGAGGTGCATGGCCAGCGGATGATCGACCGGACGTTCGCGCCGGGCTTTCGCATCGCGCTCCACCAGAAGGACCTCAATCTCGCGCTGAACACGGCGCGGTCGCTCGGAATGGCCTTGCCCAACACGGCCTCGGCACAGCAATTGTTCAGCGCCTGCGTCGCGCGCGGCGGCGCCGACTGGGATCATTCGGCGATGGTGCGCGCGCTGGAGGTCCTGGCGGATCACGAGATCGCGAAGGTTTGAGCGCGACGCGCGACGGGAGACGGTGATGGACGGGTTCGACCTCAAGGCAGCATCGCGGCGCGGGGTATTGCAGACGCTGTCGCTGGCAGGGCTAGGCATCGCGGCGGGGACCGGCCCGCTACTCGCGCAGGGGCGGCCCGGTATCGATATCCGGTTCGATCCGAAGACCTGGTGGACGCAGGATTACCGTATCGTCCAGACGAACCTGCGCGAGATCGACATCCGCGAGGATCCGCGCACGATCGCGCGCGCGATCCGTCAGTTCGGCGGCAACGTCATCGTCTCCAACATCGGCGGGATCGTCGCCTTCTATCCCACCGCCCTGCCCTATCAGCGTCGCAACCCGTATATGAAGGGCGATTTCGTCGAGGCGATGATCGCCGAGGCGCGCGAGGAGGGACTGGCCTATATCGGCCGCTTCGATCTCTCCAAGGCGATGAAGCCGGTCTATGACGCGCATCCCGACTGGTTCATGCGCAACCGCGACGGCACGCCGCGCGAATTCGCGGGCACGTACCAGGCTTGCCCGAACGGCGCCTGGGCGCTCGATTACGGCCTGCGCATCCTGACCGAGGGGCTGACGCGGTACAAACCGGACGGCATCTTCTTCAACATGACCGGCTATCCGCGGACGGATTACGCCAATGTCGATCACGGCATCTGCGTCTGCGACAATTGCCGGCGCGGCTTTCGCGCGATGTACGGCAAGGAATTGCCCGCGCGCGAAGGGTTCGCGGACCCGAACTGGCGCGATTACCTGGCGTTTCAGGCGCGCACGTCGGAGGCGCTGCGCCAGCGGATTTCGGCGCACATCAATCAGCTCGCGCCCGGCGTGCCGATTACCCAGCACGACAGCGTCGAGCAGGTCGGCCGCGGCGAGGTGCAGCGGCGGGTCGACCGTGCCGCGCCGGAATGGGCGTATCAGTCGGGCGAGCAGTGCCGGTCCGCGCTCGCGCGCAGCCCCGGCAAGCCCTGGTCCTCGACCTCCACCGCGCACATCGACTATCCGTGGCGCCAGGTGACCGAGAGTGGCGCCTGTCACGAGAATCGGATGGCGCAACAGATGGGGGTCGGCGCGAAGCTCGATTTGTACCTGATGGGTACGCTCGCCGGTCAGGACGATCCCTCGTATCTTCCCCCGGTGTCCCGCCTCTTCAGATGGCGCGCCGCGAACGCCGACAGCTATGCCGGCATGGCGGAGTCGGCGCGCGTCGGGATCTATCAGTCGGGCGCGACCGGTCGGCTGGCCGGCATGACGCCGTACGCAAAATACCAGAGCGACGAGTTTCGCGGGCTCTATACGGCGCTGGTTGACGCACGCATCCCGTTCCGGTTCGTCCGCCAGCCCCGAAATGCGGCCGATGCCGCCAAGCTGCACCGGGAGTTCGACGTCATCGTCGCGCCCAACGTCATGGTCGTGTCGGATGGCGAAGCGGCGGCACTCGATCGGTTCGTGCAGGATGGTGGCGTGCTGGTCACCACCGGCCTGTTCGCCGGGTTCGACGACCGCGGCGACGCACGCACAGAGATGCCCCTCGCCTCGTTCCCGCTGGCGCGCTACGCGGCGGCACGGACGATCGCGGGCTGGACGCTCGACCCCGCCAAGAGCATCCTGAAAATCGCCGGTCGAGTGCCGCTCGATGGCCTCTATTTCGGTGGCGCGGCGCGGCGTGACGCGGAGACGCTAATGCGCTTTGCTCCCGACCAGCGCTTTGGCCCGCCCGAATTCAGCTATGCCATTCCGGGCGTCGCCGCGCGCACCGATCCGGGCGTGTCGGTGCGCGCGCATGGCAAGGGGCAGACGGTCCACATCCCGTGGTTCATGGGCTGGCACTATCACCGCGACGGCCTGGCCGCGCACCGCGAACTGATCGCCGCCATCATCGCCCGTTACGCGCCCCCGCAGCGCTTCGCCCTGACCGGCGCCGGTCCCGCCGAACTGATGGTCATGCGCCGCGACGACGGCACCTCGCTCGTCACCGTCGTCAACTATGCGGGGCAGCGCAACGGCACGTACGTCTCGCCGCCACCGCTGCACGGCCTGAGTATCGGCGTGCTCGGGTCGCGGGCGGGCGAGGCGCGTGCGCTGGTCGGCGGCCAGACGATCCGCGCGCGTCCCGGCGATGCCGGTCGAAGCTGGTTCGATCTCCCGCCGGTGGGTGCATTCGAAGCGGTGCTGATTCCGGTATGACCGGTGCGGCCCGTACTTCCGGGCGGACACGGGGCACGCTATATGATGGCATGATGTCGGATCCCCTTTCATGAATGCACCATCGATCAGGCCGGCAAAGCTCGCGGACGCGATCGCCGAGCACGTCCAGCAGATGATCCTCGAGGGGTCGCTTCGCCCCGGCGAGCGTCTGCTGTCGGAGCGCGAACTGTCCGCCAAGCTCGACGTGTCGCGGCCGTCGCTGCGCGAGGCGCTCGACAAGCTGATCGCGGCGGGCCTGCTGACCACCAATGCCCAGGGCGTGGCGCATGTCAGCGAGGATATCGGCCGCAGCCTGCGCGATCCGCTCGCGCAGTTGATGGACACGCCCGAGGCGCGGATCGACTGCCTAGAACTCCGGTCCGAGATCGAGGCCGCCGCCGCGGCGTTTGCGGCCGAGCGTGCGTCGGATGTCGATCGCGACGCCATCCGCTCCTGTTTCGAGGCGATGGTGGTCGCACACGAGGCGCAGGACGTCGACGAGATCGCCCGAACCGATGCGGAATTCCACTTCGCGATCTACGAAGCCAGCCACAACCTGATGATGCTGCACTTCATGCGCAGCATCGAAGGCATCCTGCGCTCGAACGTCTATCTGAACCGCAAGAACCTGTACGAGCATCGCCGGCAGAAGGATTCGCAGCTGCACGAGCATCAGGCGATCTACGACGCGATCATGGCGCGCGACGTCGCCGGCGCGCGCGAGGCATCCCGGCTGCACATGACGACGGCGATGCGCACCCAGCGCGAGATCTACGATGCCGAACGTCGCCTCGAGGCCAGCATCCGCCGGCTGGCGCGCAGCGACATCGTCGCCCCCCCACGGTCCCGCGGCCGCGACGCCTGAAGCGACAGGCGAACGATCCTCCCCGCCAGGGGGAGGTGGCAGGCCCCAGCCTGACGGAGGGGGCGGAAAGCGAAACCTCTGTTCCGTGTCCTCCCCCTCCGACGCCTTCGGCGCCACCTCCCCCTTGCGGGGGAGGATCAGGGGCTGCCGCCTATCCGCGGACGACGCACGCAACGACGGTGAAGCGGACCGTACCAAGCGGGCCGTAATCCGCTGCATACCGTCCCGGCAGCAGCCAGCCGCGATCGCCGATCTTGCCCGTCACGATCAGGTCCCTCGCACGTGCAGCGCGTCCGGTCCTTCGCGCCAGCGTCACCACCGTGTCGAGGCTCTGCCGCTGGCCGCCGAGCGACTGGTCGCTGAGCCCGGACGCGATCGGCTGCCCATCGCGCGTCAGCGATACGCGGACGCCGTCGAGATCGACGCCATCGGCATCGCGCATCGCCCCGCGCACGTAGCGCGCCGCCGACACGTTCGCGGCCACCATGTCGATTGCGCTGTATTGATCGGGATCGCGGTAGGCGATGTCTGGCAGGTCGATCACCGGCAAGACCGTGACGCCCCGGCTGTGGTCCGCCGAGGACGAAGGCAGCAGATAGCCCAGCTTCAGCTCGAACGACGCCTTGCGGTATCCGCACAGCGAAATGGTCGCGCCGTCGTCGGCCCGGCCCGAGGCGAACAAGACGCCCACCAGCGGCTCGGCGACGTTCCGCGCCTTCAGCGATGCGTGCGACATCAGGCCGCCCTTATAGCCTGCCACGGTATCGCCAGCCCGGAGTCGGTGGCGGACATAGCGGTGCTGGACGCGGTAAGCGCTGGCGAAATCCGTCGTCGGCCGGCGCGCGGTTATCGGATCGAACGGCGTGGCGGCGCGCTCGGCGGCCATGAAGGGCCCGAGATACGTGCGATCGGCCCCGTCAGTCGTGCACCCGGCAAGCGTGGCCACGGTCACCGCCGACACAAGCACATGCCATCTGCGCCTCATGACGGGATGATGCCGGGGAAGACATATTGCTGCAGCATGACGATCACCCCGAGCACCAGCGTCAGGAACACGCTGTGCTTGAACGTCCGCGCCAGGATCGCGCCTTCCTGTCCGCGACAGTCGGTGGTGCTGGTGCCGGTCGAGATGTTCTGCGGCGAGATCATCTTGCCGAGCACGCCGCCCGACGCGTTGGTCGCCGCCATCAGCACCGGGTTCAGATCGAGCTGGCGCGCAGCGACAACCTGAAGGTTGCCGAACAGGGCATTGCCCGACGTGTCGCTGCCCGACAGGAACACCGCTAGCCAGCCGAGGAACGCGGACAGGAACGGAAACAGCGGTCCGACTGACGCGACCCCGACGCCGAGCGTATAGGCCATACCCGAATAGTTCATCAGATAGGCAAGGCCGACGATCGTCATCGTTGTCGCGAGCGGCAGCCGGATCTGGCGGAGCGTCTGCCGGATCGCCGTCACCAGCTGGGCAGGCGTCAACCGGAGCAGCAGCGCGGTGATGATCGTGGCGACCAGGATCGCGGTGCCGGTGGCGAGCGGCTGGAACGCCCAGATCGCGGCATAGGGCTTGCCATAGGTCGTGATGAAGATTGCCTCGTGCAGCCCCGGCCACGCCACCTTGATCTCGCCGATCAGGTTCACCTTCAGGTGCACCCACAGGATGACGGTGACCGACAGCACCAGCCATGGCAGCCAGCCCTTCAGGCTGTTGCCGGGAACGGCGGGCGCGGCCGTCGCGCTCGATGCCATTTCTGACGATGTCGCGCCTAAGGATGCCGTGGCTGGGCCGCGCAGCGCGAACGCGGGATCGGGCTTGATCCGCCAGACCTTCACGAAAATCAGCGTGCAGACCAGCGACGAGAGCGACGACAGGACGTCGGTCAGCGCATAGCCAAGGAAGTTCGCCGACAGGAACTGCATCGTCGCAAACGATCCGCCCGCGACCAGCAGGACGGGCCACACGCCGCGCACGGCCCGCACGCCGCCATAGACCGCGATCACGTAGAACGGCAGGAACAGGGCGATCAACGGCAGCTGCCGGCCCACCATCGCACCGAGCGCGACGTCGTTCAGCTGCGTCACGGCCCCCAGCGTGATGATCGGCGAGCCCAGCGCGCCGAACGCGACCGGTGCGGTGTTGAACATGAGGGTAAAGACGATCGCCTCGATCGCCGGAAAGCCGAGCGCGACCAGGAGCGCGCTGGTAATCGCGATCGGCGTGCCGAAGCCCGCGACCCCTTCCAGCAGGCACCCGAACGAGAAGCCGACCACGACCAGCGCCACCCGTCGGTCGTTGGGCAGATGCTGGACCATCCAGGCACGGAACGCCTCGAAACTGCCGGTGACCACCGCGATGTTGTAGAGGAGAAGCGCGTTGAGCACGATCCACATCACCGGCCATGCCGCGAACGTCGCGCCGGCGACAATACTGTTCAGCGCCATTCCGGCGGGCAGCCGCCACACCGTCACCGCCAGCACGAGCGCGACCAGGACACCGGCGATGGACGCCTGCCAGGCAGGACGCCGTACGATCCCGAGGAGTACGAGCACGACCACGATGGGCAGAGCGGCGGCCAGGAACGATAGCGCCAGATTATCGGCGACCGGGGTGACTAACTGGCGGAACATTCGTCCTCCTCTCCTGCTGCGCCTTCTGGCGTCGATCGCGCGATCCTAGGGCGCGATGACCATTGGTTCAATTGGAAAGTATATATAGCCAAAAATGCATTACCTCGATTTGAGCAATGGATTGAGACCGTTGTAATTGCATATTCTAATTACCCTCCTGATCGTCTGCTAAATCAGCTTGAAGAGCCGCCGCATGTCGTGGTAATAAAGATTATCCAATAGAAGAATACGCCATGGGAGGAGATGCAATGGTCGGCAATCAGCCGGAGCGCCTGGACGGTATCGACCGCCGTACCGTGATCGGCGCGGCAGCGCTCGGCGTCGCGGCGGTCCTCCCTGGCGTCGCGTTCGGACAGGCGACCAAGACTGCGACGGGCGAAGGATGGGAATGGGGCCCGATGCGCTGGGTCCAGATCTGCGCGACCGAGGACGATCCCGGTCGCTACGACATCGGTTTCTGGCTCGATTTCCTTAAACGCACCAGCACGCAGGGCGTGTGCCTGAGCGCGGGCGGGGTCACCGCCTTCTACCCGACCAAGGTGCCCTATCATTATCGCAGCCCGTATCTAAGCACCGGCGACATGTTCGGCGATCTGGTCCACGCCTGCAAGGCGATGGGCATCCGCGTGCTCGGCCGCGTCGATCCGCATGCGATGCGCGCCGACGCGCTGGCCGCGCATCCCGAATGGGTGGCGCGCGATGCCGCCGGCCAGCCCAAGCGCCATCCGACCGACCGCGATCTGTATCTCACCTGCCCCAATGGCCCGGTCACGTTCGACTGGATGCCGCAGGTGCTGCACGAGATCGTCACCACCTATCCGGTCGACGGACTGTTCGGCAATCGCTGGGCGGGCGGCGCCGGGCTGTGCCACTGCGCCGTCTGCAAGACCAAATTCAAGTCGGCGAGCGGCTTTGCGCTTCCCACCGCGCTCCGCGACGTTAGCGACCCGGTGGTGCGCGCCTATCTCGTCTGGGACGACGAGGTCCGGTACGAGCAGCTGGCGCTGTGGGGACGGACCGTTACCGCGGTCAATCCGCAGGCGTTCTTCACCCCCGGAACCTGGGGACGGCTCGATCCGCGTCGCCTGCGCCGCACCGCGCGCGCGTTGTTCGCGGATCGCCAGGCGCGCAGCGGCAACGCGCCGGCGTGGTTGAACGGCCGCAGCGCCAAGGAAACCGCCTGCCTAATGCCCGACCGGCCGATGAGCGGCATCTTCGCGGTGGGCGAGACGGCGACCCCCTATCGCTTCATGGATTCGGTGCAGGCGCCGACCGAGATCCGCGCCTACCTTCACGACGGTCTGGCGCACGGCTTCCGGCCGTGGATGACCAAATTCAAGGCGGAGGTGTTCGACAAGCGCTGGGTGCCGGCGGTGGCCGAATCCTATGCCTGGCATGCCCGCCACGAGGCGTATTTCCGCAACACCGACAATCTCGCGCAGGTCGCGATGCTGCATTCGTCGCAGACCAACACCTATTATGTCGAGGAGGTGCAGCGTGCCGACGGCGGCTCGGGCGGGCCGCAGGACGCACAGTCGCTGCGCGGCAGTTCCGACGATGCCACCAACGGCTTTTACCAGGCGCTGGTGGAAGCGCGCGTGCCCTTCGCGTTCGTCGACGAACGGCTGCTCGAGCCCGAGGCGATCGATCGGTACAAGGTGATCGTGCTGCCCAACATCGCGGCGCTTTCGACCGCACAATGCGAGGCGCTACGCGGCTATGTCGCGCGCGGCGGCGCGATCGTCGCGACCCACGAAACCGCGCTGTACGACGAATGGGGCAAGCGCCGCGCGAACTTCGGCCTCGCCGACCTGTTCGGCTGCGACTTCGACGGCACGATCGATCGCCGCGTCCAGAACAGTTATCTGACTGTGCGCGGACCGGGTCCGCTGACCGTCGGACTGGACGATACGCCGCGCATCATCGCCGGCACCAAGCGCGTGCACGTCCGGCCCCGCGGCGCCAGCCTGCCCGCCGCGTTCACGCTGGTCCCGAGCTATCCCGACCTGCCGATGGAGAAGGTCTATACCGCGACACGGACGACCGACGAGCCGATGGTGTATGCGCGCCGGTTCGGCAAAGGCCGGGTCGTCTATTTTCCGTTCGATCTCGATCGGACGTTCTGGGAAAACTCGACCGGTGACCATCTCGCGCTGTTGCGCAACGCGGTCGTCTGGGCGGCGGATGGGCCGCAGCCGATGGCGGTGACGGGCCCCGGACTGCTCGACATCAGCTATTGGCGACAACGGGGTTCGCTGGCGGCACATCTCGTCAACCTGACCAACCCGATGGCGATGCGTGGCTATATGCGCGAAGTGCTGCCGGCCGGCCCCTATCAGGTGACCTTGCAACTGCCGCGCGGCACCACCCCGCGCCGCGTGCGCCTGCTCGAAGCCGAACGCGACGCGACGTTCCGGCGGGAGGGCGATCGCCTGATCGTCGAGGTGCCGCAGATCAAGATACACGAAGTCGTCGCGGTGGATTTGGCGTGATGGCGGAACCGATCGCCAAGCTGAGCCCGTGGACCGACCAGACCGCTCGCGACGCGCTGCGCCATCTCTTCGACGTGGCGGTGGCGAGTGCGGACCCCGCCCGCGTGCTGGCGCAACATCTGCCACCAAAACCGCAGGGACGTTGCATCGTCGTCGGGGCAGGCAAGGCAGCCGCGTCGATGGCGGCGGCGGTCGATGCGGCCTGGCCCGACGTCAACCTGTCGGGCATCGTTGTCGTGCCGTACGGCTACGGCATGCCCGCCGGACGCATCATGGTACGCGAGGCGGCGCACCCGGTACCCGATGCCGCCAGCGAGGCCGCCGCGCGCGAAATTTTAGCAGCGGTCGTCGGGCTGCTGCCCGAGGATCTGGTGCTCGTTCTGATATCGGGCGGTGGATCGTCGGTCATGGCGCTGCCGGCACCGGGCATCACGCTGGCGGACAAGCAGAAGGTCAGCCGCCTGCTGCTCGCCTCCGGGCTCGACATCCGCACCATGAACGTCGTTCGCCGCCGCCTGTCCGCGATCAAGGGCGGCAAGCTGCTGGCCGCGGCACATCCGGCCCGCGTCGTGACACTCGGGATCAGCGATATCCCCGGAGACGACATGGCGGCGATCGCATCGGGTCCGTCGATCCCCGATCCCACCGCCGACATGGACCTGCGCCATGTCGTGGCATTGCTCGGCGACCAGCTTCCGGCGGCGGTGTCCGCCCGGCTGCTCACTGTGGAGCCAACCATACTCTTCAGTGGCGACCATGATGCCCGCCTGATCGGAACGCCGGCTGCCGCCCTCGACGCAGCCGCGGACGCTGCCCGAGCGCTGGGTCTTCATCCCATCCTGCTCGGCGATGACCTGGAGGGTGAAAGCCAGGCGCTGGGCCAGGAGATGGCCGCGCTCGTACGCCGCGGGGTACCCACGCCGACCGTCCTGTTGTCCGGCGGCGAGACCACCGTGACGCTGGCGGGAAAGACCCCTGGGCGAGGCGGACGCAATACCGAATTCGCGCTTGCACTGGCGTGTTCGATCGAGGGACGGCCCGACGTCTGGGCGCTGGCAGGCGACACCGACGGCGAGGATGGCGCCAGCAAGGCCGCCGGCGCGCTGATCGCCCCCGATACGATAGACCGGTGCGCAGCGATCGGTCTCGATGCCCACACGTATCTGGCCGCGCATGACAGCGGCACGCTGTTCGCAACGATCGGCGATCTGCTCGTCACCGGCCCCACCCGCACCAACGTCAATGATTTCAGGGCGGTGCTCGTGCTGCCATCGGAGGACCACGCATGACCCGCCTCGCCGCCAACCTGACCATGTTGTTCACCGACCTGCCGTTCCTCGACCGGTTCGCCGCCGCCGCCAAGGCCGGTTTCAAGGCGATCGAATGCGTGTCGCCCTATGGCGAGCCCGCCGAGGCGGTGGCGGCAGCTGCTCTGCGACACGGCCTGACGGTAGCATTGTTCAACCTTCCGCCGGGTGACTGGGCAGCTGGCGAGCGCGGCATCGCGGCCGACCCGACATGCGTCGAGGAGTTCCGCCAGAGCATCGATACGGCGCTGGCCTATGCGCGCGCGACCGGATGCCGGACACTCCACGTCATGGCGGGCAAGATCGCCCCCGGCGCGGACCGGGAGGTCTGGACCCGCACCCTGATCGACAACGTCCGGATCGCGGCCGACATGGTCGCGGGCGACGGTATCACGCTCGTGCTCGAGCCGATCAACACGCGGATCGATATCTCGAACTATTTCTACGACACCACGGCCGCCGTTCTGGACGTGATGGACGCAGTAGGTCGCGACCACGTCAAATTACTCTACGACGTGTATCACATGCAGATCATGGAGGGCGACGTGGCCCGCGCGATCGAGCGCCTGCTGCCGCGCATCGGCCATATCCAGATCGCCGACAATCCGGGGCGGCACGAGCCAGGAACCGGCGAACTGAACTTTCCGTGGCTCCTCGAACAGATCGACACGCTTGGCTACACGGGATGGATCGGGTGCGAATATGCGCCCGCGACGGAGACTGTCGCCGGCTTGGGCTGGGCCGGACGGTATCTCGGCTGAGTTGATTTACGGCACATCGGGCCCGACAAGCGCCCGACGACGATCGCGCGGGATAGAGGATGGCCATTGACGACACCGACATCGCGGACTCCTGGCACCCCTGGAACGGGGGACGATGTCCGGTAGCCGATGATGCGGCAGTCGCGGTCCGCTGCCGTTATGGTCCCCGGAAGTTCGCGCGCGCCGGCGACCTGCGATGGTCGCACGACCAGTATCTGGCTTACGGCGCCGAAGATATCGTCGCGTACGCGCTCGTCGACGAGAGCCCCGCCCCCGCTGCCGTAGGACCGCGACGGTCGCCTGAGCCAGCAGAAGACCCCTTTGCCCGTGCAGGAGACACGCCATGACCATCCTCGCGGTGGCGCTTGTCGTCGGCCTGCTCGTGCTGCTCATCTCGGTGGTAAAGCTGCACCCGTTCGTCGCGTTCCTGATCGCGGCACTGGCGGCGGCGATGCTGCTCGGCCTGCCGCTCGACCACGTTGCAGGATCGCTGACCCGCGGAGTCGCCGACATGCTGGGGCCGCTGACCGCAATCCTGTGCCTCGGCGCGATGTTCGGCAGGATCGTCGCGGACAGCGGCGCGGCGCAGCGCATCGCCGATACGTTGATCCATGCTGTCGGGCGCGGGCCGATCACGCTGGCGCTCGCGCTGGCGGGGTTCATCGTCGGCATACCCCTATTCTACAATGTCGGCTTCGTCCTGATGGTGCCGCTGATCCTGTCGGTCGCACGCCGTTCGGGCATGCCGACCGTGTATCTCGCCGTGCCGATGCTGTCCGGACTGTCGATCGCGCACGGCTTCCTGCCGCCGCATCCCTCGCCGACCGCACTGGTGGGGATGTTCGGCGCGGATATCGGGTTGACGCTGATTTATGGCCTCGCGGTCGGGATACCGACGCTGCTGATCGCCGGACCGCTGTTCGCCCGCAGCCTGCGCGGCATGACGGCGCATCCCCGCCCCGCCGCCGATACGCCGGAGGCCGTCGTGGAACTGCCGAGCGCGAGCGCCAGCTTCGCGATCGCGCTGTTGCCGGTCATGCTGCTCGCAGTCGCAACCGTCCTGATGACGCTGCCCGCGCTCCCGCCGGTTACAAAGGGCTGGGTCGCGTTCGGCGGCAACCCAGTCGTGACGATGCTAATCTCCGTGCTAGCCGCGATGCTGATCCTCGGCGTCGTGCGGGGCACGTCGCTGGCGCGGCTGTCGACGGGCAGTGGAGAGGCGGTGAAGGACATCGCCGGCATCCTGCTGATCGTCGCCGGCGCGGGCGCGCTGAAGCAGGTGTTCGTCGATGCTGGCGCGGACGTTGCACTGGCCGCCTGGTTGAGCGGACTGAGCCTTGCGCCGCTGGTACTGGGCTGGGGCCTCGCGATGGTGATCCGGGTGGCGCTGGGGTCCGCCACGGTCGCCGGCCTGACGGCGGCCGGCATCGTCCAGCCGCTGATTGCCGCGCACGGCGTCGATCCCAACCTGATGGTGCTCGCGATCGGCGCGGGCAGCCTGATGTTCAGCCACGTCAATGACTCGGGGTTCTGGATGTTCAAGGAATATTTCGGCCTGAGCCTGGCCGAGACGTTCCGATCCTGGTCGGCGATGGAAACGCTGGTCGGAGTTTTCGGGCTTTTGTTCACGTTGCTGCTCAGCTTGGTGGTATGATAATCTTGAGATGAGCTCCTAGGTGATTTGTCTGGCCCTTTAGTTTCGGGCGCATCGCTCACATTGCGCTTCTGACCCACTTGTGGACATTCAAGTGCCCTTTCCCGCCTCCTACTTTCGGACATTCGTTCATCCGGATGAACTGCAGTTTTTGAGCGTCTAGATCAGCCACCTGTGCGACTTAAACTGGTGGTGAGCGGTCCGACCGCTTTTTGGACTTCACCTTGGGAAACTCGACGTCGGATGCCCACGGGAAACGCATTAGGTTTTTGAATCGGCAGGTTGCGTCGTTTCTGCCGCTCTTTGGTCGATGGACAAGCTCAGGCTCACGTTGCAGCTTGTCGCCAAGTTCTCACCTATTCTGGCCTTGGCTGTCAAAAACGTTGGTTGAGGAGAAGCGACAAATGAGGCTGATCGGCCAACGCTGGGAGTTTCAGATCGGCAACACCGTAATCCAGGTAGATAACGCCTTCAGCTGGACGTTGTGGGGCCAGGAACGGATGCTGGTGAACGGTGAGCAAGTCCACGCCAGCAGCGGCAGGATGCGATTCTCGCAAAATACCAAGAGCCGTGGCTCACGTCATTCGGCGACGGTGAACTGAAAGTGTGGCTGAGAAGCACCAGCACCAAACTTCGATGCAGCGCGTCTCTAGACGGCGAGCCAATACCTACGACCGTCATGTATGCTAAAAACTGGCAGGGACTGGCAGGCAGCTGGCCGAAAGAAGAAGAATGGCAGAAACAGCTGCCAGGGGGCGGATGGGCCGCTAGCTAAAACGATCCGCACGGCATCCCATATCATAGACATTTTATGCAAAACTCTGCGGGTTTGCATTATGGGCTCAAACTGAGGCCGCTTCTCGAACCATCACCGAGAAGCGGCCTATAAAAATTACTCCGCAGGTACCGATCGCTTAAAGTAGTGAAATGGCATCCAGCTAGATACGTATATCCATCCTGCCCTCTTCATCTCCGCAGTTATCGACGCTTTGCCAATTTTACGTCGATATTCCCACAGGTGGGTAGTTGGCCGAAATACCAGTGCGAGAGCGCCAGTACGGACCAGTTCATTACCCTTCCCACCTTCCTCGCGCAGGATGCTCATCTCGTTAAAGGCGGTTGCCCCAAGACGAACAATTTCCTCACCTTCTCCGCTCGCTAGTTCGTCCCCCATTTCGGCGGACTTGAACCGCTGCTGGGCAGCCTGTTTTGAGATGCCAAGGGCGTTTCCGATATCCGTCCAACTCAGCCCAGTTCGCCGTGCTGCATCGATCCAGCGATGAAGGCTGATCCTTCCCTCGTCTGCAACCAGGTGCGCTACCGTGATAGCTTTCGCAAACCCCTCTGCGGTCTCACCGGTAAAAGGAGGCTGACGGCCCGCTGCCCAGTTCAGTACGATAGCGGCCGTTTGCTCTCTGACGGCCTGCTGCTCATTAATCTGAATGATACCCTCCGTCAATTTCCTGTTGACGATCCGTCAATCTTACATTGACGATACAAGGTCAACACATAGTTGACGGATATGGCAAAGTGCTAGAGCAAAACATTTGATTTTTGCATGAGCGGAGTGGCAGGGTTTGGGATTGAAAGATCGGTCTGGAATGACCGACTTTGGGCGCTTCGGGTCCATACAGCTTTGGGGTCTACTTTGCCGGTCGCCAACGTCGCGAAGGGGGAGGTGAGCAGCCGTTCGGTAGACGTTATCGGGTAGTGCGGCGACGCCGGTAGAACATCAATGCTGACAGGGCACCCAACCCTACAACTGAACCAAGCGCGCGGAGTTGGAGAACGTTCTCGGGCTCCGCAGCCGCATTTCCTCCGAAACTCCCAAGGGCGAAACCGAGAGCGAGAAAGAGTCCGGCTATACGAGCATGGCCTCGGTGGCCCAACCAGCGCACGATGGCCCAGCCCAGAAGTCCGTAGATCAGGATGTTTGCACAAACGGTAAAGACGGTGAGCATGCGCAACGCTTCCTCAGATCAGGTTTGGCGAAGCTAACCAACCGAGACCGCGACCGCAATCGTTCGTCCGCCTTTGGGCGGAAGCGGAATGGCCGGCATTGGTGGGGATGTAGACCGTCCGCTATCGAGGAGGCAGATGGCGTAAGCGGACGTTCGTGCGGTAGGTAGGGCAAGGGCCGGTCGGCCGAGTTTTTCGATTTGCGCCAATCCGCCTTAAAGCTAAGCTAGTGCTTTGATGCCGAGGTAAATTATTATGAGCCTCACTGTCGCATTACTGGCTGGTGCCGCTCACATTATGGTGATGTCGAACGTCGAGACGCCAGCCGTAGTTGTTCAACGTCTATTGGAAGCAAGTGCGAAGGAGGATTGGCCCACCGCACTCGCTATGCTGACAGCTGATGCTCAGCTTGGAATGGGTGATGTCGGCGGTCCGCTAAATAAAGATACGGTATCGATCTTGGGCGTACTGGAAAAGTATGGTTGCCACATAACCAGCACGCAAGAAACGGCTCAACGAGATCCAGTTCGATCGGACATTCGCTTTGTCGACGTTAAGCGTATGTGTCCGTATGGCTCTGCGTCAAACCGAACCGGCAAGCACGAACTAATTATTACATATTTTGTAAAAGCGCAAAAAATAGCCGGTTTCTATCTCTACCTTATAGCAGCACCAACACACCCATAATAGACTTAAAAATGGGACCGCAGTTTGTATTTCCCGATCGCAAAAGAAATGTTCGAAATCAGTAGTAGCTGCCGTTCCGTGGCCTGCGCAGCGGCGCATACTTTTCGGGATCGGCTTGTGACTGGTAACGCCCGCCCGGCCGATAAGGTGGAAGACGGCCAACCAGCGAGAACAAGGCCCAAATTATCAAACGATAGAATAGCAAATCGGCGACCAGCATCGCGATGATAGCAGGTGCACCGATCGCGATTAAGAACGTCATGCTCAAGACTGCTCTCTCAGGTAGCCCCTTGATACCGTTAGATCGCGCCGACCGCTATCGGCGGAAGCCGAATAGCCGAAATTGCTGGACAGCGGTCGGTCCACTTTAGGAGGCAGATGGGAAAGTGACGCGGTCTTAACTGCCTTCCTTCCGGCAACCAACAAGATCAAAAAATTGTCTGTCGAGGAAAGCGGTGTCTTTGGAACCCGCCGCGTCCCGGAAAAGCATATGAGCCGGAGCAGGTTCTCCCTGCTTCGGAACGTGATTGATCAAATTATACATGATATCGGTTCCGGTATATTGCCTGTCTCCGTATGGACGAGGCCCCCCATCCGGACTTGGCGGCTGCCAACCTTTGGCGGTAACATCTTCAGTAGACGCAACATTTTGGAGCCCGTTCGAGCCGCCGTTCCACGGCAGCCACCAAAAGGTCTTCCCGAATTCCTTATGCCGGACTGCTATCGCAACATGGCTTGGCCAATCTGGACCGCTGTCGACGGGGCGAAAGTAGGCAGTTACGCTTGGATCGTGGCGCAAAACATAATGCGCCTGCTCAACCGGACAGGAAGCTATC
>Ga0308169_10002050_pt1 | contig 21742 bp, 20 predicted proteins | sample PhyBR1_2_FD_202139 | JGI IMG/M metagenome (GOLD analysis project Ga0308169, IMG submission 202139) | Phyllosphere microbial communities from UC Gill Tract Community Farm, Albany, California, United States - DLSLSB.R1 | ecosystem: Host-associated > Plants > Phyllosphere > Unclassified | place...
AATTCAAGCGCTTCTTCGGACGCACGCCCCAGGAAGAAATCCAATGGATGAAAGCCACCTATGCACTGCCAGCGCCGTCTTCGCCGTCCCTGTACGTCTCGTCGCATTAGCAAAAATGCTTCGCACTAGAACGGGAGAAAATTAACCGTTCGCCGAATGACAGCATCGCCCAGCGGTGTTACTTACAGCGACCACTACGCACCCATACAGCCCCAACCCTGTGCCATTTTGTAGCAGATAACCCCAAGTGCCACCCCCGGCAATCCACTCCCCATTACAGAAAAACCAACCCAAACAACCAGTTAAACTCTCCTGCCCAAACCTGGCACGTCTACTGCATTTCTGCATCTATGGATAATTGGATACAAAAATACAAAAGGTGGCCTATATGCAGTTCGCTCCCGCTTACGTTGAACGCCAGCCGCTGACCGCTGAAGAAGAGGCTTACAACTTCCTGCTCGAAGCGATCTGCCGCGGTCGTTACCACAAGGGCGACCGGTTGATCGCCGAGGACATTGCCACTGAAATCGGCATGAGCCGCATGCCGGTGCGCGAAGCCTTCCGGCGCCTCGACGCCCAGGGGTTGGTGACGTTGCGGCCCAATCGCGGGGCGATTGTCAGCGGTCTGGACATCAACGAGTTGCAGGAAGTGTTCGAGATGCGCAGCGCGCTCGAAGGCCTGGCGGTGCGCGTGGCTGTGGCTCATATCGGCGAGCGGCAATTGGCGGCGCTGGAGCGGCTGCTCGATGAAATGGATGACTACCGCGAGGAGAGCGCCGAGTGGGTCAGCCGTCACCGCAAATTCCATGAGTACCTGTGCAGCCTGAGCGGCCGGCCCCGGCTGCTTAAGCAGATTTGTGCGTTGTATTCGCTGATCGAGGCGCCGATGCGCCTGTGGCTGCAGCATGTCGACAAGCCCTTGAGCGCACGCCAGGAGCACGCGGTGATCCTCGACGCGATTCGCGCCGGCAATGCCGACCAGGTCGAGGCGGTGGTGCGCGCTCATATCGAGGGCACCGTCCCCGAACTGATCCAGTTTCTGCAAACCGAAAAATAAGCCCGAAAACGGGCCCTGCTGTTGTGATTTTGCGTACTGCCCCCGTTACTCACCGAACTGGAGTGTCTGGTCATGCACAAAACGAACGCCTTGCTTGCCGCGGTATCCCTTGGTCTCTGCGCACAGTGGGCGCTCGCCGCGCCAGTGGTGCCGGAGCGTTTGCAGAAGGTCGACAAGCTCACGTATTGCTCGGGCATGGATTCGCCGCCGCTGGTGTCGTTCGACGAGGCGCAGAAGCCCAAGGGGTTGACGATCGACCTGGGCCTGGAAATTGCCAAGCGCCTGGGCAACAAGCAAGTGCAGTGGCGGGTGATCCCGTTCTCCGGGCTGTTGCCGGCATTGCTGGCCCAGCAATGCGACATGATTGTCGACCAGCTGTTCGACAAACCCGAGCGCCGCGAGGTGATCGACATCGTCAACTACATGTACTCCAGCCAGTCGGTGGTGGTGCCCAAGGGCAATCCGCAGGGCATCCAGCGCCTCGATGACCTTTCCACGCACAAGGTGGCCGTGCTCAACGGCTCGACGATCAAGACCTTGCTCGACGCGCAGAACGAAGCCCTGGCCAAGGCCGGCAAGCCGCCGATGAAGCTGGTGGTCTACAACACCGATACCGACGCATTCCAGGCCTTGCGCATCAGTCAGGTCGACGCCTACGGCACCACGGTGGAGACCGCCGGTTACTACGCGGCGATGGCTCCGGATCTGTTTCAAGAAGGCGTGCCGGCTTTCGGCCGGATTCTTACCGGCCTGGGCATTCGCAAGGACGACCCTCAGTTGACGGCAGCGGTGCAGCAGATCATCAGCGACATGCGCAGCGATGGCAGCTACACCCAACTGCTCGCCAAATGGCATGTGGACAGCGACAAACTCGACTGAGGCGTGCCCCTGATGAATTTCAATTGGGATGTGTTCTGGCAATACCTGTTGCAGCCCAGCGGAGTGTACCTCACCGGTCTCTGGCTGACGTGCCTGATCAGTGTGCTGGCGATGTTGATCGGCTGCGCGCTGGGGTTGGTGGCGGCGCTGATGCGCCTGTCGCACAACCCGTTGCTGCACCTGCCGGTCCGGTTCTATGTGTGGCTGATGCGCGGCACGCCGCTGCTGGTGCAGATCGTCTTTCTCTATACCGCGCTGGCGGCGGGCGGGATTTTCCGCTTCGAAGACGTGGAGCTGTTCGGCCTGGTGGTGCCGGGTAATATCCAGGCGGCGATCATTGCCCTGGGCCTGAATGAAGGCGCCTACATGTCGGAGATCATCCGGGCCGGCATCGGCGCGGTGGACAAAGGGCAGTATGAGGCCGGGCGCTCCCTGGGCATGACGTTCGGCAAGCTGATGCGCCGGATCGTGTTGCCCCAGGCAGTGCGGGTGATCGTGCCGCCCTTGGGCAATGAATTCAACGTGATGCTCAAGAACACCACGCTGGTCAGCGTGATCGGCGTGCAGGAGCTGTTGCTGAGCACGCAGATGGTGACTTCGGCGACGTTTCGAGTGTTCGAGCTGTACTTGGTGGTGGCGATCTACTTCCTGCTGCTGACCACGCTTTGGGGCTTCTTCCAGCGCTGGTTGGAGAAGCGCTTCGGCCAGTCGGACCGGTCCCCACCGCCGACCGCCAGCAGTCGTCTGTTCGGGCGCTACACCTTGAAACTGTTGCGGGGACGCTAGGCATGGCGCACAAGAGCGAAGAGTTGATCATCGATGCCCAGGACATTCACAAGTCCTTCGGCGAACTGGAGATCCTCAAGGGGATTTCCCTGCAAGTGCGGCGCGGTGAAGTGGTGGTGCTGATTGGCGCCTCGGGGTCGGGCAAGACCACGTTCATCCGTTGCATCAACCTGCTGGAAGACATCCAGGGCGGCCGCATCCGCGTCAATGGCCGGGCCATGGGTTACCGCGAGCGTGCCGATGGCAGCCTGGTGCGCGACTCGGAGCGCAACATTGCGCGCCAACGCCGCGACATCGGCATGGTGTTCCAGCGTTTCAACCTGTTCCCGCACATGACCGCCCTGGAAAACATCATCGAGGCGCCGATCCAGGTGCTGGGCGTTCCCCGGACCGAGGCCCTCGAACAGGCGCGCGGGTTATTGGCGCGAGTCGGCCTGGCGGACAAGGCCGGGCATTATCCGTCGATGCTTTCCGGTGGCCAGCAGCAGCGGGTGGCGATTGCTCGTGCGCTGGCGATGAAGCCTCAAGCGATGCTGTTCGATGAGCCCACCAGCGCCCTCGATCCGGAGACCGTCGGCGAGGTGCTGCAGGTCATGAAAGAGTTGGCGGAGGAGGGCATGACCATGGTCGTGGTCACTCACGAAATGGGCTTTGCCCGGGAAGTGGCGGACCGCGTGGTGGTGCTCGACCAAGGCGAGTTGATCGAGCAAGGGCCGCCTGAGCAAATTTTCAGTCGTCCCAGCCATCCACGTACCCAAGCCTTTCTCAGCCGCGTGCTGTGATCGTTTTTTCGGCGTCGAGAGCATTTGCCCATGTTTAATTTTTCTGCCCATGAATATCCCTATCCGTCCCAACGACAGAGCGTCTTCGCGCGCCGAGGCATGGTCGCCGCGTCACAACCGCTGGCCGCCGAAGCCGGCATCGCGATCATGCGCCAGGGCGGCAATGCCATTGACGCTGCGATTGCCACGGCGGCGGCCCTGACCGTGGTCGAACCGACCGGCTGCGGCCTGGGCGGCGATGCCTTTGCGCTGGTCTGGAGCCAAGGCCGACTGCACGGCTTGAATGGCAACGGGCATGCGCCGGCAGCCTTGAGTATTGAAGCGGTGAAGGCCGCCGGGCATAGCCAAATGCCGACCTATGGCTGGACGCCGGTCACCGTGCCGGGTTGTCCTTCGGCCTGGGCCGAACTGTCCCGGCGCTTTGGCAAATTGCCGTTCGCCGACTTGCTGCAACCGGCCATCAGCCTGGCGCGGGACGGCTTTGCGTTGTCGCCGGTGGTTGCTCACCAATGGCAGATCGCGCTGAATGAATTCACACCCCATCGCGATGCGTTGCTCGAACCCTGGTTCGAGACGTTCCTGATTGATGGCCGCGCGCCCAAGGCCGGTGAGTTGTTCCGCAACACGGCCCAGGCCCGGACCTTGGAAGAATTGGCGGCAACCGCTTGCGAGAGTCTGTATCGCGGGCCATTGGCGCAACGCCTGGATGCCCATTCCCAAGCCAGCGGCGGCTACTTGCGCGTTGCCGATCTGGCCAGCTATCGGGCGCAGTGGGTCGAGCCGATTCACGTCAATTACCGTGGGGTCGACGTCTGGGAAATACCGCCGAGCGGCCAGGGCCTGGTGGCGCTGATGACGCTGAAGATCCTCGAAGGCTTCAGCTTCGATCACCGCGACAGCCAGCAGACCTGGCACCGTCAGTTGGAGGCGATGAAGCTGGCCTACAGCGACGGTTTGCACCACATCACCGACCCGCAGCACATGCGCGTGGCCGTGGCCGACCTGCTCAGCGATGCCTACAGCGCCCGCCGCCGCAGACAGATCAGCGATCAGGCGCAACTGCCCGCACCCGGCGACCCCCATGCCAGCGGCACGGTGTACCTGGCCACCGCCGACGCCGAAGGCAACATGGTCTCGTTTATCCAGAGCAACTACCACGGCTTCGGTTCCGGTGTCGTGCTGCCCGACAGCGGTATCGCGTTACAGAATCGCGGCCAGGAATTCAGCCTCGACCCTGCGCACGCCAACTGCTTGGCGCCGGGCAAGAAGACTTTCCACACCATCATTCCCGGCTTCCTGACCCGGGATGGCGAAGCCCTCGGGCCATTCGGGGTCATGGGCGGCTACATGCAGCCTCAAGGCCATGTGCAAATGGTCATGAACCTGGTGGACTTTGGCCTCAACCCGCAAGCCGCCCTCGACGCTCCGCGTTGGCAATGGCTGGGCGGGATGAAGGTCGGCATCGAGCAGGGCGCGTCTCGCGATCTGGCCAACGCCCTGGCTCGGCGCGGGCACGAGGTACAGATCGCCAGCGACCTGACCGACTACGGACGTGGCCAGATTATCCTGCGTGACCCGTCCAGCGGGGTGCTGTGTGGCGGCACCGAGCCGCGAGCCGACTCGCATATCGCGGTGTGGTAGCGCGGCTCGCGTGAAGTCGCTTACAGCGCCAGGTCCGGGTCGGAATCGCTGTTTTTCTGGCCGACCGGATCACTGTCAGTCGGGGCATTAGAGGCGGCGTTACCCCGGATATCCGGTGGCGGCGCCAGTTGCAGTACGTCGCTGGTGTATTTCCATTCCTGATAGACGCGTTCGGGGTCGTCGTTGAGGTGGGTGCCGTAGCTGGGCACGATCTGGCGGATTTTTTCCTGCCATGCGGGGGAGGCCACCTTGTCCTTGAAGACCTTTTGCATGACGTCGAGCATGATGGGGGCCGCCGTCGATGCGCCTGGCGATGCGCCCAACAGGCCTGCGATGCTGCCGTCCTGAGAGGCGACCACCTCGGTGCCCAGTTTGAGCACCCCGCCTTTTTCTTCATCACGCTTGATGACCTGGACCCGCTGCCCGGCCTGCCAGAGACGCCAGTCTTCTTGCTTGGCGTGGGGGAAATATTCTTGCAGTGCCTTGAAGCGGTCGTCGTCGGAGAGCATGAGCTGGCCGGCCAGGTACTCAACCAGCGGATACTGTTCGATACCGACCTTGGTCATGGGCCAGATGTTGTGCGTGGTCATGCTGGTGAAAAGGTCGAAGTAGGAGCCTTCCTTCAAGAACTTGGTGGAGAAGGTCGCAAACGGCCCGAATAGAATCACGCGCTTGCCATCCAGGACCCGAGTGTCCAAGTGCGGCACGGACATCGGCGGCGCCCCCGTGGAGGCGATGCCGTAGGCTTTCGCCATGTGTTGCTCGGCAATGCTCGGGTTTTCCGTCACCAGGAACGATCCGCCGACCGGGAATCCTGCATAGTCATCGGCTTCCGGGATGCCGGATTTTTGCAGCAAGTGCAGGGCACCGCCGCCGGCGCCGATAAACAGGAACTTGGCGTCGGTGGCTCTCGTCTCGCCATCCTTGAGGTTCTTGTACTCGACGTGCCAGGAACCGTCGTCGTTGCGGGTGATGTCCTGAACTTCGCTGGACAGTTTCAGGTTGAAATTCGGTTTGCTTTGCAGGTAGCTGACGTATTGGCGGGTAATTTCGCCGAAATTCACATCGGTACCGATGGGCGTCCAAGTTGCCGCGAGTTTCTGGTTCGGGTCGCGGCCTTCCATCATCAAGGGCACCCATTTCTTGATTTGCGCGGGGTCTTCCGAATATTGCATCGGGCGGAACAAGGGACTGGCTTGCAGGGCTTCGTAGCGTTTGCGGAGGAATTTGATGTTGTCGTCACCCCATACAAAACTCATGTGCGGCGTGGAATTGATGAACGAGTGAGGGTTTTTCAGGACGCCGCTCTTGACCTGCCAAGCCAGGAACTGTCGGGTGATCTGGAACGCTTCGTTGATCTCGATGGCTTTGGAGATGTTGACCTTGCCGTCCTGGTCCATCGGCGTGTAATTGAGTTCTGCCAAGGCAGAGTGACCGGTGCCGGCGTTGTTCCAACCGTTGGAGCTTTCTTCGGCCACCGCGTCCAGGCGCTCGATCATTTCCATCGACCAGTCCGGTTCAAGCTCATTGAGCCAGATGCCCAACGTGGAACTCATGATCCCACCGCCCACCAGCAGCACGTCGACCTTTTTCGTCTCCGCTGCCTGGGCACTGCCAAGGCTCAATGAGGCGGCGAGGCCTAGCGTCGCCAAAGCTATCGTGTTGTTCATCGTTTCACCCTTGGCGACTGGATGAGCCACCTGCCGTTGCTGATGAAGGGGCGTGCCGGTTATTCAAGATAATCGCGGCTATGGATTGGACCGGCACAGGAAAAAGCCTGTTCAACCGCCTCGGCCTCGGGATGACGAAAGGCATACTGCATGGCATGCCTGCCGCTGCCCAGGGTCACACCCCGAAGGGAAACGTATCCTCCTCATGGCTTGGCGATTGTGCGGTCGCCAGCGGCGTAATCGCCTGGGTGTGGGCAAACCATAGCCAGGCATCGAATTGCTTGCTCAAGGTCGCGTCGAAATAATGGCTCTGGCGCTCGGTCCGGAGACGATAGATGACGCCGATGGCTCGTTCCAGCAGGCGCCCGGCCAACGCCGTGCGCAGCGTCCTGCGGTGCTCGCCGCGCCAGTCGTAGAGCGCTTGCGGATGACCCGCCTCGACGAAGGCGCGTTCCCAACTGCGGGGCAGGGCCGGCGTGACTGACTTGAATTGCATCGGCGCGTCCCAGTCGTCCGCCGCCGCAACGGTGCCCTGGTCGGTGCCCATGCCGATGAGGACGGCATCCTCGCCCAGACTCTCGCGACACAACTGCCCAAGCGTCAGTTGGCCGCCGTCGCCCATTTCGGTTGCCCTGGCATCGCCGACGTGTGAATTGTGCGCCCAGACGATGGCCTTGGCGTTGCGCCCCTGGCGGGCGCGCGCTGCTTGCAGGGTCTCGAACATGTGTCGGTCACGCAGGTTCCACGATTGCCGGCTGCCCTGGTACATCGCCCGGTAATACTGCTCGGCAGCGTGGACGACGCGGGCGTTCTGCGTGGCGTTGAACAGCGCTTCCTCGTCTTTGCCCATCAGCCCCAGGCGTTGGTTCAACAAGGCCTGGAGCTGTTCCAGCACGGCGCCTTCACAGGACGCCATGCCGCCCCTTTCAGTAAAGTGCCCGTACAGTGCCGGATCGTCATGCCAGGGTGTGAGGCAGCCGTAACGCTGCCGTGCTTCACGGGCCATATCAGGATCGGCACCCTCCAGGTATTCGAGCACCTCTCCAATCGAACTGCCCAGGCTGTACACGTCCAGACCGCGAAATTCTGCGCGGTCCTGGGGCGGGCGGGACCGATTGTATTGGTGCAGCCACCGCACAAAGGCCTGCACATCGGTGTTGCGCCACATCCAGGTTGGGAAGCGGGAAAACGCTGCCTGCTGCCAATCGCAGGTGTCGCGCTGCCTGACGCAGCGGTCGATCTGATCGGCGTCCGGCCAATCCGCTTCGACGGCGACAATGGAAAAACCATGCTTTGTCAGCAGATGCCGGGTGATCGCCGCGCGCGCCTGATAGAACTCATGGGTGCCATGGCTGGCTTCACCGATCAGCACCACTTGGGCATCGCCATAGCGGTCGAACAAGGCTGCGAATTGTTCGCTGGCGACATCCGGCAGAGGCTCGGCGTGCGCCTTCAATGTCTTGTTCAAAGCGTCCATGAAGGGGACTCCTATTAGCCGTCAGCGTGCTCGCCCGCGGGCGCGGTTCAACGCCAGCAGGCATCCACCAAAGAGCAGCGTCGCCCCGGCCACGAGCAAGGGCGACGGGCGCTGCGCAGGCTTGCGCCAGCCACCCTCGATGCGTCGCGTCCCGCTGGGAGGGTCAAACAGGTTGCCTGCGGACGACGCCGATTCGGCGCTGCGACTCAGGGCGAAGCGGGTGAGCCTGCCGGAGAGCTGGGCGAACCCTGGCAATAAAAAGTGCGCGATCCGGGCAAATCTCGCCGCACCGCCCACGGTTGTGCCGGGCTTGGGGTTCAGCGCGCAGCGGACCATCGCCTCAGCCACTCGATGCGGGTCATAGACCGGAGGAGGGGGCTTGATAGCGTGGCCGGTGAAGTTGGCGCCATCGCGGAACCCCGGTGTATCCATGGTCGCCGGATAGATATCGCAGACATGAATATCGGGCCATCCGCTGAGTTCGCCGCGCAAGGCTTCGGTCAAGCCGCGCAGCCCGTATTTGCTCGCCGAATAAGCCGCGGCATAGGGTTGCGCCACCCAACTGCCCAGCGACAGCGTGTTGATCAGGATGCCGCGCTTCTGTGCCTTGAAATAAGGCCAGGCCACGTGGGCGCCACGCAGATACCCGAGCAGGTCTGTTTGCAATATCTGTTCATGCACCTTGAGCGGCGTCTGTTCGAAACTGCCCACCGCACCCACGCCGGCATTGTTGATCCAGACATCGATGCGGCCGTCACCGAACGTCGCGGCCTCGGTTGCCAGGGCCTGCATCTGCTCGCTGCTGGTAACATCGGTGGGCACCGGCAGCGCGGCGGCGCCGAGTGCCACGCATTCATCCACGACCTCGGCGAGCGCCACGCTGTCGCGTGCCGCCAGCACCAAACGGGCGCGCTCCCTGGCGAACGCTTGCGCTGCGGCACGTCCGATACCGCTGGAAGCTCCCGTGATGACCACCAGCTTTTCATGCAGGGCCGAGGGCGCGGGATCGTCGGGTTGCGCCGGACTGTCATCGCGTCGATTGCCGGCCGCGTTCGACTCCGGGGAGTAGGGGATCTGGTGCAGTTTCAGGCGCGCACCGTCAGCCAGGATCAGCGTCAGGTCTTCAATCGTACCGGCGATTTTATCGGGGTAGACCGGTTCTCCGTTCGGGTCGAGTTGGTCATACACAAACCGCTGCCCTTCCAACCAGCCCACCGCTGTCTGGAGTTCTGGGCCCAGGTAGTATTTGGCGTCGAGAAAAAAGCCAGGGAAATGGGGCTCGCGCTCCACACTTTCGACCGCGTAACGCTCACCCGGCTTCATGCCGGTTTCAGGGGCAATCATGGTGAATTCCTCCTTTGGGTTGGTCCTGTGGTAGAGGCGGGAGGAAAAACAGGGGTTCCATCTTTTTGGGCATTGAAACGAGCCCGACATAGACAGGCGATAAAAAAACCGCGCCGGTGGATCGTTGACATTCGGCTGTCCTCGGCCAGTATTAAGTGCTTCCTGTCAGATAAATCAGAGGCACGGCCATGGCACAAGCGGACGTTCTCGTTGTGGGCGCGGGTCCCACCGGACTGGTCCTGGCACTATGGCTGACCCGGCAGGGGCTCAAGGTCAGGATCATCGACAAGAGCAACGGGCCAGGCGAAACGTCGCGGGCCATGGCCGTCCAGGCCCGTACCCTCGAACTCTATCGCCAGCTCGACATGGCTGCCGCCGTCATCGAAGCCGGGTACAAGACCCCGGCGATGAACATGTGGGCGCGGGGCGAGCGCAAGGCGCGTATTGCGCTGGTCGACGCTGGCGAGGACATCTCGCCTTATCCTTTTGTCCTTATCTATCCGCAGGATCGTCATGAACGGCTGCTGGTAGAGCAGCTTCGGTCCCTTGGCGTCGAGGTCGAGCGGCAGACCGAGCTCCTGTCCTTCGAGGACAATGGCGATCACGTTGTCGCGCTTCTGAAACAGACGGATGGCCGCGAGGAGAACTTCACGGCTGCGTATCTTGCCGGATGCGATGGCGCACGCTCTCTTGTGCGACATCAGGTTGGCAGCGGCTTCGATGGCGGTACCTACAAACAGCTATTTTACGTGGCGGACGTCTCTGCCAGCGGGGTCGAACCCGCCTGCGAGGCCCATATCGCCTTTGATAAATCTGAATTCGTTCTGGTGTTTTCCTACGGCGAGGCTGGCCAATACCGGCTGATCGGTGTTGTCCGCGAAGAGCGCACGGAACACCCGCAAACGCTGACGTTCGAGGACGTTGGTCGCGATGCCATTGACGGTCTGAACATCAGGATCGACCAGGTGAATTGGTTTTCTACGTACCGGGTCCATCACCGCGTCACGGAACGGTTCCGGTGGGGACGGGCGTTTTTGCTGGGCGATGCCGCGCACGTCCATAGTCCAGTCGGCGGCCAGGGTATGAATACCGGCATCCTCGATGCGATCAACCTGGCCTGGAAGCTCGCGGCGGTAGTGAAGGGCGCGGCGCCGGACGCGTTGCTCGATAGCTACCAGGCGGAGCGCCAGGCGTTTGCCCAAAAGCTGGTGGAAACCACCGACAGGCTATTCACCTTTGCAACTGCCCAGGGCAACTTCGCCGATTTCGTCCGAACGCGCATAGCCCCGGTCTTCGCGAGCGTCGCCTACAAGAGCGAGAACGTGCGTGAATATCTGTTCCGAGTGGTTTCCCAGACCACCCTGAATTATCACGACAGCCCGCTGAGCGCAGGCATGGCGGGCAAGGTGCAGGGCGGCGACCGCTTGCCATGGGTACCTGTAGCGGGCGCCGACAACTACGAACCGCTCTGTGCCATTGGTTGGCAGGTGCACGTGTATGGCGAGGCCGGAGCGCAATTGAAGGCCTGGACCCACCAGCGGCAGATCCCCCTGCACACGTTCGCCTGGCAGCCTGAGCATCACGCAGCCGGCTTGTGCAAGGACGCTGCCTACCTGCTGCGCCCCGACACCTATGTCGCATTGGCCGACCCAATGGGATCGGCGCAAACCCTGAGCCGGTATTTCAGCGACCGGGGCTTTGAATTGCCGATCTAAGGCAGGCAATCGAAACAACGCAGATGGCCTTCGATGCAACCTCAGTCCAGATCCTCGGGCTGATGCCGTTCCGGTACCTGGCTCGCTTCATCGCCCCATGTTCGGTTGACCCGTTGCCCGCGGACGACGGCTGGTCGATTGGCAATCTCCTCGGCCCAGCGCTGCACGTGGGTGTATCGGGCCGCATCAAGGAACTCGGCAGCCGAGTACACGTTGTTGCGCACCAGTTGGCCATACCACGGCCAGACCGCGATGTCGGCGATGGTGTAGTGGTTGCCCGCCAGGTATGGGCTTTCGCCGAGACGGCGATCCAGCACGTCCAGCTGCCGCTTGGCCTCCATGGTGAAGCGATTGATCGGGTATTCGAGCTTTTCCGGCGCATAGGCATAAAAATGGCCGAAGCCGCCGCCCAGGTATGGCGCCGCGCCCATCTGCCAGAACAGCCAGTTCAACGTTTCGGTGCGGCCGGCAGGGTCGCCGGGCAGCAATGCGCCGAATTTTTCCGCCAGGTACAGCAGGATCGAACCGGACTCGAAGACCCGAATGGACGGCTCCACGCTGCGGTCCAGCAGGGCCGGGATCTTGGAGTTGGGGTTGATGTCGACAAAACCGCTGGAGAACTGATCGCCCTCGCCGATGCGGATCAGCCACGCATCGTACTGCGCCCCTGCATGACCCAACGCCAGCAACTCTTCGAGCAGGATGGTCACTTTCACACCGTTGGGCGTGGCCAGCGAGTAGAGCTGCAAAGGGTGCTTGCCCGTCGGCAGGGTCTTTTCGTGAGTCGGCCCGGCAGTGGGGCGGTTGATGTTGGCGAACTGGCCGCCAGACGGGGCCTCGTGCTTCCAGACCTTGGGAGGAACGTAGGACGTTTTGCTCATGTAGACGTACCTCTTCGTTTGCTTGCGGTAATGACTAGGGATGCGAAGGGCGCGCAATAGCGCACTGATCCCAAGAGTCTACCGCTTCTCTTCCATGATTCGCGCGACTTCCCCCGAGGCCTTGAGCTGCTCGAAAGCACGTTGAGCCTTGGCGACGACTTCGTCCGGCGTGCTCAGGCTGAAAGCCAGGTTGACTCGGTGGGGTTGCTCGTCGAGGGTATAGACCTCTTCCAGCGAGATGAAATCCACTTGGGCGTCTTTGCTCAGCAGGCGCGCCACGTTTTCAGGTATCGGTATCAATTGGACCTGACGGTTCAACAGCTTCTGAAAGTTATCGTGGTTATCCACCGATACGACCAGCCGGGAAAAACCGCGCTGTTGCAGGTAAATCTGCTTGGCGTCATTGCGCACGACGCCGATGCTGTACTGCTTGGCTTCCTCGAGGTTGTTGACCACGATGCCGTCATTGCCGCGCAGCTTATACAGCCTGCTCTCCACCCGATGAATTTCCCCTACCCATTTGAACAGCGTCTCCCTGGCCGGGGTGCGATCCAACGGAAAAATCAGCACGTTAGGTTCGTGCAACGCTTTTTCATAGGCACGTGCCCATGGGTACAGCTGCAAGCTGTAATCCGTTAGCTGGGCGTTTTTCAACATCTGCTCGACGATACGACTGCCCGGGCCGACCACTTTGTCCTCACGCTGATAGGCGTACAAGGAGTCTTCGGTGACGACTTCGATCGGCCCTGCATAACCTTCCAGGCTGATCAGGGCGAGCAGCAAGCATGAGCAGAGCGTAAGACGGATGTGCATACACAAATCTCCAGGCACGCGATGATGTCTACAGGGAAACGCGATCGCGCCCCTGGTGTTTGGCCCGGTACAGCGCTTGGTCGGCGCGCTGCAACAGTGGGTCGAAGTGATCCATGGTGTCAGGGTCCAGCTCGGCGACGCCGATGCTCAAGGTGACAAAGGTGGAGACTTGAGAACCACTGTGGGGCAGTTCCCGCGCAGCCAGGCTCGTGCGCAGACGCTGGGCGGCGTCGTAGGCCTGGGCGGCGTCGGTGTTGGGCAGGACCACGACGAACTCTTCGCCGCCGACTCGGGCGGTCAATTCGCCTGATCGCCCGAAAACACTGCGCAGGGTGTCGGCGATCTGCTTCAAGCACTGGTCGCCCTGCATGTGTCCGTAGGTGTCGTTGTAGATCTTGAAGAAATCGACATCACACATGAGCACCGCCAACGGGCTCTTGTGGCGTAGCGCACGGCGTAATTCGTCTTCCTTCAGCTCGTCGAAATAGCGACGGTTGGCCAGGCCCGTCAGCGCATCGCGGCGAGACAGCGCTTCGAGGGCCTGGTTGGCTGCCTTGAGCTCCGCCGTGCGCGCTTCCACCAGTTCGGCCATTTGATCGCGGCTGGCGGCAAGGGCCAATTCATCCGAATGCTGGCGTTCCAAGTGGGTGCGCAGGTTGTCCTGGAGTTCGTTGACCTGGGATTCGAGCAGGCTCAGTTCGTCCTGACGGCGTACCGTTCGCTGCAGCTTGAGGTGATGCTTGAGCGTGTGCGGGGCGAGTCCGCCCAGATGCCGGGCGATGTGGACTACGTGCACCGTCACCAGCCGGTTGAACATGGTCATGACCAGGCCGGCCAGCAGCAGTGACTGGATCACTTGGGTGATGACAATGCTGCGCGCTTCCCCCCAGAGTCGTTCCCAAAGCAAGTGGTTATCGCCTTCGATAGTCAGTTCGCCGACCTTTTCGTGAGCGCCGGCGTAGGGCTGCGCGATGAGCTGGCGATACAGCACTGGCGCCACGCCTGTTTTTTCCACGACGTAGCGATTGAGTTCGATCACTTCAGGGGCTTGGCCCGGCCGCAGGATATTCAGCACCACACGACCGACCGGCGCGGCCGTGGCGACGCTGGTGATCTGCTGGTCCAGGGATTCGCGGTCCATTTCCCAGATGGCGTGGGCCAGGGTGTTCTGGAAAACCTGGTCGATCAGGACCAGTTCCGAATTCATTTCCGCCAAGTTGTTTTCCCAGGCCAGCCAGGTGCGCCAGGTAACCATGACCAGGGTGAAAAGCAGGCAGAACAATAAGGTGGCGAGCACCAGGCGACGTCCTAGCGAGCTTAACGCCTTGGCCTGGGGTTGTTGCAGGGTGGACACCGTTCGGAAATCGACGCCCATGTCAAAACCATTTGCGCACGATGGCATCGTAAACACCATTGCGCCGGATGGTTTGCAAGCCTGCGCGAAACTTCTCGACGGTATCGGCCGGTGTATTGCGGCTGAACGCCATGTTGAAGCCTTCCGCGCTGCTCAGCTCGGGAAGTGGCAGCGAACGGACCAGTACTTTATCCGGATCCTCGCCGTTCTGGCGGGTCAGGTACAGCGCGTTTAGCTCATTGGAAATCCACAGCTCCACGTGGTCGACCTTGAGCTTGCGGTAGTTATGCTCGTACCGGGTGCTTGATTGCAGTTCTTCGCCGATGCGGAAGCCTTTCGAGACCAGGTATTGCTCCCCGACGTCCTGATTGACGGTGGCGATCTGGTGACCATGGGCATCGGCCAGACTGTTGAGTCTGACCGGGCGGTCGGCCAGTGAGTACATGTACCACTGCGTCGGGGCAATGGCGCCGACCCATTGGAAAAGCGATTCGCGCGCTGGCGTGCGCACGATGGAATAGATGAGCACGTTACTTTCATTGAGGGCCAATTCGTAGGCGCGGGCCCAAGGCATGGAGTGGATGGGGGCTTGCACGCCGATTTCCTTGAGCACGGCTTGGACCACCTCGGTGCTCATTCCCGTCACGCGGCCATCCTGCGTCATGTTGTAGGGCGGCAGTTCCTCGGTAACGATGCGCAGGGGGGCCTCTGCCGCGCAAGCGCTTGCAGCGAGGAACATCAGGACCCCCCACGTCAGAAGGCGGTTAAGCGGCAAACCCATCGATAATCACCCTATGCAACCTGCAGAGCCTGGTAAGGCCTGAGAGCTGTCTCTCATATAGAGGGTTATCGGCTGGGTGTGCACCTGCTTGAATCCGGCTGGAAACGGCGATGTCCGTCGGCTCCAGCCATGGGCTCAGCCGTTGAGCAACGTCATCGTCTGCGCCTGGTAGCGCTCGCCGGCCACGGCCCCTTCGCCGGTGAAAACCGCATCGAGCCGGGCTAGATCATCGGCGCTCAACGCAACAGCGGCGGCAGCGACGTTGCTCTCCAGATACTTTCGCTGTTTGGTGCCAGGAATCGGGATCACATGGTCGCCCTGGGCCAGTACCCAGGCCAGGGCCAACTGTGAAGCACTGATGCCCTTGTCGGCAGCCAATGCCTTGACCCGCTCCACCAGTACGAGGTTGAGATTGAAGTTGTCGGCCTGGAAGCGTGGGCTGGAGCGGCGGTAATCGTCGGCGGCAAAGTCTTCCGGCGATTTCAGTTCACCGGTCAGGAAACCACGGCCCAGAGGGCTATAGGCGACGAAAGCGATGCCCAGGCGACGGCAGGTATCGAGCACAGCGTTGTGCTCGGGATCGCGGGACCACAGCGAATATTCACTTTGCACCGCTGCCAATGGATGCACCGCATGGGCCCGTTGGATGGTTTCGGCACTGGCCTCTGACAGGCCGATGTGGCGAACCTTGCCGGCCTTGACCAATTCGGCCATCGCGCCGACGGTTTCCTCGACCGGTACTTCAGGATCGATGCGGTGCTGGTAATAAAGATCGAGGTAGTCGGTTGCCAGCCGCTTGAGGCTGCCATCGATCGATTGCCGGACGTATTCGGGCCGGCCGTTGACACCCCGGGCATGGGGATCGCTGCTACGCACGAGGCCGAACTTGCTCGCCAGGTAAACGCCGTCGCGCTTGCCTCGCAGGGCTCGTCCGAGCAGTTCCTCGTTGGTATGGGGCCCGTACATGTCGGCGGTGTCGAACAGCGTCACGCCCAATTCGACGGCGCGGTGGAGCGTGGCAACGGCTTCTCGTTCGTCCACGCCGGTGGTGTAGAAATCCGACATGCCCATGCAGCCCAGGCCGATAGAGGAAACGTAAGGGCCGCGATGGCCGAGTTGTCGAGTATTCATGTGTTGCTCCCGGATCTGAATTGACGGGTGCAGTTTCCGGAAAACGTTACGCTGGATAAATCCCGTTTTATTGGTTTAACTGTTCGTGATATCTGAATAATGGAAGGGCACAGTGGACCGATTACAGGCAATGCAGGTATTCAGGCGCATCGTCGAACTGGGCGGTTTTGGCAAAGCGGCCGATGACCTTGGGCTACCTCGGGCCACTGTCAGCCTGCTGATCCAGCAACTGGAAGCGCACCTCGGCGTACAGTTGCTACAGCGCACCACTCGGCAGGTGCGGGCGACACTCGACGGTGAGGCGTATTACCAACGCTGCGGCCATCTGTTGGACGATCTCGATGACCTGGAGAGTTCGCTGTCGGCGCAACGAAGCCAGCCACGCGGTACGTTGCGGGTCGACATGCCCATCGCCTTTGGATGCGCCTGGATTGTGCCGCGCCTGGCGGACTTCTATCGACGCTACCCAGCGTTGCAACTGGATCTTGGTTTCCATGATCGACAAGTCCATTTGCAGCGCGAGGGCGTTGACCTGGCGATCCGCGCCGGCAACGTCGTCGACCAGGGATTGGTGGCGCGGCCCATCGTGCAATTGCATCAAGTGACCTGCGCCAGCCCTGGCTACCTGACACGCGAGGGCGTGCCCCAAGGATTGGAAGAACTGGAGGCGCACCGCGCGATCCGGTTTTCTTCCGGCAACGGACGTTTCTTTCCATTTGAATTCGAGGTGGCGGGGCAAGTGCGTGAAGTGCAATTGCCGGGAGAATTGATCGTCAACAACGCCGATGCCTACGTGGCGGCCTGTGAAGCGGGATTTGGCTTGATCCAAGTGCCGCGTTACCACGTGCAACAGCAGTTGGCTGAAGGGCGCTTGGTTGCGGTGCTGGACGAGTTCAGCGTGCCGTTGTGGCCGATTTCAGCGGTGTACCCGCCCCATCGACAGTTATCGCCGAGGGTGCGGGTTTTTATCGACTGGGTAATAGAACTGTTGCATGGCGTGGCGGATACACAGGGCTCGCTGATGAGTCGGGCTTAGCTATCAATACAGGCGCCTTTTGGTTGCGCCTAGCCCTCGATCTTTCCAGCCCAGGCTCGCCGATCAACGCAAGGTGTAGCCGCTATCCACCACCCAGTCCTGGCCATACGCCCCGCGAGCGCCCTGGCTCAACTGGAAGAGAATGACATCTGCCACGGCGCCGGGCTCCAGGAACTGTCCACCCAACAAACGTTGGTTGACTCTGTTGGCGACCGAGCCCAGCGCCTCTTCATCCAGGCCCAGGGTGCCCCAGATCGGTGTGGCGGTGGGGCCCGGTGAAACCATGTTCAGGCGAACGCCTTGGGGCGCCATTTCGACGGCCAGGGTGCGCATCTGTGCGCGCAATGCGGCTTTCGATGCAATGTACGCCGCCAACCCTGGAAAAGTGACCTGCTCCAGGAACGTACCGATGAAGACCACGGACGCCTCGACCGCCAGATGCTCGCGCAGGCTGCGCAAAGTGTTCAGGGCACCCGCGCCGTTGACTGCCCATTGACGGTCGAACGCCGTCAGATCCAGGCCGTCGGCCAGTTCGGCAATGCCGGCATTGGGCACCAGGCAATCCACTGGGCCAACGGAACCGGCCAGTTGGGCCAGCCTGGCGAGATCCGCCGGCTGGGTGACGTCTCCAGGCAACCAGGTCAGCGTGTCTGCGAATCGCTCGATCCATTCGCCTAGGCCACCGATTTGCCGGGACATGGCGATCACCCTCGATTCTCGTTCCAACAGACGTTGGGTGACGGCCAGACCGATACCCGAACTGGCACCGGTGACGACGCTGAGGCTGGGGTTGAATGCATTATTCATGTGGCTTTCTTCCTAGGTTCGCCAAAAGCGGCAGGTAGCCTGATCAGAAACTGTGCCAGTAAATAATTCCTTTAAAATCAAGTAATTGAGTTTATATTGGTCGTTTTGACTCGCTCAGCGTGTGGTCTAAAATACCTGACTGTTGGTCGTTATGACATGGCCGTCAAGCCTTGACCCATCGTTGGCGACTCCAGCCACTCAATGCGTCCACGGCGAATACCAGGAGCAGCATGGCCAGGATCACGGTGCTGCCTTGGGCTTCCTGGAACAGGCTGAGGCTGACGTAGAGCATTTGCCCCAAGCCGCCAGCGCCAACGAAACCGAGCACGCTGGCCATGCGGATGTTGTTTTCCCAGCGGTACAGGATATAGGCCAGCAGCTGCGGCATCAGGTTGGGCAGTGTGCCGTAACAGAACGCCAACACCGCATTGCCGCCTTGCAAGCGGATGGCGTCGGCCGGTTCCGAAGGGGTGTTTTCCAGCGCCTCGGCGAACAGCCGGCCGAGTACGCCGGTGGTGTGCAGGGCCAGGGCCAGCGTGCCGGCATTGGGACCGAGGCCAGCGGCCAGGACCATCAGCGCGGCCCACACCAGTTCTGGAACCGCACGCAGCGCGTTGAGCACCAGGCGTGACGCGCTTTGCAGCGGCCAGCCGAAGCGTCCGGCCGCCGGCAGCGCCAATATCAGGCCGGCTACCGCCGCGAGCAGCGTGCCAAGGGCGGACATGGCGAGGGTTTCCAGGGCGCCGTGGCCGATCGCCTCCAGGTGATTCAGGCTCAGGTCCGGGCTGAGAAAACGCTGCGCGTAAGCGCCCATCCGCCCCAGATTGCCGCTGTCGCCGAGCTCGCCCAGGTCGATGCCCAGGTAGAGGAACGAGGCGACGACCGCGACGCCGATGCACAGGCCGATGACGGCGTTGAACAGGCGATTCATGCCAGCCTCCAGCGCAGCAGGCGGCTGAGTTGGTCGGCGAAGAGCACCAGTGCCAGGAACGTCAACAGCAAGCTGGCCACCTCACCGCCGGCAAACATTCGCAGCGACAGGTCCATCTGCTGGCCCAGTCCGCCGGCCCCGACGAAGCCCATCACCACCGAGGCGCGGATAGCGCATTCCCAGCGATAGACGGTATACGACACCAGCTCCGCCGCGACATTGGGCAGGATCCCATAGCAGAAGGCGGCGAGCCGACCGCTGCCCGACTGCAGCAGTGCATGCGCCGGACGTTGATCGACTGACTCGTAGATCTCCGCGTAGACCTTGCCCAGCATGCCGCTGTAGGTGATGGCGATGGCCAGTACGCCAGCCGTCGGACCGAGACCGACGGCGCGCACGAAAAGCAGGGCCCAGACGATTTCCGGGATGCTGCGCAGGAAGATCAGCAGGCCGCGTACCGGCCAGCGCAGCAACCGACTTAAATATTCCGGACGACCGGCATGGGACGCCGCCGACAGTGACAACGCCCGGCTCGCCACCAGACTGGCGGGGACGGCCAACATTAGCGCCAGTGTCATGCCTGCGGTAGCGATTGCCAGTGTCTGTAAAGTGGCTTGGCCAAGCAGTTCAAGGAATTCGGCATCGTGGGCCGGAGGCCAGAACGCGGACACGAACCGACCCATTTCCCGCTGGCTGTCGCTCGCCATCAGCACGCTTAGGTTCAATTCGCTGAAATGAATGCCCGGCCACAGCAGGACAAGCGCCAACAGGCCCAGCAACAGGCGGGGGCGGGCGGCAGGGTCTCGGGTATCGCGTTTCAGCATCGCGGGATCTGCACGCTCAAAGTGGAGGCAGGCGGCGGCGCCGATTGCAGTTGTTCATTGGCGTAGAGCGCATCGAGCTGTTCACGGTCAACCTCTTCGGCGGGCAAGTCGAACAGGATCTGCCCGTCACGCAGGCCTATGATTCGCGAAAAATGCTCAAGGGCCAGTTCCACCGCATGCAGGCTGGCGACCAAGGTCACGTTGTGTTCGCGGGCATGGCGGCATAGCACCGACAACGTGTGTCCGGCCAGCACCGGGTCCATGGCCGAGACCGGCTCATCGGCCAGCAGCACCTCGGGCGCCTGGTAGAGCACGCGTGCAATGCCCACACGTTGCAATTGTCCGCCGGACAATTGTTGGCATTGGGCGAACACCTTGTCGCCCAGGTCCAGCCTGGACAACGCCGCACGTGCGCCCGGGACGTCAAGCGGATGTACAAGATTCAGCAGGCTTTTGCCAATGCTCCATTGCCCCAGCTTGCCGGCCAGGACTGCCGTGACCACGCGTTGACGCAGGGGCAGGGGCGGCGATTGGTGGATCAGGCCAACGCGAGCGCGCAAACGCTGGCGCTGGCGGGCGGATAATTCCCAGGCTCGCTCACCGAGTACCTGGACTTCTCCCTGCCTTGGTCGCAGTGCCGTGGCCAGCACGTTGAGCAGGCTTGATTTGCCCGCGCCTGACGGACCAATGATCGCGACCTGTTCGTTGGCGCCGATGCGCAAATCCAAGCCCCGCAACGCCTGGACGCCGTTGGCGTGGGTCACGCTGACCTGGGTCAGTTGCAGGGTCATTTGAGCAGTTCGGCGGCGCGTGCGGCTTCTTCGATGCCCTTGTAGTTCTCGGGCTTGGTTTCGATGAAGCGGCTGGCGGCTTGCAGGTCGAGGATTTCCTTGTCCTTCGGGTTTGCTGGATCGAGCGCCAGGAACGCGGCCTTGATCTTGGCCGCCAGGGCTGGGTCGAGCGTGCCACGCACCGTCCAGTTGTAGTCGAAGTACGCCGGGGTGGTGGCGAAAACCTTGACCTTATCGGTATCGACCTTGCCGGCGGCGACCAGTTTTTCCCAGACGCTGGCGTTGAGTACCCCGGCGTCCACCTTGCCGGCCTGGACCCAGGCGACGGTGGCGTCATGGGCGCCCGAGTAGCCTACCCGGCTGAAGTAGCTTTCCGGCTTGATGCCGTCCTGGAGCATGAAATAACGCGGCATCAAGCTGCCTGATGTCGACGACACCGAGCCGAATGCAAAGGACTTGCCCTTGAGGTCGGCCAGGGATTTGACGGCGGGATCGGCGGTGATGAATTTGCTGGTGAACTGGGCGTCCTGTTCACGTTGCACCAGCGGGATGGCGTTGCCGGATTTCAGCCGCGCTTGCACGAAGGTAAAGCCGCCGAGCCAGGCCATGTCGATTCGGTCAGTGGCCAACGCCTCGACCACGGCCGGATAGTCGCTCACCGGGACGAACTCGACTTTCATGCCGGTCTGCTGTTCCAGGTAGGCGCCCAGCGGCTTGAACTTGCGCAGTAGTTCGGTGGGGGCTTCGTCGGGAATGGCGCTGACTTTCAAGGTGTCGGCGGCCTGCGTCAACAGGGTGCAAAACGACAGGGTGACGCCGACGGCCAATGCCAGGGAACGCTTGAACATGGGAGATCTCCGGTGCATTAACGCAACAATAATAGGCATCCCGCACACGCGGATGACGGTGCGATGCCTTGAGAGGGTAGACGAAGGGGAGCGATATTAACCGTTTCTGGCCCGGCAGATGAATTCTGCTGAGCCGGCGGACTGCGCAATTGCCGGGATTGGGCCCCTCGATCACGCTTTGCGACCGCTCCCAG
>Ga0308169_10002051_pt1 | contig 21741 bp, 19 predicted proteins | sample PhyBR1_2_FD_202139 | JGI IMG/M metagenome (GOLD analysis project Ga0308169, IMG submission 202139) | Phyllosphere microbial communities from UC Gill Tract Community Farm, Albany, California, United States - DLSLSB.R1 | ecosystem: Host-associated > Plants > Phyllosphere > Unclassified | place...
CGGGTCGAGCGAAAGCGGCCGCGTGCGCAAAAACGCCGCGCGGCTGGCTTGCGGGAGATGGGCCAGCGCCGCCTGTTCGTCGGGACCGAAGGCGCCGGTATTGCCGCCGGTGGCCGTGCGCAGGTAGAGGTCGGCCGGCAGGATGTGCAGCATCCAGTCGTCGACCGAGACGCGGAAGCTCGCCACCATGATGCCCATTGCGACCATCAGGCTGAAGCTGGCCAGCACGCCGCCCAGCGCGATCGAGGCCTGGCCCGGCGCATTGGCCAGGCGCGCCAGCGTGAGCGCGAGGACGGGTGTCTTGGGAGAACTCCGGTTCAGCAATCGGAACACCGATGCGGCCAGCCGCGGCATCAGCGAAATGCCGCCGATCAGCAGCAAGGCCACGGCAAAGTAGCCGAACAGCGGCAGTCCGGCCACCGGCGGGGCAAACGCACAGGCGCCGGCCAGCGCGAGGCAGAGCAGCGACGGCCAGATGCGCGACAGCCGCTCCAATGCCGTCTCGTCGTTGCCCGACTTGAGCGCGACGGCCGGCTGCGCACGCGCCGCCTCCAGAGCCGGCGCGGCGCAGCCGAGCAGGGCCACGCCGAAGCCCAGCCCGAAGAACACCAGGGCCGCGACCGGCGCAAACCGTACGTGCGGATGGACGCCCGGGAAGTAGCCGGCGCCGAGGTCGCCGCCAAACAGGTCCAGGGCCGCCGCCGCGAGCCCGTAGCCGGCCGCGATGCCGAGGAGCGATCCGAGCACGCCCAGGCTGGCGCCCTCGATCAGCACCTGCTTCAGAAGGGCGCGGCGCGACAGCCCGAGCACGCGCAGCAGCGCGAACTGGCTGCGCCGCCTCAGCACGGACAGCGCCTGGGTCGAGAACACCAGGAAGGCGCCGGTGAACAAGGCAACCAGGGCCAGCACGGTGAGGTTGACCCGGTAGGCGCGGCTCAGGTTGTTGTTGCGGCTTTCCTGGTCGGCGTCGTTGGGACGCGCGACCAGGAAGCGGCCGGGATAGTCGCGTTCCAGCTCGGCGCGCAGCTGCTTCTGGAAGCCGGCGCGGTCGACGCCGTCGCGCAGTTTCAGGTCGACGCGCGACAGCTTGCCGACCTGCCCGAAGCGCCACTGCAGCGCGCCGATGTCCATCACGCCGATGCGCTGGCCGCTCCGCGCGCGCAGCAGCGGTCCCGCCACGCGCAGGCGCAGGTCGCGGGTGCCGGCGCGCAGCAGCAGCGTGGAGTCCGGCGCCTTGCCGAGCCAGGACTGGGCGGCGGGCGACAGGAAGATGGCGTCGTCGGCCAGGGTGTCGAAGGGGTGGGAGGAAGCGGGCACGCCCATCAGGTCGGGCGAGATGAAGCCGGCGCGCAGCGCGTCCAGGCCGACGATCTTCAGCGCGCCTTGCACGCCAGGGATCGCGGCGTCGACCTCCAGCACCGGCGAAGCCACGGCGACGCCCTCATGCTGCGCCAAGGATGGGTAGATGCCTTCGTCGAACAGGGCTTCGCGCGCGCGCACCTGCACGTCGGCCTGGCCGGACAGGCTGCCGATCGCCGCCGAGAATTCGTTGAAGGCGGCCGCGTTGATCAGGTGGATGGCAAAGCCCATGGCGACGCCGACCGCGATCGCGATCGTGGCCAGCACGGCGCGCATCGGGTGGGCGCGCCACTCGCCGAACAGCAGCCAGCGTGAGAGCAGGTTCAGCCCGGACATTCCACCGCCATCGATTCCGCCTGGCGCTTCAGCTTTTTGCGCGCCGCTTCCTGCTGGGCCGGCGTATGCGCCTTGCCCAGGTCTTCTTCGAGCCAGCGATGCTGCAGGCGCAGCTTCTCGCAGTGCTGGACCTGCCTGACCCTGACGTGGCCGGCGCGCGCCTGGGCGCGCTCTTCGCGGTTCTCGATCGCCGCCTGCCTGGCGCGTTCGGTGCGCGCCTTTTCCAGCTCGAGCAGGGTGCGGCTGTCGCCGGTCGTCACGCCGGCCGTGTCGCCGACCGGGATGCCGGCGGGCGCGGGCGGCAGCGTCTCGCCCTGGCCGCCCGGGCAGGGGCGGTCGCTGTAGCTGGGCTTGCCGTCAACGCGGCATTTATAAACGGGCTGCGCCGCCTGGGCGGCAGTCAGGCACAGCAGCGAAAGCAGGATAGCAAGAAGGCGCATGGGGGTCTCCTGGTCAAAGAATTTTGCCAGGGTTCATGATGCCGAGCGGGTCGAGGGCGGCCTTGACGGCACGCATCAGGTTCAGTTCGATCGGCGATTTGTACCGAGGCAGCTCGTCGCGCTTGAGCGCCCCGATCCCGTGCTCGGCCGAGATCGAGCCGCCGTAATCGGCCACGCTGTCGTGCACGATGCGGTTGATCGCGGCCTGCTCGATCAGGAACTCGTCATGCTTGACTCCTTCGGGCGGCGCGATGTTGTAGTGCAGGTTACCGTCGCCCAGGTGGCCGAAGCAGACCACCTGCACGCCCGGGTAGGCATGGGTCAGGCGCGCGTCGGTGGCGTCGATGAAGTCGGCGATGCGCGAGATCGGCAGCGAGATGTCGTGCTTGATGTTGTTGCCGGCCGCGGCCTGGGCCAGCGGGATGTGCTCGCGGATCGCCCACAGCGCGCGCGACTGGGCGATCGAGGTCGCGACCACGGCGTCCTGGGCCACGCCGGCTTCGAGCGCGCGCTCGATCGCGGCTTCCAGCAGGGCCACGCCGTGCTGCTCCGATTCGTGGCTGGACAGTTCCAGCAGCGCGTATTGCGGATAGCGTTCCGGGAAGGGCTGGGGCAGCTCGGGGAAGTGGCTGGCCACCAGGCGCAGGCAGACGTCGCTCATCAGCTCGTAGCCGGTCAGGGTCGGGCCGGCATGGCTTTCCGTGAGCTTGAGCAGTTCGAGCGCGTCGGCGGGGCTGGCCAGCGCGACCAGCGCGGTGATCGCCGCCTTCGGCTGCGGGAAGAGTTTCAGTACGGCGCCGGTGATCACGCCCAGGGTGCCCTCGGCGCCGATGTAGAGGTCGCGCAGGTCGTAGCCGGTGTTGTCCTTGCGCAGGCCGCGCAGGCTGTCCCAGACCTCGCCCTGGGCCGTGACGACTTCCAGGCCGAGGCAGAGTTCGCGCGTGTTCCCGTAGCGCAGCACGCCGGTGCCGCCGGCATTGGTCGCCAGGTTGCCGCCGATGCTGCAACTGCCTTCGGCCGCCAGCGACAGCGGGAACAGCAGGCCGTGTTCGAGCGCCGCCTGCTGGACGTCGTACAGGATGCAGCCGGCGTCCACCGTCATGGTGCGGTTGAAGGTGTCGATCGCGCGAATGCGCTGCAGGCGGCGCAGCGACAGCACCACCGCCGTGCCGGAGGCGTCGGGCACGCTGCCCAGCACCAGGCCGGTGCGCCCGCCCTGGGGCACGATGGGGACCTGGTAGCCGGCGCACAGGCGCACCAGGCTGGCGACCTGCGCGGTATCGGCTGGGCGCAGCACTGCGCGGCAGCGGCCCGTGAAGCGGCCGCGCCAGTCGGTCAGGTAGGGCGCGGTATCCTGGTCGCCGGTCAGGACGTGCTCGCTGCCTACGGCGGCGCGGCAGGCGTCAAGGAAGGCGTCAGTCATGCGGGACTTTGACCTTGTCGAGCAGTTCCTTGGCCAGCTTCTGCGCCTGCTTCTTGTACGGACGCAGGTAGAGAAGGGCGAAGATGAAGTAGGACACCACCAGCAGCGCCTCGCCCAGCGCCATGACGCGCGACAGTTCGGTGTGATCGCTCCAGGCGCGCACGGCACCCTCGACGAAATAAATGAGAATCACCATCGATGACCATTGCAGCGTGTACAGGTCGCGCTTGATCACCCCGCGCAAGGGCAGCAGCAACGGCAGCGCCTTGAGCGCGAGCAGCGAGCCGCCCGGATGCAGCGGCGCAATCACGATTTCCCAGCACAGCAGCCAGACACACAGTACGACCAGGCTGGTCACCGCGCCCGTGTGAAACACCCTATGGACTTGCATTGCTTATTCCATCCCCTGCAATTTGCGGGTCGCGAGGGCGAGGCGCCGGCCGAGCGCGATCGCGAGCCGCTTCTCATCGTCGGTCACCGGGCGCTTGCCGTCGACGCCGGACCAGTGGGTCGCGCCGTAGGGGCTGCCGCCGCTCTCGGTGGTCATCAGTTCCGGCTCGGTGTAGGGCAGGCCCATCACCAGCATGCCGTGGTGCAGCAGCGGAATCATCATCGACAGCAGGGTTGCTTCCTGTCCGCCATGCAGGCTGCCGGTGGACGTAAACACGACCGCCGGCTTGCCCGACAGCGTGCCGGAAAGCCATTCGGATGCGGTACCATCGAGAAAATACTTCATCGCTGACGCCATATTGCCGAAGCGGGTTGGCGAACCCATGGCCAGGCCCGCGCATTCGGCCAGATCCTCGAGCTCCACGTAGGGCGCGCCCGACGCCGGAATGTCCGGCTCGGTGGCTTCGGTCACCGTCGACACCGCGGGCACCGTGCGCAGCCTGGCTTCGATGCCCGGCACGCTTTCGATTCCCTGGGCGATGAGTTCGGCCAGGCGGCGCGTCTTGCCATGACGCGAGTAATACAGAACGAGGATAATCAGATTGGTTGGGTTCATCACATGTATTATAGGGCGGTTTATTAAATGACACGCCCCCGTCGAACGCTTTGACCGGCGTTCGGCGCCCCGACCGATACATGCTTCCGAAATCCGTCACCAATCTGTCCCGTTCCACCAGCGAGATGATCAACGTCAGCGTCGACAAGGTGCGCGGCCTGACCTGGGCGGAAACGCGCGACCTGCTGCGTTTCGCGCGCCGCCGGCTGACCGAGGAAAAGCTGCCGCAAGTCGCCGGCAGCCTGACCTTCACGACCATTCTGGCGCTGGTGCCGCTGTTGACCATCGTGCTCGCCATTTTTACCACGTTCCCGATTTTCGGGCAGCTCCGCACGGCCCTGGATAATTATTTCGTGCAAATGGTGATGCCGAAAGCCATTGCCAACACGATCACCTCCAACCTGACCCAGTTCGCCAGCAAGGCCACGCGCCTGTCGGCGGTCGGCGCGGTGGCGCTGGTGATCACCTCGGCCGCCATGATCGGCACCATCGAGCGCGCCTTCAACCAGATCTGGCGCGTGCGCCAGCCGCGCCCCCTGGTGCAGCGTGTGCTGGTGTACTGGGCGCTGGTGACGCTCGGGCCGCTGGCCTTCGGCCTCTCGCTCACGCTCACCTCGACGCTGTTCACCGCGACGTCCAGCCTGAGCTCGGCCGTACCCTTGATCGGCGCGCTGTTCTACACGGCGGTGTCGGTGGCCTTGACCACCGGCGTCTACACGCTGCTCTACATGACGGTGCCGAACCGCTACGTCGACTGGCACGACGCGCTGTGGGGCGGCGTGGTCGCCGCGCTCGCTTTCGAGGTCGCCAAGCGCGTGTTCGCGATCTTCATCCGCCAGTTCCCGACCTACGCCATCATCTACGGCGCGCTGGCGGCGTTGCCGCTGTTCCTGCTGTGGATGTACCTGTCCTGGATGATCACCCTGGTCGGCGCGCTGCTGACCGCGGCCCTGCCGGTGGTCAAGTACGAGCGCTGGTGGTACGAGCCGGTGCCGGGCGGTGCCTTCGTCGACGCGGTGGCCGTGCTCAAGGTCCTGCATGGCAGTGCGCGGCTGACCGGCACGACGCTGGTGTCGGGCGCGCAGATCCGCGCGCACACGCGCATCGGCTATGACGAAATGAGCGCGCTGCTCGACCGCATGGTGGCGGTGGGCTGGGTCGGACGCGTGCAGCAGGACGCCCGTGCGCGGATTGCGTGGGGCTGGAACGCACGCGAAGGCATGGACAACTGGGTGCTGCTGGTCGATCCGGCCCAGATCCGCCTGGCCGACGTGTACCGGCTGTTCGTGTTCGGCGGCTTCGAGGCCGGCGCCGCCGTGGGCATCGTGAGGCCGGGCGCCGGCGCCGCGGCGCCGGTGTCGCCGCTGACGCTCGATCTCGAGGCGCTGGCGCGCCAGGTCGAGCTCGCGGTCGAGGGCGGCCTCGAGCAGACCCTGGCGCAACACTTCGCCTGAGTCATTACTGCACGTTGAGTCCCAGCTTTTCCAGCACGTCGGCGATCGGGATGAACAAGCCGATCCCGTTGGCGTTGTCGCGTTTCATGTCGGCGATGGCGATCAGGCCGCCGTCGGCGTCGATCAGCGGACCGCCGCTGTTGCCCGGATTGATCGCGACGTCGCTCTGGATGAAGCGCTGCTCGTTCAGCGTGCGCTCGCCGCTCAGGATGCCGCGCGTGATGGTGTTGCTGAGCTGCGCGCCGAAGGGCGAACCGACGGCGAACACTTCCTCGCCGGCACGGGCGGCCGTGGTGCGCACGAACAAGGCCGTCGGCGGCTCGAGGTCGGTCTTGACCAGGGCGACGTCGCGCGCCGTGTTCTTGCGCACGACTTCGCCGGGCACCGAGAAGCCGTTCGACAGCTTCACCTTGACGTACTTGGCGTCGCCCACCACGTGCTGGTTGGTGATGACGTAGCCGTCGCGTCCGATATAGAAACCGGAGCCGCTGACGCTGCCCGATTCGATCGTCACCACCGCGCTGAGCACGCCTTTCGCGTCCTTGGCGACCTTGTCGGCAGGCTTGGCGCCATTCTTCACCTGGATCAGCTCGGCCGGGTTGTCGGCCACCACGAGCGGGATGTCGCGGAAGCTGTTCACGTATTTCGTGTCGGCGAACATGCCGTCCATGGCATTGGCGAGCAGCTTGTCGATGAAGGCGTCGGCCTTGATCTTGCTGTCGGTGCTGAACGTGCCGTCGATAGTGCGTGAATACACGACTTTCTGCAGCTTGTTCGAGTACAGCTCGGCCTTCAGCCGGATCCTCGCGGTGCCGCTCATTTCGCTCTCGTTGATGCAGACGTTCTGGTTCATGTCCAGCAGCGTGAAGCCGAGCTTGTAATCGGCGCTCGACGGGGTGGACGTGTCGCCGAATGCGGAATCGCTCGCGGTGTATCTGGGGTAGCCGAGGGCGAGCGACTTTTCGTGGAAGACCTTGTTGACGCGCGCCGTCAGCAGGGTGTTGTAGTTCTGGTTGTACGCGAGGTCGGTGGCGTTGGTGCAGAACAGGCCGCGGCTGACCGTGCCGATCTTGGTCGGCGTGTCGAGCAGGACTTTCCAGTTCTTGAATTGCACGGTCTTCTTGAGACCTTCGGCGGCGACGTTGATCGGTGAAGCGGAAGCGGCGCTTCCCGGCTCGGCGAAAGCGGCTTGGGACGAGATGACGGCGAGCGCGGCGGCGAGCGCGATGGCGAGGGGTTTCAAGCAGGATCCTTTCGTGTGAATGGCTTGAAGTTGACGAGCATGGCCGAGTGTACAAGGTTCACCCACGCAAAAATTCACACAAAGTCACCGCGCCCGCCGGCGCCGCCGCCACGGCCAACGTGGCCCGGCTAGAAGTAGAAGTTGACGGACAGGCCGACGTGGCTGCCGTCGACCTGGCCTACGCCGGGCGCCTTGAAGGTCTCGTGCACATAGCGCAGCTTGACGCCGATGTCGGCATCCTGGAAGTATTCGGCTTCGAGCACGGCGCTGGTGGTGTTGTCGAAGCTGATGTCGCGGCCGGCGCCGACCGCGCTGCCGGTCAGTTTCGGGCTGCTGGTGTAGCGCACGCCGCCGCCGATGCGGAACGCTGGGTTGGGCTGGTAGTAAGCGATCAGCTCGATGGGGAAGCGTTCGAACCGGACGTCGCCATGGCGGGTCTCCGCGCTGTCGACGTGGTAGTTGATCGTGCCCTGCAGCGAAAACTCGGGCAGGAGGTGGTAGTCGACGCCGGCGCTGAGGTAGACCAGGCCGCCCGCATGGATGTGCGCGGTCGTGCCGTCGGGGTAGCGCGCGCTGGCGAGCTCGTCGCCGCCGCCGCTCAGGCCCACACCGACGACGAGATGCGCCGGCCCCGGCGTGGGCGTGGGCGCCGGGAGGATCAGGTAGGTCTCGGGATAGGACTGCGCCCGGGCGGCGCCGGCCGCCGCCAACAGGCCTGCGCATACGAAGAGTATCTTGTTCATGCCAGCTCCCGGTGGTCACTAGGGTTGGCCTGAGTGTAGATGGGCTGTCGCGGCGCGATGGGTCGCCCGTCAAGGTGAAGCGCAGGTGTTGCGCAGGTCACGCACTATCGCCCGCTTCAGCGCTTCAGCGCATCGGCGAAAACGCGGTTGGCGCGAGAAAACTGTTTTCGATGCGTTCGACGATGATCTTTTCCGCTTCCGAGGCGGCTTTGGCGGCGTTCCAGTCGGGGTCGGCCGAGAAGGCGGCCCATTTGCGCTCGCGCTCGGCCATGTCGGCCCAGCGCAGGATGTAGGTCAGCTTCTGGTTGCTGTCGCCGACGACGGTGGTCCAGAAACCGACCGGCTCGATGCCGTATTTCTCGAAGAATTTCAGCGTGACGTTCGTGAAGCGGTCGTTGAGTGCGCCGATGCGGCCGGGCGCGCAATGGTAGTTGCGGAGTTCGTAAAGCATGCTCGTGTGGGTCCAGGGGTTGAAGAATGGGTGATCGGCTGAGGGGTTACCAGCTTAATTTCCCGGTCAACATCTGCCAGTACATCACCCAATCGGCGCGGAAGGAGTACAGCGGATAGTCGAAGGTGGCCGGCTTGTTCTTCTCGTAGACGAAGTGGCCGATCCAGGCGCCGCCGTAGCCGCTCACCAGCGCGACCAGCAGCCACCACGGATTCAGGCTGTCGATGTATTGCGCGATGGCGGCGATCGCCGACGAGCTGCCGATGAAGTGGGCGCGCCGGCACAGGCGATTGTCGTGCTGGCTCAGGTAGTAGGGATAGAATTCAGCGAAGCTCTGGTAGCGGGCGGCTTCCATGGCCAGTCTCCTGGGTCGGGTTATCGTTGTTCCTGATGCCTGCGGCGAAACCGGCGAGGGCGTCGAGCACCGCGTCCGGCTGTTCCGCCATCATCGCATGGCCGGCGTCCACGCATACGACCGTCGCGCCGGGGACCGCGCCGACCAGGCCCTGGGCCGAGCGCGGCGGCGTCATCACGTCGCGCCGCCCGAGGATGAACAGGGTGGGGCAGGCAACGCTCGCTGCGGCTGCGCCTCCGCCCGCGTAGGCGTTGCAGGCGCTGAAGTCGGTATGGAGCTGGTGCGGCTCGCCGCGCCGCGCCACGTGCTGCATCAGGCGCCGGTTCATGTTCGGCACCGAAAAACCCGGCGCGGGCGCCGATGGCCCGTGCGCCAGCAGCGCCCCGTGCGACCAGATGTTGACCATGTCGATCGCGGCCGGTTCGTCGTCGCGCGCGGTGGCGAGCAGGGCATCCGCCACCTTCATCGGCCAGGTCGTGCCGAGCAGGGCCAGCGCGCGCACGCGCGCGGGCGCGCGGGCGGAGGCCTCCAGCGCAATCAGCGAGCCCATGCTGTGGCCGGCGAGGATCGCCGATTCGACGCCGGCCGCGTCCAGCACGGCCAGCACCCAGTCGGCCATGGCTTCGACGCTCCTCAAGGCCGGCCCGGCGCTCCGGCCATGGCCCGGCAGGTCGGGCGCCAGCACCGCATGGCCGTGATGGGCGAACCAGCGGCTTGGCAAGCCCCAGACCGAGTGGTCGTGCTGGGCGCCATGCAGGAAGACGATGGCGGGAAGGGTCGCGTCGAACGGCCGGCCGCCGGTGTGGCACCAGGCGCGCCGGCCCTCGAACCCGCCATGCAGCTCGAATTCCATGTCAGGCTCCCTTCTGCGACAGCTTGAGCGCGCGGCCCAGGTCTTCGATCAGGTCGTCCGCATCCTCGAGGCCGACCGACAGGCGAATTGTGCCTTCGCCCATGCCCATGCTGGCCAGCGATTTGGCATCGCCGGCGTTGGCCAGGTGCGAGAACAGCTTCAAGCCGTCGACGAAGCGTTTGCCGGCGGCACGCTCGCCGCGCAAGGTGAAGGGGACCACGGCGCCGCAGCCGCGCGGCAGCAGCCGGCTGGCCAGGGCGTGGTCGGGATGGCTCTCGAGTTCCGGATAACTCACGGATTCCACCGCCGCGTGGCGCGCCAGGAACTCGACGATCTTACGGGTGTTGGCGACGTGGCGCTCCATGCGCAGGCCCAGGGTCTCGACGCCTTGAAGGATGGCGAAGGCATTGTGCGGGCTCATCGCCGCGCCGAAGTCGCGCAGGCCCTCGCGGCGCGCGCGCAAGGCAAAGGCGCCGACCGGCGACTCGTCCGCGAACACCATGCCGCCCAGGCCCTCGCAGGGTTCGCACAGCTCGGCGAAGCGGCCGCTGCGCGCGTGCGCGGCCTGCCAGTCGAAGCTGCCGCCGTCCACCAGCAGGCCGCCGATCGCGGTGCCATGCCCGCACAGGAATTCGGTGGCTGAGTGGAACACCAGGTCGGCGCCCTGATCGAAAGGCTTTTGCAGCCAAGGCGTGCTGAAGGTCGAATCGACCAGCAGCGGCAGGTCGTGCGCGTGCGCGAGCTCGGCCAGACGGGGGACGTCGAGCACGGGAAGCCCCGGGCTGCCCAGGGTTTCCCCGAACAGGACCCTGGTTTCAGGGCGGATCGCCGCGCGCCAGGCGTCGAGGTCGCGCGGGTCCACGAAGGTCGTCTCCACGCCGAAGCGCTTGAGGGCGTAGGCCAGCAGCTTGTACGAGGCTTTGTCCAGCGCGGTGGAGGCCACGATGTGGCTGCCGGCCCCGGCGATGTTCGCCAGGCCCAGGTGCAGCGCGGCCTGGCCGCTGGCGGTGGCGATGCCGGCCACGCCGCCTTCCAGCGCCGCGATGCGTTCCTCGAGCACGGCCACGGTGGGGTTCGAGAGGCGCGAGTCGACGTGGCCGCTGCGCTCCATATTGAACAGCGAAGCCGCGTGGTCCGAATCGCGGAAGGCAAACGAGGAGGTGAAGTAGACTGGCGTGGCGCGCGCGCCGGTGGCCGGGTCGGGACTGGCGCCGGCGTGCAGCAGCAGCGTGTCGAAGCCGGGATACCTGGGTCCGCTCATATTGGGCTCATCCTTGGTGAGAAAGACGGCCTGAATGCTAGCATTTGGCGGCTGAAGTTGTAATATTTATTCACTACATCGGTGCAGCCTGCGCCAACTCAGGGCGCGGCGCTGGATTTTTCTGTAAGCATAGGCTAGAGTCAACTTTATGACTTACACAAGCGGCTCCAGCTCTCCAACCAGGGAGGTCAAAATGAAAGTGTCCGAGATTTTGCAGGTCAAGGGCGATATCCTGTTCACCGTGTCGCCGGACACGCCGGTCGCCGACGCTGTCGAGACGATGTCCTCGAACGACATCGGTTCGCTGGTCGTGATGGAATACGGCGAACTGGTCGGCATGCTGACCTTCCGCGAAGTGATCAAGGCCGTGCACGCGAACCAGGGTTCGGTCGGCGCCGGCACCGTGCGCAGGCACATGGACGACTCCCCGATCACGGTCACCCCCGACACCGAGGTCAACGAGGTGCGCCGCATCATGCTCGAAAAGCATGCGCGCTACCTGCCGGTGATGAACGCAAAGACCTTGCTCGGCGTGATCTCGTTCTATGACGTGGCCAAGGCCGTGCTCGAGGCGCAAAGCTTCGAAAACCGCATGCTCAAGGCCTACATCCGCGATTGGCCGGCCGAGCAGGCCACCGACGATTGAGTTCGAGCTTGCGCAATCAGCCGGTCACGCGGCCCGCGTGACCGGCTGATCGCGCAGCCACTCGATCAGCTGCTCGGGCGCCAGCGGCCGGGCGAACAGGAAACCCTGGGCCAGCGGGCAGCCCAGCGCCTGCAGGATCTGGGCCTGGCGCTCGTCCTCGACGCCCTCCGCCACGATCGACAGGCCGAGGTTGCGCCCCAGTTCGATCACCATCTCGGCGATGCTGCTGCCGCGCGCCGAACCGGTAATTTCGGAAACAAAAGCGCGGTCGATCTTCAGGCGGTCGACCTGCAGGCGCTGCAGGTAGGACAGCGACGAGAAGCCGGTGCCGAAGTCGTCGATCGCGATCGATACTCCTGTGCGCTTGATCTGGGCCAGGCGTTCTATGAACAGGTCGGGTTCTTCCATCGCCATCGACTCCGTGATCTCGAGCTCGACGCGCTCCGGCGGCGCGCCGGATTCCTGCAGCGCGCGCGACAGCATCTCGAGGAAGTTCGGATGGCGGAACTGGACCTGGGACACGTTGACCGACATCGTGAAGTCCAGGTGGCCGGCCGCGCGCAGCCGCATCAGCTCGGCGCACGCTTCGCGCAGCACCCATTCGCCGATCCGGATGATGAGCCCCGAGTATTCGGCGATCGGGATGAAGCGGTCCGGGGCGACCTGGCGCCCGTCCTCGGTGCGCCAGCGCAACAGGGCTTCGGCCCCGAAGGCGCGGCGCTGGGCCAGGTCGATCTGCGGCTGGTACATCAGGAACAGTTCGCCGCGCGCAAAGCCGCTGCGCAGTGCGTGCATCAGCCGCACCCGCTCGCGAATCTCGACGCCCATGCTGCGCGAGAAGTAGAAGTGGCCGCCGCGCTGGCGGCTCTTGGCGCGTTTCAGGGCGATGTCGGCATCCTTGAGCGCGTCGGCGGCATTGCCGTCGTGTTCGCGCAGCCGCACCAGGCCGAGCGTGCTCGAGACCTGCACGTCCTGGCCCTCGATCGAGAACGGGTCGTCGAACAGGGCGTGGAGCCAGTGCGGATCGACTTCCCGGGCCGGGCCAAGCACGCAGAAGATGTCGCCGCCGATGCGCGCCAGCGAGAGGTTGGCGTGCGTGCGTTCACCCAGGCGCGCGCGCAGGCGGCGCGCGACCGCCACCAGCAGGGCGTCGCCGAACTGGTGGCCGAGCGCGTCGTTGGTCTCGGCGAAGTGGTCGATGTCGACCAGACACAGCACGGGGTCGGCGACGCTGGTGTCGACCAGGCAGGCTTCGACCAGTTCGACCAGGCGGGTGCGGTTGGGCAGGCCGGTGAGCGCATCGTTGAAGGCGGCGCGCTGCAGGTCCGTCATCAGGGCCACGTTGTCGAGGCTGACCGCGACGCTGCTGGCGAACACTTCCAGCAGGCCGTGCTGCAGCAGCGTGAGCGGGCGCGCAAGCGGCAGCCAGGCGACGAAATCGCTGCCCGACTTGCCCGGCAGGTGCAGCGCCAGCATGTCGTGCTCGATCAGGTGGCGGCGCTGGGCGGCGCAGCGCGCGATCGCGGCGCCCGCGCGGCCGCCGTCGACGGCCTGCATGCCTTCGGCGAACGCCTGCGCGCCGGCCGGGCCAAGGCCTGCCAGCAGGGTCCACGGACCGTTCGCTTCGGTGCGGCGGCAGGAGCACAGCAGGCCGTTTGCGGACTGGCCGAGCAGCAGGGCGGCTTCGCGCAGGATGCCCTGGGCGACTTCGGTCATCGAGTGCAGCGCCAGCAGGCCGGCATTCGCGTGCACCACCCGGGCCAGGCCGTTACGGCTGTCCTCGAGGGCGCGGATCTGTTCGAAGGCGCGGATCGCCGCCGCGACGCTGGTGTACAGCTTGGTGCGCGTCAGCTCGGACTTGGTGCGGTAATCGTTGATGTCGTAGCCGCGGATCGCATCCATCTCGGGCGCGTAGCCGGGCTGGCCGGTGCGCAGGATGATGCGTACGTCGTGCATGCCGAGCGTGTCGCGGATATGGCGCACCAGCTGCAGGCCGGCGTCCGCCTGTTCCATCACGACGTCGAGCAGGATCACGGCCAGGTCACGGTCCTTGTCGAGCAGGCGCTCGGCCTGGGCGCGCGAGTAGGCGTGCACGAATTCGAGCGGCCGGCCGTGCACTTCCAGCGTGCCCAGCGCAAAGGTCGTGGTCGAGTGCACGTCGGCGTCGTCATCGACGATCATCACACGCCATGCGCCAGGGGCCGCGTCGTGCGAAACCTCATGCGCTTCGTCTGCGAAGACGAGATCGTCTTCCTGCGCGGCGCCTGAAGGCGGGATCGGTGCGGACATGTGCAGCTTCTCCAGATGGGCTCGGATGGATTGAAGTATAGCTGCAATGTCATCGATAGCGGGAAAAAAATTCTTTAAGGCAACAAATTCACTTGTTTGTGGTTTCTCTACGGCAAAATCCCGCTGCCCCCGCCATGCTGGTAGAATCTTCCATTCCATTTGAACAATGCGCATCCCACCATGTCCGGCAATACCTTTGGCAAGCTGTTTTCCGTTACCACCTTCGGCGAGTCGCACGGTCCGGCGATCGGCTGCGTCATCGACGGCTGCCCGCCCGGGCTGGCCTTGTCCGAGGCCGACATCCAGCCCGAACTCGACCGCCGCAAGCCCGGTACCTCGCGCCACGTGACCCAGCGCCAGGAAGCCGACCGTGTGGAAATCCTGTCCGGCGTCTACCAGGGCGTCACCACCGGCACGCCGATCGCGCTCCTGATCCGCAACGAAGACCAGCGCAGCAAGGACTACGGCAACATCGCCGAGACCTTCCGCCCCGGCCATGCCGACTACACCTACTGGCACAAGTACGGCGTGCGCGACCCGCGCGGCGGCGGCCGTTCGTCCGCGCGCCTGACCGCACCGGTGGTCGGCGCCGGCGCGATCGCCAAGAAGTGGCTGCGCGAGAAATTCGGCACCGAAGTGCTGGGCTGTATGCGCGCGCTGGGCGACATCGAGGTCCCGTTCCAGGGCTGGGAACACGTGCACGCCAATCCCTTCTTTGCCGCCACCGCCGACGCCGCTCTGCTGGCGCGCATGGAAGCCGCGATGGACGAACTGCGCCGTGCCGGCGACTCGATCGGCGCGCGCATCGACGTGGTCGCGCGCAACGTGCCGGTCGGCCTGGGCCAGCCGCTGTACGACAAGCTCGACGCCGACATCGCCTACGCCATGATGGGGATTAACGCGGTCAAGGGCGTGGAGATCGGCGCCGGTTTCGCATCGGTCGCGCAGAAGGGTTCCGAGCACGGCGACGAGCTGACGCCCGAGGGTTTCGCCAGCAACCACGCGGGCGGGGTGCTGGGCGGGATCTCGAGCGGGCAGGACATCACGGTCTCGATGGCGATCAAGCCGACGTCCTCGATCCGCACGCCGCGCAGGTCGATCGACAAGGCGGGCAATCCGGTCACGGTCGAGACCTTCGGGCGTCACGACCCCTGCGTGGGGATCCGCGCGACCCCGATCGCCGAAGCGATGCTGGCGCTGGTGCTGATCGATCACGCGCTGATGCAGCGGGCGCAGTGCGGGGATGTGTCGGTGGATACGCCGCGCATCGCGGCGCGGATCGCATAAAACAAGGACGGGTCAGGCCCGGTTCGCCACCACTTCCATCTGCTGCCTGCGCTCGACGGTCTTCACCACCAGCGCGCGCAGGTCATTCAGCAGTCCGAACTCGGTCTGGTTCAGGAACACCGACGGGAAGCGGTCATCCCAGTCGCCATAGATGAAGCCCACCGGTTCGCCGTGGGTGCACAGCGGGATGATGACGAAGCAGCGCGCTTCCGGCAGCGCCGACTTCCACCAGGCCGGCAGCTTGCTGGAGAACTTCGGGTCGCGGGCGTTCTCGATGAAGATCACGCGGTCGCTGCCCAGCGCCGCGAAGAACACGTTCGGTTCGTAGACGTCCTCGAAGGCGAGGGCGGGCAGCATCGCCTTGGCGCCGTCGCCCAGGCCGATGCGCGCGCTGTAGCGGTTGTCGCGGCGGCTGCGCAGGAAGCCGAAGGCGCGCGTGAACGACAGGCCGTGGTAGGCGGTCTCGATCGCCATCGACATCATCTGGCCCGGGGTGGCGTTGGCAACCACGTCGCGCATCTCGGCCACGCCGTTCATCAGGACGCGGTTGCCCGCCTCGCGCATGCGCGTCGCCGCGGCGGCGCGTGCGCGCTTCTCGGGCGGGTTGGCGAGCGGCGCGATCGACAGGCCGGCCGCGGCTTCCTCGGTTGCCTTTTCGATCGCGTCCTCGATGCTGTCCGGTGTGATGCCGAGCATGGGCGCGAAACTGGCGGCAAGCAGCTTGGCTTCGGCGGCGCCGGCTTCGTCGCCATGCCACAGCGAATCGGCGCAGCGGGACGACATGGTGCCGAGTGCGGCCAGCCAGTCGTCGTGGCCGAAGCCATCGAAGCGTTCGCCCGGCTCGACCCGGCGCATGCCGGCGATCAGGTTGCCAGGCAGGTTCCAGTGCTCGGCCGTGGCGCGGCCGGCCTGTTCGAGCGTGAGCCCGAGCTCCGCCAGCACGGCGTCGTCGCCGCCGCCGGCTTCCTGGATGCGGGTCCAGTGCTCGGGCAGGTAGAAGGTCACCATCATGCGGCCGAGCGAGTGCAGGATCGTGCACACCACGGCTTCTTCCGGATCGCGGCTGGCGGCGCTCGCCGCGACCTGCTGCGCAACCATCCCGGCCAGCACCGCTTTTTCCATCTCGACCTGGGCCTGCAGCGAATCCGGCGTCGACCTGGCCAGTTCCTCGATCAGCTTCAGCCCCAGCGCCAGGTGGCCGATCGCCTCGGTGCCGAGCACCAGCAAGGCCTTGGAGACCGTCGTGATGCGCTGGCCGAAGGCCGAATACATGGGCGAGTTCGCCAGGCGCAGCACCTTCTGGGTCAGAACGGGGTCCGACAGCACGGTCTGGGTCATCGAGAAATCGCGCTCGTCCTCGCCGCGCATCGAGGCCAGGATGGCGTTGATGGCGCGCGTGAAGCCCGGCATGTCGCCGCGCCGGCGGATCCGTTCCCACAGCAGGTTCAGGGTGGCAGCTTGATTCATGGGTGGCCCGCTCGTAGTTCGTCCGGCAGCATCGTCTGGTGCAGGTTTTCGGTCAGCGCGGCGATCGCCACCTGGGCCGACATCGGCTTGCCGGTCAGGTAGCCCTGCACGTAGTCGCAGCCGCGTGATTCGACGTAGTTCAATTGGTCTTCGGTCTCGACGCCTTCGGCCACGACCGACAGATCGAGGTGCTTGGCCAGGTCGAGCACGGCGTTGCAGATCGCGGCGTCCTTGTCGGAGTTCGGGAGGTCCTTGATGAAGGCGCGGTCGATCTTCAGCACCGAGATCGGGAAGCGCTTCAGGTAGGCCAGACTCGAATAGCCGGTGCCGAAATCGTCGATCGCGATGCGCGCATGGCGTTCGGCCATGCGGGTCAGGATCGCTTCGGCGTGGACCGGATCGACCATCAGCGTGCCCTCGGTGATCTCGAGCACCAGCTTGTTGCCCGCGGCGCCGGAGAAGGCGAGGGCGTCGTCCAGCACGGCCAGGAAGCGGTCGTTGCGGAACTGGCGCGGGCTGATGTTCACCGAGATGTAGAGGTCGCGCTTGGCCGCCTCTTCGAACTGGCGCAGCTGCACCAGGGCCGCCTTCAGCGCCCAGGCGCCGAGCAGGTTGATCAGGCCATTGGTCTCGGCGATCGGAATGAAGCGCACCGGCGGCACCATGCCGAGCGTAGGGTGCTTCCAGCGCATCAGGGTCTCGAAACCTTCGATCTGGCGCGTCTTGCTCGACACGATGGGCTGGTAGTACAGCAGGAATTCGCCCTCGCGCACGGCCTGGAACATCGCTGCTTCGAGCGAGATGTCGTGCTGCGGCGGACTGTTTTGGCGGGCGCTGTAGACGACCGCGCGGCCGCCGCCGGTCTCCTTGGCGCGGCCCATTGCGCTGTCGGCCAGCGCGACCAGGCGCACCTCGTCCTCGGCATGCTCGGGATACACCGCGACGCCGATCGAGGCGCCCAGGTAGACGGTGTGGCTCTCGACTTCGAGCGGGGACTGCAGCGCGGCCAGCAGGCGGCCGGTCACGAGCTTGATCTGCTCGGGCGTGAAGGTGCCGGGCAGGACCGCCACGAATTCGTCGCCGCCGACGCGCGCCAGGGTGTCGCTGTCGCGCAGTGTGCGGCGCAGGCGCGACGAGGCCAGGCGCAGCACGGCGTCGCCGACCGGGTGGCCGAGGCCGTCGTTGACTTTCTTGAAGCCGTCCAGGCCGATGCTGGCGATGGAAAAACCCTGGCCGGAGCGGCGCGCGTTCGCGATCACCATGCGGATCCGGTCCGACAGCAGCAGGCGGTTCGGGAGTTCGGTCAGCGCATCGTGGGTCGCCATGTGGCGCAGGCGCTGCTCGGTGGCGCGCTGGCCCGACATGTCGCGCCCGACGGCGAGCAATTCATGGGGGCCTTGGAGGTCCGCCGGCAGCGGCGTGATGCGCAGTTCGTACCAGGTTTCGCGCTCGCCGGACAGGAGCCGCACTTCGACCAGGATGCTGTCGTTGCGCACGCCGGCGTCGACGATGGCGTTGCGCAGCGCCGCCTGGTCGACGTCGAGCGCGAGCCCGGCCAGGGGCGTGCCCACCAGCAGCGCATCGTCGCCGAACAGGCGCCGCGCGCGCTGGCTGGCGTAGCGCAGCAGACCGGCCGCGTCGAGGCGGAAGGCGATATCGCCTACCGCTTCCATGACGCCGTCCAGGCTGCTGGATGGCGATGCATGGGGCGGATCCTCGTTCGGTGCTGCGGTTGAACCGGGGCGCATTGTCAATTTCTGCTTTCTAAACTGGGAAGTTTCCCTATGGCACAGGCGGAGTGTACCAAAACATCAAGAAATGTAACATTGAAACATTCTCGGCGGCACTAAAATGCACAATGCCCGACACTGCTGTGGCGCGCACTTGATGCCGCGCAGTCGGCGAACACCCCGTCATATGCTTGCCCAGGCATCAGCTTTAGGCTAGCCTCGTTGTCTTGCCGATAACTCGGCCTGCTTGGCCTGACATTGTCGCCGATGCAGAATAAATAAGAAACCTTGCCCGGCCCATCAGCCGTGCAGCTGATGCTTTGTTGCAACATACGAATGCCATATCCTGAAGAGGCCACGATGAACCGATTCGATACGCACGAGGTATTCAACCAGGCGCCGCCCTTTGGCGACCTGAACCTGTTCCGTTGCGACCCCGCCCTGCGCGAAGGCCTGGCGCGCGAAGGCGGCGCCTGGGCTGCCGAATCGCTCGACCGGCTGGGCGGGCAGTTGGGCGGCGCGGCGGTGCTCGACCTGGGCCGGCTGGCCAACGAATTTCCGCCGCGCCTGGTCAACTTCGACCGCAGCGGCCAACGCATCGACGAGCTCGAGTTCCACCCGGCCTGGCACGAACTGATGCGGCTGTTGATCGAAAACGGCGCCCATTCGTTGCCGTGGGAAACGCAGCAAGCCGGCGCGCAGGTGGCGCGCGCGGCCGCGTATCTGCTGTTCGGCCAGGTCGAAAACGGCTCGCAATGCCCGGTCACCATGACCTATGCATCGGTGCCGGCGCTGCGCCAGAACGAGGCGATCGCCGCAAGCTGGCTGCCGAAGATCCTGTCGCGCGACTACGATCCGCGTTCGCTGCCGATCGAGCAGAAGCGCGGCGCCCTGATCGGCATGGGCATGACCGAGAAGCAGGGCGGCACCGACGTGCGCGCCAACACCACGCGCGCCACGCGCATCGATCCGGCGGCGAGCCGCGCCCGCTTCGGCGGTCAGGGGGAGGGCGCCTGGAGCATCGTCGGTCACAAGTGGTTCTTTTCGGCGCCGCAGTCGGACGCCCACCTGATCCTGGCGCAAACGGACGATGGCGGCAGCGCCGACGGATCGCCGCCCGGCCTCAGCTGCTTCTTCGTCCCGCGCTTCCTGCCCGACGGCAGCCGCAACGCGATCCGCGTGCAGCGCCTGAAGAACAAGCTCGGCAACCGCTCGAATGCCTCGTCCGAGGTCGAGTTCACGGAGGCGGTCGGCTGGATGATCGGCCGCGAAGGGCGCGGCATCCCCACCATCCTCGAGATGGGCAGCCATACGCGTCTGGATTGCGTGCTAGGGTCCGCCGGCATCATGCGCGCCGCGCTGTGCCACGCGCTGCACCATGCGCGCGGACGCAGCGCCTTCGGCCGCAAGCTGTCCGAGCAGCCGCTGATGCAGAACGTGCTGGCCGACCTGGCGCTCGAATCGGAAGCCGCGACCGCGTTCGCGCTGCGCCTGGCCCGCTGTTTCGACGAGCAGGGCGACCCGCAGCAGGCGATGCTGGGCCGCATCCTGACCCCGGCCGGCAAGTACTGGCTGTGCAAGCGCGGCCCGGCTTTCGGGGCGGAGGCGATGGAAGTCATGGGCGGGAACGGCTATGTCGAGGACGGTCCGCTGGCACGCCTGTACCGCGAGTTCCCGGTCAATTCCATCTGGGAGGGCTCGGGCAATGTGATGTGCCTGGACGTGCTGCGCGCCTTTGGCAAGGGGCCGGAAACCCGCGACGCGCTGGCGGCCGAGCTCGGGCTGGCGGCGGGGCTTGATCCGCGCTACGACGCGTACTGCGCGCGCCTGCTCGAAGCGCTGCCGGCGGCAAGCCGGGAGGAATCCGGCGCGCGCCGCCTGGCCGAGCAGCTGGTGGTGGCGGTGCAGGCGGGCCTGCTGCTGCGCCATGCGCCGGCCTTCGTGGCGGACGCCTTCGTCGCCTCGCGCGTGGCGCAGGACGTTGGCGGCGCCTTCGGGCGGCTGCCCGCCGGGGTCGATTGCGCGGCGATCCTGGCGCGGGCTTTGGTCGAATGAGGCGGCTTCGTCAGACAATTCGTCGGCAAATTCTTCAGCAAATGCGGGACAAACCGCGCCGTGACTGGGATAATGCTGGCCTTTAAGGAAACCTCGGCGACGGCTGCGCGCGCGTCGAGGTTTCCGCGATCCAACAATTTGAAGCAGCAGACGACAATGAAACAAGACTCGCGTTTCCCTAACCTGTTCATCCTGACTCACCCGCTGATCCAGCACAAGCTGTCGCACATGCGCGACCGCGGCACGTCCACGCGCACCTTCCGCGAGCTGCTCAGGGAGATCACGCTGCTGATGGGTTACGAAATCACGCGCGACCTGCCGCTGACCACGCGCCAGATCGATACGCCGCTGATGACCATCGACGCCCCCGTCATCGCCGGCAAGAAGCTGGCCATCGTCCCGATCCTGCGCGCCGGCGTCGGCATGAGCGACGGGCTGCTGGAACTGGTGCCGTCCGCGCGCGTCGGCCACATCGGCGTGTTCCGCGACCCGGACACCCACCAGCCGGTCGAATACCTGGTGCGCCTGCCGGACACCACCGAGCGCACCTTCATCCTGTGCGATCCGATGGTGGCAACGGGCAACTCGGCCGTGTATGCGGTGGACGTCCTGAAAAAACGCGGCGTGCCGGACGACCAGATCATCTTCCTGGCCCTGGTTGCGGCGCCGGAAGGGGTCGAGGTGTTCCACCAGGCGCACCCGAACGTCAAGCTGTACGTCGCCTCGCTCGACAGCCACCTGAACGATCACGCCTACATCATTCCCGGCCTGGGCGATGCCGGCGACCGCATCTTCGGTACGAAATAAAAGCAGACGGGAGCGTGCATGAACAATGAAGTCGACGCCGAGTTCTTCGAACGCTTGTCGGCTCTGAACGACAAGTTCGCCGTCAGCTTGCCGCAAACCCTGGGACGGCTGGCCGAGGCGCGCTCGCGGCTTGATCCGGCCGGGCCCCCGCCGGCGCTGGTCGCCGAGGTGCACGCGGTCTTGCATACATTGGCGGGCTCGGCCGCAACCTTCGGCTTCCGCATGCTCGGCCACCAGGCCCGTCTACTCGAGCAGCGCCTGCGCGTATTCACGACCTTCGACGCCGTCGGCGCCGAGGATTGGGAAGACTGGCTGGCCCGGCTCGACGTCTTCCTGGCCTGGGGATTGCGCAATCCGAAGGCCGCTTATCCAGATGATGAGCCTGCTGTATAGATGTCGAACAAGAACACTGCTCAAAAGTCGTTTGATTTAAGACAAACTTGAGCTTTGTCGATCCCCTATATTTCCCCTACTGCCGATGCAAATGAAGGGGCGCGTAAGAGTTGGCTTTCGGAATGATTACTGCCCACTGTCTT
>Ga0308169_10002053_pt1 | contig 21727 bp, 18 predicted proteins | sample PhyBR1_2_FD_202139 | JGI IMG/M metagenome (GOLD analysis project Ga0308169, IMG submission 202139) | Phyllosphere microbial communities from UC Gill Tract Community Farm, Albany, California, United States - DLSLSB.R1 | ecosystem: Host-associated > Plants > Phyllosphere > Unclassified | place...
TAAGCAAAGACCCGGGCGCCCGCGGCGACCTTCACCTTCGGCACCACGGCGTAGGTCAGCTCGCCGAACGCCGCGATCTCGCTCTCACGGAAGCGCACCGTCGTGTCCTGGATGACGGCCGGGCTGCTGGCACCAAGCGGTCGCGGCGCGGTGACGCCGAACAAGTCGGCGACGGTGATGCTGCGACCGGAGTCCTGATGAAGGTCGCGGTAGAGCGCGCCGAAGACATATTGCAGCCGCCCCGTGCCATCGGACACCGCACGCACCTCCTGCGTGAATTGTTTCGTGCGGCCGAAATCCTTGAGCGGCGTTGGGAATAGCTTGCCGCCTGGACCCGGTCCGACGATGTCCTCGACGATCGGAGAATCGAACGCGGTGACGTCGAACGACAAGCGGTTCCGCCGGTCGAGCCAGGACGAATTCGACGACAGCGTGAAGCCACCGAGCGCATCGAACCGGTTCTCGATCAGCAGCGAGCCGATGACGAACCGATCCTTGGCATACGTGTCCGCATACCGCGCCTTTAGCCGCGCGCGCTTGCCGAAGGTCACATCGCTATGGGGACGGTCCGCATTGCTGTAGACGTCCTGCCAGACCAGCGACGGGGTGATCGTCAGGGTCGGCGTCGCGTTCCAGCGCAGCGCCGCGCGTACCGTGCCGGTGCGCGTCCAGTTGACGTCCTTGCGGACCGCCGACGTTCCCGCATTCTCGGTCAGGTCGCCGGTAGTCGGCCGCAGATCGTCGATCCAGCCGCCCTGCCGGACAAACCCGCCCGAGACACGCAGCGCTAGGGTGTCGGCGACGATCGGCAGATTGAGCATCGCCTTGGCGTCCCAGCTCGTGCCGCCATCGGTGATCGTAGAAACGCTCGCCTGACCAAGAGCGGCGATCTTGGTAGGGTCGGGCTGGTTGGTCACGATGCGGGCCGCCCATCGACGACGATCCGAACAGCACGCCTTGCGGCCCGCGCAGCACTTCGACCCGGGCGACGTCGAACAGCTGCGGGTCGGGTTGTGAAAAGCCGCGGAGCGCGCGGGTCTGAAGCGGGGTTTCGTCGAGGTAGACGCCGGTGGTCGGCGACTGGACGAACCCGACCCCGCCGATCCCGCGTATGATGTACTGCGAGTTGCCGGGCCCGGTGGTCGCGAAGGCCAAGCCGGGGACAGAGTCCGCCACGCGGGAGAAGTCCTGCGCGTTGAGGCGGCGAAACAGGTCGGCGGAAAGAATGGTGACGCTTGCCGGCACGTCCTGAAGCGCCTGCGGGCGTTTCAGCGCCGTGACGATGATGTCGCCGGTTTCAGCCGGTCCAATGCCCTGCGTATTGGTGGCTGTTAGGTCGGACTTCGTGATGTGTGCTGCGTCATCCTGAGCGGATACCGGTACGGCGAGCAGGAGGCAGGGCAGGCACGCCCCCGCCAGCAGGTGGGATCGGATCATGTATGGCCTTTGACCGGCCCCGCGAAAGCACGCGGGCCGTTGACGTGGTTGCTCCTGAAGGAGCGCGCGATCAGGTGGTCAAAGGACGGGCGGGGGGCCTCGAAGCGGAGGCCGAAGATGGCCACGGCGGACCGTTGCCGGTTGGATGGCTGGTGACAGCCCGATCGCCATGACGAAGGCGATCAGGGCGACGAGCTGAACGGGATCGATCGCACCGAGCGATGCCGCTGACAGGCCCGAAAAGGCGCACGGCATTTCAGCTTTGCCGTGATCCTGCGACCTGCCGTGGTCGGGCATGTCGCCGTGCATCTCTGGCATCGCCATCGTCATGGCTCGAGGAGCGACGCCGGAACAGAGCTCTATCGTGATCCGGCCATGCTCGGTACCGATCATGTATCCGGCCGGCACCAGCAGCTTGAGCAACAGCGTTGCCGCGCACACGAGCACGGCGAAGTAGCGTTGCGCTATGAGGCGACGAACGGCGAGCACCGAGACGCGGGTAGCGCAGGCCGGCAGTCCTGTCATCGTCGTGTCGGCCTTCGCGGGCAGGACTATTGACGGGATTCACCCGGGGAACGCGGCACCCGCGGCGTTCGCAGGCGAACTCGAAGAGCACCGGGCGGGCTTGAACCCGTCCGCTGCTTCACCCGCGCGCCTGCGCGACAATGATGGTCGGTCCATGGTTGCCGTTGCATGAAAGACGGGGACACCGGACCATGGTCCGCGTGACCGGTCCGACGGCCGTTGACGCGCTCAATGGATCAAGGAGGGCCGCCGGTCTGCGACCTGGCGCATCGCGTAATCAATCTCCGCGTTGCAGATCGGCATTTTGAGCAACCGACGAGCCTCCTTCAGATCGAACGTGTCAAAGCCCTCCGTGAACTGGCGGTAGACGTCCGACAGGACGGCTCTCCCCTCCGAACCCCGACCGTCCGCTTCGAGGACGACGCAGAGGCTCATCGCCGATCTGAGCGCCCAACTTCTCGAGCCCTGAAGGTTCGCCAGATCTAAACCTAGGCGGACCAGTCGTTCCGCCTCTGCAACCCCCGCTGCTCCAGTGCGCTGCAGATGGCGGAGGCCCCGCAGGCGGTAGACCTCCTCGCGGCACCAGATCGCATCGTCCCGATCCGCACGGCGGTCGATCCACGATCCGAAATGCGCCTCATGCGCGGTGCATCCCATCGCGCGGGCATATGGACGGAACTCCATCTCCCGCAACGCGAGCCTGCTCGGCGATTGCGCCTGCCCACCCTCGCGCAGTGGCAGCAGCGCAAGTTCGAAGGCGCTCTCCCAGGTCTTCCAATGTTCCACGCGCAGGCTTTCGGATTGCGCCTTCACGATCCCAAGCATCCGATCGGCCATCGCCAGATCGCGCAGCCAGAGCGGCACCAATGCGCCGCTGGTGAGGACGTGGTAGAGGGAGACCAAGTGGCCAAGTTCCAACGCCTCCGCCAGCGCTCGTTCGACGTCCTCGCGCGCCTGGTCCGGGAATCCGCAGACCCAGTTCGAACGCGCCCGATTCGTCAGGGCGGAGATCCGGGGATCGATTTCGAAGGGCAGGCCCGGCGGCGGACCCACGATGCTGGCGGCACCGCTCAGCATGTCGTCCGCAACCGCCTTGGCCTCCACCGACCGGCCGAGGAAGAACAGCGAGTGCGTCAGGTGCGACTGCTGTTGCAGTTCTGCCTGCGGATGGCCCGCCCGCCGCGCCGCCAATCCTACCTGCGCCGCATAGGATGCAGCGACTTCGCACTCGAGATCGCCACCTCGACTTTGGAACAGCCCGAACAGCGCGAACAGCTCCTGCGTGGCGTCGCCCATCTCCTGCGCCAGCGTCAACGCCTGAAGAAGTGACGTCCAGAACAGGGGCGTGACGCCGTTCTCGAGATCCGCCAGCGCCAAAATGTTCGCGAGCCGCATCTGCAGGTTCGGATCCGGTGGGACGATAAGCGCTGCGGCGGCGGCAACGCGTTGCGTCCAGCCGTGGAATTCCGAGATCAGCAGGAGGTCGATCCAGGTCGGGGCAGACGCGATGATGAGTTCACAGCTCGTCCTGATGTCGCCATCCGGCGACAAGGCCCATTCCAGGCTGCGACGCACGTCGTCGATGAGATGCCGCGACACGCCTCCGGTTCTCCATTCCGCCCGGTCGGCACCTGTGAGCAACTCGACGAGATGCCTCGCGCTGGACCGGCATAGCTCAGGAAGCTCCCCGGCTTCCTGCGCCTTCGCCATGCCGAACTCGCGGGTGGTCTCAGCCAGGCGGTAGATCGGCAGCGAGCCGCGATGCTCGACCGTCAGAAGGGACTTGGACACCAGACTCGCTACGAGATCCGCGACGTCCAGTTCGTCCGCATCCGGTTCCCCGGCGAGGGCGATGGCCATCTGCAGCGGGAACCAGCCTCTGAGGATCGATAGACGGCGAAGCGCCAGCTGTTCCTGACGATCGAGGAGGCCATAGCTCCATTCCAGCGTCGCCAGCATCGTCTTCTGGCGCGGGCGGGCGTTGCGGCGCCCTTGGGTCAATAGGGCAAGTCCCCGGTCGAGGCGGGCCAGCAAGGTGGTCAGGCCAAGCAGATCGACGCGGGCGGCGGCGAACTCGATCGCGAGCGGCAATCCGTCCAGCCTGCGGCAGATGTTGGTCACGAGCGGGACCTGCGCGTCGTTGAACTCGAAACGGTCGTTGTTCGCTCGGACGACTGCGAGAAACAGCTCGACTGCAGGGTAGGACATGGCGACCTCACAGGACATCGGTCCGTCGCCCGACGGCGCTGCGAGCGGCTCGAGCCTGACGACGCGCTCCCCCGCAGTGCGAAGCGGTTCCCGGCTCGTCGCCAGCACATGAAGCGTCGACACGGCTTGCAGAAGGTCGAGGATCACGTCCGCCGCCCCCGCGATCAGATGCTCGCAATTGTCCAGGACGAGAAGGACGGGTTTCGACCTGAGGTGATCGACGATCGTGGCGAGGGTGTCCGCGCTGTCCGTCTTCAGGCCCAGCACCTGCGCGATCGTCGTGCCTATCAATGCCGGGTCCTGCAGCGGTGCAAGGTCGATGAAGCGGCAACCTCCCTGGAACTCGGTGCTCAGACGTTTCGCGGCGACGAGAGCGACGGACGTCTTGCCGATGCCGCCTGGCCCGACCAGCGTCACGAACCGGTGCTTCAGGACTTTCTCGACGAGCGAGGATACCGCTTCGTCCCGGCCGACAAGCTGGACGAGCGCCGCTGGCGGGTCCAGAGGACGCGGCTCCGAGTGCTCTGCGGATGAAGCGGTGCTCACTTCGGCCACCACCTGAACGGGCGCGATGAAAAGGTAGCCCCGACCCGGCGAATTCGCGATGTAGCGCGTGCCGTCCCGTCCGTCTGAGAGTATCCTGCGCAACGCCGCGACGTGCACCGTGAGATTGCTCTCGATGACCGTGGTCGCCGGCCACGCGAGCTGCATGAGTTCGGCCTTGCCAACCAGCGTTCCCGCCCGCTCCACCAGCGCCAGGAGTATGTCGAACGCGCGGCTTCCCAGCGGCTGCCGCTCCCCGTCACGCGATAGGCTTCGTTCCACGACCGATAGACGGAAGGGCCCGAAGGCGTATGCGTTTCGCACTCTCTTCACCGAATCCCCTTTCCCACCAGAGGGCGACGACGACGAGCGGTCTCATACGCATCGTCCGGCACACCTGCCACAGTGACGTTCCTCACACCATTCCACATTGCCTTCCTCGTCGAGGATTTGGAAAAGGCCTGTCCCGTTTACGACGAAGTCCTTGGTTGTTCCGAGGGACGAAGCGACGACACGTGGATCGATTCCGATCTGTTCGGTCTCACCTGGAGTCGCGCAGCCGCATCGGTCCGGCACTGGCCAATCCAGCGAGAGCCAAGCAAGAAAAGCGGCTGCCCACTCTGTGCGATCATGACGTTCGTTGGTGGGCCAGCGGCTTGCTGATACGGGGCTCAGGCAGCGTTCATCATGAACTTCAACCAGCAGTTCGGCGCCTGGACGACGCTCGAAACAGTTGGGATCAACCCTGCATATCCGGGTTCGATGGCCTGGCGACGACTTCCGCCCTTGCTCTGCTTTTCAATATCGCCAGCGAGGAGAGATGGGCGCGCATGTAGTCAGACGCCTCCTGCCTGCGATCCGTCAGAAGGAGATCCACCATGTGAACGTGCTCACGGCACCGGCCCTTCGCCGTGTGCCGGTCGAGCATCTGCTTGTAGTCTATCAGCCTGCGCAACTGATCGATGCGCCTGAGCGAATCGATGAAGAAGGTGTTGCGGCTGCAACCGGCGATCGCCTGGTGGAGCCCGGTGTTCAGTTCGAACAGCGTGATGTCGCTGACATCGTGGATCGCGCCGTCGATCAGCCACTGCTGCTGCTGGCGGACGACCTGCAGAATCTCCGTGTCGAGCGCGAAGCGCGGCTCGAGGATCGCCGCCGGCTCGATCAGCAATCGAAAACGGTAGCTGTCATCATACGCCTCCAGCGACGTGAGGACGGGTAGGAATTCCCAGCCATTGCCCGGCAGCCGTGCGATCCATCCCTCTTCGACCATTCGTCTGAGGATATGACCGAGCTTGCCGCGCGTGACGGGATAGCGACGCAGGAACTCGCTTTCGGTCAGGCGATCGGGAAGCTTGCCGTTCAGCCGGTCGTCCGCGATCTGAAAATACACCTGCTCATCGTCTGCAGCAGGCGCTGCGATGATCGACTTCGGCATGGCGTCATTCGACGTTGGCGCGATCCGCGTGCTGCCGTCGTCCGCTTCTTCGACGAAGCCCTGCATGCGCAGTACCGACAGCGCTCCGCGCACTGGCGAGCGCGACACCCGCAGCCTCTCCGCCAAACCGCGCTCCGTTACGCGTTCCCCTACCTTCAATATGCCTGATGCGATCAGATCGGTGATCTGCCCCGCAAGCTGCGTCGATAATGCGGTGGTCTTCATCGGATGACCATCGCTGGTATTTTATGCTTGCGCAATACCACGTTCGTTTGTAGGTATAGTTTCGCTACATAATACCAGCCAACAGTATGTGGCCAGGTGCAACTCACTCGAGGATTCCCATGCAGCTCTCGATCAATCCGGCTTCCGGCGACGAACTCGCACGTCTGGAGGACCATGACCCCGCGTTCGTCGAAGCAGCGCTGACGCATGCGGTCGCGGCGCAGAAGGCCTGGCGTCAGGTTGCCATCGAAGACCGGGTCGAGTTGCTGCGTCGCATCGCTCGGGTGCTTCGCGCCGATCTGTCGCGCCATGCGGAACTGATCTCGCTGGAAGTCGGCAAGCCGATCGCCGAGGCTGAAGGTGAAGTCGAGAAGTGCGCGACGAACTGCGACTTCTATGCCGAACACGCGGCGGCCTATCTTGCCGACGAGACCATCGCATCGAGCGCGTCCGAGAGTCTTCTGAGCTATGAACCGCTGGGTGTGGTCCTGGCGATCATGCCCTGGAATTACCCGCTGTGGCAGTTCTTCCGCTTCGCCGCGCCGGCCCTTGCGGCGGGTAACGGCACGATCCTCAAGCATGCCAACAACGTCCCGCAATGCGCGATGCTCATTCAGGACATCCTGGACAAGGCGGAGTGCCCAGACGGACTTGCCAAGGTGCTGCTGCTGCAGCCGGGCGAGGTGGCCGCGCTGATCGCCGATGACCGGATCGCCGCCGTGACGCTGACAGGCTCGACGCACGTGGGAACGATCGTAGCGTCGCAGGCGGGCAAGGCGCTCAAGAAGCAGGTTCTGGAACTGGGCGGTTCGGATCCTTTCATCGTGCTTGCCGATGCGGACATCGCGACGGCCGCGGCGATGGCGGTAAAGGCGCGCTACACCAATGTCGGCCAGAGCTGCGTCAACGCGAAGCGGTTCATCGTCGATGACAGCGTTGCCGATGCGTTCGTCGCCGCGTTCAAGCACAACGTCGAGGCCCTCGTGATCGGCGACCCGAAGGATCGTGCCACGCAGATCGGCCCGATGGCGCGCGCCAACCTTCGCGACGAGTTGGACCGCCAGGTGAAGGACACGCTGGGGCAGGGCGCGACCCTGGTCACCGGCGGTGCCCCGCTCGATCGACCCGGCTTCTACTATGCGCCGACGATCATCGACCACGTCACCGAAGAGATGACGGCAGCCCGAGAGGAGACCTTCGGTCCGGTCGCCGCGATCATCCGGGTGAAGGACGAGAACGAAGCCGTAAGGATCGCCAACGACACCGAGTTCGGGCTCGGCGCATCGATCTGGACAGCCGACGCGGCCAAGGCGCGGACCCTCGCCAAGCGCGTCGATGCAGGAGCGGTGTTCATCAACGGCATCGTCGCCTCCGACCCCCGCCTGCCCTTCGGCGGCATCAAGCGCTCGGGCTATGGCCGTGAGTTGGGCATCATCGGGATGCGCGAGTTCACCAACATCAAGACCGTCTGGATCGGCCCTGCGCAGGGCTGACCTCGAGTCATCAGGAGAATGCCATGACGAATGCAACTCTAGCCAGACCGCTCCTGCTGCGTCCTTCGGAGATCACGCCGAAGGACCGGGGCGGCGGTGTGCGGACCTATCCGCTCGTCCGGTCGGGAATCGGCGCTACCGCCTTCATCAACGGCATCACCGAGTTTGACCCGGGATGCGCGGTGCCGCTGCACTATCACAACTGCGAAGAAAGCGTGATGTTGCTCGAAGGCGAGGCGATCGCGACGATCGATGGGATCGAGCAGCGCGTCGAACCCGGCGACACCACCTTCATTCCCGCGGGCATCCACCACTTCTTCCGCAACACGTCGGCGACCGCGAAGATGCGGATCTTCTGGGTGTATGGCTCCATCGACGCCGATCGCACTATCGTCGCCACGGGCGAGACGCGTCGTATCGACGATGAGCACGGCGGACGATGACCGTGGCTCAGCGCGATACGTCCCCGATCGTGGAAGCGGACGCCCTGACCCGTTTCGCGGCGATCGTCTACGAGCGTGCCGGGATGACGCGCGACGACGCGCATCTGGCAGCGGACACGCTCGTCAAGGCGGACCTGTGGGGTCATCAGACCCACGGCGTCATGCGCCTGCCCTGGTATGTCGGACGGTTGGCGTCACGAGCCGTGATCGCGGACGCGGTTCCGGAACTCGTGATGGATTCCGGCGCCGTCCTGGTTCTCGATGGCCACGACGCGATGGGTCAGGTCTCGACCGCCCGTGCGACCGAACTCGCGATCGACCGTGCCAAGGCGCACGGCATCGCCGCGGTGGCGGTGCGGAACTCCAACCACTTCGGCACCGCGATGTATTTCACGCTCATGGCCGCCCGGGCCGGATGCGTCGCATTCCTTTCGACCAACGCCAGCCCGGCGATGCCCCCGTGGGGCGGGCGCAGCAAGACCGTGGGCACCAATCCATGGTCATGGGCGGCTCCTGCGGGGGCCCTGCCGCCAATGGTTCTCGATATCGCCAATACCGGCGTGGCGCGCGGCAAGATATATCTGGCGCGGCAGAAGGGCGTTCAGATCCCGCTGGGCTGGGCCTTGGATGCCGACGGACAGCCGACCACCGATCCAGTCGCCGCACTGAGCGGCGTCACGTTGCCGATGGCTGGCCACAAGGGCTACGGAATCGCGGTCATGATGGACATGCTTTCGGGCGTGCTCAGCGGCAGCCAGTTCGGCACCCGCGTCAACGGACCCTATCAGACGGAAAAGCCCGGCGGCGCGGGGCACATGATGATCGCGCTCGATATCGAGGCGTTCCAGACCCAGGGCGAGTTCGCCGAGCGCATGGAGCAGATGATCGCCGAACTGAAGGCCACGCCGCTGGCCGCCGGCCACGACGAGATATTCTACCCCGGCGAACTCGAAGCACGCAGCGAGGTGCGGCTTCTCGAAACTGGTCTGGCACTTCCGCAGGATACGTTGACGGACCTTGCGACGTTGGCGAAGGACTGGGACTGTCTCGACGCGCTGCCTTTCGCGCCATGACGAAATTCCCGCTTTGCGCCCATCTGGGCTACCTGTTCACGGAACATGCGCTGCGCGATCGCTTTGCCGCGGCAGCGCGCTGTGGCTTCAGGTTCGTCGAACACCCGGCGCCCTACGCGCTGGCACCCGACGAAGCCTCTGACCTGTGCAAGCTCAACGGCCTGCACATGGTTCAGATCGCGACGCCGATGGGCGATCCCGGTGAAAAGGGTCTGGCCGCGATGGTCGGGCGCGAAGCCGACTTTCGCGCGAGCGTCGATGAGGCGATCGCCTACGCACTGGTCCTCGGCACCCGGTACATCCACCCGATGTCGGGCGTACCGACGCAGGGTGGAAGCGACGCGGAAAGTTGGGACGTCTACATCCGCAACGTCGCGTATAGCTGCGACCTGGCTGCCCGCGCTGGCCTGACGGTCAACATCGAGCCGATCGGGGCCGGCACGCTCGCCAGCTACTTCATGAACCACCCGGACAAGGCCACCCAAGCGATCGCCGCAGTCGCGAGGGACAACCTGTTCATGACCTTCGACGCCTTCCATGCCGCGCAGAGCGACGTCGATCTCGCGCAGTTCACGCGGGAATGGGGGAGGGCGTTCCGCCACGTACAGATCGCCGACGATCCCGGCCGGCACGAACCGGGCAGCGGCACGATCGACTTCCCCGCCTTTTTCGAGGCCTTGGCGACGGTCGGCTACGCCGGTGTGATCGGCCTTGAATACGTGCCTGCGGCCGGCACTGCCGAAGGCCTGGCCTGGGCCGACAATTATGATCGCATCACGCCACTGGAACCGACCATCGATCGGGAGACCCGCACATGATCCACGAAATCGCGCATATCAGGATCAAGCCTGACTCGAAGCAGGCTTTCGAAGCCGCGGTGAAAGCCGCCGAGTGGCATTTCAAGGTGGCCAAGGGCTGCCGCAGCTTCAGACTCGAGCGAACCATCGAGGACCCGCTCGCCTACCGGTTGGTGGTGGGCTGGGACAGCGTCGAAGATCACATGGTGACCTTCCGCGCGACCGAGGGGTTTGCCGAATGGCGTGCGCTCACCGCACCGCATTTTGCCGAACCCCCGGAAGTCTATCATGTCGAACTGGTGCTGACGGGATTCTGAGCCGGGGCATCTAGCCCCGATCATGCCGAACCGGGCCTGCGCAGACTGCAGGCCGATCCACGACCCTACACGACGATACGTCGACTTCGCATCAAGACGAAGACGGCGATCAGGAGAGCTTTGCCATGAAGATCGCACATTCGAACACGCTTCATCCTGACTTTCCACACCGGCGCGCGCGCCGCCCGCGTGGAGATCTGAAGGCTTTCTGCGGAGTTGCGGCGACAAGCCTCGTCGTCCTGGCTGCCCCCGCCTACGCGCAGAACAACGCCAACGACCGCAACGACCTCCTCGTCGTGGTCCGGGAGCAGAAGGATCTGCTGGCTCGACAGGCAGCAGAGCTCGAGACGATGAAGGCTCGCCTCGATGCGATCGAAGCCAATGCAGTCGAACATGCTGCGACTCGCCAGCAACCTGGACCTGCACCCGCTGCCATGACTGCTCAGGCACGAGTTGCCACGGAAGCTACACCGGCCATGCAGGGCCTGCCGGCCGGATCCGGGCTGGTCCCCTTCGCACCGCAGCTTGTCCCGCCGGGACCCGCCGATGCCTCGGTCGCGATGGCCCGCGCTCTCGCCGCTGCCAATCCGGCCGGGGTCACCACGAAATGGGGTGCAGGCGCGCCGATCTTCAGGTCGGCGGACGGAAGCTTCTCGTTCAAGCCCCGCGGCCGGATAATCGAAGATGTCAGCTCGACGGTCGGCTCGCGCTATGACGGACGCAACATCACGACCACCGGCGCGCGCGCGCTCCGCCTCGGCATCGAGGGCGCCGTCGGTACGCACTTCATCTACCAGTTCGAGATGGACTTCTCGGAGAACACCGCTGACGTCGTCACGGCCTATGTGGGGTGGCGCAACCACCTGTTCGACAAGCTGGACTACGACATCCGTCTCGGTCACCTGGTCAACGACCGCAGCTTCGAAGGCATCACCGGGTCGGACTCCACGCCGTTCCACGATCGCAACGTCGTCGCCAACGCCATCGTACCGCAACGCGGCTACTACGGGTTGGGCGGTCAGGTCAGGATCTTCGGACCCACCTGGCACTTCTCGACGCAGCTTACCGGCGACCGCATCGACGGCGATCAGCGCGTGGCCGATGGACGAACGGTCATCGTGCGTGGCCACTGGAATCCGGTCAAGAACGACGGAAACATCGTCCATGTCGGGGCCTGGATGTTCGACGAGCATCTCTCGTCCGCGCAACGCAACCTGACGCGCGGCACCGTCATCGGTGGCCGGTTCAATGGCGCCCTGCGTGTCCAGACGGGGGCGCTGGACGGTGGCACGGGAACGACGGGGTACGGCGCCGAACTCGGCGGGTATTTGGGTCCGCTCTGGATCATGGGCGAGACTGGCCATCGTACTGCACGGCGCCTGGACGCGCCCTCGTTCCAGACCAGGGCGTCGAGCCTGTCGGGTGGCTATTTTCTCACAGGCGAACTGCCGCCCTACAACCCTCGTACCGGGCAGTTCGATCAGCCCGATGTGAAGCGACCGGTCTTCAACGGCGGCACAGGGGCGATCGAATTGACCGCCCGCTACGAAACGCTGCGCTTCTCCAACATTCCCACCCCCGGCGAGGGGTGGGAAACGACCTTGGGCGTGAACTGGTATCTGAACTCCTTCACTCGGGTCATGTTCAACGCGACGCATTGGAACACCGACAACCAGGGCGGCGCCTACATCGGCCCCGACGACGGCGAGACCTACGCCACGCGCATCTCCGTCAGCTTCTGATGGCCGTGTTTCAGCACGTCCTGCCGACTTCACAGCACAGCATCGAACGGGACGACCCATGATCGAGCTTTGGACCCATATCCACTATGACTTCGCGAACCTCGGATCGGGCGCCGCTCTGGCAGCGTTCGGGCAGGTCATTCTCATCGACGTGATGCTGGCCGCGGACAACGCGATCGTCGTCGGCGCGCTTGCCGCCGGACTACCGCCGACGTCACGCCGAAAGGTCATCATGATCGGCATCGCCGCGGCCCTTGTTCTGCGCATCGTGTTCGCGCTTGCGATCACGCAGCTAATGCAGGTCGTCGGCTTGGTGTTCGCAGGTGGGCTGCTGCTCGTATGGGTGGCGTGGAAGATGTGGCGCGAATTGGCCTCCGCCGGCGGCGCCGCCGAAGACGAAGCCTTGATCGATCAGGACGGCGTTTCCGTTCCGAAGAGCTTCGCAGCCGCCGCATGGTCCGTTGCGATCGCCGATGTGAGCATGAGCCTCGACAACGTGCTGGCTGTCGCGGGCGCTGCCCGCGCGCACCCCGGCATTCTTATAGTCGGGCTGATGCTGTCGGTCGCTCTCATGGGTCTTGCCGCCAACCTGCTGGCGCGCGTGATCGGGCGTTACCGCTGGGTCGCCTACATCGGTCTGTTCGTCATCCTCTATGTCGCGGGCAGGATGATCGTCGATGGCTGGTACGCCCCCATCACCGGTCTCGGCACGCTGTTCTCATGAACGGGATCGGGCTGCTCGGTGGGGCCAAGACACTCAAAACACGCGCTCGGGTCGCAACCGGCCCGATCCGAGGGGATACCTCATGCTGACCGTCCTAGCGTATCTCATGGTCGCTGTTTTCATGGCGGCGATCATGACGAACCGTCTGTCGGCGCTCATCGCGCTGATCGTCATCCCCATTGCCTTCGCGGCGATGGCGGGCTTCACGCCGCAGATCCCGGACATGGCGATCGACGGGCTCAAGACGATCGTGCCCACCGCCGCCCTGATGCTGTTCGCGATCCTGTATTTCGGGTTGATGATCGACGTGGGCCTGTTCGATCCGCTCGTGCGGTTCGTGGTCCGCATCTGTCATGGCGACCCCGTGAGGGTGATCGTAGGTTCGGCGATCCTGGCAATGGTGGTCTCGCTCGATGGCGACGGTTCGACCACCTACATGATCTGCGTCACCGCGATGATGCCGCTGCATCGGCGGCTCGGTATCAATCCGATGATCCTACCGGCGGTGACGATGCTGCCGAACAGCATCCTCAACATCGCCCCGTGGGGTGGTCCGACCGTGCGCGTGATGTCGTCGCTCAAGCTGAGTCCGTCCGATGTGTTCGTACCGCTCGCCCCGACGGTCTTCATCACATGCCTCGCAGCGTTGGGCATAGCGTATTATCTCGGCCTCACCGAGCGACGTCGCCTCGGCCTGGTAGATACCGTGAAAGGCGGCTCTGCCCAGAAAGCCGGTTCCGGCGAACTTGAGGACGTTCCGGTGCGTGCGGTCGTCGATCGACCGGTATGGTTGCAGCGCTTCAACCTTGCGCTGACGGTGTCGCTGATGGCCGTCCTCGTTCTCGACATCATGCCGCTCGCCTTGCTCTTCATGCTGGCGTTCGCGATCGCGCTGACGGTCAATTTTCCCAAAGTCAGGGATCAGCGGGCGCGTATCGATGCGCATTCGTCCAACGTGATGAATGTCGTGTCGGTCATCTTCGCCGCTGGCGTGTTCACAGGCGTGCTGTCCGGAACGGGCATGACCGACGCCTTGGCAAAGAGCGTCATCTATATAATCCCCGACGGTGGCGGGCGCTTCCTGCCGCTCATGACCGCGTTCCTGAGCATGCCGTTCACCTTCTTCCTGTCGAACGACGCCTTCTACTTCGGGGTCGTCCCGGTCCTCGCGAAGGCAGCTCAAAGCTATGGCATCGGTGCCGATGTGATTGCCCGCGCATCTCTGCTCGGCCAACCGGTTCACCAGCTCAGCCCGCTGGTGGGCGCGCTCTATGTGCTGATCGGCCTGTCGAAAGTCGAGCTCGGCGCGCATCAGCGCTTCAGTCTCAAGTGGAGCGTCCTGTTATGCGCCGTCATGTTTGTATCAGCCGGCATTACCGGGGCCGTGCCTTGGTTCTGAGCGGCGTAGACGGCCGCGGTTATCGGCAGCGCCCACCCCGCTCTTCTCCACACTAGCCAAGCGTGCAGCATCTACAGCGATGCGTGTTTTGCCACCGTCATCTTCTGGCTATGGCAAGTGAACCCCGAGCCTAATTGTCCCCGGTTCGTGACCGCACGCAAAGCGTCGACGAAAACGCGGCTAGCGGGTCTGTTACGATCGTCATACCGTAGAAAGAACTCGATATCACCCAGATCAGGCAGGAAGCTGTCTTCGACCACCATAACATTTGCTGGCGCTTTTTTCATCAGGAGGCCGTTGATAGCGGCAAAACCCCAACCCGAAATGATCCCGGCGAATATAGTGGCCAGGTCTTCGCTCTCCATCGCTATGGCCCACGTCTGGTTTATGCGGCTGAGTGATTCCAGCATCACGTCGCGCAGCATTCCCGGCGCTGGAACTGCGACGAGCGGAACTGGCTTTGTCGGATCCGGAGTGACCGATTCTCTCCCGACCCACAGGATCCTATCCCGGAGCAGGACCTCTCCTTTGGCATTGCCCGGGCGCTGGATCCCCAAGACCACATCAAGCCGCGCCGCATTGAATTTATTGATGAGTACGTCGGTTCGGCCTGTTTCGACTGAGATCTTAATGTTCGGATCGACATCTCTTACGTGACTTAGAACGGTCGCGAGCGCGGAGGACGGGAAACTCGGTGCAAAGCCCACGCGAATTTTATCTGCGAGAGGGACGGTCGAGAACTGCTTTCGCATACGGTCGGAGATGGTCGCGATCTGCCGCGCGTACGCCAACATCACCTCCCCATCCCGCGTCAGTACGATGCCGTGGGCAGTGCGCTCCAGCAGTTGGCGCTGCACCAAGCTCTCCAGGCGCTTTACCTGAGCGCTGATGGCCTGCTGTGTGACGTTCAACCGATCGGCCGCTGCCGTGAACGTGCCTTCTTCGATTATGCATATCAGAACCTGAAGCAAATCGTAATCGATCTTCTTGTTGCTTACCATGTCACGTCATGCCCAGTCGATGATATTGCGCAATGTCATAATTAGTATTCCCTACCGACATATGTTGGAAGATTATCCGAGCTAGGGAATGGCTTCGCCTGAATTGCCGCTAGTGCATCTAGAGTAGGAACACCTTATGAACGTGCCCGAAACTGGCAAAATGGAGGAATATCTGTTATCCAAATCAGTTGTCTCTATTCTGATCGGGCCGCCAATGACAATTCTCATAGAATTTTGGGTGAGCGCATTAAGCACTTATCGAGATGGTTTATCTTCACGAGGGCGTCGAGTTCGTGCTGATTGGCCGTCAAATATGCCAATCCGCGGCTGTGACGCGGTTCAGAGCTTGATCCCGTTCGGTTTGATCATCCGAAAAGCCCCATGATCCTGAATTTTGGCCGTTATTTAAGAAGATGGCCGAGCGGCGTGGATCGAGCCTCCGAAGGCATGGCGTCGGTGCTCTCAGACTGATCCCACTGCTCGAACGGGCTGATCGTGACGGCAGCGACCTCGACGGCGGCGATGAAAAGCCCGCCTGCCGACGTGGATGGATCGCTACATGTTCGCCGGATTGCGGCCGTTGCGTCGTCTGGGTCTGCAGGTCGCATGGCTGGATCCTCGAATTCGATGCTTGCGCAGTGCCAGCAAAGCCCAGGACACGAGAATTAAGAGATGCTAATTTTGACAAACCCACCGCGGTATCTTCCGCGTAGCCGCTCGCGCCGGACATGGCCGCGCATGGCGGCTTGCCATTCCTGGCGGCATATCGGGCGGTGCCGGCCATCTGTCCCTCGGCAGGTAGTGACCGCTATGCAGTGCACCTTGCGTTTCCTGCCGGCGTCGTCGTCATGCGAGATCATCCGCAAAGGTGGCGAGGGACTGCCGTCTCCGATCGACGACCAGGCGGGTTACGTCCGGTCTTGCATAGTGTCCGGCCAGATCCATGATCTGGCGCTCCTGTAGAACGAGAGAATGATCGAGCGTGGCTACTATGAGTTTCTCCTGATCAACCACCGGTTCCACCATCCAGGTCCCGTCCGGCCCGGCAATGCACGAACCGCCGTTGGCGAGCACCTCAGGGCAGGTTTCGAGCATTGCGGCCATAGGTGAATCCAAGGGCACGTCGCTGCGGCGAAGCAGGCTGCAAACGGCCAAAACGAAGCTTCTGCCCTCCAGAGCGAGGAAGCGCGTCGTCCCCTCGGTATTGCGTACATTTCCGGGCCACAGCGCCACGTGCAGATCCTCGCCTTGGGCGTAGAGCGCTGCACGCGAGAGCGGCATCATGTTCTCCTGGCAGTTGAGCCCGCCGACCCGAAACGGGCCGACCGGATGGACCTGCAGCCCGTGTCCGTCGCCTGGTGCCCAACTGAGCCGCTCCTCATGGGTGGGACAGAGCTTGCGATGCACAGAGGCGATGATCCCGTCCTTGCCGATGTGGACTCGCGAACAATAGACGCTGTGTCCGCCGCGATCCTCGGGACGCTCGATGATGCCGACCATGACGGCGATCCCACGATCCGCCGCAATGCGGCAGATCGGATCCAGGTGACCGGCCTCCACCCGTACGGCCTGCTCAAGGTAGTATGCGTGCATGACCTTTTGGGGGAGCGAGTTGAACTTCGCTCCATCGGTGTGCTCGATCCAGAAGGGATATCCCGGGATGAGCGCTTCGGCGAACACGACAAGCCCGCATCCCGCGTCCGCAGCGCGGCCGATCCATTCGACCACCTTGGAGATGGTGGCGTTTCGGTCGAGCCAGACAGGTGCGATCTGGGCCAAACCAACGGTTAGCGAGTCTTGTGGAACCATGTCGCCCTCGGATGTGATGTGCCTTGTCACGGACTAGGGAACATGGGATCGCAAGGATAATTAATATCTCAGAGCGTTCTTCATCATGTTTCCTAATGTGACTTTGACGCAGCTTCGCTGCTTCTGCGCCGTGGCCGACGAGGCCAGCTTCACCGCTGCCGCAGACCGCCTTCATCTCACCCAGTCCGCGGTGAGCCAGAACGTCGCGGCGATCGAGAGGGCCTTGGGGACGAAACTCGTAACTCGCGCCCGCAGGGAGGTTTCTCTGACGGCGGCTGGAGCGCACGCGCTGGCGGAGGCTCGCTTGGCGCTTGCTGCCGTCGAGCGCCTTGCAGCGATCGCCTCCCCCGCAACGTCGCTACAAGGCGTTCTCCGCCTGGGGGTCGTGCAGAGCGCGGCGATCAAGCTCCTGCCGCGCTGGATTCGCCGTCTGCGGGCCGCCCATCCGAAAGTGACGGTGAAGCTCTACGAGGGGACGGACCCCGAAGTGCTCGACTGGGTTCTTTCCGGCGTCGCGGAGCTCGGCATCGCCAGCCGCAAGCATCCCCGTCTCGACGCGCAGGAGGTGTTCGCCGACGACTACGTGGTCATCGCCCCCGCAGGCCATCCATTCGAGCAGCGCGGATCTGTGGAGCTTCAGGAACTCGATGGCGAACGGATGCTGATGTCAGGAGGCGGCTGCGAGACGCTGATCGAGCAATTGCTCTCGGCGGCGAACTGTCGGCCCGACGTCGTCTGCATGGTGCGCGACAACGCGACCTTGTGCAGCATGGTCCAAGAAGGGCTGGGACTGACCATCATGCCGGAACTCGCCCTACCTGAGGATCGAGTCGGTCTGAGCATCATCCCGTTGCGCCCGCCACTCAGGCGCGTCCTGAACCTGCTCAGCGCTCCCGCAGAGACCCTTGGGCCGGCAGCGATCGCCTTCGCGGAAATGCTGACCGACACGTCGTGACGGATCGTCGAGCGTTTCTTGTGCCGTCTCGACCTTTTCAGTTCGGTGATGGAAAACCTTCGGATCTCGGTTTCCGCGCAATTGGACAAGCGACAGGGTTTGTCGAATATGCCAAGCGTCGTGGGGCGGCGAGAAGCCACGATCGCACGGTCTGGTCGCGGCCTCCCACCGCGTTCCTCCACACCAACAAGCAAAAGCCCGACCGGCGCACAGTACGGCGCATGGCGCATGGTGACACTGCATCCGATGACGAACGACAGCCTCGAGCTGATCGCGGCGGCCAGACGTGGCGCTGAGGAGGCGTGGAGCGACGGCTACCCCTACACGAAGGCGGGCATCATGCCTGACGATCTGCTGCCCGAGGACGAATGGGCAAGCACGTTGTTCGAAGCCGATACGACGAAGCGGGACCGACTGATGGGCACGATCGACGCAATCGACGGAAGGTTCGGCACGTGGACGTCCGTGGCGCACCAATCGGCCGCCCCCCGCACTCTCCTCAAGTCGAAAATGCAACTGTAATGCAGGAGCGCAAACCCGATCAGGCTATTGATCTGAGGTGGGCGATCCGTGGAGATGCCTTGGCGGCAGCGCCTACCGCGAATGGCTTTTTCCCGTTCGAACGATCTTGCCGACACTAAACCCGCTTAGCCACGCGAACCGTTCATCCATAGCTTCATGTACGGTGAAGGGGCAGGCGTTCGGAAAGCCCTTTTCGAGACCGCTCCTCAGACCCGCGTCGTAGGCGGCGCGCAATGGGTCGGGTTCCATAAAGTCATAAACATACGTTAATCAGAAAAGGTGCCGTAAAAAGTGACTTTTGTTAAGCCGCGAAAATGGTCTTCCTCCTGGAGAGAGCATGATAGCGTCTTGCAATGACGATTATACAGCGGGCATTCGAGATCGCACGAAGTGGAAAAGCGCGGTCGGTAACGGAAATTCGCATGCAGTTGCGGCTGGAGGGCTTCGACCATATCCAATCGCATTTCAGCAGCAGCAGCAGCCTTCAAAAGCAGCTGCGCGATCTGATTAAGTCATGTGACGAAACGCGTTCAGCATCCGACTAGCGCTCTGCGTCGTTTGGTCGCGATCAGGGACCGTGTAGGGCGGTGCACGCCGTTTAAGCGGCGGTGAACCTTTTAGTCGCGTTCCCTTCAAGCACACGTCGACGACATTGGTGGATCAATGACGCGAACAGCGATACGATTCAGCGAAGCGGTCCGGGGGCGGGCGCCAACGAGGGTGGCTATGAAGAAACTCGCATCGCTGATGGGACGCTCGTTCCTACTCGTCGCGGTCATCTACTTCGTCACCGTCACTACATCGGCGATCATCTTCGAAATTGCCGAAGGCAAGTATGACGCGGTGGACTCGTTCTGGTGGGCATTCACCACAGCGACCACCACAGGCTATGGGGACATCTACCCCGTCACGAAGACCGGTCGGGCCGTGGCGCTCTTCCTCATGCACTTCGGTCCCGGTTTCGCCTTTCCGATGATGACGGCGATCATGTCGGCCAAGCTGATCGTGGACAGTGATGCATTCACCCACGGTGAGCAGGAGCAGTTGAAGGAAGACATCGCGGCGATCCGGGGAATGATGACGCCGTCCAAGGACGGGAGCTTCGCGGCGGCAGCCCGACTTGAGGCTGACATGCGGCGCTACCTGTACGATGAGGATTCGACCCGTCGCGCCGGATACCTGGATGAGTTCCGACAGCGGCTGGCTCTGAAGCCTTGGGCGGAAGTTGGAGAACGTCCAGACGGCGATAGAGAAAACGAACTAGCCGACGGGAGGTGACGCATCACGGGACCTGGACGACGAAGCCCGCGTCAGAGTACGTAACCCAAAAGTGAGTTCGCATGCCCCACGCCAGCAATATCGTTCACTGCGACGGGCCCGACAGCCCGCATGCGTTCGACGTCGTGCCCCTTCAACCGCGTAATGGCAGCCTGGATGCCATGTGCCCGGTCTGCAAGGGCTGCGGGCAGTGGAATACCGAGATCGATCTCGTCAGCTTCCGATGCAAGCGAATGGCATGCGACCGATGCCACGGCGCCGGCTGGGTCGAAACGGGATCCGATCCGATCGGCCTGCCTGACATTGAAGTTTCGCCGGAAGGGTATCCCCATTGGACGATCCGCTTCGAGCCCAGCGACACGGACGTGGAAGTCGATCCGACCCAACCTGGTCTGGCCAAAACCTGAGCCGGACCAAGCTGACCGTGCTTAGATCAATCAAGGCATCGGTGTGCGTGTCGGAAACACCGGCCCCCGTACTGTCATCCGATCCGCCGGATATGGCCGCTGCAGCGCTAGCACGTCGTCGTAGCTGCCGGTCAGCCACCGCTCGTGATCATCGGGGTGCAGGATCGTGATCATGGCTTTCGGATGCACCGGCGCGACGAGTTCGTTCGGGTCGCACGTCAGCATTGCAAACCAGCGCTTCGCACCGAGTTGCTGCCAGACGCCGGCTACCGCAAACACGTCTTGGTCAACCACGTTGAACCACATCTCGCCCTTGATCGGCCTTCCTTCACCCACCTTGAAGCTCTGAGGCGTCCATTCGCAGAACTCGGTCAGCGGGATCAGGCATCGTCCTTCCGGTTTTTCAAGCCGCGGACGCCAGCGCTTCGCGTCGCGGACATTCGTGATAGGGTAGGCTGCGCCATTGCCGAGAAGATCCCAGCTCATGACGTCGAGGCCGTTAGCCTTGCCATCGCGCCGGATCACATACGCCCGGCCGCGGGGTACCAGTTCGACAGGATTGAAGCGGTTGTCCATCGGCTTATCAGCAAGCCATTGCGCACTGAACCGTTCGATGATGGTCTCGGGCTCGCCGTCGAATCGGGCGCGATTACACACTAGAGATTCGCCCGACCGACAACTGCGCCGATTGCGATTACGGAAACAATGATCGCCCAGTCCTTCCAGGTTCGAGGCGACCAGCCGATCCCTACTGTCTTCGGCTGAAACCATTCGCGCGGACTGCTCATGATCGTTCCGATACTGGCGAGAATGGTGGAGGTCCATTATCGTGGGGCTGCTTGATCTCGACGAGCAACCATGTTCGAAAAAGAAAAAGGGCCCATCCGGAGCTACGAGGAACGGATGGGCCCAGTGCCATCATCCCGACAATGGAGACCAGTCACGCCTTGAGGCTGCGTTGGTTTGGGCGATGGTCGCCGGCAGCGAAACGGGGGGCCGTGCTGCCGGCGTCTGCTCAACTAGCGCCATAACAGCGGCAGCTCTATTGACCCAAGTTTATACCAGTTAGCATATTCCAACGGGCCGCCCGCCAAACCTAACGGCCCGTCCTGCGGTTGGCATAGGACGGGCCGGCCAGTCACTTTCCGGAGATACCTGGCGTAGCGTCAACGCGGCAACCTCGTCCCGGTTTCGCGGTAACGGCCCGCCCCGATAGCCTGGAGAAGCACGCGACGGGCCGGCCGGGCACGTTGGCGAAAACCGCGACAACGGTCTGAACGACCGCCAGCATGATTGGGTCACTGTGCGCGTCGCATCGCCAATGGGAGAATCGCGTTGGGGACGAGTCGGAGGGAGTTTAAGCGGCGCGCCTGCCGTTCTCAGTTATCTGA
>Ga0308169_10002054_pt1 | contig 21723 bp, 30 predicted proteins | sample PhyBR1_2_FD_202139 | JGI IMG/M metagenome (GOLD analysis project Ga0308169, IMG submission 202139) | Phyllosphere microbial communities from UC Gill Tract Community Farm, Albany, California, United States - DLSLSB.R1 | ecosystem: Host-associated > Plants > Phyllosphere > Unclassified | place...
CCTGATGCAGAGGAAGGAGAGGCTGGAGAAGGCGAAGAGGGTCGTGAAAGACTTCCGTATCTTGTAGCGCGTTTCATATATCACCCAGGACTCAAGACTGGCAATGCAAGAATATCCCCTGTCGGGTATCTTACACCCTCTTCGGTCGGCCAGCTGATATCACGACGACGCGTGTGTCCGATGAGGCTCCATTACCTGTTCGCGTTTCCCGGAAACACCGTTCGCCTTCCGCCGCACCGACCCGACCACCGGGCAGACTCTTCATGCAGGGGCCAGAGTAGCTCATCCCAATGAGTCGTCGAGGTCGTACAACTTTGACTGGGCGTCTTGCAGACGCTTCAGTCGATTCCTTCACAAGACCGAGAGCATGCTGATCGGGGGCCTCGCAGCATTACTGCCGTCGTTGGGCGGGCCCAAATGGCAGCGTACGCAAAGCAGACCACGGCCAGCGCTGCGTCACATGGCATCCACGCCAAGAAAGGGGCTGAGGACATGTGCGATAACGCGACGCACCGAGAGCGGCCGAGGAGCTCGACGAGCGGCGGAAGTTGTTGCTGGCCCCGACGCATGCGCTTCGACGCATGCCATGCATGCCATTCGTACCGCTCGCATGATGTACGTAGGTTGTGCCTGACAGAACCCGCTTGCTTGGGATCAGCAATGGGCCGTATGGTGGATACACAAACAAGATGACCTTGGTAACATGGGTGACGCAGACAAAATGTTATTCGAAGCCGACCGAGGATGGGTCAGCGGCCATGCGAGACCGATACGGGATCATGCAGATGCTTCATCATCATCGGATGGGGGATTGTCAATCGTCGACGACATTACTCAGGCACCATCCGCATGGCATCTGCGTTGGGTTGCAGCAGCGGGCATGTATCAGCAACCTCGGGCTTCTCAGGCTTCCCGCTGAGCGTGGAGTACGACCTACGGGGATGACTGAGCTTTAGGGATCGAGGGCGTCCTCATCTGGCGAGCATGCATCAGCCGTTCAGTCGTGCCCGAGCTCGTCCCACAGGTATATATACCGGCCGCTCGACGCAACTACTCAGCTACTCGCAAAGCCTACGCCCTCCGGCCTACCCTCCCCCCCTCATCAACCTTACACCTAAGACCAGGCACCTACCTCGCCCGCTACCAGCATGTCTGCCCCGCGCACCATCGTCGTCTTCCTCGCGACCGGCCTCCAGGGCACGGCGCTGATCAACGTGAGTGCTTTCGCTAGACCGTATCAATCGGCGCCTTGTCGGACTCTGCACTGACGCGCAGGCCCTCACCAAGCACAACACCCCGGTGGTCCAGTACAAGATCATTGCCCTCACCCGAGACGCAAACTCCGGCTCGGCCAAACAACTGGCCTCGCTTCCTGGTGTGACTGTCTCTCAAGTTGGCAAAGACCACCAAGAGCGACCCCTCGAGGCGCTTCAGGAGCTCGGCCTGAAGAAGGGCGACGTGTACGGTATCTTCAGCTGTCAGGCATATGTCGACGATGAAGCAATGTTCAGGCAGGGTGGGTCCGGCCCGTATCTAGTCTGTCCAGCTGGAACTGACGCCCAGGAAAAGCAATCGCCGACGCGGCCGTCGCGCTCGACGTGAAACACCTGGTCTACTCGTCGACGGACAACGGAGAAATGGAGGACTGTGGCATATCTGGGTGAGTCGATGCTGCCTGAGACCCCCTGAACTGCGCTTGTGTCGTTGCACAGTCGAATGAATGGCTGACGCTAGCTACGAGGTCAAGCGCAAAGTCGAGCGATACATCCAGTCCATCCCCTCGCTGCGATACACCTTCCTCCGGCCCGTGCAGTTCATGGAGAACTTCTTGCCGGATTCGCCATTCCTGTTCAAGATGGGCCGAACCGTCACCATGCGATACACCTTTTACACCCACCCGGAGCGCAAGCACCAACTGATCAGCTCGGCGGACATCGGACGGGCGGGTGCGCGGGCGTTTGTGCAAGGCCCGGAGTGGATGGACGGCAAAGTCAGACTGGCGGGCGATAGCTTGACCGTCAAGGAGATTGATCAGATCTTCCAGGAGGTGAGTGCACGAGCGCCTATCACGGACGGCTTTGCGCTTCACGGCTGACGAGCAGGAACTGGGTCAGCCGGTCCAGACTACTTATGGTGTCTTGGCGCGCTTCGTCAAGCTGATGGTCCCGATCGTTCGTGACTCGTCCAAGGTGAGCTCGTCACCCAGTCCTCTACCGCCGAGTCGACGTGCTGACGGCAGTTCTTTGACCAACACGGGTACAACGTCAATGTCGCTGCGCTCAGGCGCGAGATGCCCGAGCTGGAGGACTTGCGGACCTTTTTGCGAAGGTACAAGGCGGCAAAGCAAGTTTAAAGGGATAGAGACTTCGGTTTGTGGATCGGCAGAAGATCGTTGAAATCGTATAATCATTACAATATGCCTCGACCTATATGTAGCCAGCTATTCGTACCTGCTGCGATGCCGTCAGGTGGAGACGTACATAGCACTCTCATCACCGGCTTGAGAGCTGATTGTACAACGCGCAGTCACAATTGGGTCCACTTCTGTATCGCCTCAGCGTCATGGGCTCCGCCTCTCATCCGCTGTGCGAGTTCACCCCTGCTCGACGACCCGTTACGATGCTGGCGGCTCCCCGCGGGAATGACCCATCAGCACACCGAGTGGAGGTTGGTGGCTAAGTCCGGTGATCGAACGCCTTTTGGGCGTGAGGTTGTCCATGCAGCCGCGCCCTTCGCATCCCCGTCCTCTCAAGCCGTAGGAAGGGCCTTTCGCCTTTGGAGTCGCCCTCACTTTCCCGCTCATTCCGCCCTGAGCTGTATCCCAATCCTCAACCACCCGTCCGCGCCACACAAGCAAGCGCTCAACCACGCTAGCTCCGCGTCGTGCGGGACCTCCACACCCTGCACGAGAGGCACCGCCAGCGGATAGACAGTCGAGCCTCCCGACAAGGTCGACAGTGTCGATATCGAACTTGAAGCGGGGAAAATAAGCGGCAGGTGGTCTCGAAGGGCGCCGAGTATTGTCTGAGGTTTGCCTGCTCGTCAGCAACGAGTCAAAGCAACGCTTGCCACGTCTAACCATCCGGTGTCAGGGGCGGCATGACTTCCTGTACCGCCGGTGCGCCATCGGGCAGGTAAATTTTGACAGGCAAAGCTCGCGCCGAGTAGGATGATTCGGCCTTGGCAGAGGACGTCGAAGTGGGGTCGGTGGAAGGTGGGCGGGTTGTCGGGAGGCCCGATGGCGGGGTCGAAGGCGGAATCGGAAGGGGCATCAGACGGGATGCCATACGGGTGTACAAGTCGTGGTCATCTATGAGTCAGCTCATCGTGGCTCGAAGCGCATGTATATTCCACAATTGAGATCAACCGAGAGGGACACGACGTTGCCGCAGAGGCTCGAGTAGTAGAGGGGCTTTTTGGTGGTTCAAGTGATCGAGAGCTTCGTGCCTGAAACCCGACCAGACACGGGCAAGCTCCCACCACGAGCTGAGCTACCAAGGGGTGTTCAACGTGGAAAGGTGAGATTGTGGAAAGGTGAGATTGTGGAAAGGTGAGATTGTATGGCGACCTCGCGCGATGTTCTCAATGCTGTCTCCAGCTCGCCCCTCGCCCTCGCCGCTCCAGCACTTGAGAGCCGTCCCGAGCTTTCGAGCCGGCGCACGCTCTGAAGGTCGTATCCTCCCTTGCCTTGACCCCCTCTTTGACGCAACACTTTCATAACCAAGACGCACCTTTGACGATCCCCTCCCATCCGCTCTCCAGATCCGCTCTCCGCATGTTTGTCACCTTGTTCGTGTTCCTCCACCGGACAAAGTCGGCCTCCTTCAGCGCGTTGATGAATTGAGTCTGACACGCTTCGACCGTGTTGGGCATGAGCAGCTTATCTGCCGGAGGTGATGACAGGTGCATGATCAAGCGGAGAGTGGGGTATTTCGGGGGTGTGGTCGAGGAGGGGAGTGGGTGGGCGATGGTGCTGTGAAGCTCTATCAGGTCCAAAGGCCAGTGCCTAGCGTAAGCTTCATTCCGTTGTCCTGCAGAGATGGTGATAAGATCGCCCAGCGGATTGAGAAGCCGATATCTGTGACGTGGAGCAAGGGAACGCATTGATGACAGCGAAAGCCTCTTCAACACCGAGCGTACCATTTACACGGTCCCTGTGGTATGAAACCTCCCTTCTCTTCACTCTGCTCCTCTTCAAACCACCAGCCCGACTCGTCCAGCTCGTCTAACTGTGCATCATCCAATGCGAGCTCGACCAGGTTCTCTCGGATTTCGGGGATGAGTAAAGGGAGGTAGGTGTATCGGGGCGCTTGCATCTGCAGTCAGTGCTGCGTCCCCGGCAGGCGTCCGGCAGGCGTCCCCTCGAATGAAGACAATCATTAACAGAGGGGGCAATGGACATGTTAGGGATGTGTAGAGAGTTCGCATGAATACTCACATAGTATCGCTCGGTTGAAGGACCGGCGCTGAGGCCGCGCGGGGTGTCGTCTGCGAGTCGAATGGAGAGCGTGATGGTCGACTGCCAGGCGAGTCGCCTGAAGAGGTTTGTGGAAGACTGGATGGGGTTCGAGGATGTCATGATGTGTGATCAGGGGGGAAGATGGGAGATGGAGATAGAGACAGATACGGTGCCCGACTGTCAAGTGGTTGTTGATGGCGTCAGAACAACCGGAGAGGGTCGTCTGAGTGGCGGAGTGGCGACTCGGTGCTCATTCATCGAGTTGAACAGTCGATACAACGGGCGGGCGGTCGGAACGGAAGGCCTTCACATGATCATCCGCTACTCGGGGCAGTAGAGAGTCTTGCTGTAGCTCCCAATGAGGGGCCAGATCAGCCGCCGATTCACGCAAATGAGGAATCGGAGAAGTGATCGCTGGCCGGTGCGCTCTGTCTAACGCCAGTGACACCGGCCCTTTGTTATGTGTTATTGAGTAAGCATATTCACCGCTGCTGCCAATTTAATGGAGCTGGAATGATCGCGTCCTGCTTATAGCTGTCCTTTGTAATTGGCGTCGACAGCGCCTGAGTGGTCCGGAATGGATTGTGCTGGGGTGAGGACGGTTCTTCTCTCCTCCAGCCGTCGTCCATTGCCTCGTCAGCTGCTGCAGCGCTTGCGAATGCAAGACTCAAGTCCGACGCCATGCTGCACACAGTGTACCGCAACCCTTTGCGCCCTTGCGCGCACCTGGGTAGAACCCAATGTGGGGTTGCGGGAGTCATGATGACTTTGGTCACCTGGTATTTGCTACGGCCCCTTTCGGGGGTTGACATCTCGCACGTCCAATTGAAACTACTGCAGCAGCAGCAAGACTCCAACTTGGGAGAGAAGGAAATCCCCTGGCTGAAAATGAAAAAAAAGACTGGCGAGGTTGGCTTGGACAGATGAAGACTGCTCGAGGGCGGAACGCTTCATCGGCATCGCGAACAGAAACACCAGCATGGATCCTGACGTCTCTCTTGTTCTGTCGCTTGATGACAGCAGTGTTCAGTCTCGGTTGGATGGCGGCATCGCCGACCCCTACGTCGATGTACCATGCATCGGACGCCCGGCGATTGCATACCGCCAATACGAGTATTGCCATGCGATGTCTTATCTGCCATCATATGTAAGCGCAGGCAAATGCTCCTAGGCATTGCCGCATTGTCTAGACTCCGCCGGATCCGTAATTTGGAGGAAACACGAGCGATAAGCATTGGCCTGCCGCCGGCTACTAGTACATCTCGCCTGGTTGCTTGTAGTCGCTCGTGAGTGGACGTCTGCGGCCGCCCTCCGCTCGCAGTCCCGATCTCCGGTGCCTCCACCCTGCTCGTATCGCCCTCTCGGCCGTCCCAGCGCAGCATCCTAAGCAGCCCACGGCGGCTGACATCATCGCTTTCCACCAAAACTTCGCTTGAAACCCACCTCCACCAGTGCGTCGTGCCGACTTTTACGGACCAGCCTGAACTCCGGCGTGTGCCCTTTGTTCCCTATCGCTGCCTGCTGCTGTGTGCGTTCCTCGAGATTCCAGGACCTTCCCCCTCCACCCCGCCAATCGGCCCAGGAGCAGGGCGTATCTCCGCGACCCGTGTCGGCTGAATCATCGGTGTCAACAGAATGACTACCTCGCCTCCACTCCTGCAAAAGTTATTACGGGCCGCGACGTATACAAACGCCTGCACGTCGATCGACTTTCATCTCCATCTGAAGACACCACCGCTCCAACTCTCTCATCATGGCCATCACGCAAGACGCTCCCGCCCCCGACGCCAAGTTTGTCGGCTGGGCCGCGGTCGACGACACCGCCATCGAGGGCAACCTCCAGCTCATCTCGTACCAGCCCAAGACGTTCTGCGAGGACGACATCGAGGTCAAGATCCTCTACTCTGGCATCTGCGGCTCCGACCTCCACACCATCTCGGGGGGATGGGGCGACATGAGCGAGAAGTGGCCGCAGGTCGTCGGACACGAGATTGTCGGTGAGGTCGTTCGGGTTGGCGGAGACTCTGGAAAGCGGTTCAAGCTGGGCGACATGGTCGGTATCGGGGCGCAGTGCGACAGTTGCCAGGAGTGCGAGTGGTGTGACGGCCGTGAGTCTCTGAGACACAGCACTTGGGCAGTGCTTGGGAGGTCGCGCTGATTCGCAGACAAGGAGAACTACTGCGCCAAGGGCTCGACCGGCACATACAACGGCACCTTCACGCGACAGGCCGCCGCCGCGGGGCAGAAGACGTACGGAGGCTACGCCAATCACTGGCGAGGTCCCTCCCAGTTCGCCGTCCCCATCCCCGCCAACCTCGACCTCGCTTCTGCAGCGCCCATGCTGTGTGCGGGCGGAACCGTCTACGCCCCGCTGAAGCAGTACGGCTGCGGCACGACCGCCAAGCGCGTCGGAGTCGTGGGTATCGGTGGACTCGGCCACTTTGCCGTCCTGTTCGCCAAGGCCATGGGCGCCTCCGTCACCGCCATCACGCACGGAAAGTCCAAGGTCGCCGACGCGAAGGAGCTCGGCGCCGAGGAGGTGATCGTCACGGGAGATGACGCCGAGGCGGCAGTGCAGGGCAAGGAGAGGACTCTGGACTTGATCATTTCCACCTCGAGTGAGTAGCGGCATCCAGGGTTCCCACGTCTTCACGGGCTGTAGCATGCGCCGACCCAGGCCTCCGTATGAGGTCCTCCCGTCCTCATTGCTTGCGCTGTCAGCCTGAGATCGACGCTGACGCCCAGACGACCCGAACCTCCCCATCGGCGCCTACCTCAAGCTCCTCCGCCCCGGCGGAAACCTCATCTTCGTCGGCCTCCCCGACGGCGGCGTCCTCCCGCAGTACACCTACTGGCCGATGATCATGAGTGAGTCGTCGTGTCTCGTCGAGCCTCCCTTCTCCGCCGCGACCCCTGCTCACTCCAGACAACGTGCACCTCGGCGCGTCCTTCATCGCCTCCCCGTCCGATTTGGCCGAGATGCTCCAGTTCGCCGGCGACAAGGGCATCAAGCCGTGGATCCAAAAGTACCCGATGGACAAGGTCAACCAGGCGGTCGTGGACATGCACGCCGGCAAGGCGCGATACCGTTACGTGCTCGTCAACGAGCAGAACGGCGCCAAGCTGTAGGACGGAGGCGGCTCAGTTCGTGCTGGTTAAGCAGCACGTAGAGTACCCGGTCCCGCCTTGGGGCCCCGTCGTAGTTTGACGTTTCGCAGAGCACATAGATATCAGTAGAGTGATAGATCAGTAGAGTATAGAGCATAGTACAACCGCACAGTACCAGCATGTATCGTCGGTCAATCGGACAGGCGTCGGTCAAGGGTCGGACGAGGGTCGGACGAGTGAGGTGCACCGCGGCCTCCGCCCCATCCCTCGCCCCATCCGTGCACCACACGACCACGAAACAGAACGCTTCTGGGCACCATGCAATATGGACGCATAGCAGACTCTCTGCATGTAGCACCCTCCGGAGTATATAGTCTACCTATGTACAAACCCGTTATAGCCAGAGAAATCATTGTAATGTGTATCGAAGTGTATACGAATTGTCCTTCCGATGTTGCCGACGGCAAGCACGACCCAGACGCTCTCTTCACTGTCACTCGCCTGATCACTTTCTTCCACTCACAAGCATAGCTCCCGTCGTGTCACAATGGCCCTCCGTTGACAACTCTTCCTCCGCTCTCACGCTCATCTCTATCATCCGGACCTGGACACTCTTCGGCACGCGCCAGACATCGTGTCCGATCAATCCGTTGCCGCTACCAGCGCGCCCAGCCTCCAGCAGACTTGTTCTACGCATTCACCTCCTCGCCATCGACGGCCGAGAACCAGTCGTACTCCTTATCGCCATTCGCGCCAACACTCCCCGACGTGGGCAGCCCGCCAAACGAAAAGTCGCTCGTCATGCCACTGGCCGAGAACGGCGTGATGACAGTATGGTTCGACTCCGCCGAATCGCCCGAACCAGCCTGCTGCAGTTGCTGCTGCAGCTGGTGCTGGCGCGCCGGCACTGGCCGCTGACCATTCAGGCCCGACATCGACAGGTTGAGCTGGGGTTTTCCGCTTTGCGAGCGCGCAATCTCGTGTTGCGGCCGGTCTGACGGCGAGGTGCCGAGGGACCCGGACCCGGTGGAAGCGGTATCGCTGGACGTGAAATCCATCATGGGGTAGGAGTATCCGCCCGACGCCAAGGGGTATGCATTTCCGCTGCCGTTCGTGCTGTTGGAATAAGAAAAGGCGATGTCGTGCGATGCGTTTTCGCCGAAGGGATCAGGGGCGTAATTGTTGCTCAAGGGTGAAGGGCGGTGAGGGGTGGTATTGTTGCTGCTGCCGCTGCCGGGAAAGAGACCGAGGTGAAGGTCGTGCAGCAGGTCGGCGGGGCTGTCATCAGCACGAGTGCCGCCAAATACCGTTGCGCGATGGTACGGAAGGGAGGCGAAGGGACCGTATCAGTACTCACGCCGAAGCTCGCCTCGCCTCCGGGTCGAAGCCCGCCAGATCCGCATCCAACATGCCTCCACTGTATCCGTTCGCGCCCGCTCCCATTGCGCCTTGGTGTTGAGGTTGCAGCTGCGCCGCGCCCAAACTCGCCCAGTCGTTCCATCCGTCACTGCCGCCGTCCACCGTCGTCCCGCCGTCTGTGGTGTATGTCTCGATGCTCGCGATACTGCCGAGCCGTACTCTCGGCTGCATGTCCATCCACGCAATGTGCTGCTGCGTCATTGTGTCGAGTTGGCCGTGCGCCCCCGAGTCCGCTTCGCCGATGACCGGCATGCTCGTCTCGCTGCCAGTCCCGACCGACCCGAACGAGAAGCTGGGGTTCGGGCCAGGTCCGTCGGGGGTGAACGGCGCGTTTTCCAGGTCAAACGATGCAGAGCTTGCGTCGGACAGGTACGTCGCGGCGGATGAGGTGGGAAGGTAGGTCGACGACGGCGGGGTAAGGTACGTGGTAGTGAGATCGCTAGGATCGGGGAAGACAAAGTGGTTGACGGATCCATATCCGTCTTCGTGGTCCTTGATCGGAGACAGCTCGCGATTGGCGTTGTTGCCGTTGCCGTTGCCGCTGCTTGGCAAGGGCAGACCAGCGCCGGACACAACCCGCGGCGGGGTAAACGGTCCACTCGAAATGAGCTGGACTTGTCCTGCCGCGCCGGGCTGACCGGCCACACCGGGCATGCTCGCCCTTCTCGAGTTGTTCCGCATCGCCGCCAAGTGAAGAGCAGACGGGGCAGGACGGACGTTCGGTGAGATCTTGGGCGATCCCGGGCCGCCGTATCCTACTTGCAGTCCGTCCTGTGCGCCGTTGGGAGCCATGTTGAGCGTGGGCGGGTATGGCCCACTGGTGCGCCGCGCCATGTTGGCCGTCCCGATGCCGGGCATGACGGGAGAACGAACGGGTGAGATCAAGCTCGGTTGCCTGAACCCAGCCAGACCAGCCGACGCCTTGCGGGCCGCCTGCCGTTGCTTCGCCATGAACGCGTCCATCCTGGCTGCTTCTCCGTTGGCCAGAGAGGCTCGTCGGGCCATGTTGAAGGTGGGCACTGGGGGCAGGAGGAACGTTTGGTGCGAGGGGATGGGAAGAGCGCTGAGGGGCACGCCCACATTGGCAGCGAGTGATGTGGGGAGGACAGGTTGAGACTGGATCTGCAGCGGCGCAGGTCGGGACGGGGGCGTTCGAATGGTCGGCGCGCTGGCAAGGGTCGCTTGACCGGGTGCCGAATGAGCTTTCGAGCTCGGTGCCGGGGGCTGCTCGGCGTTGAACTGCGGGCCATTTGTGTTTGCGTCCGCCCCGAGAGGGGCTGGCTGGGCAGGAGCGTATCGCTGGTCCGGTTCCGAACGCTTCGACGACGGTGGTTGCTCGGGCGAGGGAGTGATTTCTGGCCTAGAGATGGGACCGCCAGGTGCGGGTGGGACTGTTGGGTTTGGTGGAGTGCCGGGGCCGTTCTCAGGTGTACGGACCGTCTCGTTCTGAGCAGCTTCCTGCGCCGCCTTTGCCGCTGCTGCCTTCTCTTTGATCGCCAGGCCCTTGACCTTTGCCCGCCTGCTGGTCAGCTCTGCACGCTCGCGGGAAGCGAACAACAGCCCGTCCGCATGAGCGTGGACACATCGCCGTTCCCACGACGATCTCGTCGTCCGCCCCACCCCTCCCTCCTCTCTAACGTCCCGCCCTCACTTCCCGCCGACCGCAGCGCAACTCACCTGTTCTGAAACCACACCTGCACGTTCCGCTTCGTCATCCCCAGCTCCATCGCCAGCCACTCCCGCAGGTTGTTGTCCGGCTTCGGGTTGATATCGAACCAATGTTCGAGCACTTTGAGTTGTTCAGGCGTGGTACGACGACGGTGTTTGACCTGTATGGGGGAAATGTAGTCAGGACTTGCACTTTGGGTTCGAGCAGCGTATCTTGCAGACGAGGTGGGCGCGAATGCGGGGGCGGGCGGGGTATGGAGGCGGGGGGTATACCGTGGCATTGCCGCCACTTCGTCCGGTCCGGGAGGGGAGACGAGGACGGGGTAGAAGTTCAGGACATTGCAAAGCGGTGGTGGCGAGAACAAGGGTGACGCAGGGGCAGAAGGGGGCGGCACAGAGGGAAAGGAGCTGGATGACGAGGACAGCAGCTGTTCGGGCGTGATCCAGCCTTGACTGAGGGGTGCTACCTGCACGCCTTCCCCGCCTTGATCCCCTTTCGCCGACTTCCTCGTAACCGCATCGATCTTGAGATCGCCTTGAGCCTTGCGCTTCCTGCCCCTGTCCGGCTGCATCGGATTCGGCGTTTGCTCTTGCATTTGCTCGTCACCGCGCCATTCCTCTGCCATGATGACATCTTTATCCGCACCCACCTGCCCCAAGCCAAAGGACGACACAGGTGAGACGAAGGAAGGTATGGTGGAATCGTAGCCTGCGTGGAGAGGGACATCTTGCAGAGGGGAAGAGAGCAGGCTTGAAGTTGGAGTAGAACCGGGACTAACCTCGAGTTGACCATAGATCATATCTCCTCCGTCCAGATAATCCCCATCATCCCAGTCGACATAACCCGGAGGCGGAGGAGGCGGAGGTAGCCCTCCCTGGCCCACACCAGGAGGCAACATGCTCATCGGCATAGTCGATGGCCCAGAGACGGCGCCGTTGCTCCAGTGAGGCGGCATAGGCGGCGGGTTGCCGAAGGTGAACCCTGGCATAGGCTGAGCCGGATGTTGCTGCTGCTGCTGCTGCTGCGGGTGATTGGGCGGAAGATGTTGCGGTGCGAATTGTCCCTGAACCCCAGACGGCGAAACGAAGGACGGCACGGCGTTCGGAGGGTAACCCATAGGCAGAGCTTGGTTCTGATACGCCACTTGCCCGTTCGTCATGCCCGGATGTGTAGGCGGCAAGGAAGATGGCTGTTGGTGGCTGAGATAGGGATGCGTGGATCGTAGAGGTGCAGTGAGGTGTTCGAAGCCGGTGTTGGGCTCACCGGTGCTCGGTCCAGCACTGTGTGCTTGAGCGTACTCCCCCATCCTACCTCTGGTGGTATCGATGTGCAGACCGCTCGGGCCCGCGTGCCGAGGTAGGCCGTTCTGCGAGAGACCGAGCTGAGCCGATCCCGGTTGAACTGGGATGGCGTCGCCGTTGCTGTAAGAAAAGGGATCGGGCTGAGGACGGTGTTGCTGCTGCTGCTGCTGCTGCAGGGGGAGGGGATGTTGTGATTGTTGGGGGTGGTGGTAGGAAGACGATGCCGATGCTGGCGAAGGTCCCGTTGGACCGTTGTACCCGACCTGTCCTAAGCCTAAGCCCAGGTTCATACTGCTGGTGCTCATGGTGGCCATGATCGAGGGTGGTCCGTCGTCAAGCGAGATTCAGAAAATCGTGAGCGCCCTCGCTCCGTGATGTTTTGTCCTGCGAAGGCGAAGGAATGCGCGTCCGACGAGACCGGTCCAAACGCGTGATTGCGCGATTGCAGACCGAGGGACTGTCCGTGGCCGCAAGGGGAGGCGGAGGGAGCGGACAAGAGGGGGTGAGCGCCGTGTGTCACAATGCCGGTCGAGGAACAGAGGTGCGTGCTTGATGCGATGTATGGTGGTGCGAGTGAAGAGTGGGGCACGACAACACAGACAACCCTTCTCGGTCCTGTCGAGTTTTGTAGTGCGTCTACACCTTCGCCTGACCAAGCTTGGCCCGTTGTAAGCGCCCTAGAAACGTTCTGGTACGTCACAACCCTGCGCACGAAGGGCCGAAGAGGAAGGATGGAAGCGGGGCGGCGGTGAAAGGACGAGACAGTGTCGTGTCGAGAGGTATCCACCCACCCGGCCCCTTTTACGGCGAGACGTGCGTCGTCGTGCGCGTACGGCGTGCGTCGACCCTGCGCCGAGTTCGCGCCGAGTTCCGCAAATGTCACGATGGAGGTATGGGGGATTGAATTTGGCCGGGTGTAATGGGGCTCGACGTGCGGAGGCAAGCAATCCGTCGCGTAGGAACGAGGAGGTCTGCTGGGAAGGATAGGGGTGTCGAGGGGACGGCTGATCGTCAATCGCGATCGATCGTCTGGACCGGGGGGGTGTGTCACGCGTCTCCCGAGAGAGGGTTGCTCGATGGCGCAATGGCGGCGTCGATGACCGACCGGCGACCGACGCGGTAGTACCTCCTTTGACGGAGCGTTTGTGGGAGGGAAAGGTTCGATGTGCGAGGTCGAGCGAGTGACGCCCCAAACGCGCACTCGTGTCGCACGGCGGAAGCGATGGTGACGACGGGGGCGAGACAAGGGATGGCAGCGAGGCAACTTCCCTCTATCCTTTGATGTGTCGACCTATGATCCGGTGAGATTCAGGCGATGCGACAGCAACGAGTGCGCAAGTTCCGTGCCGTGTCGCGATAGACACCCGTCGAAGGCGAGGGCGAAGGCGAGCGAGGAGGGCGCGCTATCGCTCCGAGGAAATATCGGTGGGAGGAGCGGCCGGTTGGATGAGACGACGGCGTTGGAATGTGGAGTGATGGTGGGCAGTTGTTGTGTGTATTGCAAAGTCGACCGCGGTGTCGGGAGTCGGCGCGACGAGGGGTGGGAACGTGTCACGGTGATACTAGCTTGCTCCGGCTGGTCGCGGTCGTGTGTACGTGTTCGTATGAAGCGCGAGGGAGACGAGGTGGGAGATGCGGTGGATGAGATGTGTAGGATGGATGTGTCGGGTATCAAGGTGAGACGAGACAACAATGGCAGTGACACCGACAGCTGTTGCTGCTACTGCTTCTGGCTGGTACTTGGGCGTTACTCCTTCTGGCGTCCACCAATGTCGCACGCACGTCGCTCTCGTTGCCGTTGCCGTACTGATACGGCAATCCAATCCCGGTCTGCAGAGCGTCTGCCCTTCTGCTTTGAATGATTGGTTCCGATCCCGTCGCGTGTACTGCTCAACCTCCCGCTGACTTGCCGGTCGCCTCGTGATCGATGATGCTGAGCCGAGCAACAAGGAATGGTGTAACAAAGGTTGAAGCACGATGCAGAACACCACAATGACCGCAAGCACTGATGTGAGCTCGACTTCCGTCGATCCCTTCTAGGCCTTTAGTACGAAAAAAGACTAGCTCTCTCTCTTTCTCTCTCTCTCCCTCCCTCTTCCACGACCCGCTGCGGCAATTCCTGTCCGGGCCGCGTGCACGCGTGCACCCATCCGCATGCACATCCCATACGACAGCAGGCCTTGCCATTCTGCCAACCCGGCCCCTTCTCCATCCAGGGTGCGGTACAACTCGTGACCGCTTTGAGGCATAAGAGAGGGGAAGGGGGCGAACGCTGGCGGCGGGAAGCCGGGCGCCCGATGGTCACGCCGTGACAGCTGGGTGGCGTTTTCCTTCAGAGGCGTTTTCTGTTTCGCTCTGGTCAAGGGCTCCCTCGAGCATCAAGCCAGCAAGCCACAGAGCGCCCCACAGACCGGGACGACGATCAACGCATCGGCCGCAGCGGAGGCCACAGCCATGTGTCAGCTTGACCCGCGACAAGCGAACCGGTTAGGCCTAAATCGACCGACCGGTCGCGTCGTTTCCCTGGCTGCCTGGCCTCGTCCTCGCTCGTCCTCCTTGCTCGTGCGGCCACGCCTGGGTGGGTCATTGTAACTTACGCCAGCGAGCATGAGCCTAAATGGAAATATTTCCCCCGCGAATGACGGCAAGTTCGGCTCCGCCGGTCACTGCAGTAGCGGTGACTGCCTACAGTCTGACCAGCAGGTGGGCAACAAGCTCTATCGGCGCCGGCACGAGTCTGCTCGACAGGGCACGTCCGGGTCGCCGGATGTATACTTGCAGGGACCAAAAACTCGACCCTGGCACATCGTCCGACGAATCATCCCATGTCAGCCGGGAACAAATCGGCCGTCGCAGCGTGCATGCATATTACGTCGCTCAGGTCAATCAACTCGTGCTGGATGCATTCGGTCGTATTCTGCTGAGCTGGATGAGCATCCCGTGGAGGCTGAACGTCCATTGGAACATGCACAAAGATGCACTTCATTCTTCGTCGCCGTCGATCGATGCGAGTCTTGCTAGCAGCGTTGGCTCAGGAACCGAAGGACGCTAGCGGCTGAGGACGATCATGAGATCGGCAGTCGGGATCGACGCATCTGCCGAGATCCGCAAGTGCTCCTGTCTGAACCCGGGCCATGTCGGGAAGTGCCCGCTGCATGCTTGACCGCATTCTGTACTTTTTGGTGGGTAGCCTTCTTTCTCCCATGTATGCTCAAAGCCCCGCCCCATCATGCTGTTTGTGCTCTGATACATCATACACTGCGTGGCGTCCACCACAAGGAACGCAACCATTTCGGCGACTCGCTCGTCGCCTTTTTATCCGCGCTATCCAATGCTCTCGACGTGCAGCTCGCGCCAGATCCATATGCAAGCACGCCCTCACGTCATGCCATCATGCTGCCAGCAGGTCCGCGGGGATGGGGAGGAATTGACCAATGATCACGGACGGCAGATCGAACACCTGCGGGTCAGCCATCATCTCTGCTGCAACATCTGGCTCCCACAGCTTCGGGTCCCCTAGACAAGACATTTCGGGGAGGAGCTGTGCTGGACCCTTGCCCGCCCCTCTCCCCACTGCTCCGAAACACGCCGGCCTTTTTGCCCCTGCTCCATCGCACCCTCCTTCATCCGCCTGAGACACCTCGATCTCGCTCTGTCCCGCGACCGTCCTCGCTCCGAAACAAGCAAAAGGTCGTCACTCACATCGCGTCTGATGGTGAAACACGCCGAACACTGCACACCCTGCCCCGCCGCCCCGCCTCCGGCATGTCCCGCGTCCTCTCCATTCGGCCCGCTCGAATTCATGCTTCCCCCTCCCGGCCCGCCGCGTTCCAACGTCGTGGTCTGGAAGAAGTTCTGCGTCGTGTTCTCAAAGGCGTGCACGGAGAAGTTTTCCCAATACGCGATGACACTCAAGGTCAGCGGGTCTGCCGGCGGTCATTCGTCGCGACACTCACGATTGCTTGGCGAAGATGTTGTACACGTAAGACTTTTTCGCGCACAGATCCGCCTCCGTCCGCCCGACCAGGCGACAAAACTCGGGGTTCGCATAGCACACCTCGCCTGTCCGGCGCCAGACGGCTGTGGGGGTCGCAGAGTACGAGATGAGTTTCTCGAGCTCCTGCGGGATCAGTCTCTGGCCAGCCAAGGGCGCGCGAGCGGTGGCTGAATCGCGGTGCTGGACTCACAATAAGGGTACGCTGGAACGACCGCTCGAGAAACACCTCGTCCTCTTCGCTCATGGGCATTCTGATGTCAGCCGCCATGGTGCACAGGGTCGTCGTTCGTTACGACCCGTCTGCGAGCTGCTCACTGTAAGGCGATCAGACTTGGTCGATAAGCCGCCAAGGCATGGACGACTTTAAGCACATCGCGTTGCTCGAAGCTGGTCTCAGCACCAGTCCTTTGGACTACCTTGCACTTTGCGTTCGCGCGCCCGCACTCACTTGTCGCTGAGGTACTGCATCAAGACGTGATAGCCTTCAGTGTAGTCGCTACAATCAGCATCTCGTCCGAGGACGCGTCGACGGCGGCACAACTCACAAAGGCTTGTTGACTGTCCGATACACCTCGCTCGCGCTCACCCGCCCATTCCTATACCCGTCCCTCAGGCCCGCCCCAGCACTATGCATCGAGAACGGGCCCTCTCCGATCGGCTGCGGCGTGGACTGAGCGCTTTCCGCAGGGGTGACGCCGGCACCGCCCGCCGAGGTGGACGGTAACATCCGAGTTGACCCGACGGCCCCGAGCGGGGTCGACATAGACGCGTTCGAGTTGGTGCTAATGGGTACACTGGCGGATCTGCCGTTGGTGGTGTTCGGCCCAAGGGTGGGCAGGCTTGGGTCGGACGGGTTGTGTGGTAGACTCAGGAGATTGCCTTGCGATTGTTGCTGCTGTTGCTGGGGCTGAGACTGGAGTTGCGGTAGTTGATGTTGTTGAGGCTGTTGCACCGTTTGACCGATCCCCGCGCCTGAGGGGTTCGCCCTGATGTTCGCCAGCGCGGGATTGGTGGTCTGATGCCCCGACGCCGTCCAAGCCGCCCACGCCGAGTTCAAGTCGAAGCCATTCGCACCCTGGCCCGTTCCATCCAGACCCGACCCTGCGCCCGCGCCTGACATGCTCAACGTCGACCCTTGTGTCTGCCCCATGTCTATCCGCGGCTGCTGCGGTTGCTGCTGGTTCTGACTGGCGTTTTGGTTGTTTTGGTTGTTCAACTGCGTCTGACCCAGGTTGAATGAATCCCAGCTGAAGTCGCCGGGTCCATTCCGGCCGTCGAGATTGCTACTATTGTTGTTCGAGTCATTGTTCATGGTGCCGGTGTTCGACGACGCGTTCAGGCCGAGCCCAAATGGATCCTCCGCCGTCGGGGTCGAGTCGCTGAAGGGGAAGTTGACGGGGGACATGTTGCCAAACATCGAGTCGAGCATGTGGAATTCGTTGGCAGCGGCAGTGGGGCCAAAGGCTGCCGTCAGCTGCGGCTCGAGATGCTTCACGGCGGCTTCTGCATGATGCCCGCACACAAAAGACGGGCAACTCGGTCGGATGGAATGGGACGAACGGCCCTCACGACTCACAGAAGATATCCCCGTCGTTGCCTGATCCCGAGTCGCCCCATAACCGTGACGTATCGATCGCACCAACATTGTCCAACCCATTCCCGCTTCCATTGCCCAGACCGCTCCCGTGCCCGCTATCAATCCCCTGCATGCCTTGTATACCGCCAAAGCCGCCGAGCGTATCGTTCAAGGGTGCCGGGGCCGATAACCAGATGTCATCCGATACACGCTGCGCCTGTCCCTGGTGATCCGACCGAGCAAGGCCACCCATATGTCCTAATTGGTCCAGGTCCATTGTGTTGGTCTGGTCGTGCGAGTGTGCGTGGGACTGCTGTAGCAGATCGGGAGCAAGGTTGGGCATGGTGTTCGTGCTGGCGCCGGCTAGCGATGGATTCGAGCTCGAGTGCGCAAGGCCAGGGATGGAATGGGCCTGTGTGGGCGAGTGAGAGTGATGCGAGGTGGCCGATTGTGCGTAGGACGATGGCGGTCCGGCAGCGGACGGTTGGTGTGCTGTTGTCAATCTCTGCTTCTGCGCCCACCGCGCTCGCTCGGTCATCCGGGCTGGAAAGAGCGCGCTGACACTCACCCCGCTCGTCACCTTCCAGCAGATACTTTGCCTTCTTCCGTACACCCTCGACGCACGCATCTCCGATCCCCTTCTTCAGGCAGCGCGTACATGGCCGTTCTGACATGAGTTATCTCTCCGAGCATCGATGTCTCACCCCCCGACTCACGCTCATCGCACGTCAGATGGCTCTTCTGGCACGCCAAACAGGCCTTTGCGACCTTCTTCCTCGGCTTCCCGCTCTTCCCACCTTTTGTCTTGGCGCCGTTCCCGCTAGCACCTGCGCCGGCACCAGCTGCGCCGGACCCAGATCCGCTCGGGCCGCCTACATCACCCGATCCGAACCGCCCCGGCGCTCCCAGACCCCGCACGCTCTGGATGGGACTGACGCTACCGGCGGGGGAGCTCGCTGTGCTGGCCGAAGAGCTGCTCGCGGCTTGCTGGGCGATCCGCGTCCAACTCTCCTGTCGCTCCTGCATGAGCGCCACGACCGCGAGATGCTGGTCCGTCGAGAGCGGGAGGGGGGAGTTGAGCGGACGTCCCGGAGCGAGCGGGGATGCTGCGGATGCGACCGAGGGTGGTGGGCCGACGGGCGTGAGGGCTAAAGCCCGCGGCGAGGGGTTTGAGGGCGAGGTCGCGTGCGGCGACTGGGCGGCGTGCGAACGCTGCGCGTATGTATAGATGGCCGGGTGCGTCGAGGCGCGCAAGGCTGTCCGTTGCTGCTGAATGTGCTGCTGTTGTCGTTGGTGATGTCGATATGTGTGATCAGAGTGAGAAGAATGGTGCGATGCTGATTGGGTGTGCGGCGGAGCGGAGTTGGCCGAAACGATAAACTGGTTAGGCGACTTGGACAGGGTGTGGTTGTGGCTATGACTTTGGCTGTGCCCGTGGCTATGGCCGTGGCTGTGGGCAAGAGGGTAGTAGGTGTAGTCGAACTGGCGGCCGGTGGTGGTGCTGCTGTTGCTGCTGCTGCTGCTGCTGCTGCTCGTCGGGCGAGGCGAGGCGGGCTGCGACGAGATGGTCATGACGCGACGAGGGGTGGCAGCGGCGGCAGTGGCAGTGGCAGCACCGGGCAGGATGACGACGATGCGCCAGACGGCAGCGTCGGTCGTGGCTGATTCTCCGACGGAGTGCTGACGAGGTCTACGTGTCTCCGTAGCGAGGCGTAGCGTGTAATCGCAGGCACTCAGCGCACTGCAGGCACCAAAAACGTAAAGTGACGTTGGCAATCAAAACTAGCGCGGAACGTGGGCGGTAGAGGGGCTTCGAGGTCGAATCGGCCTAGTACGACGTTTGACCGCGATGAGTCGACGGTGTGACGACCGAGACGGATTTACGGACGAGCGAGCGGACAACCGACGGGGCGGATACCAGTGCCTCCGCCTGAACGTGCGACGCGCGCGGAATATGCCCGGGAGACGGTGTTGAACAGGGTTCTTTCGGACCGATATCGTCGAGATCAGGTCGCCGCTTTCGAGGGTGGGACGTTGCGATCGGTCGAGGTGAGCTGGGTATCGAACGGACTTTTTCTCCTGAGGACAAAGATGCGCCGAGTGGCGAGGTTGAAGGTGCGCTACGTATGTTTCGGTGAGAGCGAGGCTAGGCCGAGGGGCATGGTCGGCTGGGTCGACCAGGGAGGGATTCGAAGCGGGAACGAAGAGATAACTGTGGGGGCGGGGCCGAGGCCGACGTTGTCTTTTGGCGGGAACGGGGAGCGTAGACGCGATTCTGACCAGGCTGCACACAGACTTTCAAGTTGGGGATGCACAGCAAGCAGCTGCACCGCAGACGGGATGATAGTGAGAGTCGAATCGCAACGCATCAACCAAGCTGCCCAGATCCAAATAGGGCGTTTACTCGGGACTTTGGACGTTATGAAACCTCTTTGTTACCCTTGCAGACTAGCGGGCAGGATGGACTGGAGGGGCAGCCGCAACATCGAGACAGGCGCGATGTCGTGATAGGCTCCCACCGATCCATCCATCCAGCAGTCGGCTCCTTGCTTCCGTCCATCCACACAACAAGCGCACTCGCATGCCGCCCATGTATTCCGCCACAGAAAATCCGAAAGACGAGACGCACAGGCACGCACGACGTCTTCCAGGACGCCCCCCTTCAGATAACGTTACAACGGACAACGCTAAACAAGCAAGACGAGTAACCCTCTTTTCCGGCGGCTTCCTCTCCTGCCGCCCGCAATTGCGCGCGCACATGGGTTTCGGCTTCGTGCGAAGATGGCGTGTTACTGTCTGTGCCTTTCACGGACAAGCCCCGGAATGCCTCGGACCTTCACCCCGAGATCTGATCCGCCTATGCGTGAGCCCATGAGCGGCCGGGTCGGAGGGCGGCAGCGCGAGGTTGTGGACGGCACACGTTGCAGCGGGACCGAATTGGGTTCCGGATTAATTGTGACGAGCGCAGCTTCATTGTCCAGATTGTCAGGGGCGTCTCGGATGGAGCCGCGATCGAGGGCATGCAGCAATGGCGGAGATCTGATGGTGTCACGATCACACCAAGGAGCGATGAATGGCGAGCGAGCGAGCAGCAGTCGTGGACGGTCATGCTCCACAACCATTCATGACGGCGACTAGAATCTGGACGCCGAGGTGTTCAGACGGCGCCTGGATTCGACAACCTCTCATAGATGCAAACGATTCCGACCCAGCGCTCGGGAAACTTACCTTGCGGTCGGCTTGCGGTGGTCTGTCATCAACAAGGAGCTGGATGCACGTTTCCACGCTTGCTGGGTATATGGCTGCACTCAGTGGCTCTTCGGGTGTATTTACCTGTGCCGTTGTAGTGGACAAGACCCCTCGTATCGTTGGCCGGTGCGATCGAGTAACGGGGAACCACCTCCGTCCAGTGGTCTGTCGGGATTGGCGACAGGGTCGAGCGCTACCGGGATGACATGCTCCAAGCCGGCAGGCGGTTGCCGGAGGCTGCGAAGAGCTAGGCATCATGAGCCTCCGAGCGCCATCGCCACTCCATCCCTCTCGTAGGACTTGTTGCTGTGTACTCGAGTATCGTGCGACCGACCTCAAATGCGAGCTAGATTGCTGCGCTGATCTAGTAGATGAGAAGAAATATGCATAGGTGGCTACAAAGGCCTTGTTCACATACGAGAGTCAAGATGTTTCAACATAGATACGGTACCCGCCCGCTGGCGAACCAGCACCAACAAAATCGTCACACGGCGCCGTCTCAACAGTCCCCCCATTCTCCGGTCGCTTCTCCGCTCGCATCACCCGCTTCGTGTATGGACACCAAGACGCGTCAGCACATCGTGTTTGTTCGTCCCAACCGTCAAGTATACATTCTCGTCAAGTCGCTCTCGCCAGGTCAGTGCACCTCGTCCACCGCCGAGTGGGCATAATCGCTCTCGCTGGCGAACGTGATCGCGCCTGGAGTCAGCGCAACTCTTGAGATCTTCGAGCAGTCTCCCTTCATCCGGCGCCACTGGTCTTCCATGCTCGACGCGTCCAGCCTCCTCTATCGCCCTTTCACAGTAGACCAGTGCCAACTCACTCTCTGACAGTCCCGCCCCACTCTGCTTCCTCCCGCCCATGCCCCACCTGCCCCCACCCCGTCCAAATCCTTCCGGCGCAGCCTTGACCCCCCCTCCGATGCCCACACTTGCCTTCCTACCG
>Ga0308169_10002056_pt1 | contig 21712 bp, 17 predicted proteins | sample PhyBR1_2_FD_202139 | JGI IMG/M metagenome (GOLD analysis project Ga0308169, IMG submission 202139) | Phyllosphere microbial communities from UC Gill Tract Community Farm, Albany, California, United States - DLSLSB.R1 | ecosystem: Host-associated > Plants > Phyllosphere > Unclassified | place...
CGTACTCGCAGGCTCAACTTAACGAAGTAGCTCGCAAATTGAACGAACGGCCAAGGAAGACTTTAGAATACCAAACGCCCGCTGAACGATTCAGCAAACTTGTTGCATCGACCGGTTGAATCCAAGGCCGAAATCGGCCAGTCGCTGTCAGGCTGGTTTCGACCCGAAGCGGACTTATTCAAAGGTTGCTGGCTAGGTAAGCCAGCAACACCTTTTACCTAGTAAGCATTGCTAGGGCACCTTTTCTCAATTAAGGCACGCACTCTACTGGCAAACACGCCGATTTCGAACGGCTTCGTCATGACCTCCATTCCCGCATCCATGCGGCCATTGCCGACGGCGGCCGTATCCGCATAGCCGGTCACAAACAAGACCTTTAGTCCGGGGCGCTGAATCCTTGCAGCGTCCGCGACCTGACGACCATTTAGTCCACCCGGCAGGCCCACGTCCGTGATCAGCAAGTCCACCCGCGCATCTGAATTCAGCACCTGCAAGCCGGCAGGACCATCTTGCGCGGTGAGCACCAGATAGCCGGCATCGCGCAGAATCTCTTCGAGAATGTCGCGCAGCGCATGCTCGTCCTCAATCAGAAGCACCGTTTCACCTTGCCCCGATGCCATAGACGGCGGTCCTGGAATGTCCTGCGCTGGGACTGCACCTGTGTAATGGGGAAGGTACAGGGACATGGTAGTGCCTGACCCGGGCTCCGAGGACACATGCACATGCCCCCCGGATTGACGCACGAAACCATAAACCATGGACAGTCCCAAGCCCGTGCCTTCGCCCAAGGGCTTCGTGGTAAAAAAGGGGTCGAAGATGCGTGCTAGCACCTCGGGACGCATGCCGCTGCCGGTGTCGGTCACGGACAGCAAGACATACTGTCCTGGCTGCATTGCCCTTTCCTTCGCGGTGGGCTCGTCAATCGACTCGCTTGCAGTGACGAGCGTCAGTTTGCCGCCATCGGGCATCATGGCATCGCATGCGTTGATGCATAAATTCAGCACTGCATTCTCGAGCTGCGATGGATCGACCTCCGTGAGCCCGAGATCGGTCGCCTGGACGACCTCGAGCTCAATGGTCGGACCGACCGAGTAGCGCACCAGTTCTCCCATGCCGATGACGAGGGCGCCGACGTCGGTCGGTTTTGGATCCAGCGTCTGTCGGCGCGAAAAGGCAAGGAGCCGTTGGGTCAGCGAGGCAGCTCGCCGCACCGATGATTCTCCCAAGTCGATATAGCGCTCGAGCGCGCTGTACTGCCCCCTTTGCATCTTGAGCTTAAGTACCTGCAAGGCGCCACTAATCGAGGCCAACAGGTTATTGAAATCGTGGGCCAGGCCGCCGGTCAGCTGGCCGACTGCCTCCATCTTCTGCGATTGGCGCAATGCATCCTGGGCCTGCTTGAGTTCCGCCTCGCGCGCCTTGTTGACGCTGAGGTCACGCCCCACCGCAATGAAATTCTGGCCATCGAGTTCCGGCGTCACGGTCCACTCGATATGCTTCCAGCCGCCATCCCGGGTAGCGATGCGGTTCTCGAACCGTGCGGGCTGGCCGGTCTCGGCCATGCACCCGATTGCCTCCAGCGTAGGGGGCATGTCGTCGGCATGCATGAAGCCGGCATAGGGGCGCGCGAGCAGCTCGCTCTCGCTCCAGCCCAATATCTGAGTCCATGCAGGGCTCACGGCGGACATGGTGCCTTCGAAGTTGGCGCGTGCGAGCATGTCCTGCGAAAGATTCCAGAGACGCTCGCGTTCGGCGGTGCGCGTGCTCAGTTCCGCTTCACGTTCCTTCTCGGCTGTGATGTCGCGGCCAGTGGCGTAGGTCATGTTGCCGGCAGGCGCGGCAACCCAGGAGATCCAGCGAACCGAACCATCCTTGTGCTGGTAGCGGTTCTCGACCCTTGACGGAGCGCCCGATGCGGCGGTTTCATATGTGCGGACCGTTGACGAGTGGTCGTCTGCGAGCACGAACTCGTCCACGTGCCGGCCAATGAGCTCATCGGGCACATAACCGAGCAAGGCCGTCCAGGCCGCATTCACGCGCTGCAGGTAGCCTTCGAAATCGATAACGAGCATGAGTGCGGGCGAGGTATCCCACATGCGATCGCGCTCGGCTGTGCGCTCGGCAATCTGGCTTTCAAGCGTTTCGTTCAGTTCCCGGAGCTTGCGCTCGGCTTGTTTGCGAGCACTTACGTCCTGAAACAGGATGGCAAGCTGACGTCTGGAAGCTGGCTCGATACGTGAACATGTCACTTCTAGGTGGCGGTCGGTCGCTTCGAGTGCGCGCTCGAAACGGGCGGGCTTACCGGTTTCGAGTACGCCGCGAAAGATCGCAACCCAAGTGTCGGCCTCGGTTTGCGTAAGTTTCTCGCGCCCCGTCCTGCCGACGATATCAGGTATACCGGCATGGCGCAGGTAAGCCGCATTCGCTTCAATGTGGAGGTAATCGGACAGCGGGCCATGTGGACCGTCTATGAATTCGACGATACAGAAACCCTCAGCGATGGAATCGAACAGGTTTCGGTAGCGCGCTTCGTTTTCGCTCAGCTTCTCTTCGATGCGCCGCTTGTCGGTGATATCGATAGATATGCCGGCCATCGAGAGCGGTACTCCTTTGTCCGAATAGACAGAACGTCCACGAATCGCCAGCCAGCGCACTTCCCCGGCCGGCGTCTCGATTCGGTATTCGATGTCGTAGTCGGTTCCGGAAGCGATGCTGTGCTCGACGGCTGCTACCATGCGCGCCTTGTCCTCGACATGGACCGCGTCGCGCAGTTCGGCATAGCTGAACGGCATGTTGGGGTCGCGCCCAAAATTCAACCGACAGAATTCCGAAGTTGTCATCTCACACGTGGCAAGGTCCAGACTCCACGTGCCGAGACGTCCGGCTTTCAGCGCGAAACGCATCTGGTCCTCGCTGGGGCCTCTTCCTGCTTCAATACCGTCCGTCTCCCCCTGAACGCGACCAATTGTGCTGGTCAAGATTGTCTCCTTGTCCTTGTTGCCGCCTTACGGAGCAGACGACCGTATATCGGCAATAAAACACGCGCCTTCGACGAGCTAGGCAATATATGGTTGGGAGCGTGAGGACAAGCCTGGTTGCAGGCTATACGACGAAGTGTGAACTGTGTATATGACATACCGATGGGAGATTAATCAAAACCTGAAAACAGTAGAATTCCTAAGGTTTCCCGACTGGATCCGAAGCTGCAAATCTTGAACACTCAACTGTGAGAGACAAACCATAGCACAGCCAAGGAAGAATTAGCTCTCAGCAACTTCCCCTGTATGACAACTAAGCCGTTCAGTTTAAGACAGCTATCGACCCATACCGGACAGGTTCTGTCGCATTAGCAAACGTCGGCGGACCGGTCGGGTAAACTGTGGTACCCGAATCCAGGACGAATCGACATGCTCAACTTCAAAGGTATGCGCTTTCCGATCGATGTGATCTTGATCTGCATCCGCTGGTATGCTGCCTATCCGCTGAGCTACCGGCACCTCGAAGAGATGATGGAAGAGCGTGGCATGTCGGTCGACCATTCGACGATAAACCGATGGGCGATCCGCTTCTTGCCGCTCATCGAGAAAATGGCCCGGGAACACAAGCACCCGGTCAGCGGAAGCTGGCGCATGGACGAGACGTACACCAAGGTCAAGGGCTTCTGGAAATACCTCTACCGCGCCGTCGACAAGCATGGAAAGACCGTCGACTTCCTGCTAACGGCGAAGCGGGACAAGGCTGCGGCGACGCGCTTCTTCGACAAGGCAGTGGGAGCGAACGGGGTTCTGTCGCATTAGCGAACGTCGGAGGTCCAGTCGGGTAAGCTACGGTGCCCGAACCAGGATGAATCGACATGCTCAACTTCAAAGGTATGCGCTTTCCGATCGACGTGATCTTGGTCTGCGTCCGCTGGTATGCGGCCTATCCGCTAAGCTACCGGCACCTCGAGGAGATGATGGAAGAGCGTGGCGTGTCGGTCGACCATTCCTCGATCAACCGCTGGGCGATTCGTTTTCTGCCTCTCATCGAGAACATGTCCCGGAAACACAAGCGCCCGATCGGGGTCAGCTGGCGCATGGATGAGACGTACATCAAGGTCAAGGGCGTCTGGAAATACCTCTACCGCGCTGTCGACAAGCACGGCAAGACCGTCGACTTCCTGCTGACAGCGAAGCGCGACATAGTCGCGGCGAAGCGCTTCTTCGACAAGGCCATGGAAGCGAATGGGGATCCGAACAAGGTCGCGATGGACAAGAGCGGCGCCAACAAGGCGGCCATTGATGCGATCAACACCGGCCGCGACGCGCCTATCCTTGTGCGCCAGGTTAAATACCTCAACAACATTGTCGAGCAGGACCATCGCGCCATCAAGCGGGTGACCAAGCCGATGCTCAACTTCAAATCGTTTCGGGCTGCCGGCTCTATACTCGCCGGAATCGAGTTAATGCACATGATCCGCAAGGGCCAGTTCGCGATCGACGGTGTTGATGCAATGTCATTCGCCGAACAATTTTCTGCGTTGGCAGGGATGGTCCGTCCAGTTTAAGCGGTGCAGTGCCATTTCAACGAAATACCGCCGCTTAATCAACAACGCGACAGAACCGGCCGTCTCGCCAGATCAACAAGGGTCAAGCCATCCCAGCCCATGCGGCAATTACGCTGGTCGATCGGGCGGACCTTCGGCGCCCACTGGACGATCCAGAAGTGGCCGAGCGCCTCGCAGTCGGAAATGCGCCATGGTGGGATTATCGCGCCAGTGGGCACGCATCGTCCAGGCGCTCGACATGCTGGCCCTAGTATGGCCGGGCAGCAACTGATGATCGTATCGGAAATTACCGCCAACCCGGTTCGATGCGGTTCGATTTACGACCGCCTAAGAGCGCCAAGAGTGGCAGTCCGCCGCGCCACGGGCTGCTACCGCGCGTTGGGGCTGTCTCCGATTAAAGGGTGCCACATGGGTAATGTGCCCTAGCTTAGGCGCCGGGTAGTCGCGACGTAGCACAAGGTCTCGAATCAGAGATCGCCGGGCGCAGCCCACGTGCCGAAAGCAAGTGCGCGTTTACCTGACTAACCGGTCGCGGCGTGCGGCGCCAAAGCGCCGGCCATCCTGCTTAATGCCTGGAGTAACTATTCGCTTTTAACGCCGTATGCAGCGACCGAGCGAATGCAAGTTTCTCCCAGACTAATTTTCCAAGGATGGAAATATTCATCTATTAATACGTCAACTAATGCATTAAAATCCTACTGAACACGTACGATATTGCGCAACCAGACCAGCATGTCGCTATTCGCGCCACCGAACCACACGCTCGTCGATCAACAGACGCGAAAGACCATGCAGATAATTAACGCCTACTATGGGACAACGCTGCTCGAGGCAATCGTGCTAGCACTACGCAACAACAGCGGCGAGCGATTCGACGTTGGCGTCGGCTTCGCTAAGTATCTGTCGGGAGAAACGTTTAATCGTTTCGGTGCTGCGGTGGATGATTGGCTGAAAGTAAGCAACTCACGTACGTTCCGGCTATTCATAGGTGATCAGCGGCATCCTGCAGACAAGCCTGATGAGCGCAGCAGCAAGATCAGGGATTGTACCGAGGTAGCAGCGAATCTTATCAAGTTTTCAAGGAACTTGGAAGAGCGGATGGAAGTTGTATTTGTTCCAAAGCTACATGCCAAGTTTTATAGCATGTGGTCATGCGCACAACCGCATTGTCAACTCGAATGGGCAATTATTGGCAGTAGTAATTTGACCGACGCTGCCTTAACGGAAAAGAACATCGAGCTCGATGTTTATATAGAACCTAACGATTCACAGCTCGGTCAAATCCAAAACATGTTGGCGGCGGTGATTGCGAGCGCTTATAGCGATGGGGATTCGTGGGGGGTACTGCACGACAAAATTGACTTGCTCACCGCGAAATCTCGCTGGGAAAGCGATAAGGAGCGATCCGGTGAAGAAGACGAGGCAGAGATTGCGGCCGAAGAGAAAGCCCAGGAGCAGCGGTTGGCGGAGGCTCAAGCGCGCGCAGAGTCTGACAGTGAGCTTGGAATCCTGCGCCCGGATTAGGGTTGCCGTAGGCGCAAACTTGGAAGCAGGCCGGGCAGATCATTAAATTCGCAATTATAGCGGAGCCCGTTGTCCGCGGATGGATCCTCGGTGCTGAAGCAATCCTAGGTGCCTCTCAACGTCCTTAGACGCGAGCCAGTAGCGTACACCGAAGGAGAAGTGATGTTGCCCTTTGGGATGCGAAAGCGGTCTCGATGAGGATCTGCGCGCTCTACTAACAGTGAATAATTGTTATAAAAACTTAGATGTCATATCTTGTATATATTCGAGGGAGAACCTATGTCTGCAATTGCGGAGTGCGCAACCTTCTATACAGGTCTAATGGCCGATGCGGCGAAGCAAAGGGAAGCGTTCGACAGCGCGCATTTTAGTCGTACCTAGGCACGCGAGCCGCCGTTGCATGCTGATCCAATAGTTATCGATTCTCTGCCCGCCCCTCCTCCTGCTCCGCAGGATGATTCCTTCATTCGGATCTCGTCTAACGTGAAGCCAAGTGACTGCGAAATGCGCACGGCGCGCAGCTGCTGCACGGCGCGCTCGGTATAGAAGCGGTAACCGTTCTGGTGGCGACTGGCCGGCTCCAGCAAACCCTGCTCTTCGTAATAGCGAATGGTCGACGCAGCCACGCCGGCTTTTTCCGCCAGTTCACTGATCTTCATTTTGTGCTTGACCCTCAAGTTAGCTTAAAACTTATTATAGTTGAAAGGCAAATCCAACGTGGTTTGCCCCCTTTTAGGGATGACATATGAACATCCTGATCGACAAAATGAACTAGCGGTACGCCACCAAGAAATTCGATGCGGCGCAGGCCGTGCCAGCCGAAAAAATCGAACGCATCCTTGAGGCGGTGCGCTTGGCGCCGACTTCAAGCGGCCTGCATCCATTCGAACTGCTGGTCGTCACTAACGAGGTCTTGCGCGAACAGACCAAAGCGGTCGTGTACGATCAGCAGCAGATCACCGACTGCTCGCACTTGCTGGTATTCGCCGCGTGGGACGATACGACACCCGAGTGCATCGATAAAATGTTTGACTTGGCCAATACCGTGGGCGGCAATGTCAACCCGACCTGGGAAAACTATCGCAGTATGTTGAAAGGGATCTACGCCGCCCGCGGCGCGCAGGGCAACTTCGCGGCGGCCGCACGCCCGGCGTACATCGGACTCGGCGCTGCGCTCATTGCCGCTGCGTTCGAAGAAGTCGACGCAACGCCAATGGAAGGGTTCGACCCTGCGGCAGTCGATCAGCTACTCGGCTTGCCTGAACGCCATTTGCGCAGTGTGGTCATCGTCCCGCTCGGCTACCGCGCCGCCCAGGACGACTGGCTGGTCAACCTCAAAAAAGTGCGGCGCGCCCGAGGCGACTTCGTTACCGAAATTAACTGACGGACTACAGCAGGCCGGTAAACTCGTCGAGCGTCGCCGCTGTAAGGCCAGACACGCCGAGCATAGCGTGGCGCGAGAGCAGGGTGCCAGATCCGGCAATCCGACATTTCTGCGACCTTTTGTCGATGGCTGTTGCCGAGTTGAGGGCTCTCGTAGCGGACGGGATTGAGGGAGCCTTCACGTCTGTTGGTGCCAACCGAAAACTAACCCACCTATAGCTATTGTGCCGACCCAAAATTGACCCAGGTGTTCTACTGCTCCTGCCTAATCATTAGGCGGGAGATATACAAGGTGATCACCATGGAAATGTTAGGCAAAGTTCGACGTATGCATCTGCGCGACACGCTATCGCTGCATGAAGTTTCAAGACGCACTGGGCTGTCCCGCGACACGCTGCGCAAGTGGCTCAGGAAGCCAGATCAGGCGGTCGTGACACCGCCGCGCTACCATCGCGAGGCTGTAGCGACCAAGCTCACGCCCTACCATGCCACGCTGGAACTGGCCCTCAAGGCCGACGCGCTGCGCATCAAGCAGAACCGGCGCACCAGCAAGGCGTTGTTCCTGCAGATCAAGGCCGACGGCTACACCGGCAGCTACAGCCGCGTCATCGATTTCACACGGAAATGGCGTGGCTGCGAAGGCAACGCCCCGCGCGCCTTCGTGCCGCTCAGCTTCGAGCGGGGCGAGGCTTTCCAGTTCGACTGGAGCGAGAAAGGCCTCGTCGTCGGCAGCATCTAGCTGTAGCGGCTCGTGTTTGAAATGGGCCATGCTCGCATTCGACGCGTTTTCCGGCTCAGATTAAGTGCAAATGACGGACGACTCGTGCTCACGCTATCTGCAAATATGCTCGCAATCCATGGCGCCTGCTTGCATTCGACGGCGACGTGCTCGTTCTAACTGCAAGTGGAATTACACCTACGTCGACAGGCCGCTTCCGGCCCAGGCTGTATAAAAATGCGCGATCTGTGTATTTTCAGGGGTCCCATTACCATTCCCGACCTCGAGATAACGCCATACAACGCGTTTTGAAAGGTCGAGTGTCGTTAGGCTGACGTCTGATTTGCGTTTTTACACAGTCTGGACCCAAAGCAGTCGCTCATAACCCTACCAGTGCAGTCCCTGCGACTGTTCAGGTGTGGAAAGTTACGGTGGCATTGATGGGTACACGATCCATGCGCACGCGGTTGCCTGGCGCGCTATCGTCGGAATCGCTGAACGGGATGCCGACCAGCAGTTTTAGTTCGTCGGGGATCCTGAGGAACTCGCGGATTGGGCCGGCAAAGAAGCCCAGCGCCGTCTGCTGGATGCCGCCCAATCCCAGCACTGCACGCGAAAGCAGAAGAAAGCACTTTACTCAAGAATTGCGGACATCACGTCTAGATGAAGGGGAGGGTGGGCAATGTCGATACCTATGGTTCTGCGAAAAAGTCATTGTCACCGAGTCTACAAAGGCGCTCTGTACCCCGGTGCACTCGGTGTGCCTGCTGAACGAGCATAGCACTTTGGCTAGTAGTTCATCAAGAGCTAGACTTTAATGCTCCAGATATTGACACGTGGCAGGTGCGATTTGCTTGGTGCAACTGCTAAGCGTTCAGATCCCTACACTTACGAAATAAAAAATACGCCGTGCACGAGACTTGGTTTTCAATCCTGTCCTGTCATGATGATTGCATATCTCTACATCTCATCCTAATAGGTCACTGAACATTGACTCGACATTATTAAGTGGAATGTCGAGTTGGTCTGAGTGTTGATGGGAGTACAAAAGAAACGCCCGAGAGGGTGCGTTTGATCATACCTAACCTACTTCGTCGATCCGGTCGGCTCAAGTCAACCGGTTACTCAGGCTGGATGTTGGCAGCCTGCTTGCCCTTCGGGCCAGTGATGACATCGAAGATCACGCGCTGATTTTCGGTTAGCGACTTGAAGCCAGCTGAGTTAATAGCCGAAAAATGTGCAAAAAGGTCTTCGCCGCCACCGTCTAGAGTGATAAAGCCAAAGCCTTTTGCATCGTTAAACCATTTCACAATACCGCTTGCCATAATTTACTTTCTAATGGGTTGTAAGTTTACGCTGTGCTGAATCTTCCGGCAATCAAATGCAGACGTCCTGCTAGCCATAAAGCAATATTATTATAAGCACAACTCAGCGGCAACGACGCACGATGTTGAAATTCTGCCGAGATGTACGATTAGCAGTATGGTGGTCAGAACGTGAGCAACTCTTCGGTGTAGAAAAGCCTTGGCATGCGTTATCAAGTATCGTAATTGCCCTGTCCATGGCGGAGATGCCACTGGTCGATTACAACTTCCGCACAACTTACTAGCTGATGTCTCCTCCTACAGTGACGGGACTGCGTGCGAAGTACCTTCCGGCGGCACGCGCAAGAAGCCTTGATACAGATTCAGTCGCTGGTTCGATAAGTCCCTGTAGAACATCACCTTTCGATTTTTTAAGCCGAGCTTGCTCTAGTAGCAGGACTGAAGGGGAACTTGGCGTGACTATTTTCAGTACTCGTACCTAAATCAGGTGACGTAATTTTCGACTAAGTGATTGAATTATTTGGGATATATGCAAAAGTCATCTATTTTGAGTACTTCTGCATTTCTCTCGTCGGCAACATTGTACCTAAATATGGTGACTTAGTAGACGGGATCAAGTTCAAACCTAAACATGTAGACTTAGCGCACGTCCCCGCATTTTCCTTGACCTGCTAGTTAGCAAGACGTTGGCAGCACAGGGCAAATTGAAATCAGCTCAGCTTTCAAATACCCTCGCAATAGCCATTCTCCGTACAAAGCTCAAGCTTAATGGATTTAGAAAAACAACGAGCATCAGGCGCATTCAAGTTTCCTTGTCGCAATATAAATTTCCATAAGTAATCATAATGCTCCGTGGTAGAGTTGCCGACGCGGCTACGCCGATTTAACCCATAATTAGTTATTGATGTCGGAAAAGTTACTTTGCAGGTGCTTGGCGCGGAGGATCGCTGCGGGACGGACCCACTATCCTCGTGAGCATGGCAAAACCGAACCCTAGGCCAAGTAGCGTCGCCTTAGAAGTTAGTTTTGAGCAATTCGTCTAGACGTTATCTAGATAATCGTTAGTTGGTTGTTGACGTCGCAAAAAGTTATTTTGCAGGTTTGCGTGCGAAGGCGCTTTTCCAGACAGATGCTCTGTCCTCCTAGAGATAGAGAAGCGGAACCCTCGGGCCAAGCAACGACGCCCTAAAAAGTAAGTTTTTCGGCGAATTGAGCAGACGTTACCTAGACATCAGACCTTATGATCGCCGCGTTCTTGTCTCGCGACTGAATATGCGCAGTGCAGACTTTGAAACACGTACCCAGATATTATCTGGGGCGGTCGTCGTAGCAGAAAAAGCAGTATCTCCAGCATTATCTAAACCCAGGAAATATTTTGCTTGCGGAATACCGAAAGCAGTTGTATAAACTGCATTCGCACTCAAAATCAGCTTCCGCTTTAAAACATGCGAGCAGCCGAAACTAATTTTGGCGGTGAATTGTATGCCCTAAGGATTCGTACAGGCGCGACACAAGCAGACGTCGCCTCTCGTGCCGGATTGGGTAGAGGCTACTACTCGCAGCTGGAAAATTCAAGAAAGGGGCCGCCTTCGACGCTCCTCTTGCGCCGCATCGTCGAGGCCCTAGAACTGAGCGACGCTGAGTCGCGCCGTTTGTTCGCTGTCGCGGTTGCAGATCGGTGCGCCGCGACTTGTCACAGTTCTGTGGCCTCGATCTCTATAGCACCACTTGTGAAGTCATTGATTCAATCGGCGCCCAGGATTACACACGAGCAAGCGGCGCGTATCGCAGCGATCCTTAAGGAGGAATAAATGTAGAAAACGACGAACCCCCTACAACTGAGATCCGCCGCTTTCTGGCCGAGATTGTATCTTCGAACGTGGAAATTCTAAGATATCGCTCTCCGGCCGGACGGTCAACTGTTGTTTTCAAAAAAGCTGCATCCGTCTATTAACTGGAGGGTAGAGCAATGGTGAAAGCAGTCTTAGAACGCGTTTCCTCAAGTGCGCATGCTCGGGAAACTCTTACGCCTTTGTCCGCGATACGCAAACGCGCGGCCAAGGTATCGAATCTCTGGATCTTCGATTCCCCCAAGAATAATCGGCGCCTTACCGTGTCCGGTGACGTGCCCTTCATGCACTTGATGCTACTTGAAGGTGATACGGGCGTTGCTGGTTACGAACTCGTCGATGATCCTTTTAAAGTTGCTTCAAACAGTGATGCCGGCTATGTCAGGGTACGCAGCCGCGACGGCGCTGAGCATTGGATCGTCATAGCTCGTTCTGGGCGCTCTTCATCAGGCAAGGACAGTGGTCCTTCGATTTCGGAGAACTTGCGAGAGAAGGCATCATTGGCCGGTGTCGAAGTTCATGCGCGTAGCGAACTTGAACTGCTTGGGAAGGAAGTCTTCCTGGACAACTGGCTCATGCTCTGCGCAATCATGACCCGTGCCAAAGCATATCCCACGTATCGTGAAACCGAGCTGTTCTTAGCATTAATGTCACGACACGGCGCGTTACGCGTACAGGATGTCTTGGCCGACGCCCGGGCCGATCGAAGCATCATGCTTGCCGTGGTGGCCAGGGCGCTCCAGGACGGCACGGTGCATAGCGATCTGACTCGCCGCCTATTCGGGACTCACTCGCAACTCGACCGGGTGCGGTCATGAGTGTCCCACGTAGCCGGACCATTATTCCTGCTGCCTTTGCGGACCTGTCGCGGTGGCCAGCACCTGATGAGGAAGTCCTGAATGAAGAGATCCTGCGTATTTACCGACCTCGTAAGCTGGCTGTCGCAATGTATGCGGACGGAGTCGCGCACGAACAGATCACAGCTGCTACGGCGATACCGCGCCAGAAGATTTTCTACCTGGTTGGCCGATGCATGGCTGGTGGTGAGGACGGCACGATCGCCGGCTTTCGTGCGCTGGTGCCTTGGAAGCGTTTACGCGGCTACGAGCGCCGTGCTCCAGTTGTCCATGAGCTAGGTGAAGGATCGGGTGGGTGTGCAGGTGCTCTATCGCAGCTGTTCGCGCGATTTCCCGAAGTGGAGCTACACATTCGGAACCGCTTTCTTGGCACTGGAGAGCGTTCGGTTCGAGTAGTTCGGATCAGCTACGCCGAGCTTCATGGTGAATTTCTTGACCAGCTACGCTCACTGGGTTTTACGTCGGAGGACTGGCCATTCAGTACGAAGAATTGCGGATACAAGTCTCTTCGGCAATTTTGTATCGGTTTGCTGAGCGAGAACGCAACGCGCTGGTTCTCGGCTCGCTCTGGAGAGGAAGCGGCGCGTCGACATGGGGTCGGTTCTGGGAGGCGCAGCCTTTTTCCGCAGCTTCGCGGCTATGGCGCCTGCCAATTAGATTTCCATAAAGTCGACGCAGCTTCAGTTCTGATCCTGGAGACCGAAGATGGCGGACGCTTGCCAGTACCGCTTGCTCGCTGGCACATCGGCTTTCTTATTGAGGAGCGATGGAATCTTGTGCTGGGCGCGTTTGTAGCGCTCGAGGGGAACCCGAGCGGGGACAGTGTGCTAGAGGTGGTCGAGTCCGCGATACGTCCACCGGCCGAAGAAAGCGATGCGGCTACTTGCCCATTAACTGTTGACGGCAAGGTTTTCCCCATACAAATCATGCCCGAGATAGCGTTCCAGGGCTTCGGCGTCCTGAAAATGGATAACGCATGGTCGAATGCGGCGACCGAAGTCGTCGATAACATAATCCGTACACTCGGTTGTGCGATCAATTTCGGTCCGGTCAAGGCGTGGTGGCGTAGGCATCCAGTTGAAAGGATTTTTGGCAAACTGAGCGAGCGTGGTTTAAAAAGACTGCCTTCCACATTCTGGTCTGGGCCAAAAGACACGCGCCGCAATAAGCCCGTCGAGCAGGCCGTGAGGTTCGAGATCACCATACGTGACCTCATTGATGTCATTTATGCCTGCATCAGAGAGCACAACGAGGAAGGGAATGAGGGTAACAATTTCTCTTCGCCGATAGGAGCGCTCCAGCATGGCTTGAATCGCTCCGATTCGGGAGTGTTTCTGCAGCCTTTACCCATTCCGGCGCAGCAAGACTTGAAGCTTCTTTCTCATGTCGAAGTTGTTAAGGTTTGCGGCAGCCGCAAGAATAACATTCGGCCTCATGTGACTCTCGGGCGATGGAAATATACAAACGCCGCGCTTGCGAACGCCTACGACCTCATCGACCGGCAACTCATCGTCTACTGCGATCGACGCGATGTCCAGGTCGCAAATGCGACCGTACTCGAGACGGGCGAACAGCTCGGCGCTCTGCAGGGCCCGGCGAACAAGCAAGGACACCATATTTCCTGGCGTAACCGTGCACTTATGAACCAGGCAGGTCTGTCGCAACGCCTGCATGAGAATTCGACGTCAGTGGCGGCACGCTGGTGCGATGGCAAGGCGGACGAACTGCGCGAACGCAGCAAGCGTGCTCGAAACGCCAAGCGCGCTTCTAAGGAAGCGCTCTCCCTTTCCAAGGTCCAGGCCGATCAAAAGCGCATCGGTGATAAAGCGGCGCTAGGGGACTCACTGATACCTTCCCCACCTTCAATCTTGCCAAAGACCGGTAGCTTCTTCGATTTCGAAGCTCCCAAGACTGGTCCTACTTATTTAGGAGATTAAATTGACTGCATTCGCTAACCTACTGACGATCGACCATCCTGCATTTAATCGAAATACTGTCCTATTGACCGAACCAATCAAGGAACTCTACCAAATCGTCCGCCACATCCTGCTCGTGCGCGAAAGCGGTTGCTGTTTCACTGCGCAAAGCGGTGTAGGAAAGACTCGCGCGCTTGTACTACTCGAACATCTACTGCGTGACCGCATGCCCGAGTTGGTCGTGATCCGGCATAACAGTTGGAACCAGCAGGTTTCATCGATCCGGGCATTCTTCAAACATTTTCTTACTGCGGTAGGTCACCCGGAACTTCGTGGCGAGACCTTCGACCTGCGCCACCGACTTGTGCGACGCCTCATTGATCTGGCTCGAGTATATCAGTCACCGTTTGTCGTGCTCCTTATCGATGAAGCAAATGCCATGCGTCTCGAAGATTTCCTCTTCCTGAAAGATATCTATAACGAGCTGGACCGTGAAGGCGTCCAGTTGGTAACGATCATGATGGGACAGGACCCAGATTTTTCCGACGTTATTGGCCACCTTCGGGAGATGGGCAAGTCTGACCTCATCTCTAGATTTGCACGGCGCCGTCAATCGTTTCGAGCATTCTCGTATAAGGAAGATGTGGCGTCAATTTTTGCTCAGTATGATAGTTCCGTCTGGCCCGCTGAAACTTCCCAGACCTGGACCCAGTTCTTTATGCCGACTGCCTGGGACGCTGGATTTCGGCTGGAAAACGAAACCACAAGGTTTTTCGACGCTGTGAAAAAATGTTCCCCGCATTCGGTCCACAAAGTGGGTTTTCCAGCCCGACAATTCTTCACGGCACTACGGCGCTATCTCACGGTCCAGCACCATCGCGACGCACCGGGGGTTTTTCCAAGCTCGGAAGCTTGGGACGACGCTGTTGACTTTGCACTTTTGGCGGACTCAATTGCCGAAATGAAAGGTGAGGCCAAGCGGGCACAAGGGAGACCGCGATGAAGATTTACGATAACGCCGTTAGAGAGTTTCCTTCCAACGCCGCGCTCGATTTGGTTCCCTTGCCGGAAGAATCGATGGTCTCCTCAATATGGCGATTCGCATGGCGTAACGGCCTCGGAGTAAAAGAACTGCTTACCCATTGCACGCACGGTGCGGGCTATCAGAAAGAGCATGCCACTTTTTCCTATAAGCGTGGTTTCGACCCGGACGTGTTCAGCCACAGCAGCTGGTGGATTGATGAGCCGAGTGAAAAAGAGGTATTCGGATCATCATCTGAAAAACATAGGTCTATATGGTGGAATACTGCGTTTCGCTATTGTCCCCTATGTCTAGGGCATCTTTATCATAGCTTCTGGCATCAATCGAAGTTCCTCTCCCACTGCCCGCTAGATGGAGCAGCACTGCGCGATACTTGTTACTCGTGCGGCAAGCATTTGCCCACTTATGGATTTCATCAAGAGATCCTAAGCAGGCCATACGTCTGCCCGCACTGCAACGGTCCCATCTCAGGCGTTGGATTGAGCGTGGATGCTCGGTTGGAGATACAGCAAAGCAAAAGGGAATACGCGCGAGCTTTTGAAAGTCTTGATCATTGGTGGGAGGAGTCGACAGCAGTACGCAATCAGCTGGAATCATTTTTGTCTTCACGGGCATATCATTTTTCGCCGTGGTTGAGGCCTGAAACTACATGGCTACAGTGGGTTATTCACCAAGTCCCCCCGCCGGCAACGCTACCTTTCACGACACGCGAAGTTCCCCAACTCGTGGTCTTGACTTGGAAAATCGCTCTTGAACGATGCGACCCTATGAAAAGCGTCCTTTTTCCGAAGCGTTGGAAAACTGAAAAACTTAGTCTTGCAATAAAGGTTTATCGTGCAACGCTACGACGGTTACTTCGCGTAATCGCAGAATCGGAACCGTTCGACGATGAGGACTATGTTCGTCATCGAGCCGAATCCATCAAAGACCTTCTGAATTCTCCGAGCGGCTGCAACATGAAATTATTAGCCTTCATCATGCTCAGAAATAGCTACGAGACCTATTTTAGTGTGATGCATGCATCGCCAGACCAAGCAGATTTCCAGGACTGGAATGTGGGATTCCCTTATGGGAACGAGTTTGCACAGCGGGTAAGGATATGTTGGCGGGCGCAGTTTATCGCTGAGTATGCAGCGTTCTATTGGTGGCTAGTCGCTGTGCGGGATGGGAGGAAAAGAGTTGGCGACTTCAGAAGAGAAACCGCGACAATGAGTCATGTTGATGTGAAGTTCGACGGAAGTAATGGTGACTATATTATTGGTAAGGTCGCCTTCCCAGCTGTTGATGGACTTCGGCTTAGTCTGTCTCCCTGATGCCATAGGTGGGTGAAACCGGATAATAAAGTAGCTTCCATGACCGGTGGTGGCAGCTCGCCACCTACCGGTCAGCCATTCATGCAACAAAAACGCTTTACCGCTACCTCAGTTTAAGGATCCGGCGCGCACCAGTGAGCACGATGACGGCGATGATGGTGCCCACAACAAGATCGGGGTAAGGCGAACCAGTCCAGGTAACCAACACTCCAGCAGCGATCACGCCGAGATTGGCGATAACGTCGTTGGCGGAAAATATATAACTTGCCTTCATATGCGCACCCCGATCACGTTTCTTGGCGATCAAAATCAGGCAGGCAGCGTTAGCAATGAGGGCTACGGTTCCGACACTCATCATCAAAACAGATTCGGGTTCACTGCCAAAGAAGAAACGTCGAACCACTTCACTCAGCGCACCTAGTGCGAGCACGAGTTGAAGCCACCCAGCCACGTGGGCCGCACGAGTTTTTAGCGCAGCCGCGCGCCCAACAGCGTATAACGCTAAACCATAGACTGCTGCATCGGCGAACATGTCGAGCGAATCGGCTACTAATCCTGCGGATTCTGCAATCAACCCCCATCCGAGTTCGACCACGAACATTACAGCATTTATAGCCAGCAGCAGCCGCAACGTTTTCGCCTCTGACGCGTCTCCGGCTTTATCGGAGCCGCTAGTCGATTGGGACAGGTCTGGTCGGGAACCAATCAGGTGGGCGCCCAAGTCTAACCGTGTCAGCTTCGACAATATAGGATCGATGTTTCCCGAGTGTGCTACGTGGAGCTGCCGTGCAGAGAGATCGAAGTTGAGCGAATGAATGCCGTCGACATCTGCTACCGCCATGCGAATCATGTTTTCCTCAGACGGGCAGTCCATCTTCGGTATTGCGAGCGTGCTGATCGTGCGTTGTACGGTAGAGCGTGGCTCAGCCGGACGTGAGCTGCGAAGCTCCACCCCCAGTCGCAAAGGTTGAAGGACGTCCAGAAGGATATCTGCGCTCCCATGGTGGAGCACTGTGACGGTTCGGGTATTGAGGTCGAAAGCGACATGATCGATACCGTCGACTTTGTCCAAAGCCATCCGAATCAAGTTTTCTTCAGACGGACAGTCCATTTTGGAGACGAACAGCTCGGTTTCAAAGCCGCTTGAAGGCGTGGTCTGATTTTGTGTCATGAAAGTGAGTTTTTTGGTGGCTGGTTATTGGAGGGTAAACCTTCAACCAGCTTCAAGGTCAAGTGTGCTCAGGACCTGTGATTGGCACCACGCTGAGTGAGCTACCCGGCTTGTCCCGCCGGCGCGAGGGCATCAATGATCCCGCAATCGGCAAATCGGCCGCCCCGGCATGAAATCAGCAGACGGGAAAGGTGTTCTTTCAATAAGTTGAGGTCTCTGATCTTTTGTTCGACCTCGGCAAGGTGTTGTTCTGTCAGCGCTGTCACGGCGCAGCAGTCGCCGTCTCGCTGGTCGGAGAAGGCCAACAGGCTTCGAACCTGGTCGACCGTGAACCCGATCTCCCGTGCACGGCGAACAAAGCTCAGGCGTGCTACATCCTCGCTCCCGTACAGCCGGTAGTTGCTGCCAGAGCGGGATGGAGAGTCGAGCAACCCGATTTTCTCGTAATAGCGAATTGTCGCTGGGGGCATCTGCGCCGCAGCGGACAGCTGTCCTATCGTAAATGTGCGTGACATGTTCTCGACATTAAAGTGGCTTTAAGGTTTATAAATCTCATTTATTAATTCGTCAAGCGAATCCAATCAGGCGCATTGAGATCAACGCTTCCGTCGCCATGGCCCTAGTGGCCATGTGTATGGCCGCAGGCTCTGCCATTGCTGAGAGCACCCCATTGACACTTGCCGAAGCCGTCACCCGAGCCGGTAGCCAGGCACCGCAGTTGAAGGGCGCCGAAGCGGCCTTGCACGTGGCCGATGCCATTGTGCGCCAGTCTGGACTTCGATCGAACCCGACCCTTTCCCTTGAGGCCGAAAATGTCATGGGATCGCGACGTTACTCCGGTTTCGGTGGAGGAGAAAAGGCGGTCCGGCTATCGATGCCTCTAGAGCTCGGAGGTAAGCGGAGCGCCAGGATGCGCGTGGCACAGTCGCAGCGGGCCGCTGCCGGCATTGGGGCGCGCTCTGCTGAAGCGGAGCTGACAGTTCGGATTACCGAAGCGTTCGTTACCCTTGCTGCCAGCGAGCGCTATGTTGCAATCGCTAATGCTGGTCATGAGCTGGCAGCGCGTGCTCACCATGCAGCACGTGAAAGGGTACCGGACATCACCAATACGCAGGTGCAGATCAACGTCGTCGCACCAGCGCTCGCGCCGGCCGACGTCGAACGGCAGGTCACCTATCCGATCGAAACGGCGTTTGCCGGCATTCCCGGACTGGAATCCACGCGCTCGCTGAAGCGCGTGAATGCATCAATGCCGACGCGCGGCCGCCGGCCGGTGCATGGATTACCTGGGGCGGACAGGTTGAAAACCTCGAGCGTGCGCGAATGCGCCTGGCGGTCGTAGTACCGGCCTGCTTCGCACTCATCTTGGTGCTGTTTTATTCTGCCGTCGGTTCCTAGCGCGCTGCCGCGGTCGTGTTCACGGGCGTGCCTCTCGCCGGGATCAGGCGTATCGCCGCACTCTGATCGCGTGGCCTGCCATTTTCGATTTCGGCGGCCGTCGGATTCATCGCATTGTCCGGTGTTGCCGTCCTCAATGGGCTGGTGATGGCGGGTTTGATCGACGACCTGGCGAAACAGCTTCCGTGGGCCGAAGCGGTGCCCGAAGGTGCGCTGCGACGCCTGGGCCCCGTCTCAATGACGGCATTGGTCGCGTCGCTGGGCTTCGTGCCGATGGCATTGGCAACCGGCGCCGGCGCCGAGGTGCATCGGCCGTTGGCCACCGTCGTGATCAGTGGCTTGATCTCCGCCATGATCCTGACGCCGTTCGTGCTGCCAACGCTTTACCAGCGCTTCGCCCGTCCGCCCGAGAACGTGGCGGAGGGAATTTAATCAATCCGGCAGAGTGAACGCAACGACTCGGGCATTGGGAGGAATCACGTGAAAGCGTAGTACGACCTGTTCATCGTCGGCGCGGGTTCAGGCGATTACATCGCCGCAATCCGCGCGGGACAGCTCGGCTTGTCCGTGGCCTGCATCGAATCGAATCCTTACGCCGCACCCGACGGCCAGGCGCCCCGGCGGAACCTGCCTAAACGTGGGAAGCATCCCGAGGATCCCCCAAGCACGGCCAAGGCGGCGCTTACAAAATAGATTGGAATCTGATTCGGTCCAAGCTTTCGCGGTTCAAGCTGTTTAGCTCCCGGCGAAAACGTCATGGTTGCATGCGTCGAGCCAGGTGAGGCTCAAGCTGAAGATTGCTCCGGCTAGCATCGGTCGCGATGCCAGCTGCGAGCGTCCGCTTACTATTTGCGGACCTTCATCAGATTGAAGCCGAAGCCAAGACCAGCCGCCAGGAGCAGGGCCAGTTGCGCCGCATAAGTCTCTATCGTCGGGTAGAGGCCGAGAACTGGCATCCGCGGTCCCGTGACCGGTGTGGCCGTCAGCCATCCGGCTTCCTGCAGCCCTGCGATTCCTTTTCCGACCAGGACAACTGCCAGGGCGGCCACCAGCACGGAGCTGAACGAGAAGAATTTACCGATCGGCATGCGTGCACTGGTACGCAGGAAAATCACAGCAATTATCGACAGCAGGACCAGGCCTGTAACGAATCCTGCCAACAGCGCAGGGCCGTTGCCGTCGGCGCCGAGCGCCGAGTAGAACAAAACCGTTTCGAAGACTTCCCGGTATACCGCGATGAATGCCAAAGCAAACAAGGCCCATGCGGAGCGTTTTTCCATCGCCGCTGTCAAATGCTGCTTCAGGTATGCTTGCCATTGTCCGGCCTGGCCTTTCTGGTGCATCCATAGGCCGACTGACAGCAGCACTGCGGCGGCGAAGAGCGACGAGAGGCCCTCAGTCACTTCACGACTTGCACCGCTGATGCTGACCACGTAAGTGGCCACCACCCATGTCAAGGCGCCTGCTGCCAGGGCCGAGATCCAGCCGGCGTGCACGTAGCGCAAGGCCTGTGGACGCTCCGCTTTGCGGAGGAACGCAACCATCGCAATCACGATCAACAGGGCTTCGACACCTTCGCGCAGGAGAATAGTCAACGCGCCCACGAACACCGTCGTCGCGTCGGTCTTGTTCGCGCCGGTAAGCTCCTCGACACGTACGAAATACGCGTCGAGTTGAGAGGCGTATTCGGTCGCACGCAACACATTGCCTTGTGCAACCGCGCCCCGGTACAGCTGCATCGTTCGCTCCACGTCCACCAGGAGCTGGCGGTCCGTCGCATCGAGCCTCGCCTCGAGCGGCTCGAAACCGTCCAGGTAGGCCGATAAAGCAAGTTCGGTAGCCTTCGACCGCTGGTTATTTTTCAAGGCATCCAGACTGTCCTGCAGCAGCTTGCGCGCAAGAACGATGCCCTTGCGTTCTTGCTGCTCCCATACCACCCCGGGGTGGGTACGTGCATAGGCCAGAACCGCCCGCGCGGTCGACGGTGAGCCTGCCTTCGCCAGTTCTTCTTCGGTTGCCGTCACGAGCGTGTTCATGTCGGGAATCGTGGCAGACGCGGAGCTGCTCTTGGCGAATGCAGACTCTCCGGCTGCGATGTCCGTGCCCTTGAACGCCAGGCTACCGACATAGAATGCCAGAGACCAGCGGTCATGCTCGGACAAGCCTGCAAAGGCCGGCATCGATGTGCCCTCGACACCCTGGCTGATGACCTGATATAGGGCCATGAGAGAGCGGGAACGGGCTCTTTCCTCATCGGTAAATGCGATTGGTTTAGGTTCGAGCTTGGCCGCGAGTGGCCCATCGCCGGCGCCGGCCGCTCCATGGCATGAAGCGCATTGCGCCTGGTACAGCGCCGCACCGCTGGCCAAATCGGGCAAGGCGCGCGGCGCAACAGGGAAGGGGTAGGCCTGCAGCAGCAAACGGTTTGCCTCTCGCGCAAGCAGGGAAACCTGTTGCGGCGCTTCCTTGCGCTCGACCGCCTGCTTCAGCTTGGTGGTGGCAGCTGCAAGTTCTGCATGCAAAGGATGCGGAGGCAATGCCGTCACCTGGTTCTGCGCGCGCGTCGAGAACTCCTGCATTTCGCCGTATTCGAGTTCGCTGACAATCGCTCCGTTCTGGACCGCGCCGGCGTAATCGACGGCGACATAATCGAGCAACTGCCAGAGCTG
>Ga0308169_10002057_pt1 | contig 21710 bp, 10 predicted proteins | sample PhyBR1_2_FD_202139 | JGI IMG/M metagenome (GOLD analysis project Ga0308169, IMG submission 202139) | Phyllosphere microbial communities from UC Gill Tract Community Farm, Albany, California, United States - DLSLSB.R1 | ecosystem: Host-associated > Plants > Phyllosphere > Unclassified | place...
CATCGACCCGGTCTGCTTGTCGCATCAAGCAACAAGCCAGGTGAACGGCTTGAATAATTGATGACTTACCGCTTCCGTTTGCGCCGACAAGCACATTTACGTCAGCCAACTCAAGGTCCACCCCTTTAACCGCGTCAATTTTCTTGAAGCCGACAATTTTCAACCTTTTCAGTTCCACGAAACTAATCCTTTCTTTTATGAACACCCGTATCACTGCTTAGTAATCAACGCATTTAGGTTGGAGACTTTCAAACGAAAATTCTATCTCGTCGGTGTACTTTGCATCCCGAGCAAAAACTATCACCACACCAAATCAGCAATTATGTGTGCCAGCAGTCTTGCCCAATCATCATCCAGACATCTTGCTGCAAATCTGGTGTTTCGAACTTCTGGCGCTTACGACGACCATGACTGGAAGTCAACGGCTCGTAAAGTGCACTCGCATCAACCGAAAATTTGAGTCACTGATAACGTTACAACTACCGCCCAGTTGCTATTTCATCTTGTCATCCTTGCTCGGTACATTAGTAATTGACGAACTCTTCTTACGAGATTCTTTTTTTGGAGCAATGTAAGCGAGAAGCGCGCCTGAAAGAGTTGAGGTTGCACTCGGCAGAGCCTGATCATCAAGCGTACTAGGTAGATCCATGTAGAGAGCATTGCTCCCGTCCTCGTCGATTCCCACACGCCACCCGATTCCGGGTCTGCAAGCAGCCTCGAAAATCTCCTTCACCTTGCGTAGCTTTTCGCCTTTCTCCAGCGCGACGCGCAGAGTGGTCAGCATGGAGTCAGAACCCAATTGAATTACTTCAATGCGGCGCCCGTTCGGTCCGGTCAGAAAGAATGGCGTGAAAACCGGAGATGCTGTCCGAGGCTCCTCTGTCAGCGGCACAACCGCACTGGCGGCCAGTTCCGGGAGCACACTCGAAACCTTTGACGTATCGTCCGGGGACGCCATGCAGCTCCTCCACCGGGCCAGTACTTGGTTGCGCCAGCAAAGAACAAACTCCTCGCCGGAGTCGGTCTCTTCCGGCTCCAGACCGAACGCCTCGACCGCCTTGGCACGCTCGCCGGAGCGTTCGTCATGTAATGAAACGAGCAGTCCCGACAGCAGGTCCAGATGCGGCGCCTTCCTGCTCCAGGACAGGTTGCGCAGCCCTGTGCGCAACCCGAGCAGCAAGGCGGCCGCGGCAATCACCCTGTGGCCGGCAGGCCGCTCGGCGTGGAGGAACGGAACGAGGTTGCCGACATCGTCGATGACTGAGGCAAGGATGGCTGCGCGCAGCGGAATCGAACCACCGTCGGAGAGGATTTCCCCACTCAATTCGACCCGGTTCCCCAGCACCGCGCGCGCAACGTCCAGCCAGCGAGATACGACAGGAGCCAGCGCCGGGTCCGATGAAGACTGTTCCACACGATGCGCCACCTCCTCGATCAGCCTACCTCGCGCTCCCCGCTCGTACGCCATGAAGGTCTGCGCGACGGCCTCGCCTACGCCGGCTGTCCGTCCGTCCGGTGGGGACACAATGGCGCGAAGCTCGAGTCTCGTCGCCTCCGGCGCCAACGGTGATGCGCAGAGCAGATCGGAGATCGCATTCCAGCAGGCCGGCTCGGCGCTCCCCAGCTCCAGCAGGCAGCATATGGCCCCGGCAATCCGATCCGCGACTTCCTCCCGAACCTGTGCGTCAGGCAGAACGGCGGCCTCCACGTTGGCCGATCGCACGGGGCTATCCAGTCCGAACAGCCCAGGCTCTGCTTCACATCGAAAGAAAGCCGTGTCCAGTTCGTCAAAGGGAAGACTGCGGAAGTCGTCGGCTTCATCCTGATTCCTGAACCGCAGACCAAGCACATCGCGGATACCGATGACACCGGACACGCCCCGCACCGCCTCCGCCCTCACTTCCACCAGGACCGGGAAGCGCTGCGGTTGCCCTGCGGCGAGATCATCGATTTCGTCCGTGCTCAGCCCGTCCGTTACCAGGAATGGCGGACGTGCAGTCACCGAGGTCGTTCCTGACGCGGCCGGAAAATGCGGTGACAGAACCATGGCGGCAAGCTGCTCGAGCACCAGCTCCCGATTGCTCGGCACGAACATCCTGCCGGATGACTGCGGCACGTCGTCCGGTCGGATCGCCAGCTGCGGGCTGTCGGCGGCCGCGTCGGCAACGAAGCCATCCAGCTCGAGCTGGCGAATGCCGTTCTCGTTCGCCCGAGCCGCCCCCTGATCGGGCGTCTTCGCTTCAGTATCGTGTTCGCTCATTGTTTTCTCCACCAGGCTTCTCGCCGCGCTGCATATCTGAAACCGAGTGTCTCCATCGGCTTCGAAAAACTCTCCGGTGCATAGACCCAGACACACCCGTTGGGCCGTAGATCCTCGAATGTGAAACCGTGCTTGCGGGCCAGCGCTTCGGCCGGGGCCGCCCAGTCCGCAGCAGCGGGGGGCTGGACAACCGGCACAGGCGTCACGTTGCTCACGACGGTCCGTGTCACAGGCCGACGCAATTGCAGACCGCGGACGAGGAATTCTTCGGACGGGAACTCCTTCAGGAACGGAGCATTCGATGGCACCGCTTCCGACTCCAGGATTTCAACCCATTCTCTGGCGCGCGACACACCGACGAACATCTGCATCCGGAAGCGATCGGCTCCCAGAGTTGCGATCACGCTGTCGTGAAGATCTACAATGAAGACTGCGTCGAATTCGAGCCCTTTGCAGCTCTGCATGTTCAACACGGTGACGACGTCGCCCTGGTCGAACACAAGGTTGTCGATCGGGTTGTCGGCGCGGGTGCCCCATGAGTAGGATTGCACTGTAACGTTCCTGCCCCTGATCGACGCCACTTCGTGTTCAAGCCGTTCGTGCATCTGCTGGCGCTTGGTGTCCCGGAAAACGAGGACACCAACTTCCTTACCAGGGTGATTGACGATCCACGTGACGATGCGCTTGACGCACGCCGCGATGGAACTGCATTCCACGAACAGCGGCATCGCCCCGCTGCGTTCCGGCATCACGGGAATCGCACCCACGCCGGCATGGAAGCCGGCCGCAAGTTCGGCGATCTGGCGCGTGTTCCGGAAATTGTCGACCAGTGAAAACCGACATTTTTCCGTGATGCTCAGACCCTGTCGGATGTCGTCAAGCGTCGAGTTGAATTGCGTCAGCTGCTGGTTCTCGTCGGCGAGGACGAAACATCTCAATGGGAAGGACACTTTTCGGTAGCTGCCAATTGTCGACAGAATAGCCAGAAACCGATAAAACCCGGCTGCAAAATCCTGGCCCTCATCGATGACTAAAGTGCCTAGCGAAAGTGCTTCTGCCTCAATATCATTTGAATGGACGATGACCCGATCAACAATTGCATTCCAATCATATTCCTCTTCCGATTCTGGATGTGCTGGAGGCGCTTGCCACAAGGGCCAAGCCGCGACACTTTCAGCCTTTTCGCTCCATTCTTCGGAGGGAACAATCCACGCCCCTCTCTTGCCGTGGTCCCAGGGGCGCCAAACATCCTTTCTCCAGCGGGCTCCTGCCTTACGTACGTTGCTCCGGTCGTCATATGATGCATTCACCAAGATGTCGCCGCTGCCTGCACAGGGAGGTAGCTTGGCCCTCATCCACCAGTCGAGGAACCACTGCCGCGCCGTCGTGACGGGCAGTTGCGTCTTCTTCGCGCCATCGACATTGGACGCGTATTTCATCAGCACCCTGTTGAACATGCACAGCGCAACAGGCTGCCCAAGCTTCTGCAGACCGATGGCGCGCAGCCATCCGATCAGTGTCTTGCCTGTACCGGGCGGCCCCTGAACGAGCACATGCGCGTCCTTCGGTGCATACAGGTAGACCGAACGCTGCGCTTCGGTCAGATCGCGGAGCTTCGGCAACCTCAACGCACGTTCTCCAGGAAGGGAATCAGTCCGAACTGCTCATCGACCAGCAGACGCCGATCGAGCAGCGTGTTCGCATGCGTGCAGCTGGTCTCGGCAACGAGCTCGCATGCATGGCAGGACGCGCGGTTGAAGCCGCCCAGTCCCTGCCCGGCGGTCTCCGAGCACACCGGATCGGCGGAGCACCAGCGTCCTTCCTCCACCGCATCGAACAGCGTCTGCGCGAGCCGATCCACTCTTCCCTGCCGGACCAGACCGCCCAAGGACCCTTCCGAGTCGCCATCGGCCGTGTAGATCATGACGCCGGCGTAGCGCTGCTCACGATCGTAATAGAGGCGTTCGCGAAGTGACGAAGACGAGTAGCCGCATTCGAACGTGATCCGACGCAGCAGCAAGTGCGACAAGGCATGCAGCGCGATGAACACCGGGTCCACTTGCGGAAGGAACCAGAATTCCTCGCTCACGCGCTTCTCCTCCAGATGCCGGAGCGCTTCGAGTTCGCTGTCCGGCAAGGACTGCGCCCACACATCGAGACGTTCGAAGTCGAAGGACAGCACCAGGCCTTCGCCGAATACCTCCGTGGCAGGCAACCAGTTCTCCGCACGCCCGACGTCAGGACTGACCTTGTTGTCGATCGCATCCGGTCGCACGCGCTGGAAACCGAGATAGGCTCTTACCTCGCGCAGGCGTTCGAGAAGCAGTACACCCGACACTGCGTTGCGGGCCCAACGGGGCGCGCGCTCCGACAGGGGCTCGGCGGCCGCCCGGAAGTGCTTGCTGGAGATGCCGCCCTCGGCCAGCCCGCGCGCCATGGTCTTCCATTCTTCGCCAAGAAGGACATTCTGGTCAATGCTCTGCTGTGCCGCTGGCTCCTCGTTCTCCGCTCCCGCGGACTCGATGTCCGCAGCAGCAACGGTAAGGACAACGTCGAGTTCGCACGCTACCTCTGCTGCGATGATGCCTGCCAGGGTATTGATGAACTGCTGGTTGTCGCCCGTCGTACTTGACTGGAGCCCTTTCAGCATCGAAAAGTGCTTGTGCGAAGCGATCTGCGCGCCGAACACGGCCACCGGATCTTCAACCACGTCTGCCGGAATGTCCAGCGCGGATACGGTCACCGGATAGTGCAGGTTGGTAGCGCCTCGCTGCAGGATTTCCGGATGCAGATCGCAGGTTTCGCCTGCCCCGAAAACCCACGGGTGTCGCCCGGAACAGGTTCCGAGAACATGCCGAGCCGTCTCTTTCGAGACAAGTTCCTCGAGAGAGCGCCCGTTACCGCAGACCTCGCATGAAACGACCAGCGACCCGAGTCCGCCGGTGCCAGCCTCTTCGTTGACGGTAAACCGTAACTTGTCGAAGCTGCGGCAACCGGAGGCGCCGTTCTTGCCGCTGTGCGCCCATCGAGACCAGTTGATGTCGTCGAGATGGCCGTTCGCGCATGCCGCGACGAAACGCATCGGTACGAGCATCCCGTTGCAGCCGCTTTTGGAGCAGGTCGGTTCCTTGCTTTCCTGTTCCATGTTCGGTTGCCAGCGCGTCATGCGACGGCATTTTTCGCAGAACATCGCCTCGGGGAAGCGCCGCACCACCAGATACGGCTTCTCGAGCACTGGCGCTTTCAGCACCTTGTGCAGCCGGGTCGAAAGCCGCGGCAGATCGATGACTCGCAACGCCTGCTGCTTCCATTTCTCGATGCCCGGAATGACGAACGACTCGGTGCCGACATCGATCACGGCGCCGACGCCTGCTGGTCCGGTCACGGTACCGGCACGTATTTCTCTTTTCATGTCTTCTCCTGTCAGGCTTTCGCCGCCGCGCCCGTCTGGACGACTGGAACAAGCAGCTTCATCGGCGCGTCGACATTGCGAAGCGACTGCAGCGTTTCGATGCCGGTACCCGACTGCCTGAACGGACGTATCAATCCGGTGTATTGCCTGCCCTCGGCCTGGAAGCGCAGGGCACTTCCCTTTTCCCGCGCCAGCGCAATCCAGTTCGCGATGAATTCTTCCAGTCGCTCGCGGGTTTCGTCGGCGTTGCCATCCCGCGCCGCCCCGATCCTGCCGAGGAACTCGTCCGCAAGTTCGCGCACCATGCTTTCATGTCGCAGGATGCTGCCCGCGGCACGGTTCCCGCCTATCGGCGAGACCATCCTGACGAGTGCGAGGAACGCACCGTGCAGACCACGCTCCTGTGCCGGCAGCGCGAACGGCGTCACGCTGGTCGGTTCCACGTTCCTGTAGAAGGCCTTGTGGAAGTGCCGGAAGAACTCGTAATGCGACCTGTCCCTGGGCTTGGTGGGAGAGAACAACGTGAACACGATGCCCGGCGGTCGGTCGGTACTGCGTCCGACACGGCTCGATGCCTGGATGTACTCGGACACGGTCTTGGGTTGACCGTTGACCAGCATGAGGCCAAGACGCTGGACGTCGACGCCCACCGACAGCATGTTGGTGCAGGCCACGTAATCCAGTGCCTCCGCATTCGGCAGTTCAACGCGCAGTCGATGGAGCGCTTCGGGAATCTCGCTGTCGCGCAGGTTGGCCGACAGCTCGCTCACGCGGGACGCGGCGACGCGCCGGGCTTCGCCCAGGGCCTTGAGACGGCCAGGGATGTCGTCCCGCGCCAGCGACAGCGTCTTCCCGAGCTCGCGCTTGCTGTTGTGGTACGCAACGACCGTCCACCAGGTGTCGACCCGGTCGCCGGCAGTCCTGCGCATGTCTTCACCCGATGCCAGAAGGGCCGACGAGGCAATCACGTTGGAGAACGTGGGCGTGTGGCCCTGTCCCATCGCACCGACATACAGTCGTCCCGGGTCCTTCCGCTCTTCCGGCACACGGGAGAAGAAGGAATTGCTGGCCGACAATCCGGCAGGCGGAAAGAGCGCACCTTCGCGCCCGTACAGCTTGCGGATCTGGTCGTCGGAGCGGCGGATTGTCGCGGTCGCGCAGATGTACTTCGCCGGCCGGCCCAGATGCGAGATGATGCGGTCGATCGCCGCCTCGTAGATGCCTGCAAGGGTTCCCAGCGGGCCGGAGATCAGGTGCAGTTCGTCCTGGATGATCAGCGAAGGCGGCACCACACCGGCGCCGGCGCCGAAGAACGCACGGGCCTCGTCGCGCCAGGCCAGCATGGCGAACTTGTCCACCGTACCGAGCAGGAGGGTCGGAGGCTGCGCATACAGGTCCTCGTCCACGAAGCTGATGGGCAGGCCGCCGTGGAAGGGACAGGCTGGCTCCGAACAGAACAGCTCGATGCTGCTGCCCTTCTTGCGAATTCCCACATCGGCGGCCCCTTCCGCCTTCGATTCCGGAATGATGCGCTTGCCGCATACCGGGCACTGCTTGAGCGGTACCTTGATGCCGTCCACACGGCCGGTCGTCCCGAGAATCTTCTGCAGGTCCGCCTGCGCGTCGGCGCCCCGGTTGGGTGCCGAGTCCGAACCCACCCACAGGCCCAGGCTGAAAGGCTCGGCGTGCGCGATGTCGCCTTTGCGACGCATGGTTTCCAGAGCACATACGAGGCTGCCGGCCCGCTCGAATTGCTGGATGGTGAGCAGTCGCAGCGTGTATCGCTTGATGACGGCCGTTCCTCCTCCCTGCGCACCATCGACGAGTCGACGGCGGATCATTTCGAATGCTGCCACGCCAAGATACGCCTCGGTCTTGCCGCCACCGGTCGGGAACCAGATCAGGTCGACGATCTTCCGGCTGGGGTGATCCGGGTTCCACAACCCGCGAAGCGAGATGAGGAAGAACGCAATCTGGAATGGGCGCCACGTCACGCTGTCGTATGCCAGCGCGGCAGGATCGACGTCGGTAAAGCGGCTGCCGGGCTTCCGCTTGTTGACGTTCCCCGATCTCGCGAGACTGATCAGCATCCCCCTGTTGGCGAGCCTGAACATGTGACGCACATCCGCGTTCTCCTCGAGCAGATCGACGCCGTCGGTCATCCTGTCGACTGCCTGCTGGATGCGCTCCAGGATGCGCGCCTTCGCGCCGTCGAAACGCGGCTCGAACCGCATGGCCGCCAGCTTGTCTTTCCAGTCGGCGTAGGCCTTCACCAGACCACGGAACGCGGGCACCGGGTCGAATCCATCCTCCTGCAGGCGCTTCATCGACAGTGCTTCCGTAACGAACGAAGGCAGTCCGGCGATTTTCGTCGTGACCGGCGGCACTTCGACAGATGGCAGGTAATCGATGGCGACGTGGCTCACGATGCCATCAGCCGGTTCGGGCCAGAACACGCCGCATCCATGGCCAACCGCAAATGCCGGCATATCCCGATACTGCAGCGCCAGCTCCTCGGCTTCCGGATCCGTGCTGATCATCGGCGGATCAGGGTAGGCCATCACGCCGAGCGAAGGGACGCAGCTCATTTCGACCTGGAAGAGAATGTCTGCCGTATCGACTGCGGTGTCCTCTTCCGTTCTTCGCGTGTTCACCAGGGCGACGGTCACGACGCGCCTTCCCCCCGCAACACGTATGAAGACCCGCAACTCGGCGCGGCCTTCCAGCACCTTCCTCGGCTCGCGGATGTCCGCTGCGCCCTTGTCGATCCGGAGGGTTACCGTTTCGGATTCCGTGCCTGCCGGGACCGGCCTTCTGCGCCAGACAGGCGCGGCCTTCGTTTTGCGCTTGCCCCCGGATCCGGAAGATACTTCGTCCGCGACGAGTTCGGCTGCGTGCTTCTCGTAAACCGCGGCCTTCAGCCGCACAGTCAGCGTCTGCTCGGCATCCGATACCGCGAAAGTCATGCCCACCGACGCCGGCAGCCGTTGAAAGAGGATGTCCGTGGGGGATTCGATCCCGTACTCGTCCTCCCCCTCACCCGCTGCTTCCGCATCCTCGCCGTCGAGGTTTTCGTCCGCGGTGCCGGCGCCGGCGGATGCTCCCTGCGGAAATACCATGCCCGTCAGATAGCGTTTGTTGGGCCGTTCGCGGAGCGACTCGGCCGGTTCGGTCGGTCCGACAAGACGCCTTCGCACCTGCTCGATGAAGGCAGCCCTTAGTTCCGTATTCTCTTTCTCCGTCATGTCATCCCCAAGCGTTCTGTTTGATCAGGTCTACCATCGCCTGTCTTGTCTGGTCCGTTGTAAAAAGGTGAAGGGCAACCGATGCCCTTGTCATGCCGATGTAGAGCCTGCGCGTGAAATCCGGCTCGCGCGCAGCGATATCGAGGTCGGCGAGAATCACGACCCGGGATTCGAGTCCGCGGAAGTCGCGGATGCCGGCAATGACCCCGTGATGGCTGGACGCGAAATCGCCTGTTTTCGTCAGAGGCCTCAGCACATGGCCGAGCCGGCCGGCGACGATGGAAGCGACAGGTCCTCGAAGGTCGTTCGCACCGAGCACGGCGATGTCACGGGCAAGGACACCTTCCTGCAGCAGGCCCGCGACGAGATCCCCGATCGAATCCGCCTCCTCCTGTGCATCGCGTACTTCGTGAAATCCGACCCGTACCCCGTATCCGTCGATCGAGGAAAGGCCGATGTCGGCGGCAAGAAACGCCTGAATGCTGCACACGATTTCCTGCGTCGAGCGCACATTCCGCGACAGCACCACCGACGCCGAACTCGCGCGCAGGGTGGCGACGGCGCCGGTGTCGGGCGGCGCGTCCAGGTACTGCAGGTTCGGATCCATGAACCAGCGCCAGCGCCCGTGCTCGACACCACCCGGCAGCCCCGAGAAGAGTCGGGCGAGTCGCTCGGGACGAGCAAGATCCTGCCCCTCGTCGACGACGAGGACATCGCAACCTTCGGGAATGCTGTCGAAGCAGACAGGAATACCGGAGCCGGCAAGTCTGCGCTCGAGATTCCGTACCAGTGACCGGCCCTGCGCGACGATGGCCGGCCTGTGTCCGGATGCAAGTTCAGCGCGAGCACACAGGACGGCGAGCTCGGTCTTGCCCGTGCCGGCACCTCCGGTCACGAGCAGACGCGGGTTGCCTGCCAGACTTTCGAGAATGGCGTACTGCTGGCGCGTCAGCTTCACGATCCCGTGCTCGATCCCTGCGGCGGACAGGCCGAGCGACGACACTGCCGACAGTTCGGGTAGAAGCACCTCACGAATCTGTTCGATGTCCTCTTCGGAAAGCAGGAAATCGGCGGCCGTGTGCCGGTCGTATGGAATGTTGTCGAGCCAGGCGGCGAAGGTTTCCGGTGTCGCACAAACGGAGTGGTCTGCCAGACGCTCCGGAGGCAGCTCGTCCAGCCGGCGTTTGAAGGAACATAGCGGAAAGACGACGCCCCACCTGCATCGCACCTTGCGGCCCAGGCGTTTGCCGAGAAGCTGCTCGAGCGCTACGGCAGCAGATACGGCCTGGCGGGCCGGACCTTCGGATGACTCGATCGCCTGGCCGCGCGCGTTCTCGTAACGCCAGACACGACCCGCGATCCGGACGTTCCCGCCTTTTACCTCGAGCAGGACGAGCCCGGCGCGCGAAACGATGACGAAGTCAGCTTCTCCCCAGCGCTTGTATGCGTGCTCGGGAAGGTTGACGGAGTGAACGGCGAACGCGCTTTCGTCGTCGATCCGCGAGAGCAGATCGTGTACGCTTGCTTCGCCAAGCAGTCTCGGTCGGAACTTGAATCGCGGGTAGGTCTGCATGCGCCAGCCGGGTCCGGGTCACGGTGCGATATGACTCGAGATGGAGATTCTACGTCCGCAAACAACCGTGCCTTGAAAAGATCGCGAGTCCGACTTGCGCTGGCGCCTGCACGGGATGTCATCCATTGCCGGAAAAAACGCCATTCGAAGTCTGCCAGAAATCATGATCAAGGAACCAGCTCGAAGCGGAGCCACGTCGCGACAACCCATTTCCCACGTGATGTTGGTGGGAAATTGTTGCTGTTCAGATATTCTAGCAGGATTGCAGGCCAAGGAATCGGGTTTTTTCTGTGATGCAAATATCCTGCACAGAGGAACCGGCATGCAGAAGCAAGGAGCGGAATGCATGTGCCACCCTTACCATCGGACTTGCATTCGCTGAGCTTAGAAGGCCCGGCCGTTACAGCGCTTCCACTTCCGGACCTGCTTCCACAAGATCCAGCTGCGTTTGAACCCGCCACACCGCGCCACCAGGTTCTGCCATGACAGACGTCGCGTCATCACCTGCAAGAAGCCTGAACACGAGCCGGGCAATCTTGTTCGCCAGAAGCGGCGGCACCGCGTTACCCACCTGATGGAACTGTTCGGTTCGATTGCCTTCGAAGAAATAATTGTCGGGGAAAGTCTGCAGCCGGGCTGCCTCGCGCACGGTAAGGCTGCGGCACTGGGTCGGGTCGTAGTGGATGAAATAGTGCCCATCCTTCGAGATGTGGCTGGTGATCGTGGTGGACACACGACTCCCTACCTGGACCTTGAACCTGTCCTTGAATTTCCCCGACTCCCAGTTCTCATGGTTTGGGCGCAGCCCGTCCAGGGTAAACTCGTCATGACCTCTTGGCGAGCGCCCGTATGCCCGAGCGTACGCGGATGCGAAAGCATAGCGCTGAAGGTCGCTTCTCATGTGCCCGCGGGCGCTGTGATTCAGCCAGACCTTCAGTTTCGGATCGTGATACCAGCCGCCGAGCAGGGCCGGCGAATCCGCGCTGGTGCTCCGGATGTCCAGCCGATCGTCTCCAGTGCCAAGCCCTTTCGGCACTGCCGTGGAAGCCTCGGTGAGTGCTTCGTGAAGACCGCGATGCATGTCGTTTCGCGCGACCTCCTTCGCCATTCTTGAAAAGTGACCAGCGACCGCTTCCGCCCAGAGTTCGCTCGAGTCGGCCTCCTTGCTGAGCGCGCTGCGCACGCGTGGCAGTCCCTGCAGAATCTCGCGAACACAGGGACCAGGCAGGCGCTCGAGCTGCCTCGGCGCACGAGCCACATCCTCCCGCACCCCGATCAGGATCACCCTGTGCCGTGCCTGAGGGATCCCGTGCTCCTCTGCCTTGATGACGAAGTCATGCGCGTCGATGTCCCGTGGATCGTCGCCACGGGAAAAGTGGGTCGCCGAACTCATCGAATGAATACGGTATCCATGGCCGCTGAGCGACTGCCCGGTTGCCCTGTCCGGGTCGGAAAGGTCCTGGAGAATCGTTTCGAAGATTTTCTTGCCGCCGACCGAGGCCGTGAGAATTCCCTTCACGTTTTCCATCACGAACACGGACGGCCGATACTTCTGGATGATCCTGAGATATTCCTTGTACAGGAAGTGACGGTGATCGTCCTCCGCCTTGTACTCGAGATTCCCGCGGTTGCGTGCGCGACCAACGATCGAATATGCCTGGCAAGGAGGGCCCCCGATCAGTACCCATGGAATGTCGGGGCCGAGCCCGTGTGCGCTGATCCTCTCGTCGAGCTCCTCGTTGCCTTTCGACGTGCCGAGCTCAATCTGACGTGCCTCGTCGCCCGCCTCCTCCCACAGGTCACGGTTGCTGTCGTCGTGGGGCTCCGGTACTGCACCGTTGCAGAACTGATAGTAGGAGGCGAGAGCGTCTCCACCGCGCCGCTTGAGCAGCCGATAGAACGCGCGAAGGCGGAGCGTCTTGCGCGCGGCCGAATTCATTTCAGCCGATACAATGATCCTGAATGGATCGTCCTCAAGGGACGAGAAACCTTCCCCGAGTCCACCGGGGCCCGCGAATAGATCAACTACCGGAATGTGATCCAGAATTATGGACTTTGATTGGCTCGACAACTTTGCTTTACTTCAAAAAATGGCTGTTGCCGTAGGATAGCAAGAATTATGGACGTAGTCGATGCAGCCACACGATCCCGAATGATGTCAGGCATACGGTCCAAGGATACTCAGCCGGAAATGATCGTCAGGAGGTTCCTGCATAGCCAGGGATTTCGCTATCGCCTGCATGCACGCAAGCTGCCGGGCTCGCCCGATCTCGTCCTGCCGAAGTACAAAGTGGCAATTTTCGTTCACGGATGCTTCTGGCACCGTCATCAGGGATGCCGGTATGCGACGACCCCCGCCAGCAACGCTGAACGGTGGAAACTGAAGTTCGACGCCAACACGGAACGGGACGCCCGAAAGGCGAACATGCTGCGTGATGCCGGCTGGCGCGTCCTCACTGTGTGGGAATGCGAACTGAAACACACACCGGCAGAGCGCCTCGGTCGCCTCGTGCACGAAATTCGTGGCGCTGATCCCGCGGCCAGCATGTGCGCTTGATGCAACAATGATTCGGCATCAGCGCCCCTCCCCATACTGGCGCCAGGCTGCGTCGCTGAGCGAGAGTCCGCAATAGCGCGCCCAGAGATGCATGCTCCACTCGCGCTGTTCCCAGTCGATGGGCGATCGCTGAGCAGCCTCGATGAACTGCGCGAAGGTGATGATGTGAAACGATGCGTCACCGTCCCGCAACAGGCCTCGGAACGCCGTTCCCGTTCCAATTGCGCGATCGTCGTTCTGATGACAGAAGAGGCCCGTCATGCGGAAGTCGTAATCACCGCGGCGCACCAAGTCTTCCGCAATCAACTGGTTGCGGAACAGCTGATTGAAGCGCGACGAGGTGCAGGTTTCGTACGACGCGATGAAGGCGCCACTTGCCTCGGCGATCTCTTCATACCTGCTGTTACGGTAGGGCTTCGGGGAAAATGGTTCCGTGAACTTGCACTCCAGCCCAAGAAGGCCTTTCTGCCCGCGAGCGTGGACCACGAGAGCGACGTCGAACGCCGAGTTGTCGACCCAGTCTTCGGGCGAAAACTCGAACAGCACGTCCGTGACGCCGTCGATGCCGGGGACCAGGGAGCGCAGGATCTCGCTCGCCAGTGCAGGGTCCTGCTTGAGCCGGCCGAAGAAATTGAATGCCAGCGGCTGACTCGACAACAGATTGTTATAAAGGCGACGCTCGTCAACGAGACCGCCCGAACCCGAAGTACGGCCGTCCAGAGTTTCCCGGACCGCCCGGGTAGCTCCCTCATCCACGAAATTCTTGAATGAGATTTCGCCTCCGGCCATCGTATTGCACACTCTGTCCGCCGGACGCACTGGATGGGCACCAGCCGGCTCGCCAAGCACGAACGCGCGCCACCAGCCTTGATGCAGGCGCTGGCGGCTCCTGTCCGCAGATTCGTCAACGAGCGGCCCGATGCACGCCCGGAAATCGACATGATCGCAGCTGACCGATTCACCTTCCGGACCAGAAACAATGGCCGCGCGCATCAGGTCTCCGGCACTGGCCATGTCCACAGGAGTTCCGCCGATCAGTCGCAATGCCTCCTCTTCAGGGATCTGGTTGCCCCACTCGATGTTTTTCGGCACCTCGCCCTTGTAGGCCTCGAATTTCGTGCCGGTCCACACTTCCCTGGGCCATGCCCGCGCGGGCCCTCTGAACAATGCCCCTTCGTTCTCGATGTATATCATCGCTCAGGCCGCGCATGCCACTTCGTACGGAGGCGCAACGGCGTTGCAGAGCGCATCCCGGCACCACTGGCGCTGGAATTTTTCCCCAGTGCGAAGTTTTTCACGGACATTCTTCCATGCGTACACAAGCGCATCCCTGCATCGACCAAGGTCGGAGGGACTATGGCAGAAGGCCACATATCGATAGCGGCTGTCATCGACGCCGGTGAAGGCGCCGACACCGTCAACGACGCTGCCTTCCCAGCCATCGGCGTCAACGTGCGGGAAGCCGTCGATGCCGGAAAACGGCAGATCGGGCCGCTTGCCCAATGCATTCGGACTTGCCACCAGTTCCCACCAGATCTTCGGACCGTGAACCTTGGGATCCTGGCTCGTGGCACCGGTCGGGTCGAGGAATGCCTGCAGCCGGAAGCGTTCGCGCCCGTCAGTTTGCAGGTGCAATAAACCGCCCGGCAGAAGCGTCAGCGGCAGAACCGTCAGTCCGTTCTCGGCGGGCCTTCCTTCGTCCTCGTACAGCGCATCGAAGACCGCTTCGAACGCCTCGCTGAACCATGCCTGCACCTCTGCCAGCATCCGGCCGCAATTTTCAACATCGATCTGATTCATGTTGTCCTTCCAGAACATGGTTTGTTCAACGCGCGGAAAACTCGTCCACGCCCGATATCCGAACGTTCCCGCTGCCACGCCCGGCGAGCGCCAGCGTGCTGTCATGCGGGCCAGTTGCGGAGCAAGCTGCGTCAGAAGCGGCAGCTCGCTGCCCCCGGTACGCAACACGATTGCCGCGCACCACACAATGCCGGCACCCTCCATCAGGAAGCCGAGCGACCGGCCTGTATTGCGCTCGGCCAGCCACTGGTCGATTCCGCCTCTGCCGGTCACGCAGTCCGCTGTGCGCTGGACCGGAACTCGCAACAGCCAGAACCGTTCGCCAAGCGACTCCACCAGGGCCGGCACCGTGTTGCCGGCCACGCCACTTCCGTCGCCCTGCACAACCCGCATGACGCAGGTATTCACTACTGCCTCGAAACGGAAGCCGTCGGCGGCAAGGACGGCCACTGCCTCGATACCGGCCTGCATGGCTGCCCTCCCGACCGCCGGTATCGCAGGGAGTGCGCTGCGCGGAGCAATGCAGTCCTCCGTCAGCAGTGTTTCCTTCGTATCCGGACAGATGGAGCGCCTTGCCAGTACGTGTTCCAGGAGCGCAGGACGACGAACCAGCACCGCATCGCAGCCGGGCACCGGCACCACCGACTCGCTGCTCCTGTCGTCGATCGGCTTGCGCGGCCGGACCACATCCGCTCCCGTCTTGAAGCGCATGCCCTCGCGCAGAGCGAGCGGATCGGCCTCGACCTCGTCTCGCACGAAGCGCACACTCTCCGGAAAGAACACCACACCGTCTTCGGGCAGCACGGTGACTCGGCCCTTATGCATCGTCAGCTCCGTGCTCAGGCTGGCAGCATCGAACTCGCGAATTTCGTTCTTCCGCTTTCCGAGATCGAGGCGCTGGTCACTGACCATCTTTTCGCGGATGACGTTCCTGACCTGGTACATGTCGAGCGTGCCGTCCAGGTACGGGAATTCGACGCCGAGCCGCGGAAGCGCATCTCCGCTTGCCTCCGTGTGCGCCGCAACGCGCCGGCTGATCAGACTTCCGAGACGATCGACTCGGCCGATGCGCTGCTCGAGATCACCTGCCGTCCAGGCCACGCCATAATGCACGACACGGTCACAGAACAGATGCATGTCCACGCCCTCCTTCAGCACGTCCGTGCAGACCAGGACGTTCGGGTGCGTGGGAAACATGAACTGCTGCACTGCGTTCTCGCTGTGGAGCCGACCGGAGCGCACGACGACGGGCGCAATACGCGCAAAGGTCTTCAGAATCCGGTCGCCATGGATCACCTTCCAGTCCGCCGCCGCGCCCCTACGGAAGCACTTGTCGACGATCAGGTCGAAATTCAGGATCCAGCGCCGCAGCTTTTCCTTCTGGTTGTCGACGTACCGGCCGATCTTCTCCGGCAGCTGCGCACTGCCATCTTCGAACAACCACAGCAACTTGTCGGCCAGCGTCCTCGCACCGTGCGGTGTACTCTTCACGTACCTGTGCAGGATGAAAAGATCGACCAGCAGTTCCGTCTGGCGGATCGACTGCAGCAGGCAGAGCTGCAGCGACGCGAGCTTATACGCGTCGCTCCCCTCCCCGGACGGATCCGTGAAGAGCCAGGCTTGTGCAGGATCGGAGCGCAGCGCTCCCAGCTTTGAAGAATCGAACAGCGCCGCGAGCAGCCTGTCCCATCGGGCACGATCGCGTTCCGCCGTGGAGCTGTCCGGCTGCCTCAGCAGGAAACGCTGCAGCGGATTGAAGCCGTGTTCGTCCGAGCGCAACAACTGGCTACGGAAAGCGTAAAGGAGGCCTGCCCCGTTGCGCCCCTTCGGCCGCTGCTGCAGCGCTTCGAAGTATGGCAGGACGACTTCCTCGCGATAGCCGGCATTTCCGACACCGACGCCACCACCTGGCGCGACATCCTCGTCGCTGCCGGACTCCGTGCCGGGTGTCTCGTTGTCGGCCTGCTGGTCCCACAGGCTGTCCTTCCACACCTCGGCATGGCCGTCGAAATCCGACCCGGCAAGGAAGTCGCGCCAGGTACGGATGCGATCGTCCAGCTCGCCCTGGAACTTCAGGTGGAGCTGGTCTCGCAGCTCCTCGACGGTGTCCAGTCGACGCACGAACACGAGCGTCTTGTCCGTACTCCCTTCAACCAGACTGCGGCCGAACAGTGCCCTGACCGTGCCGTTGACTTTTGCGTGAGGCATCCCCGTCCCCGCGGGAAGATGCATCGCATCGATGAAACTTCGGTTGAGGTCGTCAATGGCGTTGCGATCCGGAGCCGCCTCGGTCTGCTTGCTCTGCCTGTGGTCCTTCGCGGGTTCGAATTCGGGCTGTGCCTGGATTCCTTCCTGGCGCCCGAGCGACGAGGACAGGGATTCGAACGATGCACATTCGCCCTGACGAAAGCGGTTGTTTCGCCCTGCCAGCGCGCCAACCAGTCGCTTCTGCACCAGCGCCATGGTCAGCGCCAGGAACGGGTCTTCCGAGCCCGAATGGCGTACCTGGGCGTAATGACGGTACTCGATCTTCGCATAACGCTTCCGGTCGGCCCCGCCGTAGGTACGAATGCGCCGAATCATGAGCTTTTTCAGGATGTCGACGACCTCGCCGTGCCGGCCGGCCTGCCACCTGACCCGACTGCAGCGTTGCTCGTGCGCACAGCTGCCGCAATCCTCCGGAATTTTCGGCTTCACGGTCTTTCCGCTCTCGTCCGCGGTCGGCGCGTGATGGCAGAGATAGGCATCCAGGCTGTGCAGATCCTGCTCACCCGCATGCAGCGGGGTCGCGCTCAGAAACAGCCAGCGTCGGACGTTGCGGCCGAAGACATGTCTGATGTGTTCGTTGCGATAATTGTCGAGATGACGCAGGTACTGGGCTTCGTCGAAGACCACGAGGTCAAGCGGATGCACCGGCGCCACCGCTCCGTCGGCGTCACGTTTCGCGCCCTCGGTCAGCATGGCACCGATGCGCCGGCAGTACGCGCGGCCGAGCGCATGACCCAGTTCGTCCTGCCAGTCGGACGTCCTGCCCGCATGCTGCAGTGCCAGTGCGTGCTCGTCGTCGGTGAGGGCCTCCACGCCGGGCAGACCCACCTTCCCCGCATAGTCGGCCAGCATGCCTTCGGGCGTGGAACCGTCGAGCGACAGCGGTATGCTGAACGATGAATAGCGGAGCAGGTGGATTCTTCCCTCCCCGATTCGCAACGCCTCATGAAGATCGGACAGACGCTCGTGCAGGTGAAGGTCCTCGATCTGCGACGCATCTGCAGTGGCGAGCAAGCGATCGTCGAGCAGCCGGTAGCACGAGCGCAGGAACTGCGCCCATTCGCTCTGCCACTGCACCTGAACGGTGCGGCTCGGGCAGACGATCACCACGCGCGAATCGGGCCTGTGCAGGAACTGGGTCGCGATGACGCCCATGGCCTGCCGGGTCTTGCCCATGCCTACTTCGTCTCCGAGGTAGGCGTGTCCCTGCCGGCCCAGAAGTGCCCACAGGCCGGCGACGCCCTCGCTCTGCAACTGCGCCTGGAGGCTCGGCGTCTGCCCTGTCGCAGCATGTCCGTCGAAATCGATGTATGAACGTACTGTCGCCGCCGTCAGGCGTGCGGGAATGATGGCGTCATCTGCCATGTACTGCTCCCCTGTTGCTGAATTCACGCTGGAACCAGCCAATGAACGCGTCGATGCGCCCCGGCGCCGGCACGTTGCCGAACATGTCCCTGAACGAAGGCGAATCCTGCAGCATGCGGCCGATGACCGGCGTCAGGCCCGCGATCTCGCGGCCGATGTCGGCCATGGCACTGTCGGCCGTCGGCGCAACGTTCCGTGCGCGGAGCCAGTCCAGCAGGTCCCGCACTTCGCACAGCTGCACGAAGCGTGCGATGCGCTGCTCGTCCGTCTGGTCCGGTTGCAGCAAGATCGCGCGGTACAGCGTCGTCATGCTGTGACGGGACGAGCCATCGAACGCGATGGCTGCCAGCTTCGCCACATCCTGCTGCGAGTAGAATTCCCGGAGCTTCCAGGTCGCCTGGAACAATCCGAAATAATCGAACGACGGCTCCCGTTCGTCCTCGTCGCCATCGCCGCCGGCTTCCCCGTCCAGCAAGGAGCGTCGCCGGACCTCGTCCGCACTCTGTGCCGGATTCAGGCTCCTCAGAAAACCGAGGACGTCGTCGAGCCGCGGGCGCGGCTGGTACAGCAACTGGTCGTCCTCCGCATTGACCTGGATGACCAGGCCTTGGAAGACGGCCCGCTTGCCGCTACCGTCCGTCCAGTTCACGCTGAAGGAACGAACGGGTTGCCGGCACGTGCATTCGCACGTGATGACAACCGGTTCGCCGGGCGCGCCGTCCACCGGGATATTTATCCCGGCCACGTGCAGCACGACATTCGAAACCGGTTCACGCTTGCCGATCGTGAAGACACCGTCGAACTGCCTGCGTTGCCAGTCGTAGAAAAGGCTGACCTCGAAGGGCGGCAGCGGTGGGGCCTGCTCTTCCGCGCCGTCCGCTTCTTCCAGTCGGGATTCGTCAAGCACCTGAAGCTTGCGCCATTGACGCGGAACCGCCGGGAGCTCATACCTCAGCACCGCCTCGATGTTGGCGAAACCCGAGGACGTGGGGTCGCCGAGAGCGGCGCCGGTGAAGTTGGCCGAGCCGACACACAGCAATGCGCTCTTGTCCCCGTCTTCCAGCAGCAGGACCTTGGCGTGCGTGTACCGATCATCGCCGAAGCTGGCGAAGCTGCGCTTCCAGTTCTTCTGCTCGCCCAGACTAGCCAGCGGAAAGCGGAACTGGCCAGCGGCGAGCGAGGGAACGAAACGGCACTCCTTCACGCCAAGCTCGCGCACCAGTGAGTCTACCTGGCCCCAGTATGGCGAGACGATGGTGGCGCGCTGCCAGCGTCGCTGGCCGGCCAGGGCGGCAACCAGCCCCCGCTGCCGATGCCACGGCAGGGCAAGGTGGAGGCTCGGCGTCCCATCCATTGCCGGTTGCAGCCACGCGCGATCGCCCAGCCGTGTCGCCAGATCGCCGAGGATGGCGCGTACGCCGCCTTCCTCCTTCACGTCCCGGCCGCGCAGTTGGTCATTCGCCTTCGCGAGAAGCCACTGCAGCAAGGGCAGCATTTCCTCGGCGTGCTGCAGGCAGACTGGCACCGCACCGATCACTTCGCGACTGATGGCCCACCCCGACAGTGACAGGTTGCCGCTGCCGACGGCCAGCCACATTCCCGGTTTGCCCGTCTCCCGGAGCGTTCCCGCCATCAGCATCAGCTTGGGATGGAACCGTCCGTTCGGCAGTCCGACCTGCAGCAGTCCGTATCGCAGATCTCCTTTTGCGGGCGGCTGCGTTGACTGATCGCACACGACCAGGCAACGCAGCCTCCTGAGCTCTTCGTTGAGACCGTAGCGAACCTGCGGATTGTTCTTGAGGTCCTCCGCGAACTCACCCGCGAGCAGCGGCAGGACATTCATTTCGAAGAATCCGGGAACGAAATTGAAAGTGGTGAACAGGACGATGCGCTCGTCGTCCGCGACAAAACGGTCGCGAATGGATTCGAGCGTCTCCCGCATCAGGGCACGTGTGACGGAACCGCTCATGTCGCTTCTCCGTACAACTGCTCGTACAGGTCGGCCGCCGCGCCCAGGTAGTAATCGTTCATCCAGGGATAGCCTTCGCGCAGCCGCCTTTGCGCATCCTCTGCATCGCGCTCTCCCGGAGCAGACTGCACCAGGTTTTCGCCTTCAAGCAGGATGAAGGGATCACGCCCGCGCTCGTCCATGCTTGCTTCGTGGTGCTGCACGAGCTGCTTCGCGAAGCGGCTCAGGCATTCCACATCGCCGTCGCCCTGCGACGCGGTCATCGACGAGGCCAGCGTCTGCAACTGCCGCAAGCGGTTGCTGTCGAGCTGGCCGTCGAGAGCAGAGAACTCGCGTGCACGTTCGCGGATCGCACTGGCGTAAGGGGCGAGCTTCGTCACGAACGAACTGACGGATGACGCGCAGTCTGCCCTCATCAGATCGAACACGTCCTGCAACATGACGAGGAATGGTTCGCAGTTGCGCATCCAGTCCAGTTCTTCGTCCAGTCGGGGACAGGTGAGTTCCACATGGTTCTCGCCGAACGCTGCTGCCTTGTCCCGCGCACGCAACAACGAATACCTGCGTGCGAGTTCGCGGTAGATGTCGCCGCCGAACAGAGTTCTGCGGAGTATCCCGTCGAGATCCTGGCTGTCGAACACCTGCCGCAGCGCCTCGCTGATCGTTTCGTCGGCCAGGATCCTGGCGGGGAAGAGTGACTGTCCTCGGAGGCATGTGCGGATGGTGGAAGCAAGCGCCTGCGTCGCTGCGCTGCTCCAGAGACGCTCGAAGCAGGGCCGGAGGTCGGTCTGGACGTTCCAGTCGTCCTCCAGCAGCCCTGCGCGTCTGCACGTGCCCCGGTAGTACTGGTGCAGGCCGTTGGCGACGGTCTTGCCCGTATCGACCGTGACAGAGAATTTCTCGTTCGCAGCCACCAGACTTCGGCTGCCGAAACATTCGTCCTTCCTGGTCGAGTAGAGCCAGTATTCGATCAAGCCTTCCATCAGACGGAAAAAGCCGCGTTCTTCCCTGGCGCCCGGCAGCAGCTTCCGGATCGGCCCGGTACTGCTCAGCCAGTGAATCAGCAGCACTGCCTTGATGCCGCTGACCTTGCGTACGGGCGATGCAATGTACGGCACGAGCTTGCGACCGAACCCGCTCCACACGGGTTGCAGCCCTAACGGATCGCGACCGCTACCGGCACGCGCCAGGTCAGGATCGGCGTCGGTCAGATATGGAAGAAAGTCGCTGGCGCCGCCGGTTGCCGTCCGATCCGTCAACG
>Ga0308169_10002058_pt1 | contig 21696 bp, 24 predicted proteins | sample PhyBR1_2_FD_202139 | JGI IMG/M metagenome (GOLD analysis project Ga0308169, IMG submission 202139) | Phyllosphere microbial communities from UC Gill Tract Community Farm, Albany, California, United States - DLSLSB.R1 | ecosystem: Host-associated > Plants > Phyllosphere > Unclassified | place...
GCAGCAGGCTTTTTCTTGATTTTCATTTCCCGTTTGGGACAGCTTTATCTTTATAAATAGGGAGGACACGAATGTTCACTCGCCTAAATTTCACGGTTATATTTTTGATTTTGAGTCAGTGCCTATGGCTCAATATAGCTCATGCTGAAACTCAAACGATAATAGAAACAGCGCATAAGACTCAAGTTAGTCCTACAGAAGATGCGATTCAGCAATTTGTCCGTGGTGATTTTGCCCAGCGCCGTGCCTTGCTTAATCAATGGCGATCCAGTATTGAACAGCTCGATCAGCTGGCCGAATTTGTAGAAAAAGATCAACTTTATACCGATAGTGCAGGCAATACCTATATTCTGGAAGCAGAAGACAAACTGCTCAGTTATCCGGATAAAAAAGCCATCAAAAGCTGGCCGTCAGATTTATCCCAAGTCACTTTGGTCAATACCTTAAGCAAGGCATTGGCCTTTGGTCAGGCAAAGAAGAAATTAAATTCAGAAGAAGCCTCTCAACGTCTTGAAGCCATCGATATTTTAGAAAATAATTTATCCGAGTTGGATGCCAAAGCCATCAACCAGCTGTATTTAAATGAAAAAAACAAGGGTGTCAAAGCCCGTTTTGCCCAGTTAAAAGCCCGTCTGGATTATCAGTCTGATGATCTGCTGGTCAAAATTCAGGCGGCAAAAGTTTTAAAAGAATCCAATCGTCCAGATGTATTGGCTTTGGTAGAGCAAGAGCTGAACCAACCAAATTTGCATCCCGATCTGAAAGCGGCATTAACAGCTGCCCAAGGCAGTATCAAAACCCGGATTCAAGCCAGTGAATGGACCGGACATGTATTTTCAGGATTTAGCACGGCCAGCATTTTATTGCTCGCAGCACTAGGTCTTGCCATTACGTACGGACTGCTCGGTGTGATTAATATGGCGCATGGTGAGCTGATCATGATTGGGGCTTATACCACCTATGTGGTGCAAACTTTCTTTAAGTCTCATTTCAGTGGTCTGGTGGACTGGTACCTGATTGCTGCGATTCCCGCGGCGTTTATGGTCAGCGCAATCATCGGTATGCTGATCGAACGTACCGTGATTCGTCCTTTATATGGTCGTCAGCTGGAAACCTTATTGGCAACTTTTGGGGTGAGCTTGATCCTCATGCAGCTGGTGCGGATGATCTTTGGGGCACAAAACGTAGAAGTCTCGAATATTTCTTGGCTTTCTGGGGGAATCTCCATTACGCCTAGCCTGATGCTGCCTTATAACCGCATTGCTATCATCGTATTCACGATTGCCGTATTACTGCTTCTGGTTTATCTGCTCAATAGAACCCGTTTTGGTCTTTTTGTTCGTGCCGTGACCCAAAACCGTCAAATGGCACGTGCAGTGGGCATTCGTTCCAGCCGCATTGATATGATGGCTTTCGGTTTGGGGTCGGGTCTAGCTGGTCTAGCCGGTTGCGCCTTGGCTCAAGTCGGTAATGTCGGGCCAGATCTCGGTCAAAACTATATTATTGATGCTTTCCTTGTGGTGGTGGTTGGTGGTGTCGGTCAAGTCTGGGGTGCAGTACTTGCAGCTTTAGGCTTAGGCGTGAGTGGTACCGTGCTGGAAATTGGCATGGGGGCAGTACTGGCAAAAATTATTCTTTTGGTTCTTGTGATTTTGTTTATTCAGAAACGTCCACAAGGTTTATTTGCCCTGAAAGGACGCTTTGTGGAGTAAGCTATGAAAATCACATCATTACTGTCAGATAAGCCTCATAGCGCAATTGCTATTTCCGTATGTTTTGCCATTTTACTGGCTTTGCCGTGGCTACATTTATTGCCCGCAGATTCTGCCTTGCATCTTTCTGCCTATTGGATCACCTTGATCGGCAAGATCATGTGTCTGGCTCTGGTCGCCTTGGCGCTTGATCTGGTCTGGGGTTATGCCGGTATTTTAAGTTTGGGGCATGGCTTGTATTTCGCTTTGGGCGGCTATGCTTTTGGCATGTACCTGATGCGTCAATCCGCAGGTGATGGCCTACCTGACTTTATGCGCTTTTTGAGCTGGACTGAATTACCTTGGTTTTGGGTCGGAACCAATCACTTTTGGTGGGCAATGATTCTTGTGGTTTTAGTACCAGGACTGATTGCTTTTATTTTTGGTTTCTTTGCCTTCCGCTCCAAAATCAAAGGCGTTTACTTCTCGATTATCACTCAGGCGATGACTTTTGCGGCAGCACTTTTATTCTTCCGTAATGAAACGGGTTTCGGTGGTAATAACGGCTTTACCGGGTTTAAAACCATTTTGGGTATGGACATTACTTCAGCACCGATGCGTGCCAGCCTGTGCTTTATCACCGCATTAGTATTGTTACTGTGTTTTGTTGGCCTACGCCATTTGATGAACAAGCCTTATGGCCGTGTGCTGGGCGCAATTCGTGACAGTGAAAACCGTCTGCAATATTTGGGCTATCGCACGCTGTGGTACAAACTTTCAGCCTGGGTACTTTCTGCGGCGATCGCGGGGATTGCAGGGGCCTTATATGTGCCACAAGCCGGCATTATTAACCCCAGTGAAATGAACCCAGTGAACTCGATTGAAATGGCCGTTTGGGTAGCGGCAGGTGGGCGCGGCACGCTGATCGGTCCGATCTTGGGTGCGGGCTTAATCAATGCCGTCAAAACTTACTTTACTGTGGCTTATCCGGAAGCATGGTTATTGATTCTGGGAGCGTTATTTATTGTGGTCACCATTTTCCTGCCTAAAGGTGTGATTGGGTTATTTGACCGTTTTAAAAAGGAGCGTAGCGAATGAGTGAGATTCTACAACCTCATGGCGGCCATGCTTCTGAAAGTTATGGTCGACCGAAAGAACAAGGTCCGGACTTTAGTCATGGCATTGCCTTGTACCTGGAAAAAGTCAGTGTCTGGTTTGATGCTTTCCGCGCCTTAAATGATTTATCGCTGTATATCGAAGAAGGTGAATTGCGCTGCATTATTGGGCCGAACGGCGCCGGTAAAACCACCTTGATGGATGTGATTACCGGAAAAACCCGGCCTACTGAAGGGACTGCATTTTTTGGTCAGACTTATAATCTGGCGAAAATGAGTACCGAGGAAATTGCTGAAGCAGGCATCGGACGAAAATTTCAGAAACCAACTGTATTTGAAAATTTTACCGTGATGGAAAATCTGCTGTTAGCCGCACCGAAAGATAAACGGGTGAAGAAAAGCTTTTTCAGCAAGCTTGATCCCGATGCACAAAATGCCCTGGATGAATCTTTACAGCAAATCCGCTTGCAGGAATTTATCAATAAACCTGCGGGCTTGCTATCTCATGGTCAAAAGCAGTGGCTTGAAATTGGCATGTTACTGATGCAGCGTCCAAAACTGATTTTGCTGGATGAACCTGTCGCGGGGATGACCGATGCAGAAACTGAACGTACCGCTGAGCTGTGTCTGGAACTGAAAAAGAATCATACGCTGGTCGTGGTCGAACATGACATGAGTTTCATCGATACCATTAGTGAAAAAGTTACGGTTCTGGCCCAAGGGGCGATTTTAGCCGAAGGCACATTGGCCGAAGTGCAAGCCAATGAAGATGTCATTGAAAAATATCTCGGGCGTTAAGGAGTGACTGATGCTAGAAGTAAAAGATGTAAATCAGTTTTATGGCGGCAGTCACATTTTGCGTGATGTGTCGTTTCATGCGCCTGTCGGTGAATGTTCGGTGGTGCTGGGGCGTAACGGTGTGGGTAAAACCACGCTACTCAAGTGTTTAATGGGTATTTTGCCAATTAAGTCTGGTCAGATCTTGCTGGATGGTAAGGACATTTCCAAACTCAGTCCGGAACAGCGTGTCCGTGCAGGTTTGGCTTATGTTCCACAAGGACGCGATATCTTTTCGACCTTAACGGTCGAGGAAAATATCCTGATTGGGATGGCGAAATTTAAAGGTGCTAAAACCCGTAAAGTGCCGGAACATCTCTATGAAATTTTCCCGGTGCTGGATGAAATGAAGCATCGTCGCGGTGGAGATTTATCCGGTGGGCAGCAGCAGCAATTAGCGATTGCCCGAGCACTGGCTTCTGAACCGCGTGTACTTATTTTGGATGAACCGACTGAAGGGATTCAGCCATCGATCATTAAGGATATCGGTAAGGTGATTCGTAAACTTGCCGATGGCGGAGAAATGGCAATCGTGCTGGTGGAACAGTTTTATGACTTTGCAGAAGAACTGGCAGATGGTTATACAGTCATGGCACGTGGGCAGGTGATTGCTCAAGGTATAGGAAGTGAAATGCCTAGAAAAGGGATTCGCGATTTGGTGGCGATTTAAATTCCCTCTCCCTGACCCTCTCCCAAAGGGAGAGGGAAAGAAGCCTCCCTTTATAAAAGGGAGGTTTGGAGGGATTTATAAATGCTGTTAAATCTCTGTATTTTCACTCCATAAAAAGTACATGCCATATTGACCTGTACGGAATTCTCCACCCGCAGATTTGCCTTCATCAGTTAAAAAGTGCTTTCCATTTTCATTTAGTGTCAGATAGCCTTTTGTAATTAATTTTTCAAAAGTGTCCGCTGTTTTTAAGCCAAGTTTTGATGCCAGCTTCGCTGTAGTCAGTTTTGTGAAAGCGGTATTTTCTTCGGATTTATTATCTTCCGCTGGGATGGATTCTGTTTTTACTTCATCCAATGTAATACGGACTTCGTCACTAATACGAATAATCCGTTGTGCTTCTTCATAAGCTTCTTTAAATACATCATTATCTTCATATTTACGGATCAGAATCCCCATTTCATTATTGTTAACTTGGCTAAACTCATAAAGATTTAAGCTTGAAATAATGCACTCAGATTCATTCAAATAGCATTTCGCATGCAAATTTTTACAGAAACTCAGACGCACATAATCCAGTTTTTGCATCCATTTAATTTCGTCAGGGTGCAGATCACTTTTTCCATAAACAATACGGATATCAATTTTAAGACGATCTTTGTCTTCTAATAATTCTTTAATGCGATCATTGAGACGTAAATATGGGCTAATTAAAATTAAACGTTCTTTGGCATTTTTAATAAGTTCTTCTAAAAAGAAATTTGTTCCGCTTGTATTCAAAAATTTTGCCATGTATCCCTCAACTTCTTATTTAATAATTGTAGAGATATTAGCTTAAATTTTTGAATCAAGAAAATAATTTGGCTTATGGACGCTCAATTAAAAAACTTCAGACTTTTACCTTCCGTATAACTTTATAACATCCGATAAATCAAGTTGGCACGATAACTGCTTTATTTTGATGCAAATTTATAATTCTAAAAAACATTTGGTCTCAATTTGGAACAAATACAGGATTTATCAGCATCAGTAGGGTAGTTATGAAAATTTATACGCAGCGTTTAGAAAACATTGCATCTGAACACAATTTTGAGTCTTTGGAACTCACATTTGATACGCGCCAAAAGAGCCGTTTTCGTGCAACTTTAAAAAATGGTGTCGATATTGGTGCAGATTTGCCGCGTACAGGAATTTTGCGTAGTGGTTCCTTTATTGCCACAGAACAGGGGGAAATTTTACGGGTAGATGCCAAGCCAGAAAAACTGATGCAAGTCACAACAGATAATAGTTTTGACTTATTAAAAGCGGCTTATCACCTGGGAAATCGTCATGTACCGCTGATGCTGACACCTTCAGCTTTGTACTTTGAACCAGATCATGTACTGGCGGAAATGGTGCAAGGTTTAGGCCTTGAAGTGAAAGAAGTGATGCACCCTTTTGAACCAGAAAGTGGCGCCTATGCCCAGCATCAACATGACCAACGATTAAGCCCAATCAAGTCTTTACATCATGTCCATCACTAATGCATCACAACTGCTCAGCTTGCTGACCTTGTCTTCAACAGCGCTGCCGATTGGGGCGTACTGTTATTCGCAAGGGGTAGAAAGCGCGATTGAAAAAGGCATGCTGCACGATGAAGCCTCTTGCGTGAGCTATTTTAATGAAGTGCTGGAGATGCTGCTGGTCCGTTTTGAATTACCGCTACTCAAGCGTCTGGTTGAATCTTTTGATGATGCTGAACGGTTTCAGTATTGGGCAGAATTCTATCGTGCCAGCCGTGAATCTAAAGAATTATTGGCTGAATCGCAACAATTGGCATTTTCTTTGAATGCATGGATTAGAGATGTATTGAAACAAACGCCAAGTGTGAAAAAGCAGCTGGGATTTGTGCCGGTTTATGCACATTTATGCGGAGAGCTGGGTTTAGACCTTGCCGATGTATTAACGGCTTACAGTTTTACCGTAGTGGAAAATCAGGTGCTGGCAGCAGTGAAAACCATTCCGCTGGGGCAGATGAGCGGACAGCGAATTTTATGGCAGTTACATCAGCATATGCCTGCAGCGGTACAGGCTGCATTGGCTTTGCAAGATCACGAAATCAGCAGTGCATTACCGCAATATGCCATGTTGAGCATGTCGCACGAAACCCAGTATTCACGCTTATTCCGGTCTTAATTTTCAGATCAGAACATGAGTAAAAAGATTGAAAAGCACTGTTAAAAATAGTGCCAAGAAAATGTAAAAAAAGGAAATCAACATGTCAGAACGTAGTCCATTACGCGTGGGAATTGGTGGTCCAGTCGGATCAGGAAAAACCGCTTTAACCTTGAATTTATGTCTGGCGCTGCGTGAAAAATACAACATGGCAGTGGTCACCAATGACATTTACACCAAGGAAGATTCGAACTTTTTAACCCGTCATGAAGCCATGTCACCTGAACGTATCGTCGGTGTAGAAACAGGTGGCTGTCCGCATACCGCAATTCGTGAAGATGCCTCCATAAATCTGGCTGCCATTGATGATCTGTGTGAAAAGTTTGATGGTCTGGAGCTGATTATTATTGAAAGTGGCGGCGATAACCTGGCTGCAACTTTTAGTCCTGAATTGTCAGATTTAACATTGTATGTGATTGATGTGGCGGGTGGTGAAAAGATTCCGCGTAAAGGTGGACCAGGCATTACCAAATCAGACTTATTGATTATCAATAAAACGGATTTGGCGCCAATGGTTGGAGCGAGTCTTGAAGTGATGGATCAGGACGCCAAGCGTATGCGTGGCGATAAACCATTTTTATTTTCCAATATGAAAACTCAAGATGGCTTGAACGACATTATCAGCTTTATCGAAAAACAAGGTTTATTTAAGTCTTAAAGGGGAAATTCATTATGCGTCTATTTAAACACTTACTGGTCGCGGGACTTGCCGCTTTGCCAAAGCTGGCAATGGCTCATCCGGGGCACGACCATCACAGCGGATTCTGGGCGGGCTTTATGCATCCTTTTACCGGTTTAGATCATCTCATGATGGCAATTGCTTTTGGTGTATTGATGTGGACTGCAAATCAGCGCTGGAAAATTACAGGTCTGCTGGGTCTGGCAGCAGCCATGATCGCAGGCTTTATGCTGGGTGCTGAAGGCATGCTATCCACCTCACTGGCGGAGTCAGGCATTATTGCTTCACTGCTACTGGTAGCTGTAGCTTTATGGAGCAAATCCAACAAGGTTTTACCTGTGGCAGCGGTACTTTTAGCCAGCTTCCACGGTGTGGCGCATGGTAGCGAACTTGGTCAAGCTGGACATGTATCTTTACTGATTATCGGCATGGTGACAGCGATGGCATTGATCTATGGCATCGGCTTAGCTCTTGGTGCATTCGTGAATAAATATGTGCCTTATGGCAAGCAAATGATTGGCGCTCTGGCAGCGGTTGTCGCCGTGATTGGTCTGGCTTAATGCTGTTCAATAATTTTGATGCTGAGTTGATTGTTTGATGCATGACCTTGCAGAAAGAAGCATGAACCAGAATTTATGGTACGCACGTTTGGAAATGGGTTTCCAGGTCCAGCAGCAGACTGCGCGGACCATTTTGCAGCACCGTAAGCATCATGGTCCGGTACGTATCCAGAAAATGCTATGGCCTGAAAGCAATGGCATCTGTCACGCCATTATCGTGCATCCGCCAGCAGGTATAGCCGGTGGTGATCATCTGACTTTCGATATGCAGGTGGATGCCAATGCGCATGCCTTGGTGACCACGCCGGGCGCAGGGAAATGGTATCGAACCAATGGTAAACAAGCCTTTCAGCATATTCATATCCGCTTAAATGACAATGCGGTTTTTGAATGGTTGCCGCAGGAAACCATGCTGTTTGATGGTGCCAATGCCAGTTCTGAAACAATCGTCCATTTGGATGCTGCAGCCAGCTTTATTGGTTGGGACATGCTGGTGATCGGCCGGCAAGCTCGTGATGAACAGTTTGTACAAGGGGCTTATCAAAACCGGTTTCAGCTGTGGCGAAATGACAAGATTCTGGTTGCCGATACCTTAAGTTTTAAGGGAGATGACCGCTGGCTGAGTTCATGTTTAGGCATGAATGGCCATGCAGTTATGGGCAGTTTCTGGGCTGTGCCGCCTGAAAAATATCGTGCAAGTATTCATCTGGAAGCATATATCGATTTGACTCGCGAATTGATCATGCGCATGGATGTGCCGATTACTTTAACCATATTGGGTGATGTCATTTGTGCACGTTTTTTGGGTGATGATGTACGTCACTGTCATGATGGTTTTGCAGCCATACGTGCCCGATTACGACGCTACTGGTTTGATCTGGATGAAGCATTTCCAAGAATTTGGCGGACATAATATTTAGACTTCCCTTACAAAGAGAGGGAAAGTTTCCGGAATAAATTCTGTAATCAATCTCCCTCTCCCTATGGGAGAGGGTTGGGGTGAGGATATTCATGTAATCCCTCCTTGCAAAGCAGTGCTTCTCATCTCTCAGAGGGAGAAGAGGAGTATCTAACATTTAAAGCTATAGGATTTTAGAGGGAGGGAAACCGATGCAAAAGTTAATAACCTCTCCCTTACGAAGCAATGCTTCTCGTCTCCTAAAAGGAGAGAGAATTTTAGGACATAACTTGCACACATTTTGCATTCAATACATTGATATAAATTAGGAAAGAGATATGGAACTCAATCCAACAGAAAAAGACAAAATGCTGATTTTCACAGCAGGCTTGGTGGCGGAACGTCGTAAAGCACGCGGTTTAAAGCTGAATTATCCTGAAGCGATTGCCTATATTTCTGCGGCATTACTTGAAGGTGCGCGTGACGGCATGACCGTCAGTGAATTGATGCATTACGGCACAACATTGCTATCCCGTGATGATGTGATGGATGGCATTGCTGAAATGATTGCTGAAGTCCAGGTCGAAGCGACATTTCCGGATGGATCAAAGCTGGTCACTGTCCATCAACCGATTGTTTAGGAGCGGCATATGATTCCTGGGGAAATTTTTACACCAGAGAGCGACATTGAAATGAATGTCGGGCGTGAAACCTTAAAGATTACCGTAGCCAATATCGGCGACCGTCCTATTCAGGTCGGCTCACATTTTCACTTTGCTGAAGCCAATGACGCTTTGCAGTTTGACCGTGAGCAGGCCAAGGGTTTCCGCTTAAATATTGCAGCGGGGACAGCCATCCGTTTTGAACCGGGTCAAAAGCGCGATGTGGAATTGGTGGCACTTGCCGGGAAACGTGAAGTTTACGGCTTTGCAGGCCGGGTAATGGGCAAGCTCGATTCATAAAAATTGCATCAGAATTATAAAGGTTTATAAATCATGAAAATGTCACGTCGTGCTTATGCCGAAATGTTTGGACCGACGGTCGGGGACCGTGTCCGTCTTGCCGATACCGAATTATTTATTGAAGTTGAACAGGACTTCACCACTTATGGCGAAGAAGTCAAATTTGGTGGCGGAAAAGTCATTCGTGATGGCATGGGCCAATCACAGCTTTTGTCATCCGAAGTGGCTGACACTGTCATTACAAATGCACTCATTATTGACTGGTGGGGTATTATCAAAGCCGATGTCGGCTTAAAAAATGGCCGAATCTGGAAAATTGGCAAGGCTGGTAATCCGGATATTCAACCAGATATTTCAATTCCGCTTGGAGCTGCAACTGAAGTGATTGCCGGTGAAGGCCAAATTCTCACTGCAGGCGGGGTGGATACCCATATTCACTGGATCTGTCCGCAACAGGTAGAAACAGCCATGATGTCAGGTATTACTACCATGATTGGTGGCGGTACAGGTCCTGCAGCAGGAACATCAGCGACTACAGTAACACCGGGTCCATGGCACATATCTACCATGCTACAAGCCATAGATGATTTGCCGATGAATATTGGTCTATTGGGTAAAGGGAATTTAAGCCAGCCTGAACCGATTGCAGAGCAGATTAAAGCCGGTGTTGTTGGATTAAAGCTGCATGAAGATTGGGGCTCAACACCAGCAGCCATTGATAATTGCTTAACTGTGGCCGATCAGTTCGATGTGCAAGTTGCCATTCATACAGACACACTAAACGAAAGTGGCTTTCTAGAAGAAACTTTGGCGGCTTTTAAAAACAGAACCATCCATACTTATCATACTGAAGGTGCAGGCGGTGGACATGCACCTGATATTTTAAAAGCCATTGGTCAGGCCAACGTATTGCCATCTTCAACCAATCCGACCCGTCCATATACCATCAATACCATTGATGAACATCTGGATATGTTAATGGTCTGTCATCACTTAGATCCATCCATTGCTGAAGATGTGGCATTTGCGGAAAGCCGTATTCGCCGTGAAACTATTGCTGCGGAAGATATTTTGCAGGATATGGGTGCAATTGCCATGATGTCATCAGACTCGCAGGCCATGGGGCGTGTCGGTGAGGTGATTCTACGTACTTGGCAAACCGCACATAAAATGAAGGTACAACGCGGGCCTTTAGACGGTGATACAGTCTATAAAGACAATAACCGGGTCAAACGTTATATCGCCAAATACACCATTAACCCTGCAATTACCCATGGTTTAAGTCACGAAATTGGTTCGGTCGAAGAAGGTAAACTGGCCGATTTAGTCCTCTGGAAACCGGCATTTTTCGGTGTTAAACCGTCCATGATCATTAAAGGTGGAATGATTGCGGCAGCGCCTATGGGCGATATTAATGCTTCTATTCCAACACCACAGCCTGTGCATTACCGTCCAATGTTTGGTGCTTATCCGCGTGGGGTGCATAACACCTGTATTACTTTCCTGTCACAATTCGCAATTGATGATGGCGTGCATGAAAAATTAGCTTTAAAAAAGCTGATCTCACCATGTAAAGACACGCGTCAGATCACTAAGCAGGATATGAAACATAATAATTACTGTCCGGTGATGGAAGTGCATCCGGAAACTTATGAAGTTCGTGCTGATGGGGTACATTTGACCTGTGAGCCTGCGGATGTATTGCCGATGGCACAGCGGTATTTTTTGTTTTAACTACTATTTAAACCTCTCCTTAAAGGAGAGGGAATTTTCATTATTTAAACAAATTTTGGAAAAGTTACTTCTCCCTTTGGGAGACCGTCAAGAGGAAGATTTTATTGCAAATTTTATTAAAATACGTGATGATTTAATAAAAATGAATAATTAAATATTGGGGAAATAATGACTTTTAAATTTGAAAGTAGAGAATTTAAACATGCTTTTGAAGAGGTTATATTATTAGCAGATAAAGTCAAAAAGAGTCCTGAAAACTATTCAGAAACAATTAATAATTTTGCATCCTACATACAGACTGCCAAAATAATTTTTAATATAAATATTGATTTGTCGAATTTCGATGATCTCACTTCATATACTCGCGCACAACCTGTATCAAATTTCCCGGAAGTAATTCGAAAACTAATTTATAAATATGATGAGACTAAAAGTAACGATGACTTAGAAGAAATATTTAGTTTAAGTTTAAACTTATTTTACATTTATCTTAGTGAACTTCAATTTAGAATTGGAGGATTACATCAATCGATTGGTTTTGAAGTTAATAGTTTGAGTCAATTTATTAGTGAATATTTTAAAGATCACCCTATATATGCGAGGTATTTAAAATTTGCTGATAGAGATATACCCTTCAAAATTTTACAAGAAATTTTAAATACAAGCGGGTTAAAAAATTTAAATACTACTATTGAAAAATTTAATGCAATAGAAGAGACACTTAGCAATTGGGATAAATCATTATCAGATAAAGAAGCTGAAGTAACTAGGCTTGAAAAATCATTAGAGTCATACAAAGATGCTTTTAATTTTGTTGGTATTTTTGAAGGCTTCAATAAATTACATGTAAAAAAAGAAAATGAATTATGGTGGTCTAGAATAGGATTAGCTTTAATAGGATGTGTAATATTCGGTACATTCGCATATGAATTACATTCTATAAAATCAATTATTCAAATTAGTAAAGTTATTGATATTCCAACATTACTTGCAATAACAATCCCATTTACATTATTAATATTTTTACTTTTATATTTCTTTAAAATTATTCTACAAACTATGCGCTCTGTTCAATCTCAGCTTCTACAACTTGATTTGCGGATGACCTTATGTCGTTTTATTCAAAGTTATGCGGAATATGCTGCAGAATTGAAAGCCAAACCTCCTGAAGGATTTGAAAAATTTGAAAGCGTAATTTTTTCGCCCTTAGTATCTTCGGATGATAAAATTCCAAATACTTTTGATGGATTAGATCAACTTTCTAGCGTAGTGAATATAGTTAAAGGCAAAGATAATTAATATTTAAAATGAATCTTTTTGGCGCATAAATTGCTTGTCACGCTTAATCAATTTTACTGTTTGATATAACACATCAGGGATTAAACGTGCCAACAACATATCTACGCGGACAAGAACTCATAGATCAAATTAGAAGCCAGCCATATTCACGGGACTTAATTGGCTATCATGGTGAACCACCCAAAGTAGAATGGCCAAATAGCGCTCGTGTCGCGGTTCAATTTGTATTGAACTATGAAGAAGGCGGGGAAAATCACGTTGAACATGGCGATGCAGGTTCAGAACAGTTCCTTTCCGAGATTATCGGGGCAGCAAGCTTTCCAGCCAAACATATGTCGATGGATTCCATGTATGAATACGGCTCACGTGCAGGTTTTTGGCGTATTCATAACGAGTTTAAAAAGCGCAATTTACCCATGACCATTTTTGGCGTGGGCATGGCATTAGTACGTAATCCCTACATTGTCGAAGCGATTAAAGAAGCCAATTATGACGTGGTTTCTCATGGACAGCGCTGGCTGCATTATCAGGACATGCCCATCGAGCTTGAACGTCAGCATATGGATCAGGCCATAAGTGTACTCGAAGCACTGTTTGGTAAAGCGCCAATCGGCTGGTATACCGGTCGCGATAGCCCGAATACCCGCAAATTACTGGCTGAATTTCCGCAGATTAAATACGACTGTGACTACTATGGCGACGACTTGCCATTTTGGAGCAGCCTGACTGATAAAAATAGTGCAACACGTCCACATTTAATCATTCCCTATACCTTAGAGAGTAATGATATGAAATTCAGCTCACCGGGCGGTTTCAACAGTGGGGAACAGTTCTATCAATACTTAAAAGATGCCTTTGATGTGCTGTATGCAGAAGGTGAAACTGAACCTAAAATGCTATCGGTCGGCATGCATTGTCGTATTTTAGGGCGACCGGGACGCTTTAAGGCACTACAAAAGTTCCTCGATTATATTCAAAGTCACGACAATGTCTGGATTTGCCGCCGTGGCGATATCGCTGAACACTGGTATAAAAACCATGCTTTATAAGATATAAATTTTTTTAAAAAGAGAAGTTTAGCTTCTCTTTTTTTATTTATCCCATTTATAAAAAATGCAGAAAATCAAAGTTTGGCACTGATATTGCAAAATTACTTTTGAACAAACATTCAATATTTTAGGCGATTTAATAGTGCAACTCGTTGAATTTAATAAAGCATCTCAACAAGGTGCTATTACCTTTTTAGCACACTGTGTGCAAATACCGAGCTGGGCGGAACAGCTTTCAGCGAATCGTCCTTATGCCTCGGTTGAAGATGCTATCGACTTTGCAAAACAACAAGCAAAGACTTGGACTTGGGATGAAATCAAAACGGCTTTAGCCAAACATCCACGCATAGGCGAAAAAAAAGCACAGGCTGAATTGAGCGAAGTCGAGAAAAACTTTTCAAATCGTGAACAGTCCGCTATTAGCCCAGATGAAGAAACCCAACTGGCTTTACTCAAGGGCAATATCGCCTATGAAAAGAAATATGGCTACATCTTCCTGATTAAAGCATTCGGTCTAAACAGTGAAGAAGTTCTTCAAGCCCTGAAATACCGTCTTTTAAATGATCCTGAAACTGAAAAGCGCATTGTCCATCATCAACTGGCTGAAATTGCCTTACACAGATTAGCTCAGGAGCTGCAAGCATGATTAGTTCACATATTTTAGATACTAACCTAGGTAAGCCGGCAGCCAATGTGCTGATTAAATTATTCGATGCAGAGGGCAGCTTACTCGGTGAAGCAAGTACCAATGCCGATGGCCGAGTGACTGATTTCGGTTTAACTGAATTCAATAGTGGTGCATATAGCCTGGAATTCGCGACTTCTGCTTATTTTGATGCTTTGGGACAGGAAACTTTTTTTCCTAAAGCCCTAATCCATTTCTATGTCAAAGATGCGTCACAGCATTATCACATTCCTTTACTGATTAGCCCATTTGCGTACTCCACATATCGCGGAAGCTAATTTAATTTTTTAATTTGAGGGAAGAAAAAGAATGACTGAAGAAAGCAAAACCATTTCACCAGAACATGAATATTTAGGCGCAGGAAAAAGTGCAGCATACGGCTTACAACATGTATTAACCATGTATGGCGGAATTATCGCGCCACCATTAATTGTGGGTACAGCAGCGGGTTTATCTGCGCAGCACATTGGTTTATTAATTGCTGCTGCCTTATTTGTCGGAGGTCTGGCAACAATACTGCAAACCATAGGCGTAAAATATATTGGAGCCAAATTGCCGCTGGTACAAGGCGTTTCCTTTGCCGGTGTGGCGACGATGGTCGCAATTGTAACCACAGGCGGTGGTTTATCTGCCGTTTATGGCGCGGTGATTATTGCCTCGCTGATTGGTTTATTTCTGGCTCCCTATTTTTCCAGAATTATTCGCTTTTTCCCACCTGTAGTAACGGGTTGTGTGATTACGATTATTGGCTTATCACTCTTGCCTGTTGCTGTTCGCTGGATGATGGGCGGCAATAAGAATGCACCGGAATGGGGAAGTGTGGAAAATATTGGGTTGGCACTATTGACGCTGGGCATTGTGATCTGTTTGAACCTGACCAAGAATGCTTCAATTCGCCGTTTATCTATTCTTTTAGCTATTGTGATGGGCTCAGTACTGGCTTATCTGATGGGCTTTGGCGATTTTAGTAAAGTCGGCAATGGTGCATGGGTGCAGTTTCCAAGCCTGTTTGCTTTTGGCATGCCTACTTTTGAACTGACGGCCATTATTTCCATGCTGATTGTGACTCTGGTGATCATGACCGAAACCACGGCAGATATTATTGCTGTGGGCGAAATTGTGGGAACCAAGGTAGATTCAGAACGTATTTCCAATGGTTTACGGGCGGATATGTTATCCAGTGCGGTGGCACCCATCTTTGGATCATTTATGCAAAGTGCCTTTGCCCAAAACGTTGGCTTAGTCGCAATTACCGGCATCAAAAGTCGTTTTGTAGTTGCAGCTGGCGGCATGATTTTAGTGGTACTGGGTTTATTACCAATTATGGGGCGTTTAATTGCAGCAATTCCCGTACCGGTACTTGGTGGTGCAGGTCTGGTGCTATTTGGAACAGTAGCTGCAAGTGGTATTCGTACCTTGGCGAAAATTGATTATAACGAGCAAAAAAACCTGATTATTGTCGCGACTGCCATTGCAGCCGGGATGATTCCGATCATTGATCATTCTTTCTATGCAAATTTTCCGAAATGGATTCAAACCCTGTTTCATTCAGGCATCAGTTCTACCTGCCTGATGGCGATTATTTTAAACCTGCTTTTTAATCATCTGAGCCTGTTCAAACCTGGACATGCCGAGGCTCCAAAGAACATTCCAGAAACATTGCATTAATATTTCCATCTTCAAAAAACCTATGCCAGTCATAGGTTTTTTTTATCAAAAATTAAAAAAGTTGGCTTCATTTTTGCTTGACTTAATATGTGATTTTTTAATTTTCATTGGGGTACCTTATTTATGAAATTCACTCAAGTTACTGTTGCAACATTACTCGCATTCGGTGCGGTATCGGCACAAGCACAACCGATCTGGCAAGATTTCAGCCTGAGTGGTCTTTATGGTGAAAACTATGAAGTAGTAAACGAAAAGCAAACCACTTTAACTGTTGAATATGCTGCAAAAATTAAATATGCAGATGTATTCTTCTTTATTGACCGTATGCGCGGTGCTGATGACGGCAAATCAAGTTATTTTGAATTGTCACCCCGTTTAAGTCTGGGTGAAGTCACTGGTCAGAAACTTGCTTTTGGTCCGGTAAAAGATGTTTTGGTTTCAACAACTTGGGAAGGTGGAGAAGGTTTTGATAACTTCTTGTATGGGGTGGGTTTTGATCTGAATATTCCATATTTCCGTTATGCTAGCATCAACCTGTATCGTGTAAATAATGAAAATATGGATGATGACTACCAGTTAACCCTGACCTATGGTGTTCCATTTAAACTGGGAACTGAAGATTTTTTGGTTGATGGCTTCCTGGATTGGTCTACAGAAGAAGATGATCATGATAGCGAGATGAACTGGACCACACAGTGGAAATGGAATGTAGGTAAACACATTTCTCCAACTACGAATTTGTATCTGGGCATCGAACACTCAATATGGAACAACAAATTTGGCATTCCAAATGCAGATGAAAATAACGTGAGTGCTTTAGTGAAATATCATTTCTAAGTAAACATATTACAGAACTATGTTAAAAGCCCTTGTTTTCAAGGGCTTTTTTATTGCTTTAATACGCTATGGAAATGAGATGTGCAAAAGAATAAATATCGCAGTTTGGACCAGTTCCAATCCGGTCAATCACTACAAAATCACTGGGTGCTTCCAGTGTCAATAAAGGATGGTGCCATGTACCGGCATGGTAATTGACCCCTTGTGAACCATCGCTGATAAAGGCTTGAACTTGATTCAGATCGGGCTTTTCAGCATCTAACGCTGGTGCAACAACAATCAAAAAAGCTTGACCCTGCATAGGAATAAAGGCCTGTGAGCCTAGCGGATGCCTTTCTAGCATGGAAATTTCAAAAGGCACTTGGGTGGATTGAATATTTTTGAAAATACTCAACCCAACTTTTGCATCGGTTTCCACTTCCGCCAGCGCATGATAACGTTCAGTCTGCTGCTCATTAATATAAAAAAAATCGTTGCTTTGACAGGCAATAACTTCACCAAAAGGCGCAAAGTTTGTTGCAGTTAAAGGCTGAATTTTTAGAGTCGGTATTATCATAATATTCACATTTATCTTGCAGTTTTTCCCCATAAACGGATACGACTAATCCCACCATCCGGAATCATGTTCACGCGAATATGCGATATTTTCTCGTGCTGTAAAACTTCCTCTACAAAGCTGTGAATATGATCCATTTGCATATCTTGTGCTTCTAAAAGATACGGCCAGAACATGCTTTGCGGAATCAGTTGCTGATCGGTCGCATCTTCGATATAAATCGCCTGTATAGAAACTTGTGCAGGGTAGTTGCCTTTAAAATGCGCCGTATCAATATCAATTTTTTCAATTGAACCACTTTGGCCCAAAGCCAGAATGCACCAGTCAAAACCGGGTTCACGTCGGCGTTTGGTTTCCCAGCCATCACCCATATTTATGCCACGACCTGGATTAATCAGGTTACGCGGATGCCCGAAATGTGCATCGCTATAAGCAATGACCCGACCGCCATTTTCCAGGGCCAACAGATCCAGTACCTGGTCACTATCCTGAATCTGAATCTTAACTTCACCATACACTTTAAAACGTGCTACACCGCCATCCGGGAAAATATTTAAACGCACATGGCTGAATACCTGCTCTGAACAAACCTCAAAAATATGATGCTGTCCGGGACCTAATTTACTATTTGGTAAAATTGAGTGCCAGGTGGCAGTGCTTAAGTCACCATTTGGTGCATAACAGGCTTCGACCGCCGCCGATGCCGGATAGTTGCCGGTAAAAAAGGTAGTATCAATATCCAGCGCCTGAATGGTTCCCGCTACGCCAAGCTGAACAATGGCCCAGTCATAACCGGCATGACGTTTACGGCGGGTTTCCCATCCATCCATCCATTTACCATGATCATCAAATTTGTCTTCCACAAAAATAGGGGCATCAAATTGCAGCATTCGATTTGCTTCAGCAAAAAAATCATCTGAACATTCAAGTACTTCTGCGCCAATTCGGCTATCAGCCAAGTTAGTCAGCTGTTGTAAATACACAGGAATATCAAAAATAGGTGCAATTAATGTTGCCATAGTCATTTTCCATTCAAATTATGAATAACGTGAATATTAATTTTTATAAACAGCCAAAATCTAAGTTAAAGCCTTATAAAAACTCATGTTTACATCCATGTTGATGCACAGCTTGTGCCAACTTTTGAAAAAAATCGGTGCATGTTTTTTTGAAAATGGCACGCTTTTAGCTTTTTAAGGAGCAGAAACAATATATTCAGAGGAGAAAATAGATGAAGATTACAATTATTGGTGCAGGCATGGGCGGATTGACCACGGGAATTGCACTAAAAAAGTTTGGGCATCAGGTCACCATCTATGAGCAAGCAGAACAAATTTTACCTGTCGGCGCAGCCATCTCGCTTTGGTCCAATGGTGTGAAGTGTTTGAATTACCTGGGGCTGACTGAACAGGTTGCTAAGTTAGGCGGTCAGATGGATCAGCTGGCGTATATAGATGGCTTGACGGGCGATACCATGACCCAGTTCAGTTTATTGCCCTTGATTGAAGAGGTCGGACAACGTCCGTATCCGGTGGCACGTGCCGACTTGCAAAATATGTTGATGGATGAGTTTGGCCGTGAAAATATCCAACTTGGCAAAAAAATGGTTGCGCTGCAAGAACAGAGGGATGGTGTACTTGTTCAATTTGCCGATGGTAGCGAAATTAAAACCGAATTGTTGATTGGTGCCGACGGAACCCACTCGATTACGCGTGCTTATGTGCTGGGTGAACAGGTTTCACGTCGTTATGCGGGTTATGTCAACTGGAATGGCTTGGTCGAAATTAGTGATGATCTTTCTCCGGCAGACCAGTGGACAACTTTTGTTGGTGAGGGTAAACGTGTTTCGCTGATGCCTGTTGCAGATGGAAAATTCTATTTCTTTTTTGATGTGCCGTTACCGGTAGGTTTAGAAAACAATAAAGCAGAATATAAAACTTTACTGAAACAATATTTTAATGGCTGGTGTGCACCGGTTCAGCACTTGATTGATGCTTTAGATGAACAAAAAACCAACCGTGTAGAAATTCATGACATTGAGCCTTTTGCCCAATTTTATCAAGGCCGTGTGGTGATTGTCGGCGATGCAGCACACAGTACCACGCCGGATATTGGTCAGGGCGGCTGCCAGGCCATGGAAGATGCGATTTATTTGGCCCGTGCCTTACAAATTAATACTTTGGGTCTACAGGATGCTTTAAAGCGTTATCAAAATAAACGTAATGAACGCGCCAATGAGCTGGTACTACGTGCACGAAAACGCTGTGATGTGACTCATATGAAAGATGAAGTGGTGACCAAAGAATGGTATGAAGAATTAAGAAAGGAACAGGGGCCACATATTATGAAAGGCATTATCAGCAATATTATTGGTAATCCATTAGATTAATTATTGGACTCGGTTTTTTGTTTAGAAACCCTTCGTGATGAAGAGTTTTTTATTATAAAAAATGACTCAACTTGCTTGGGAGAAATAACTATTTTCATGGAAAAAGATTCGTCAATTCAGTGCTGAAGGAGTACATTACTGCACTTTAACGCTTAAAACAGGTCAAGTGATGGCATCTACATGGATTCTCTTTACCCTTATGGCTGCATTTATGCAGGCTTGGCGTAATGCGTTTCAAAAGCAGCTCAGTACAACTGTAGATGTCTATGGCGTGACTCTGGCACGGTTTCTTTTCGGTTTTCCTTTTGCTCTCATTTACCTGACAGGTTTATATCATTACCAGCCTATCCGGACTGCCATTACTTTTACTCCAAGGTTTTGGATTTACATTGTGATTGCCGGGATCAGCCAGATTGCAGCAACAGCCTTGATGGTGCAGCTATTTAAACAGAAAAACTATGCCATTGGGGTGGGGCTAGCGAAAAGTGAAGCCATTTTGGCTGCGCTGATTGGTGCTTCATTATTGAGTGATCAGTTAAGTTTACTGGCGTGGTTCGGAGTTGCCTTGGGTGGCCTTGCCGTATTTTTACTCAGTAAAGGACCAAGAACAGAAAAACTTTCCCTGCCGACCTTATTGATTGGAATTGGCAGTGGATTATGTTTTGCCCTTACCTCTTTATTGGTACGTGAAGCCAGCCTGGAATTGCCGCAATTGCCATTTATTCATCGCGCCGCATGGGTATTGGTCAGTATTATTGGCTTTCAATGTCTCAGTATGCTGATCTATTTAAGTTTATTGAGTCGTCAGACTTTAAAGGCGATGTGGGCAAGAATAGGCCTGACTTTTAAAGTCAGTGTCTGCAGTTTTATCGCTTCCTTGGGCTGGTTTACCGCCATGAGCATGCAATCTGTCGCGATTGTCAAAACACTGGGACAGATTGAAATCCTGTTTAGCTTGCTCATTTCTGCTTATTTCTTTAAGGAAAAACTGGCCAAAGCAGAGCACTGGGGATTATTACTGGTGGTGATTGCCGCCATACTGGTGATTTGGGCCTAGTTCGATTGAAATTACAAGTTGTATCTTAGCCCTCAGTTCAACGACTAAGATACATAGAGTTCATGGTTTAAGCAGCTAATAAATCTTTTGCGGCCTGACGATGTTCAGCCAATAACTTGTCCATATCAAGACCCAATATTTGTTGATCTTTGACCACCCATTTGCCTTTAACCATGACATGTTCTGCACGGTCTGCGCCACAGAGCAGCAGCGCTGCAACAGGATCATGACTGCCTGAAAATTTGATTTCATCCAGCGTATAAAACGCCAAATCCGCCTGAAAGTGGGGGGCAATTTCCCCCAGATGCTGATCTCGACCTAGCAATTGCGCTGAACCTTTGGTGACCCAGCCCAAGGCCAGTTCAGGAGTAATCACTTCAGCACCATATTTCAGGCGTTGCAGATACATGGCCTGACGCGCTTCCAGAATTAAATTGGATGCATCTCCGGAGGCTGAACCGTCCACACCCAAACCAATTTTTGCGCCGGCCTGGATTAAATCTATAGTCGGACAAATCCCGGAAGCCAGACGCATATTGGAATGCGGGCAATGACAGATGCCGACCTGCGCTGCACCTAAACGGCGAATTTCATCGGCATTGAAATGAATGCCATGCGCGAGCCAGGTACGATGATTCAACCAGCCGACACTGTCCAGATAATCGACCGTGCGCATGCCAAATTTTTCCAGACAGTACCTTTCTTCATCCAGAGTTTCCGCCAGATGGGTATGCAGCCGCACATCATGCTGCTGCGCCAGTTGGGCACTTTCACGCATAATCTCTTGCGTGACTGA
>Ga0308169_10002060_pt1 | contig 21677 bp, 20 predicted proteins | sample PhyBR1_2_FD_202139 | JGI IMG/M metagenome (GOLD analysis project Ga0308169, IMG submission 202139) | Phyllosphere microbial communities from UC Gill Tract Community Farm, Albany, California, United States - DLSLSB.R1 | ecosystem: Host-associated > Plants > Phyllosphere > Unclassified | place...
CGAAAGGAGGGCTCCGCGCAGCATGCCTTGATCAGAAAGCTGCCTCTCTTCGCGCAAGGTAGACAGCGAGCCCTGAAGCGTGCGCGAAGCACCTTGATTGCGAGGGGAAAGGTGAGCCGACGCACAAGTCCGCTCGCGCAGCTGCGGCGCACGTCCTCGGGCCGCACGAGCCCAGCACCATGTCGCCTCGGTCAGTCTGGAACCGGCATATCGCGCAAGCAAAGCTGAAGCGAGCTACAGAGTGCCCGAACCAGCCCAGGAAGCAGAGGTGACGGCCGCACGATGCCTTCGAGATGAGCGACGTGCTGCGGCGGTCTTCTGGACAACCGTCTGGCCCCATCCTGACCGGCTACTTCGCTCCGAGCGCCCGGTAGGAGGACATGCAGCGATAGGAGCGGCTCAGAGAGCAGGTAGAGCGGTGTGGGTGGCTCAGCAAGCGTGCCGAGAGCGAGAGGAGGAGGGAGGAGCGGGGGAGCGAGGCGCCCTCTGCGAACGCCGCATGGACGGTGGGGTAGGCTCCTGAGACTGGTCGAACGCGATATCACGTCTCAGCGCAGCAGCGAGTGGCGAGCTGTGAGCAGGAAGGGCGAGGGCGAGCCGATCGTGCCGGACGACGACGACGAGCTCCTCCTCGCTTCCACAGCTCGGCTTCACCACGATCCACCGTCCAGATCATGCAGGCGCGAGTCCTCCGCGCCAACGTCTTCCGCCAAGCGCCGCGCACCCAGGCGTCGCAGCCTTCGCCGTTCGCCACCCCGTCCTCATCTCCCTCCAGCCCCTCCTCGTCCGGCACTGCCACCTACCCCTCGCCGAGCACGAGCTACAGCTACAGCAGCAGCAGTGCAGCACAATGGACGCCCTCGCTGCGCTACCCGGTCAGCCACGTGCGCGGGTTCGCCTCGACGAGTGCGGCGCCGGCGCAGCATGCGCCTGACGACCTCTTCGAGACGACGCCGCTGTTCGAGCGTGTGTCGCACAGCCCAGAAGTGATCAAGGCGATTGAAAGTGCGTCTCGTCTCCCCCCTCTCCTCGTCCTCGGGTGCTCGTGACCCACGCGCTGACCCTCCCTCCTCTCTCTCCTCTCTCTCTACTCCCTCCGCTCGCTCTCGCTCGCAGACATGGCGCGCGTGACGCGCGACAAGACGGGCGTCGACCTGGCGGCGGGCGACAAGCCGTCGATGTCGATGATGCTCAAGCTCGCGCGCGACCCGGAGCTGCGCGCCGCCGCCGAGCGCTTGATGGCGGCTCTCCGGAACGCAGGCGTCGAGGTCGACCCCAAGGTGGCGCTCCAGGCGCTCCAGATGATGGGCGGCGAGGGCTTCGACCAGCTCAAGAATGGGCTCCAGGGCTACCACGACAAGGTGAGGAAGGACGGCGAGGGCGAGGGCGAGGGAGAGGGCGAGGGCAAGAAGTAAGGCAGCTCGAGGCTCGTCGTCGTTGCTGTGCCCTTCTCTCTGTGTATATCCTTCCTCCCTGTCTATCGCTGTAACTCGTGCCGTACCCCTCTCGTCGGCCGTCCCGCTCGCGCCGTCTCTCGGTCGTCGCAGCGTCGCACCGAGCGAGAGAAAGAATAAGAGGGTGAGCAGGAGTAGTTGCAGACCCTCGAGCGACGCAGCTACCTCCCCTTGACGACCTCGCCCTTGTCGAACCCGTCGATCCTGCTCCTCCCTCCCCACCTCCCGTCAAAGCCCATGACGCGCGCGAGCCCCTCGTGGCACTCGACTGCGAAGGCGCGGTACGGCACGCGTTCGCCGTCGACCGAGATGAAGCCCTCCTTGGTGCCGGGCGCAGGCGGCGGGAAAGAGAGGCGGTAGGCGGTGCACTTGAGGTAGGTGACGGAGGGGAGGGAGAGGAGGCCGCCGGTCGAGGCGTTGTCCATAGCCTGCGAGCGACGAAGAGAGGGAGAGGGAGAGTCGAGGCGGGTCAGCGTTGTGCAGGAGACGAGAGCGAAGAGAACGAGAGCGCGAGAGGGAAAGTCGACGCACCGTGAGAGCTTTGAGGGGCGACATGGGCGCGACGAGGACGAGGTCGATCAGGCCGTCGTTGGGATCTGCGGCGGGGAAGAGCATGACCTGCGCGCGGCGGCGACGGAGGAGGAGGGAGAGGAAGAGAGGGAGGAGCGTCAGCATGCGCTCGAGCGGGTCCAGAGAGGAGGGAACGAGGGAGAGCGACTCACGTCCTTGGAGACGAACGGGACCTTGCCGGCGTAGGCGAAGAAGACGCCCTCGCTCGACAGATCGAGCGTGAGCCACTCGTCGTCGCCGTCGCCGCTCGAGCCGGCGCTTGAGCCAAAGTCGCCGTCGACCGGGAGGTGGTCGACCCGCCGCCGCCCTCGACCGTCCTCTCGCCGCTCGACCGGCGCCGGCGCCGGCATGTCGTCCTCGGCATGCTTCGCCGACGCCTCGGCCGTCCGCCTCGGCCGCAGGAGCGCCTGGTTGTGCCGCCGCGCGATCTCGCCCTTGTTCCACCTCGCGCCCTTGACCTCGATCGTGCACGGGTACCGCCGGCGCCCGAGCGCGCCCTGGACGTACCCCCACGTGAAGCGCGCGTCGCCCATCCACCGCAAGTGCTCGGTCCCGAGGTCGAGGTCGGCCATGAGCCCGAACGCCTGGCTCAAGAACGTGAACGTGCGCTCGGGCCCGGCCTCGCCGTCGCTCGCCGACGACGCCTGCGAGAAGGACGACAGGTCGAGCGCGAGCGGCGAGCCCTTGAGGGCGCACAGGGCGGCGTAGCGCAGGTCGGACGCGCGCTCGGGCCCGTACACGCTCGTCGCGAGCGCGTTGCCGCTGCCGCACGGGACGTGGACGATGGGCGTCTCGCGGAGGGCGCGCGCACCCGTGCCGGGCTGGGCGGCGAGGCCGTTGAAGAGCTCGTGCACGATGCCGTCGCCCGAGAGCGAGACGAGGGCGTCGTACTGCGAGGGGTCGTGTGCGAAGCCGAGCGCGCGCGCGTTGGACGGCGTGCCGGGAGCGCCGGTATCTGCGAGCAATTGGGAGCAGAGTCAATACGTGCAGGTGCAACCAGGAGAGGAAGGCAGCCCGGAGAAAGAGAGGGAGAGCGCGAGGGAGAGGAGGGACGGAGGAACAGGGGAGCGAGCGACGCACAGGAGACGTGGTACGAGCAGCCGGCGGCGTCAAAGACGGGCTTGACCGTGTCGGCCCAGACGCGCTTGGCGTTGCCCTTGCCGCCGTGCGGGTTGACGACGCAGTGGAGCCTGCGCTCGCGCTCTACGCCGGCGTAGGCTCGTCGCTCGGCCTCGGCGCACCATACGGCGGCGGCTGGGTGCTCGGCGTCGGTGGTCGCGCTCGCGAGGCTGTCGTGGTGGTCGACGGTGCGGCCGACGTCGTGCACGGTGGCGTCGAGGTGCCAGAGGTCGAGGGCCGAGTCGGGCTTGCGCTTGTCCGAGGGGACGAGGGCCGAGAGCGAGATGCGGGTCGCGGAGCTGGTCGGTGAGCCGGCTGCGGTGGCTCGTGCGGCGAGGAGGTTGCGGTAGGGGATGATGCGGTGCGAGGTGGACGAGGCTGCGTCGCGGGCAAGTGGGGGTGAGCGCGAGGAAGAGAGTGAGTGGGGATGCGCGAGGAGGCAGAGGGCCGCACCGTGGTCGAGCTTGAGCGAGTGTGGGGGTCCCTTTGTGCGCTGCTTGACGACGGCGAGGCCGTCTGGGGTGAGGGCGAGGTGGACGGGGCGGCCGGACGAGGCCGACGAGGCGAGGAGCTCCCAGTCGGTGAGCGGTGCGAGTCGCTGGCGGGGTTGGTGCGGCATGGGCGAGTAGGAGCGAGAGCGGGAGCAGCCACACAGGCTCAGCATGGCCTCGCTGTGCTGTGGTGGGACAGAGCAGGAACCTCGTCGAGGCGCGACCCGCTCCTCCTCCTCCCCTTTGCTCCTCGACCACTGCTCCCGCTCGCTCTCGGCCCACCAGAGACAGCCACAGGAGCACCCGACCCGCCATGGCCACCCACCAACCCCTCGCCGCCATCGTCAAGAGCGTCCTCTCGGGCGACACGGTCAGCTCCCTCTCCCTGCCACGACTCGCTCCCTTCCTTCCCCCCCCCGCTCTCTCTCTCGTCGCTCACACTAGCCTCGCCCTCCCTCCCCGCAGCTCGTCCTCCGTGGGCCCGTCGTCCAGGCAGACGCCCTCCCGCGCGAGAAGGTCCTCCACCTCGCCGACCTCACCGCACCGCGCCTCGGGTCCCGCGACCGCGACGACGAGCCGTGGGCCTTCGAGGCGCGCGACTACCTCCGCTCCCTCGTCGTCGGCAAGGAGGTCTCGTTCACCGTCAGCTACACCATCCCGACCGCCAACAACCTCGAGTTCGGCATCGTCTACGCCCACTCGGACTCGGACGACGACGACAACAACGACCTCGACGTCGCCGCAGAGCTCGTCCGCGCGGGCTGGGCAAAGGTCCGCGATGCCCCGCGCCGCGACCAGGCCGGCGACGACGACGAGTCGGCCCAGACGTCCTCGCGCCGCGCCTTCCTGCGCGACCTCGAGGAGGAGGCCCGCATCCTCGCGCGCGGGCTCCACTCGCCCGACCGCCCGCCCAACCGCCGCGTCGACTACTCGATGCCGACCGACCCGCTCGCCTTCCTCGCCCAGTACAAGGCCAAGCCGCTCGACGCCATCGTCGAGGGCGTCACCAACGGCTCGCAGGTCCGCGCCCGCCTCCTCGTCTCGCCCGAGTATCACCAGTACGTCAACCTCGGCGTCGCCGGCATCCGCGCCCCCAAGTCGGGCAACCTCTCGGGCCGCGACGACAACCAGATGGCCGAGGAGCTCGGCGACGAGAGCCGCTTCTTCGTCGAGAGCCGCCTCCTCCAGCGCCTCGTCAAGGTCACCCTCCTCTCGCTCCCGACCCCGGCCCCCGCCCCGGCCTCGATCAACGGCTCGTCGTCGCCCGCCGCGCCCCAGCAGGTCAACCTCTTCCTCGGCACGGTCCACCACCCGGCCGGCAACATTGCCGCGCTCGTCGTCTCGGTCGGCCTCGCGCGCATCGTCGACTGGCACGCCGGCTTCCTCGCGTCCTCGCCGACCCCGACCATGATGTCCGAGCTGCGCCGCGCCGAGCTCGACGCGCGCTCGCACCGCCGCGGCCTGTTCAAGGACCTGCCCGACCCGCGCGTCGCCGCCCAGCAGGCCGCCGCCTCGGGCCGCAGCTTTACGGCGACCGTCACGCGCGTGTGGGGCGCCGACATGCTCTCGATCGTCAAGGAGGGCGACGCGTCGGCCAAGGAGCGCCGCGTCCAGCTCGCCTCGGTGCGCCAGCCGCGCCCGACCGACCCCAAGCTCGCCGGCCTCCAGCTCGAGGGCAAGGAGCTCCTGCGCAAGCGCCTCATCGGCAAGCCCGTCCACGTCACGATCGACTACGTCAAGCCCGCCGAGGGCGACTACGAGGAGCGCGAGTGCGCGACCGTCCGCGTCCCGGGCGCCGGCATCAACGTCGCCGCCTTCCTCGTCGAGCGCGGCCTCCTCGGCGTCCTGCGCCACAAGCAGGGCGACGACAACCGCTCGAGCGACTACGACAGCCTCATGGCCGCCGAGGCGCGCGCGATCGAGGACAAGAAGGGCCTGCACGCCGGCAAGGACGCTGCGCCCGCGCCGAGGATCGTCGACGCGAGCGAGTCGGCGACCAAGGCGGCGCCGTTCCTCAGCTCGTTCAAGCGCCAGGGTCGCATCCAGGGCGTCGTCGACTATGTCGCGAGCGGCTCGCGCTTCAAGGTGCGTCTCTCGCTCTCCTACTTCTTCCCCCTTCCTGTCGCACGGACCTCCTCGACCCGACCCAGCCCGACCCGACCCTGATACCTCGTCGCTCGTCGCAGATCTGGATTCCCAAGCAGGACGTCAAGCTCACGCTCGTCCTCGGCTCGATCCGCGCCCCGCGCACGGCCCGCAACCCGAGCGAGAAGGGCGACCCGTACGGTCAGGAGGCGGCCCAGCTCGCGAGCCGCCGCCTGCTCCAGCGCGACGTCGAGTTCTCGGTTGACGCGACCGACAAGAGCGGTGGCTTTATCGGCAGGGTGCGTCTTCGTCGTTCGACCTCGTCCTCGTTCCGCCCGACCGAGCCGCAGGCTGACGACTTTGCCCTCCTCCTCTGCGCGCAGCTCTTCTACAACGGCCAGGACGTCGCGACCATGCTCGTGCGCGAGGGCCTCGCCAAGGTCGACGAGTACTCGAACGCCAAGGAGCTCTGGACCGCTCAGGAGGAGGCTCAGGCCGCTCGCCGCAACGTGCGTCCCTCTCCCTCTTCGCTCGCCTCGCTCCTCGCCGTACAGCCCGTGCTAACGCTCGAGCACGTCCTGCAGATCTGGTCCTCGTTCGACCCTGCCGCCGCCGCCGCTGCCGCCAACGGCGCCGACTCGTCGGCCGCAGGCGCATCAACGCCGGCGCCCAAGCGCACCGAGTACCTCGACGTCGTCGTGAGCGAGGTCCGCGGCGGCACCGAGACGGTCCCGTTCTCGTTCTCGGTCCAGGTCCTCGAGGACGGCGGCATCCCCGCGCTCGAGAAGCTCATGGGCGACCTCACCATCTTCCACCAGGACGACGCGCAGGCGCCCGTCCCGGGCAACTTTGTCCCGCGCTCGGGCGACCTCGTCAGCGCCAAGTTCTCGGTCGACAATGCCTGGTACCGCGCCAAGGTGCGCAGGTCCAACCCGGCCAAGAAGGAGGCCGAGGTTGTCTACATCGACTGTGCGTCCCCTCTCGCTTCCTCTCCTGCGAGCTCGCGCACGAGCTGACCCTGCTCTCACCTCGCACGCAGACGGCAACTCGGAAATCATCCCATACACGCGCCTGCGCCCTCTCGCCGCCCAGTTCAAGACGCTCGAGGGCCAGGCCAAGGACGCGACCCTGTCGTTCGTCTCGCTCCTCGACTGGCGCGTCGAGGGGTACGGCGACGAGGCGATGGACCGCTTCCGCGAGCTGTGCGAGGGCCAGCAGCTCGTCGCCAACGTCGACGAGCGCCAGCCGCACCTCCTCTCGCTGTCGCTGTTCGACCCGGCCGACCCCAACTCGCTCGCGAGCCCGGGCAACTCGCTCAACGTGCAGCTCGTGCGCGAGGGCCTCGCCCGCATCGACCGCCGCTCGAGGCTCCGCGACGCCTACCCCGAGGTCGTCAAGGCGCTCGAGCGCGCCAAGGACGAGGCGCGCCGGTCGCGCGCCGGGTGCTACGAGCTTGGCGACGTGCGTCCCCTCTCTCCTTCTCGTTGCGCAGCTCTTCGTGTGCATCGAGACTAATCCGTCCTCTCTGTCGCCGCGCAGATCCTCGAGGACGACTAGGCAACAAAGCGCCTCGTGCGACGAGTCGACCTCGCCCCCAAAATCCTGCCGATCCGCCTCTTCAGCCACGCCTTTTCCCTCCCCTCTTCTCTCTCTCTTTCTCTCGCCCATCTCAGTCACTCGCATCTCCAGCATCACCCTCGAGCCGCATCCCCTCTCCCTCGCAGTTCCTTCTCCCTCGCCAAAAGGCCCGGGCGCCGTCTCCGCGGCCGCCTCGGAGCTGTCTCTCTTCCGTACCTTGGGGCTCTCTCCCTGGCCGAGTCTTCGTGCAACTGCAATATCGTGCGACTCGCTGTGTGCTCTGCGGCGTGCGAGAGAGTCATGTGAGGGAAAGCGGCGACGTCGACCGCTCACCGTCATCATCCGGTCGACCGACTTGCCCCTCTCTCGCTCGCCAACAAGCAGCTCCTCCCCAGCTGGAGACGTGCACACCGACTACACCACTACATGCCACCAGCCCTGTACCCGACCCTCCAGCGCGTGTCGCTCCTCGCCGGCGCGACCACCCTCGCCTCGACCGCGTCGGCCGCAACAGCAAGCGCCCTCCCCGCCGCGCCGCTCTCAGCTCTGAGCACCGGCTCGTGGGTCGACGCCCGCCCAGCGTCCCCGAAGGGACTTTCTGCGGGCTCCACCCCGCCGAGGAGGGCCCTCAAGCGCCGCAGGACCGGCGAGGACGGCACGAGCGAGGTCGGGCGGAGCCAGGCCGCCGTCAGGGCCGTCCGAGCAGCGGCGGGCCCGCAGCGAGCTCGCACAAGGACCTTGGAGGTCGCCCTCGCCTGCGCGCCGGCCGGGCGAGCAGCGTCGTTGCCGTCTAGCCACCTCGACCTCCCCCTCCCCAACCACCCACGTTCGACCTCGTCCTCGCCCTCTCCGCCTCGTTCCCGCCCGCCCGCCTCGCGACGATCCAGTACGGTCTACTTGGCGAGCTCTCACGGCGGCGCAGCCGGCGCGAGGGCCTTCTCGACCGCCCGCACCGCCTCGCAGCCAGTCGTCGTCGGCGAGCAGCCCGCAGCTGCGCCCGCTCCTCCCGCCTACTCGAACTCGCCGCCCTCGTCGCTTGCCCCTTCCCCTTCCCCCTCGCTCGCCGCGAGCGCGTCGGCGTCCTCCACGGCCGACCCGCAGCCCGCCGCGCCGACGCCGAGCGAGAAGGCCGGTGGGCCCGAAGGACGGCGCGCGAGGCCGCCGCAACCTGGGCCGCCGCGACCTGCGAGCCCGTACGGCGAGATCAATGCGCTCGTGCGGCACCCGACCCTGTACGAGCCGCTCCTCAAGCCGAGGTTCCCGATCGTGCTCTGCCACGGTGCGTCCCTCTCCCTCTTTCGCCGCCTCGCCTCGCGCATTCGGTTCTGGAGCTGATGGGTCTCTCCTTCCTACAGGGCTGTACGGCTTCGACGTGCGCGGGCCGGGCTTCTTCCGCCTGCACTACTGGGGCGACCTGCTCAAGATCCTGCGCGGCAAGATCGGCGCCGAGGTCTACGTTACGGCGGTCCCAGGGTGCGTCCATGCCCTCTCCTCTCCTCCTCTAGTACGAGTAGCTGACGGAGAGGAACTCCTACAGGACGGGCTCGGTCAAGAAGCGGGCGCACGTGCTGCATCAGTCGCTTGAGGACACGCGCGAGCTCCTCAACCGCGACATCAACTTCGTCGCCCACTCGATGGTGCGTCCCTCTCCCTCCCCGCTCATATGCACGACGTACAGTGCTGACGCAGGTCCCTCGCTCGCTCGCAGGGCGGCCTCGACGCTCGATACCTCATCTCCAACATCCGCCCGACGCTCTACCACCCAAAGTCGCTCACGACGCTGTGCACGCCGCACCGCGGGTCCGAGTTCATGTCGTGGTGCCGCGCCAACATCGGCATCGGCACCGAGTACGAGGGCAACGAGGCGCTCAACCTGCGGCCGTCCGTCTCGGCGTCGCTCGACGAGCCCGACGACACGTCGATCCCGCTCCCCTACTCGCTCAAGGCGCCCATCCTCTCGCGCGAGCAGGTCCTCGCCGCAAAGAAGGCGGCCGAGGAGGCCAAGCAGAATGACGCCAAGGCCAACAAGCCCAAGGAGTCGTCGATCCACCTCCCCGGCCTCCCCTTCAACCTCTCGGCGAGCGTCACGGGCTACCTCCTCAACCTCCTCGACTCACCCGCCTACGCCAACCTCGCCCCCTCGTTCCTCCGCGACGTGTTCAACCCCTCGACGCCCGACGACCCGAGCGTCAAGTACTACTCGATCGCGGCGCGCGCCGACAAGGTGCCCATCTGGCACCCGCTGTGGCTCCCCAAGCTCGTCCTCGACGGTGCCGAGCGCGCGCGCGTCGACTCGGGCTGCGCCGCCCCGCCCGAGTGGCGCGGCAACGACGGCCTCGTCAGCATCGAGTCGGCGCGGTGGGGCGAGTTCCTCGGCACGTTCGACGCGTGCGACCACTGGGAGATGAGGGGCTCGAGCGGGCTCAGCTCGGCCGAGGCGAGCAAGGCGGCCGTCGAGCAGGTGACGAGGCGCGAGATCCGCGACACGCGCGAGCCGCACGTCGGCGAGCGCGCCGAGAAGGTCGATGGCTCGCCCGGCGCGAGCGAGGGCGCGCAGGAGCAGGCGGCGGCGGCCGAGGAGCGCAAGAACAAGGACAAAGGCTGGCAGTGGCAGGACGTGTACGCGCTCGTCGGCAAGCTCGTCGGCGCGGGCAACGGCAACGGCAACGGCGGCGACAAGAAGAAGGGCCTCGTCTCGACCAAGGGCTCGTCGACCTCGGCTCCTGCACCTGCGTCCCCCTCCTCCTCCTCGTCGTCGGCCAAGGCGGGCGACCAGGCGCCCAAGCCCGCCGACGACAAGGTTCGCAAGGGCGAGCCCAACGATGCCGAGGGGCTCGCATCGGCGGCCTCCTGGATCATCCGCCAGCTCCCCGGCACCTCCTCGAGCCCGTCGTCGTCGTCGTCGTCGACTGCGAGCAAGTCGAGCACCGCATCGAGCGCGCCGGCCAACGCTGCCGCCTCGGCCCTCTCGGCCGTCTCGTCCTCGGTCTCGTCGGCCGTCTCGTCGACCGTCACCTCGGCCGCCGCCAACGTCGTCGACAACCTTGCGCACAATGCGACCGCGCGGCTCATGTACGGCGCCCCAGGCCTCTCGTCGTCGGCCTCGTCGTCGTCGTCGGACAGATCGCCGATGGGTCGGCCGGGCAAGCCGGAGAAATTCGACCTCGAGCGCATGTGCGTCGCCCTGTGCCGCAAGCTGCACAACGACGGACACTGAAGAGGGCGCGAGTGCCTACACGAGCTTAGCATTTTGTAGAGCAGCCTTGCAGGCGCGGAATCGCAAATCGCCGTTCACGGACCTCCTCCTCGCCCCTTTCTCCCTCTTCCGCCGCGGTCCGTCCCGACGGGTCCGCCGTCTCTGCGAGCGCGCTCATTGAGAGACGCCGAGGTGCAGGCCGCCGGAGCTTGGCTCGTCCGCTCTCGGAGGGTCTGGAGGCGGTCGGCCGCCGTCGCCCCGTCACCGGCTCTTACTCGGCCGGAATGTCGATCCCCGCGTCGCTAGCTCGGACCTGAAATTCCGCGAGCCCGCTGGCCAGTTGCTTCCCCTGGCTCGCCCCCTCCAGGCCTCACCTCTCGCTCTTCCGCCCTCGCGCTCCTCGCTCTCGCCTCTCACGCCTCGCTCTCGGGCTCTCGCACGGCCCGCCGACCTGGCCCAGCGTCTGCTCACCTGGACACGCCACCACCTCGTCGACACGGTCGCCCGCCCTCTTTCGGCCGCCCGCTCGAGCTCCGACTCCGAGGGCAACCGCACCCGCTTAGCGCCGCCGCGCCGCCATCGAGCGCACACGCTCTCGCAGGCCGCCAAGCCACGCACAAGATGGCCTCAGAGCCTGCAGCAACCAAGCGCACCGCCGTCTGGCTCGACTGCGACCCGGGACGAGACGACCTCGTCGCGATTCTCCTCGCCCTTCACCTCCCCGGCATTGAGCTCCTTGGCCTCTCTTCAGTGCGTCCCGCTCGAGCGCTCGCTCTCTTGCTCGCCTGTACTGACGTCGAGCGCATCCTGCAGGTCCATGGCAATGCCACGCTCGAGCACATGAGTGCGTCGTCCTCCTCCTCTTCTCGCGCTCGCTCAAGCCTCGACGACGCTGACTGCGGGCCTCGTCTTCCTTGCTCCCAGCCTACAACACCGTGCGAGTCTTGTGCTCGTTCGGCACGCCCGAGCAGGTGGCGTCCATCCCGGTGCACAAGGGCGCAGAGCGACCGCTCCTCGTTCGGCCAAAGGAGGGCGCGTCCGTGCACGGCGTCGACGGGCTCGGCGGCGTTGAAGGATTGCTCGACATGTCGTACGTCCATGTTCCTCTCTTTCAGCGCAACCTGAGGAGCGGGCGCCGACTCGCTGAACGCGCGCAGCGATCCGACCGTCGCCGCCAAGCAGGCCGAGGCGCTCAAGGGCAACGCCGTCCTCGGCCTCGCCGCCGCCTGTCGTTCTCTCGCCGACGGCGACAAGCTCACCTTGATCGCGACCGGCTCGTTGACCAACGTCGCGCTGTTCGTCCAAGTGTTCCCCGAGCTCCTCGTCGACAAGGTCGCCCGCATCGTCTCGATGGCTGGCGCCGAGGGCCGAGGGAACAAGAGCCCGGTCGCCGAGTCGAACGTCTTCTGCGACCCTCACGCAGCGTCCATCGTCTTCGACGCACCGGTGCCCGTCATCCTCTGCGTGCGTGACCTTCCTCCTTGCGCTCGCTCCCCCTCTCGGCGACGCACTGACCGCCTCGCCCTCCCTCTCGCCGCGCAGCCGCTCAACCTCACGCACACGGCCCTCTTTACGCCCGCCGTCCACCGCCAGCTCCTCGAGGGCCTCCCCTCGCACTTCCCGCCGACCCCTCCCCTCACGCCGACGAACGGCAGCACGACCCTCCCGCGCGCCCTCACGCCCCTGCGACACACGCTCTCGACCAACCTCACCTTCTTCGCCGAGGCGTACAAGACCAAGTACGGCATGGAGGGCCCGCCGCTGCACGACGCGCTCACCGTCGCCTTCGTGTCGCACCCGGAGCTGTTCAAGGGTGCGTTCCCCTCCCTCTCTCTCTCCCTCCCCGGCACGCACCGAGTACGACGAGCTCATTGAGAAGTCCTTCGTCCTGCAGGCAAGCGCTACCGCGTCGACGTCGAGCTCACGGGCACACACTCGCTCGGGGCGACCGTCGTCGACCTGTGGGAGGTGCGTCACGCTCTCCCTTTCTCCTGCACCCTCTCCCACCTCCCTCTCGAGTATCTCGCTGACTCTCACTCCTTCTCTCATCGCCTGCTCGCAGTACAAGAAGGCGTCGCTCCACGACGACGAGTCGAACTGGGGCCGCGACGGCAAGAACGTCTTCATTCTCGAAGAGGTCGATGCGCCGGCGTTCTGGCGCGACGTGTTCCTCGAGACGGTGCGAGCCGCCGATGCAGTCGTGCCGGTGAATGCGGCGTGGAGGGCGAAGCATGGCAGGGAGGACGACGAGCGGCGACGAGCGGGCGGGCGGGCCTGAGCGAGACGAGCAGCTCGCGCGCGAGGAGGACGAGGACAGACACTATTACACTGCATGCAACACTAGACAGATCTGTACGACAAGGAGCCAGAAGAGAGAGGCGCAGCGGTACAGGATGCGCGAGAACCGCTTCGAGCTCTTCCCCCTCGCGCCGCTCGGACCCCCTCAGAGCGCCGCCACCTCGACCTTGACCGCCGCGCCGCGCACCCGGTTCACCCACATCGGGTACTGCGCGCACGCCCTCACAGCAAACCTGTCGCCGGCCCTCGCCGCGCCGAGCAAGCGCTCGACCTCGTCGGCGCCGCAGCACGCCGGCGTCTCAGGGTCGCACTCGGCGCCAGGTGCGGCGGGCGGCGAGCGCGAGAGGACGGTCGTGAAGGGTGCGAACGAGGGCGTCGAGTGGAGGTTCGAGTGCAGGCGGGCGGCGAGGACGGGCGCGAGCGAGAGGCCCGAGGGGAGGACGACGAGGTCGCGGTCGTCCGGGGCGGGGTCGGGCGGCGGCGCACGGGCGTGAGGAGGAGGTGACGTGGCGGGAGAAGAGGTGAGAGGGGAGGCGGGCGGTGGGACGGGCCGCAGGAGGACGAGCTCGAACCAGGACGACGAAGCCTCACGCGTGCCGTGGTGCTGAGGGAACGACGAGTAGCCTGCGTGCTTCGAGACGTCAGCTTCGCCTCGAGCGAGACGCAGAAGAGCAGAGGAGAAGGGCGTACCTTGGTCGCGCGAGTCGGTCCAGACAGAGACGCGCCGGACGAGCTGCTCGGGTGCGCCCTCGACGAGCGGGAGCGGCGGCGAGACGACGCTGGTGCGGGCCATCCTGCGCCCTTGCGGACCCGCCGAGACGGTGACGTCGCCCGTCCAGACTTGAGCGAACGCCGGCCAGAGCTCGCTGCGAGGCAGAGAGGCAGCGTGAGCGGCGAGAGCGAGGTGAGTGAGAGCGGGCCAGGGGGAGGCTGACGCACGCGGCTTCGACGACGTCAAGAGCGAGTTCGGGCGGGATGCGCTTCGAGAGAATGTCGAGCACCTCGAGGACGTCGCCGTGATCGAGGGGAGAGTCGTGCGCGGCGCGGCGTCGTCGAGCGGAGGGGTCGCTCGAGGAGGACGGTGCGGTGGCCCAGGTGGCTGCGCTGACGACGGCGTCGCCGACCGACGAGACGGCGCTGCCCATGTCGCGGTCGAGGTCGCTGCCGAGTGGGCCGAGTGCCGGGCTCGAGGCAGAGAGAGAGAGCTGGGCGAGCGCGACGAGGTGGGGCGGGCGAGGTCGACTCGCACGAGGCAGCGAGGCGAGGTGCGGTGGATGTGCCGAGTGGCTGCCGAGAAGCAGAGGCAAGCTGTCCAAGTCCACACAGCGGGTGTGCGCAGAGGGGGAGAGGCGACGGAGAGCGAGGCGAGCGAGAGGAGCGCCGACTCCGCCGCGACGAGGCCAGCCCGCCGGCTCCCCCTTTCCTCCTCGGACCCAACTCCCGCTTGCCAGGTGAGCCTACTGCTCCCTAGCCGCACACCTTCGACCCTCGCCCGACCGCCAGGCCCCCCGCCCTGCACCCCTCCCGCGACCTGTCGCCCTCGCCTCGTCCCCCCGGGGCAAACTCGGCGCACCAGCTCGACACCTCGCCTCGCCGCTCCAGCGCACCCTCGATCCCGCACGACGGCCCGGACACTCTGTCACACGACTGTACCGCGGCGGCAGCCGCTCGCGAGGCGGCGTGAGCGCGGGACGAGCGCCGGCGACCCAGAGCGGGTGCGCAGGGACGGGCTCGCGGCACGGGCACCCTCGCGAGCGACTCGCTCGGCGCGCAAGCGAGCTAGGTGGGTGCAGGGCAGGAGCCGGATGGGCAGGCGCACACGCAGGCGGGCGAGCGAGCGGCGGGCTGGACGTCCCTGAGCTCGCTCGTCGTCGTCGCGCCGAGGAGCAACGCGACCTCACCCAGCCGCCGAGCTGTTCTCCAGAGCACACAGCTGACCTCGTTTGCCTTCCCTCTCCTCCCTACCCGCCGTCCATCCGCCCGCAGGACTCGAGCACGGTGCGTGACCGCCTCCCCTCTCCTCCCGACCCGACCGTCCCCTCCCTCTCGACCCGACTCGCTGACTCGTCGTCCTTGCACTCGCGCAGATGGTCAACGTTCCCAAGACCCGCCGTACCTACTGCAAGGGCAAGCAGTGCCGCAAGCACACCCCGCACAAGGTCACCCAGTACAAGACTGGCAAGGCGTCGCTCTTCGCTCAGGGCAAGCGTCGTTACGACAGGAAGCAGTCCGGTCCGTCCCGTCTCTCTCCATCACTGCGAGATGGGCGCCGCAAGCGAGTCCCGCTGACGCTGTCGCGCTCCCGCAGGCTACGGTGGTCAGACCAAGCCGGTCTTCCACAAGAAGGCCAAGACGACGAAGAAGGTCGTCCTCCGCCTCGAGTGCACGGTCTGCAAGTACAAGATGCAGATGTCGCTCAAGCGCTGCAAGCACTTCGAGCTCGGTGGTGACAAGTGCGTCCCCTCTCCGACCTGCTCTCGCGCGCGATCGTGGTGGTCGACCCGGCGCGAGGCAGTGCTGACCATGCCTCTTGTCCTCCCTCCCCTCTTCCTCCCCCTCGTCACCACCTGCACCGCCCGCTCCTCGCCGCACTGCACCTCGCCCCGCCCCGCCGCGCTCGCCGTCGCTCTCGTCGCCGCCCCGACCACCTCGACTCGCCTTCTCGACTGCGCCGACGCACGCACACCCACCCTCTCCTCCTCCCCGCCCTCCTCCGCGCTCGGCGTCACGCCCGACTCGTCATCGTGCACCCGCTCCTGCGCCTCGCCCGCACCGCTCGCCTTCGCCTCGACGTCGCCCTCGCTCGCCGCGCCGCTGTCGTCCTGTTGCGCGTGGTGTGCACCCGCAGGAAGCAGAAGGGCCAGGCCCTCCAGTTCTAGATTGTCATGCCGTGGTAATGATGGTCGTCTGGCAATTGGAGGTTGCGTTTCCCCTGTGCACGCTCGCAGCCGGGATGAGGAGAGGGTCGAGCGAGAACGAGAGCGAGCCGGCTGCACTCTGTACTGCCGCGGCTCGAGACGGCCGAGCTGCGTGTGGGCACAAGCAGCGCGTAGAAGAGCAGCACGAGCAGGTTGGACGACGAGCGGTGGAGCTGCGGGGAGGGCGCTGCGAGCTCGACCCGCGGCCGTCTTGATCTCGCTCGGCGCATGCTCGCACGCGCAGCCCGCTCTCTCGTCCGTTCAGCTACCGTGCCACTCCGACAGCTCGCACCAGCAGCCATGTCTGCACCCGCACCCGCGCCAGCCAAGCGCGCCCTCTCGACCTCGCCCCCTCCTCCGCCGCCGGCCGCTCCCCAGGCCGCCGCCGACCACCCGGACTCGAAGCGCGTCAAGCTCACCGTCGAGGACCCGGTCTCGGTCCCTCCCGTCCTCGTCGAGACCCCCGCCGCGCCCGCTCCAGCCGACGACAGCGCGACCGCCGCTCCTCCCCCCCCCCCCCCCCCCCCCCCCCCCCCCCCCCCAACACCCCCCCCCACCCCCCCCCCGAAGCAGCCCCGCAAGCCCCGCCAGCGCAAGGGCAAGCCGCCCAAGCCTGGCGGCGCAGAGGAGGCCGGCGCGTTCGACGTCGTCGCCCTCCTCGGCGAGGACCGCGTCGCAGAGTTGACCAGGCTCCAGCAGGACGAGGGGCGGGACTGGGTCGCAGAGGCCGTGAGCGAGTGGGGCCAGGGCAAGGAGGGCAAGGACCTCGAGGTGCAGGTGGTTGGCTGGACGGATCACGGTGCGTCCATCTCCCCTAGACCGAGACGACGACGAGCCGCCAGCTCACTCGGACCTTCTCGTGCGACGCAGGCGACGGCCTCGCCCTCCTCACGCCCGAGGGCTCCGACAAGCCGACCCGACTCGTCCAGATCCCCTTCGCCCTCGAGGGCGAGCGCGTCCGCATCCACGTCCACCGCCACGAGCCCGACTACTTCATGTCGCACGCCGACCTCGTCGACATCCTCGAGCCGAGCCCGCGCCGCATCGCCGACGTCCAGGAGCTCCCCGGGCGCGTCATCGACGCCGACAACAAGGCCAAGCTCGACGCCGTCCGCGCCAAGTTCGGCAACCGCGTCCAGTGCCAGTACTTCGGCGAGTGCTCCGGGTGCCAGGTGCGTCGCTCGCTCGCTCGGACCTCCTCGACTCGATCTTGTGCCCAGTTGTCTGACGCTCGACCCTCTCCTTCTCTGCACTCCTGCAGTACCAGCCCCTCGCCTACGACGAGCAGCTCGAGATGAAGCGCGAGGTGGTCCGCCGCGCGTTCGCCAACTTCTCCGGCCTCGACCCGGCGCTCGTCCCCGCCATCGGCCCGACCCTCCCCTCGCCGCTCGAGTACGGCTACCGCACCAAGCTCACGCCGCACTTCCAGGTCCCGCCGTCCAAGAACCCGAACCGCAACCGGCGCAAGCCCAAGACCGGCGCCGACGGCGAGGCCGCTCAGGCCGAGCCCGACAAGGACAAGGAGTGGGAGATCACGATCGGGTTCGAGCAAAAAGGGCGCAAGCGCATCGTCGACATCGAGGAGTGCGTCATCGCGACGAGCGTCATCAACCGCGCCATGGTCGGCGAGCGCGCAAAGGTCAAGCGCGACATCTCGGCCTACAAGCGCGGCGCGACCATCCTCCTGCGCGACTCGCTCCCGCCGCGCGCCGAGGGTACGGGCGACGTGCGCCCGAACTGCTACACGGCGCCGTCGACCGAGGAGCACATCTGCGTCACGGACCACCACGAGACGGTGCGCGAGCAAGTCGGCGACGTCGAGTTTGTGCGTCGCGCTCTCTCTCTCTCTCCTGGCTCGTTCCTCCTTGTCGAGACTCTCTCACTGACTCGTACCGTCGTCTTTGCTTCACGCAGCTGCAAAAGGCCGGCTCGTTCTTCCAGGTGCGTCGTCTCGCGCCCCGCTCGAGCCCCCTCCACTTTGCGTTCGTCTTTCTGACCCGCCCTCCTCCCCCTCTCCTCCCTCTCGCGCACGCAGAACAACGCGTCGATCCTGCCCTCGCTCATGGACGCTGTCAAGGCCGCCATCGGGCCCAAGCCGTCGGGGTCGACCGCCAAGCGCTACCTCGTCGACGCCTACTGCGGCTCGGGCCTGTTCGCCATCTCGCTCGCCGACCTGTTCGACAAGGTCGAGGGCATCGAGATCGACAAGGCGAGCATCGTCTGGGCCAAGAAGAACGCGGCGTTCAACCACGCCGAGGGCAGGGGCGACGTCGGGTTCCGCGACGGCAAGGCCGAGGACATCTTTGGCGTGCGTCCGCCTCTCTCGCTCTCTCTTTCGCCGTCTCGCTGCGCTCTCCTTGTTCGTCGAGCCCCCCTTGACTCCTCCTCTCGCTCGCCGCGCGCAGTCGATCGAGTTCCCGCGCGACCAGACGACCGTCCTGATCGACCCGCCGCGCAAAGGGTGCGACGACGCCTTCCTGCGCCAGCTCCTCAACCTCAAGCCGGCGACCATCATCTACGTGTCGTGCAACGTGCGCTCGCAGGCGCGCGACATCGGCTGGCTCCTCAAGAAGTCGCACGAGGAGGAGGGCTCGAGCGAGAAGGGGTACCGGATCGAGAGCCTGAGGGCGGCAGACCTGTTTGCGCAGACGCACCACGCCGAGGGTGTTGCTATCCTGCGCAGGGACGTGTAGACACGGTCGCTGCGCTGCATTGCACCTTTATCGCAGAGCTTGAGCTTGAGCTTGAGCGGGTCCGAGCGCGAGCGAGAGCGAGAGCGCCTTTCATCGAGCGAGGACGCCGACCCGCTTCTCGCTGCAGTACACTCTTGCTCTCTGCCGTGCCAAAAGAGAAGAAGAAGAAGTCTATGTGACACGCTGCTCGGGCCTGCCCGTCCACCTGGCTCGACCGAAACCGTCCCGCCCACCGCCGTCCCCGACCGCGCGCCTCCTCACGCCCTCGGCGCATCCACGCCGCCCTCCTTCTCGTGCTTGGCGAGCTCGAGCTCCTGCAGGACCTGGCTCCTTCCTCCCTCGACGCTCGCGATGCCGGCGGGCGCAGCTGCGGCTGCGGGCGAGGCCGGCGCGTCGGTCGGGGCGTCGCGCGTCGCGCGCAGCTTGGCGTCGTAGGACGCCTTCCAAGCGCGCATGGCGGTTTCGGAGCTGCGCGCGGGTGAGGAGGAGGGCGAAGGGAAAGGAGGGGAGGTGGGGGGAGGAAGCAGAGTCAGCGGATGCGGGAGGGGTGCGAGCGCGGTGCCGAGAGGGAGAGGCTCACGGGACGGTTCCTTTTGCGGCGAGCTCTGCAGGCGGGAGGCTCATCAGTGTACTGCGGCAGAGTCTGCGTCCGGAGCTCGATTCGCCGTCGCGCCTGCGACGAAGAAGAGAGCAGTCGAGAGAGCGCAAGACGCACCGTTCCTCGCCATGGTCCGCCACCGCTCCGACTGCACCCGGTGCTGCTGCTCCCACTCGAGCAAGTAGTGATCTGCAGGGTCGACGAGTCAGCATGAGGTCGCTGCCGAGCGCGAGAGGGTCGAGCATGAGGACGAACCGGCGTGAGTGACCATCTGCGAAAAGGGCGAGGAGGAAAGGTCAGCTCGATTCTGCTTCGGCGGTCGGCATTTGAGGGGCATGAGCGCACGCCGAAGATGGCGACCCAGGAGGCGAGGAAGCTGCAGGGGACAGAGCGAGTCAGCGCAGGTCCAGCGGCGGGACGAGGACAAGGAGGTGAGAAGGAAGGGGACGCACGTCTTGCCCGCGAGCGTCTGGCGCTGCACCCAAGGGAAGCTGCACGTTGAGCATCAGTGTCGGTGCCGGCAGGGTACAGGTCGAGCGCTGTGGGAAGGCGTACCGCCAGTTTGCGCTGCGAGGGAGGCGGTGCCGGGGTCAGCTCGTCTCGCTCGAGGGGCTGAGGCACAGGACGAGGACAGCGCGACGCACAGAGCCATCAGAGTACCGCCGACGAGTGCGCCCTGTGTGCGCGACGCGAGCAGAGGTCAGCCTTGGCCGTCGGCAGTGGGTCCGCTCGGCACAGCGAGAGGCGGCGACTGCCACCTCGCGCGCGAGAGAGGGTGGCAGGGCAGGGACGCACCTTGATGAAGCCCTCGCGCGCGCCCATGACCTGGAGGCGGTCTGCATGCGGCGAGAGGAGGAGAGCGAGGCGAGCGTCAGCGACGTCGTCGACTCGGGAGGATGAGGGGGAGCAGGCGAGGCGAGGTGGCAAGGCGCACAGGCAATCTCCTCGTCTTCTGCGCCGTGGCGTGCTCGAGTGGCAGACATGGTGTGCTGAGCTGTAGAGGGAGAGGGAGAGGCCGAGGGGCGAGGCGAGCGGCGCAGGATCCACGGCAAGAAGGTCAACCTCGCGCTCGCCGCTCGCTGTCGCCGCCGAAGGGCCGAACCGCACACCCTTTTCTCCCTCTCTCTGGGCCAGATCCACACGAGCACAGGCAGAGATGACAACAGCAATACACCAACGGCGGGCAGCCGACTAAGAACGAGACGAGCCTGCGACAAAGTGTCCCTCCTCCTCCTCCGCCTCGAGCGACTCGACCAAGCCAACTAGATGACGGCCCGCATCGCCGTGAAGCACCCGATCGACTTGGGCTTCTCGAGCTCCTCGCCCGTCGACGGGTCGCGCCAGATGCCGTCCGTGTCGACCCGCCCGTACTTGTGCGTCGACTGGTTCGTGCGCAGCTGGTCCATCCAGTCGGCGACGAGCTGCGGGTTGTCGACCAGGATGTTGGCCTCCTGCGAGTGCCAGAACGACTGCGAGTCGAGGTTGCCGTTGCCGACGATCGCGCACTGCCCGTCGACCGACATGAACTTGATCTGCGCGGCGGAGGGGGAACGAGCGCGCGTCAGCGAGGGCGTCGCGCAGCAGGACGAGCGAGGACGAGGACGCACGTGGCAGTTCCTCGACTTGTGGATGCTGTGCGCGACCAAGGCGAGCGTCAGTACGAGGCGGCGAGAGCGAGAGGGAGAGGAAGAGGGACGCACGCGTTGAGAGGCCGGATCTGGTCCTTGCCTGCGAGCGCGCAGAGGGGAGCGTCAGCGTGCTGCGCGCCCAGCACGAAAGAGAGGGAGGGAGACGCACCCGTGTACCAGTAGACGTGCAGGTTGCCCTCCTTGCCGAGCTTGCGCAGCTGCCCGTACAGGCGGAACACGACCTCCTCGTTGGTGCCGCCCTGGAACGGGATGCTCTCGCCCTTGTCGTTGAAGCCGAGGCCGAGGAAGAGCGTGACCGGGATGCCCTTGCCGTCCTTGCCGCCGTGCGCGCACGCCTCGACGACGCCTCGAACGATCGGCGCCGCGTTGAGCGTCGGCGTCTGACTGCGGGCGCGCGACGGGCGAGAGAGTCAGCAACGGCGAGCACAGGTTGAGGAGCGCGGCAGGAACGAGACGACGCACATAAAGACGTTCTTCTCGGCGAACTTGAGCGCGGCGAGCCATGCAGCAGCCTGCGGGCAGCGAATGTCGTTGTGACCCGGCGAGCCGTGCGGGCGCCGGTTGACGAGGCAGATCGCTGCAGGGCGGGCGAGGAGTCAGTTCGTGCTCCTCGTGAAGCACAAAGGAAGAGACGGAAGGAGCAGGACGCACGAGAAGGGGCGTGAGCGCGGTGGAGCATGTGCGGCTTGAAGTCGTGGATGAGCTCCTCGTCGACGATCGCAGCGTCGATCTGGTTGATGGCGCCGGCGTTGAGGGCCTTGCTGAGCGCACGAAGGCGCGCACTCGACGCCGTGCCGTTGTTGGGCGTGCTCGAGGGCGAGGTCGGCATGTCGGACGCGCCGTCGGGCGTGATCTTGGGCGGCGGCGCGTGCTTGAGCGTTGCGCCGGTCGGCTCGGGCGCGTCGGGGTCGTCGAAGCCGGGAGGGGTGGGGTCGGACGTGGCGGACGAGGCGGGGTGGAGACCTGCGGGGCGAGGGGCGAGGTCAGTCAGAGCGCGAGGGGAACGTGCGCGACGAGAGGGCCGACCG
>Ga0308169_10002061_pt1 | contig 21662 bp, 12 predicted proteins | sample PhyBR1_2_FD_202139 | JGI IMG/M metagenome (GOLD analysis project Ga0308169, IMG submission 202139) | Phyllosphere microbial communities from UC Gill Tract Community Farm, Albany, California, United States - DLSLSB.R1 | ecosystem: Host-associated > Plants > Phyllosphere > Unclassified | place...
TTATCGGTATGACTTCAAAGACGATCAGAATGCAACAATTTTAAATCTTTCAAAAAGTGGGATTACTTCATTGCATGAGAATATCAAAAATTGCAAGAATTTAGAAGAGTTATATCTTGATGGAAATAAATTAGAAGAGATACCATCATCAATTTGGAGGCTTAATAAATTAGAAGAGCTTGATTTGAGCAACAACAGACTTAAATCTCTGCCATCTAAACTAGGGAGAATAAAAAGCTTAAAAAATCTAAATTTGGCCAACAATGAACTATTGTCATTGCCAAATAAAATGTGTGAGCTGGAGAATTTAGAAGTTCTAAACCTAAGATATAACTGCCGATTTGATCCTGTTACAGCGTTAGATCGGCAAGGAATTTTGGAACAAGTATTTTCTAATTATGGTGAAATGAGAAATCGAGATCCTGTCGGTATTTACGAATGCAAGGTAATATCATTGCCAAGAAAGATGGGCAATTTAAAGAATCTAAAAGAGCTTGATCTAAGCATGAACAAGCTTGTTGCATTCCCTGAGAATCTCTGTGATTGTGTGAAATTAGAGAAGCTTTATCTCGATAAAAATAAGATAGCATATTTCCCCATCAAGTTTTCAAACTTAATAAATCTGAAAGAGTTGTATCTAAAATTTAATCAATTAGAAGAATTTCCTTTTACATCAGGATTGCCCAGTAGTTTAAGAATTCTGGATTTGAGCTTTAACAGGTTAATCGAGTTGTCTGATCTAATAGGAAACTTAACGAATCTGGAAGTGCTTGGTCTTGCATCAAATAGAATTCAAGCACTTCCTAACGCCTTGGGAAACCTAAAAGAGATGAAAAACCTCAGTTTGCGCAACAACAGGTTCGATTTTTTTCCAGAAGTGGTGGGAGGCTTGACCAAACTGGAACAGCTGGACCTTAGCTTCAATTCATTGGAATCTTTGCCAGAAGAAGTCGGAAATTTGACTCAGCTAAAGGTTCTAAATCTTGGCAGGAATAAAATGTCGATGTTTCCTTCTGCTATTTCGAAATGTACAAATTTGAAGGTGTTGATTTTAGGAAGCAACATGATGACTAGTTTTTCTAGTGCCTTGGAAGCATTAGTAAATTTGAAAGAATTAGATCTCTCTGACAATGGCTTGACTTATGTACCACTTGGAATAGGAAGGATGAGTGGTCTTAAATTATTATTTCTTAACAATAACGAGTTAGAATATCTTCCCAGGGAGATAGGAGAATGGGTAAGTCTAACACAATTGGATCTTAGTGATAACTTTTTGAAGACTTTGCCGCCTTCATTTGCAAACCTGACGAATTTGAAAACCTTGTATCTAAAAGGCAATTTTTTTAAAGCATATCCAACAGAGGTTAAAAGCTTAAATAATTTGGAAAACTTCAATTTGGATTCTGATGAGCATTTAGACTCTTCTTTGGAGTAATGCTTTTTATGAGGAATTTTGCCAGGATAGCATTTGGGAAGTATAGTTTTTGTCAGGTAAAATAAACTCTTGTAAATAGTTGTACTCTTTAAAAATTTTAATCTTACTGCAAACTTAAATTTCTTTTAAGTGGAGCAAGATATTTGATGTCATAGGATATTGTTTGAGATATAAGATAGAATTAAGCCTGTGACGATGTACAAAATTAAATTACAGCTAGTCTTTTGGAGACAAACATTTTTGTCAGGCTTTCTAAAAGACTTTTAGGATGGTCATCTTAGTCTGTTTAACAATACTCAGGTTCCATAGAATATTTTAGTTATAAGGTTTGAATGAATGCTGTTAATAATAAAAATGTAATATAATTTTTTATTTGATTTTAAGAGTTGATTCAAAAGCATTAATGTCTAGCCTGTGTTAATATCAGCTTTGATAACTTCTCTAATCTTCTTAGACATTAAAGTGGCATATAATTGAGAATAGCTTTTGTTACTTTGTTGTGTTCCTCAAATTGAAATCTAATAAATATAAATATATATTCTGAACAAACACTTTGTGTAGCTAGATCATATTGATATTGTCTTCGTTCTCCCTTAAAAAATCAATGTATTTTCTATAGAAAAATTTCTTTCTTTTGGTGCTATCTTCAACTTCAATAAAAGTTTTCATTTTTTCGGCTATGAAAGCCTGAGACTTGTTGGCTGTGTAATGCGCAACAAGCGACAGCTCATCGTTTTCCATTTTAAACTCGTGTAAAAGGAACTTAGCAAACTCCTTTCTTTCGTTGAAAGACAAATTTCCGAATTTGCAGTGATGATTAAATCGCCGCTTGAATGCATCGTCAAAGTCCTCCATTCTATTTGTTGCAGTAAAAACAAAGAGAGGAATGTATCTTTCGGTTCTTATAACACCGATCTTGGTCAAAAGCTCAGACTTGACATTTGAAGCAGAAACAGCACCAGCATCACTTCCGCTGCTTCGTTGATTGAAAAATACGTCTCCTTCGTCAAAAAACAAAATACAAATCATCCATCGTTTGTCCTTGATCAGGTTTTTGGCTTCATCAAAAAGAAGTTTAATGTTGCTCTCGGATTCTCCAACATGCTTTCCGTTGATGTCTCCAGGCTGCACCTCACAGAACCACACACGTGATGGCTGTTTTTTTATATATTCTTCTTTCTCCTCTTTTTTGGTCAGCTTCAAATATTCAGGATCCGCTATCTCCTCAAGGTATGCCTTCCTAAGTTCCAAATCTAGCCTCTTTGCAAGCAACTGCACGAAAAAAGTTTTTCCTGTTCCCGGCGGCCCAAATAAAACATAATTTAGTTTTGTATAGATTGAATCCTCATCCAATTCTTCCTTGGTCTTATCGCTGTAAATTGCTTCAATGCTCTTCATGCATAATTTCAGCCATGCTTGGAAAACGTCTTCCTTTCCGAAAAACTTCCTCGACGTCAAATTGTCACCTGTTTTAAAATCAAAACTTCCACTTACTTGACTTTTTATGTCTGAAAAGAAACTTGAAAAATTAACTCCAAAAAGACTCAAAACTACAGCTATGCTCACTAGGAATTGTAGTGCAGTCCAGACCTTACTTGTTTTGTTTGAAGGCTCTTCTTTTTCTTTTTCCAGATGTTTGTAATACTTTTGATAAATAATCGCTGCCAAAATTTCTAACGATTTATTTTCATCATTAAATACCGTGCTAGCGCCATGTCTCTTGAGTGCATCTGTTATCATTCTTGTCTCGTTGTCTAAGCTCATGGCCTCACTCTGCTTTTTGTCTGGCATATTTTCTTGTGATGCTGAGTTCATTTTGCCCATGACTTTGATGGAATTTGTAAAATTTTAATTATCCCCTTAATTAAAAGGAGAATTCAGTAAATCGTAAATATGAGATGCTCAGCTCTAGCCCCTTTTTACGGCATCCCAGCCTCCTCAAATAACTTGCTGACATTCATTGTTCTGCCAATCAACAACAGACAATCAGAATATATTTAAATTAAAATATCAAATTATTAGGCATTGAATAAAATTTTGACGATAATTTATTTTAAGAGCAAAACTAAATTGCTATTTTGATTAGTTCTTGATAGCTGGAAGGTATTATAAATTGAGCATTAACTGCAAGCCTAAGAGCTCAAAAATCTTATTCTGAGTTTATGGAGACTTAAGTTAGTTAGAAAAAGGTTTGACTAGAAAATTAATGACTTTACCATTTGACAAAAGAACATGTTTTTAGGTCATTATATGTACTGTTCGACAACAGACCGTAATTTTAAATGAGATACGTTAATTATCTCTGCATTTTGCTGATTCTAAGTAGAAATGCCATTTAAAGAACTTTTAGAATATTTTATTAAATTATCATTGTTTTTCTGGTATAAAGAAGCTTAATTTAGCCTAGTCTTTCTGAATTCTACAAAAAAGAGAATAGGAAACATCCTGGGAATTTCTAATAATATCAAGGTTGTAAATAATGTAAGTATAGTCCTTGACAATTATCGTATTAAAAAACTCATCGTTTAGCTCTTTGTTATCATTGATGTATGCACTTTTAGTGAATATTTTTATTGTATCATACTTTTTTAAATCAATGATTTTTTGTAAAATAGGTGCAAAGCAGGTGATGTGATAATTCAATAGAATAGACAGCTTTTTCGCATTCCCCTTCGATGTGTATCTTAATCTGTATTTGTCATTAGAAATTAGGAAGTTGTGGGTGATCCGCTTTTCCTCAAACGTGCTTAATTTTTTGTTGTTGCCCATCGTGGGCTATTTTATTTGGCGGGAAAAATGGACTGAAAAAAAAGAAAAAAAATCAAAAGTTTTTTATTTGATCTGATTTCAGCGATTCTAATTAAACAGCAGATTAAATCATTCCTAAAACAAATTTGAAAGCTGTAGAAGTGCTAGAGTTAATGTATAAAGTCGTAAAAGAACATTCTTATTTATTCAGAGGTAAAACTTAAAATTGATACAAGCTTGCCCATAAATTTAAACAAATTACAAAACAAGATTTCAGCATGGAAAGTAAGCAAAGCTCCTCAAACTGCTTTCTTAAGAACGTCCTTTAACCGCAATAATAAAAAAAAGATAAACAACAAATAAACAAAATTTAAGTAAATAACAATAACAGCAATACAACAAAGAATATAGTAACAAAACACACAGCAGAATATAAGGAAAATTTAATATATCTTAAGCTTTGTTGATCGCCAATTTCTTCTTTTAAAGTTATATCCATCCTTAGGGCTCATCTTTTCTCTCTTCCATGCTGGAATTGGTTGGTTCTGCTTGAAGGCTTTAGAGAGTCGTCTCTTAATAAGTGCTGCTTTTCTGGAACCCATTTTGAAGGGAGAAAATTTTTGCAAATTGTAACGAAAAGGAATAAAAAAACTAGAAATTGCTTTTCTTAAAAAAAGAAAAGCATGAGAAATAAACGTTTTTAGCGCTATTTTATGTTATATATAATAGTAGCTATGGGCTATTCATTTAACAATATATAAAGTTAATTTTATAAATACAAATTTTCTTTTCTACAAGCTCTAAACTGAGCACTTCAAGTGTAAAGACACTGAAACTATGTGCAAGAATGCTTTTAAAAGAGAAAAATTAACGTTCTGGACGGAATAATCAGCAACAATATCTATAATCAATGATTTATTGTGGAAAGTCTCTTAGCCCAGAAAATTTAGGTTAGACTTGATTTTCTGAGCTTTTTTCTGCTGGTTCAAGTATTCTGCATATTCTTTTTGATCGGCTGAGATTATTGGCACTCCTTTTGCATTTTTAATAATTTTAGGTTTAAAAGTATAGTTCTTCTTAAGCAGTACTTTCTCTTTACCATCCTCATTCACAACAGAAACTCTTGTAATTGTGTTGTATCCACAATGCTTGCAAAAATCGACGTGTGAATCGTACATGGCAGTGCAAGCATAGCACCTGAGCTTGAATTTTTTATCCTGGTAGCTGGTGTCGTTGATGAGATTGAACATGTTCAAAGCATTGATTACTGCATTGTCTTTTGACAAGCATAACACTGCTGGCAAATCATTAATGTTTTCGGCTGATATCCAGCATCCTTCCAGCTCTTCTGATATTTCAAGAGTCAGAGCAACAACTTCTATGTCCGTACTACTGAGATAAAGAAGACGGTCCTTGGTTCTTTCTAGTACCAGCTTTACATATTCGTCTTTGGGATTTCTTTCAGTCACTAAAAACCCATGCATATGCAAATATTCGACACTGGCTCTGTCTTTTATCTCCTCTAAAACAGAGCTTGTTATAAAGGCTTCTGCAATTTCGCTTGCTGGAATTGCCTTGTTTATAATGCAGTTTGCATCCAAAACCACTTTCATTCCTCAGCAAAATTTTTACGAAAAATTTAAAGCTTTTATTGTGTAAGTAAATTTAAGACCGTTCAAATGGAAATGTTTTCAGAAAAATTGGCAGAAATTTGTACAGAAGTAATCAATAATCCAGAAAGCAACATCAGCAGAATAGGAGAGGTACTGAGCATGACTAAAAAACTAAAAGAAGATGACACTGGACTTGCTCTTCTGTCTCTCGCGAAAGTATTTAAGAACATTGTTCCACTGTATAAAGTAAGAATTCATTCGGATGTTGTCAAACACAAGAGCCAGAACATAAAAGTGTCTATCTTTGACAAGTGCCTGTTTTCGCAGTATAATGTGTATATCAAAGAGCTTTGCAATTCTGAATTGCCAGAAAGTTACAAGGCTGCAGCTGAGCTCCTCAGAACAGTGGATCATTTTAATTTTTCGGATAGAATAGTTGCCAAGGTTCTGAGAGGATCCAGCCTGTCTCATCCTGTTTCCAAATTATGCCTTGAGGTTCTTGTAGACCGCATCAAGAATGACATTATTGGTGACACCATATTTATTATCATAGATAAATGTTTGGATTGCAGATTCAACCACTTGCTGGTTGAAGCCCTGATTGATTCGAAATATCTGGAGAAATGTGTCCAGATTAGGATTGAGAAGGAGGAATACTATAACAAGCAAAGGATAGAGGAGCGCAAGCGTGCAAAAAGGGAGATCTTTGGAAAGGGGTTTTTTGCAAAAAAAAGGATAATTGACAAAAAAGAGAAGAAAGAAGAAAAAACCAGGTTGAAGCTTCAAAGTGAAGTTAGAGGCGTTGAAGAAGGAGAAATATCAGCAATAAACGAAAAAAATTACGTAAAGACAGTGAATGCCTTACAAAGATTGTATTTTACAATACTAAAGGAAAAGTATACCAATTGTAATAAAAGTGTGTACATTGGTGTAAGAAAGTACATAAAAATTATTAGAAAGGAGTTTCATGAAGGCTTGTACACTCTGCTTGTTGGCTCTATAAGAGACTGCTACGACAAATGCGTTTCTTCTCTCAGAGAATACAAAGAGTTTGAGCTGGCTTACTACAACAATTACATCTTAGCCTCGCTCGAAGGAATGTCTACTATTTTTGAAATCTACGGCCAGAACGGCATTGACTTTAAGCGAATTCTTGATGTTTATTTTTACATTGTACATCCAACGAACTTTCATACAAATATTTCGGATTTTGAACTTGTTTCTTTCATTGGCAGATGCTTTTTTATAAGAATAGAACAGCCCAAGCAAAGGATTGTTGCTCTTCTTCAAAGACTAATGGTCACAAGAAGCCTCAGATTTATACCAGTCTTGGATCTTTTTATCAAGGATTTAGAGGTAAAGTATGATATAGACTTTTCAGACCATGAGATCAAATCTAGAAATGCTTATGATTCTGATGTAAGTGACATTGACAATGTTCCTAATAAGCCATTTTACGAGTATTTTTTGTATAAGAAAATGCAATGATTACAAAATTAATTAAACTTGCTAGATGCTTTCAGCATTAGAAATTATTTTACGCTTATTTAAATGTTTATAGTCATTATTAAGATTACGTTTTTTGTATGAAAATGCCGTTTAGTGTGAAAAAATCTGTAAGTTACAAAATGAATGTTTTAATAAAAATTTCCGATGAAATTATACGATGCCTGATTCTAAGATTTACAATTGAAAACCTAACTTAGTTTTACAAATCATTGAAGCGAGACTTCTGCTAACTTGTTTTTAAATATCTCTTTACTTTTTCATTCAAATCTTGATCAAAGTAAAGACGAGTAACATTCTTGGAACAAACTATGCAGCTATCATCAACCATTATGCATCCTTCACAGTAGGCATGCCCACAGTTTGTCACTACAGGATCTCTTAGCACACCACTGCAATCAGAACACTTAATCTCATCAGGAATTTCGTGTGCGCTTCGATACTGCTGGCTCTGCTTTTTCCACTCTTGTGTCTGGGGATTAGCCCTGACAAAGCCTTCCTCAGTTACCAGTATAGCGCTTGTTCCTTCTAGATCGCCCTCAACTTTGACAAGAAAGTCTTTCGGTATTCCAGAGGGTTTTCTGATCTTCACAATGTCAAAGTTTCTGTCATTGTTTGTGGGACAGTGCTGTATAAAGTGTCCTTTGTTTCCACACCTGAAGCAAACATAATTTTCAGGCGGCTCTTTGTACAGCTTTTTTGCAACATTTGTCGTGGTTTCAACCTTCCTCTCCCGCAGCTGGAGCCCAGTTTTGGACATCCAGGCAGGGATCCGATGGACGACTATGTGGCTGTTTCTGCTTATCTGCATGTACTCATCCTGCAGCTGCTCCTCTGTTTCTACATCAAAAAACAGAAGGTCAAAATCCTTGGAGTTCATCTTTCTCTGTGTGACTATTTCGTACTTCAGCTCCCACAGCGGAAGTCCTGCTCCCTCAAACGTAATTGTGGAGAAGTCCTTGTATGATTTGAACTTATAGTAAATGTACGAAGCCATATCGGGCTGGTAAATTTTTGGTATAAAAGCAATAAAAATTTTACCCCTGCCTTCTCCTTTAGAAGCTATAATTGTTTATAGTGTTCGTTCCCGAGAAGAATAGTCGGTACAGAGCTATCTAACTAAGCGTAGACCTAGCTCTGTACAACAGTTTTTTATTTAATCTGTCGTTTTTATCCCCAAGCTTTTAGTTTATACTTTTCTTTTTTAGCATTTGGTCAATTCAAGTTTTGTTTCAGCGTCTCTTTTTTTTTAATTTTACAAGCAAGTTTTTGTCAAGAAGATAGACTTCTTCACATTATTACTACAAATACTGGGTATTATAAGATTTAAACAGGTTATTTGTCAAATTTAAAGGCTTAAACAATTGCCTTGAGGCTTTTCAATGTCAAGTTTTTATTTTTGGAATTTATTGAAGTTTTAATATCTGGCCAAAATACCGCGTATTTTTCGCAAATTTTGTAGAAACGATCACAGTTTTGTTTTCAAGCATTTGTATAGCCCTATAAACTGCGCTTTCTGACTCGTAATCTAGAAAAATGGAAGGCTCCTCAAATAAATACAAGTCACAGTCTCTAAGAATGCATCTGCAGAAGCATATCATCTGCACCTGGCCATTGCTGAGCCCATATACCTTATTCCCCACAATTGTGTCAAATCCATTTTCAAATTGTCTGAAATAGTCAAAGAGCTGCAAACTCTTCAATCTGCGGATTGCCGATTGCAATGTGATGGTTGTGCCATATAAAATATTATAGGCTATCGACTTATTAAATACAAGCTGTGTTTCTGGCAAATATGTTGTCTTTTTATAAATGCTGTCATCTTGAATTTTGCTAACTTCAGTTTTGCCAATTTTTAGACTTCCTAAATAGCTTTTTTGGCAGGTCAGCATCTTTAAAACCATGTTTTTGTCCATACTTGAGCTTCCAATAATCAGTGTTTTACTTCTTGCTGGAATACTAAAGCTCAATCTGTTTTCGGCCAGAATCTCGCTGCACTTTAGGCTATTTGAGTCAGAAGGATACTCGTTTTTGCATATTTGATTGTTTGACAAGGTCTTGCAATTTGCTCTCTTAAGTCTTTTTGCGGCATTAGCACCTTGCTCATTGTTGGTTCTCAGGCATTCTGCTTGAATAGACTCTGCAAGTGAAAATTCGCATTCTTTTTTAACCTGTGGCGGCTGCTCAACGTAAGCCTCAGACCAGTACTCTAACAACATAAATAAGTTGTTCCTTAGCTCAAGAAGACTTGTGTTCATCACGTTTATTCTCATGATAATTTGCCTCAGATCAAAATGCTGGAAGTCCAAGAGCCTCAGAAAAATCAAAAATATTTTTAGGGCTAGCACTGAAAATCTCGTTATTAAACGGTAATATTCTGATGCAACAAAATATGTCAAGCTCCTAGAAAACTCCATCCTTAAATTTACGTTAAAGTTTTGGAGAACTTTTTCTTCGCCAAGATCTGCCTTGACAGTTTCAAATGTGTCCAAAATCTCCCTGCACACCCTATTTTTCTCGATTCTTGACTGGTTATAGATGGATCTTAAACTTGTCCTTTCTGTGATTGCCCTGTGAACTGTGCATATGTAGATTGCCATCAAAAACAATATTGAAAAAAATGCGTAACAGCGAAACTTCTCGCTGCAGAAGACAATTTGGTAAGACTCATAGAAAATTGAAAAGACGTTTTGAGGAATAGAAAACAGCATTAAAACAGAGAACTTTGTGAATGCATTTCTTTTTATGGCAAATAATGAAAAATGCTCTTCAGAAGAGAGTTTTAGAAACGCTTTCAAATCAGTTTTTTGCGAATTCAGGAATAACTCGCCTGAAACGAAGGATTCGACTTCAAATCTGCAAAATGCTTTCAGCAGGCTAAACACGATATTGAAGATTTCAGCAGTGAGTTTGAAGACTGACATGTGAAGAATATCTAATAAGAGGGATGATGAATGCAAAGAGGATGATTCAAAGTGCTTTCTGGCTCTGATTGAGCATCCAAGAAAGTAACTCTTGAGAAATATGAGGATTGCGCCAGAGAGCAGTGAAAACTGGAATCGAGGATTCTTTTTGGCAAGCTTGAACATGTAATTTAATCTTGAATCACTCATTATTAGGGGACATATTTTTTATAAACTGATTAAAGTAATAAATCATAAATTTTAAAATATTATGTTTAGCTGTCCTGCAGTTTTAGAGGCCTTCTACATTGTGTTTTGCTAACTTTCATTCCAAGAATTAATCTGCGAAATATCAATTTTTCTGAATAACAGACAAGTAAAACAAATAAAGCGTTGTTTGTTATAAAAATTTTAATTTCTAATTTTGCCACCAAAAATAGACGGCGTTTGTTCTTCTTCTTCAATTCTTTCCAGAGCTGGGTGGAAACGTGGTTGTCATGCTTTTATTGCGTTTGCTTCAATTCCATTAGTAATTTTTATTATGTCTGAGTAAAATTTTCAGAAAATTCTAGAATATTTTTGCTATAAATTCAGCAGATTTTTCCACCCCATCGTGGGGATACTATTCAGAATCATTTGTTTAGTTACTTACCGATCTTGAACCTTGTGGTTCGCACTAATTCAGGCTGGAATGACGAGTAAAGACTTCTAAATCTTTGTGGAAATCTGAGCCATGTGCTCGCTAATGAAATTCAGCTCTTCGGAGTGTGGTTTAGTTGAATTCCGACCAGTCTTTTTATAATTCAATTTTTCTAAATTTGCTCGTTTTTAATAAGTTTACGTTTTTTAAAATGCAAAATTTTTCTGTTCTGTTTGGCTGAGCTTTCAAGACTCTAGCTTTAAGTCGTCAGCCTTTACTTGATTATGAATAGAGCTTTCTCATTGTGTTATTTGCAGTGGGCAGGCTTGATCATTTCTTCGCACTTGGAAGATAAACATAAAAAATAAATCTGTTTTGTAATTTGTATAACTATTATACTTTGTCTATTAGGATGAACTTGATAGTGACTAGTGAGGTGAAGTCCTGTACCTTGGGATACTTTGCTTAAATTTAATGATGAGTTTTTGATCTTGTGTATCACAGAACGAAAGCCAAAGCAAATACATATGCTTTTATTTGTACGCTATTCTCAAGAATAACATACTTTACATAAACTATTTATAGAGTTTTTAGAAGGCAGGCAAACAATTTGTTAAGAAGGAATAGAACTTTATAATTAATAAATTTATTATCTATGAAATATTACTAGGTGATAGAATTTTAATAGTTTAATTATGCTTAGGCTAAGACAATCTGATTTTTAAAAACATCTAAAATTGTTTTTCATTTTTTGTTCCCTTGAATGGCTGAATTAGATTTTGGAAACATTTTTAACAAAAATGGAGACATACTCCAACTGAGGTATGCACAAAAACGGGCTGATAATGGCAGCACCACAATAGCAATGAAAAATGCCAGTGGTGCCGTTTTGATTGCCTCAAAATCGAGAGTTTCCAACCTGCTGGTCCAGGAGTCTGACCAGAGAATAAGAAGGCTGGCTTCCAATGCATACATGGCGTTTTCAGGCCTGCTGTCTGACGGCCTTCTTATTTCAAACTTAGTCAAAAAGGCACTGAGGAGCTACTCTTCGAATTATGGCCAAAATGCTTCCTTTGAGTACATAAAAAAGATAATCTTTGACCATGTGTATTTGTTTACATCTAAAATCCGACTAAGAGTCATTGGTGCAAACTTCCTGACAATATGCCAGGACAATGACGAATACCAGGTGCTTTCCACCGATCCCAGCGGAAAGGTCACCAGATGGAAGGCCTGTGCGATAGGAAATGGCCAAAGAAGAGCCTTGACTGAACTGGAGAAATTAGATCTAGAAAATATGAGCTTGGAGGATCTGACTGACCAGGGAATAAAAATTCTGTACAAGTGCTTTGATCCACTCAACGATCCCCAATTTGACATTGAAGTTGTAACAGTCTCCTCTGCAAACAACAAAGAATTTGTTAGAGTCGAAAGCACCGAAATCGAGAAGATAGTCAACAAATACAAAGACATTAGCATGGATGATAGTGAATAAAATTTTTTATTAAATTTTTCATCTTCGGTATTTTTAAAATTCCCTTCTAAGTTTTTCTGTAAAACAGGCTATTCTGATCTGCTTTGTATTTATTCAAACCTTAGTTTTCTCTTGCTGTCTAAACTCTCTTTGTCCTTAGTGGCCTCGCCTATCCGCTTGCTCAACGGGGAGAATGAATACGAGTCTTTCATTTTCTTGGCATTGGGCGTAGTTTGGAGAACCTTTGTGACAAGAATTCTATTTTTGTCTTCATGAATCTCGTTAGATGACAATCTATGTAGGGTCTTGCATGAGTATTTGGGAAAATACAACGAATTTGATCTGACTGACCCGATGATCTTCTTAAACTCATATTTAAAAACAGTCTGGTAAATCTTGTCTATTGTATAGTCCTCCTCATCGCAGGCAAGCCTCCATCTAAGCTTAGTAATTATAAAGCATTCCAGCCTCTTCGCAAAGGTATAGCCCTGGTTAATCGCTCTTACGGCACAATAAAAAAGCTCCTTGGATGAATAAGACCTCAAAAAGTCGGATCTGCTCTTCTCTAATGTGAAGCAGATCATAATGAAGACTATTTTGGACACATCAGACTCCTTGACACCGATCTCCGAAATTGTGCCGTTCAGCGCGTTTATCGTTGCCTCGAAGATGGTGGTAAACTCGGAGAAAAACTGTTTTGACAGGATGTATGTTGAAAGTGTTTGATATGTGGTCATTATTTGAACTATAAAAAGCTTCAAAAGTATCTTCTTGATTTTTTGGAGAAACTTGTCTTCGTTAAGATACATTTTTGAGAAATTGTATATGATTGAAAGCTCAAAAAACGTGATGTTCTCTGCAATTTGCTGTAAAAATATTACCCGGAAGAACTTCAACGCAAGAAGCTCGATAATCTTCTTGTCTCCTTTTCTTTCAAGCATCAATGTAAAGCTCTCAACGGGATCGTCGTTATTTTTTATTTTTTCGAAATAAGATCTGAGAAAATATAAAAATTCCTCCGTGTTGATTGAAAATTTTGTCGAAAGGCCTGCAGAATGCTTTTTTACTGCTTCCAAGAAAGAGCGGAACTTTTTCGTATCGAAAGTGCTGCTGTTCGAAAAAACCGCTGCTGCACTTTGCTCAATTTGCGCTGCCAGTGTCCCAACGGGAACGAAAGTGTCAACACTGTCGTTGGAGGGTGATTCATCGACAAAAGGGTTCTCCTGATCCTCACTTTTGATTTGAAAAGCCTCGCCTTTCTCAATTTTGGATACTTCATTGATAATGTTGTTATAAATTTCCTCACATTCGGTGTTGGCTGCAATATTTTGCATTCCGGATTGGACCATCTAAGGGGTCGGTCTTGCATGCTTTTAAGAGCAGAAAACGCAATCAAAACATTCTTTCATCAATTTACCAGCTATCTCTGAGTTTACAAATAAACCAAAAAACAAATCGATCTTTTATTAAAATAGTCGAACCCTGTGCGCCTCATGCTTTTATGTTGGAAAAACTTTGTTATTGGATAAATTCTGATCGTGAAAAATTAAAGTTTAGCCTCATACCTGTTCTGGAAACAGAATTACAGGTTTGTAGAGTATCAATTTACAAAATAAACAACACCAGGTATAATTAAAAATCAGCTTAGTTGATCTAAACAATCCTGTAATATTTAATCAAAATAAATGGAACAAGTTTTAAAAGCTAATGTAAAAAGAGCAGTTAGCCAATATCATCTACAGGCTAGCATTGAAATTGCAGCAATTCAGGAGTTTGACTTGACATTATAAACAATTATCACAGAATTATTTGCAAAAATAATATTCATTCTAAAATCAATCAGAATAAAAAGAAATTAAAGTACAATTTGGAGAGTGCCCTGAAAAGTAAATTATTTACCTTGTTTATTATTTTGTCTTCTGGCAATAAAGGGAAATATAATATAACTTAGGACAATTTATAAAAAGTAGCTCATTTTTGTAGTTAATGGGTATTTATTAATACTAATATATATTACTTTAAATTACAGGATAAATGACCTAAATTAATGTAAAAACAGTTTAAATGTGAAAATAGGCTAGAAGCGTTCCTTAGGAATATAAAATTAGATGCTGGTTGCTATACAACGAAAGAAAATAGGAGATTGCAAGATTTTATTGCTCATCATATGTCATAAATAATTAATAAATTTATTGCCCATGAAATATTATCAGGACATCATATTTAGGTAAAAACTTTACATTAAACTGTTTTCTAATTCTAAAAATAAGATAAAATTGACATGAAAAGTCTGAATTTATAACCTAAAGTCAAAAGTTTCACAACAAAATGCATACATTTACTCAAAATCATGATACTGGCTGTCAGACTCGTCAAACTCATCTTCTCTTTCATCATACTTAATGTTTTTATCCACCAAATGGAACTTTTTTTTGTAAATATTCGCCTTCTCAAAAATCCTAAACTCATTGTTAAAAATAACATAAAGTTGCTCATCTTCTGCAACAAAATCATCACATTTCACTTTTAAAATCTTCTTTTGCATATTCTTCTCCATCAGCAATAATTTTTTGGAACTTTTGTTGAACATTGCAATATTTCTGTGCAAATTGACAAAATAGTCAGGACAAAATACCTCGCCTGAATTGCTAAGTTCATCGAGATAGATGTTAAGGTCATACCCCACAATCCTGTCTCCCAGCAGGACGTACAGCTTCTTGTTTCTCAAGGAGAAAAATAAATTGCCACACTTCTTCTCAAAGTATCTCGAGATAGAAACAAACTCTTCTGTAAAATCTTCAAGTGGCTTAGAATAAACTTTTCCCACGTCTTCTTGATATATTTCAACCTCGTTAGGCCTCAATAAAACTAAAAATTCGTCAATAAACTGGTAATACAAAATATTAACGGTTTCTATCATTCTCCCATCTTCATAAAGTATTGCCAGGTTCTTTTTCAAAAAAATATACTTATCATATCTTAAGTAAATCATTCCTTCAGCGTTTGGTATGATAAAGGTGCTTTTTGGCTCAAATGTCTTCTGATTGTATATTTCAACTGTGTTTTCATGGAACAAAAATATTCTTCCTGATCTTATCCTCAAGTTATTTATCTTCTTTCGAAATCTCATTCTAATTATACTTTTAGTATTGATATTTAGCACCAGCAATCTTTTGGAGCATGGTTTATAGAAGTAAATCATGTCACCGCATTTTTGCAGCTTCTTATAATTTGTGGTCAATCTGAAGCATTCTTCCATAGCAATTTTACTAAGGCCAAATTCTCTTCTGTAAATATTTTTAGAAGCTAAAATAAAGAATTTGCAAATCTCAACTTTAAGCACAATTTTGATGATTGATGCTTCATTTTGCATAATTAATGGTTTATAAAACTAGAAAGAAAACTTGTGTCATATGAAAACGATTTTATTGTCATGCAACAAATTTCTTTTTTTTAATCTTCAAAACCTCTGATCTCTCAAAAGCCTTTTCAGCTATTTAGTCTATTTTTTCAGCATCAAAATGAATGTTTCTAGTTTTTACAATCGTTTTTACTTCATTAACACACCATTTGAGCATTTTTCTGATAAAATCATTATTGATGAAGCTTGCCCGCAACAACTCAACTCTGATTTTACGGCCTAAAAAATAAAAAATGTCAAAAATGTTTTCTCCATTCTTTGAATTCAGTTTATCCAGGAAGACAGAATGGGATCTGCTTGACATCGCCTTTTTTATTTTATAGAAAAGCTTCCTTCCAGGGTTGCTGTTGGAGAGATAGCACAAGTACCTGAAATGTTCGCAGCTAGAAGACTTTTTGACATTAACGCCCTGGTCATATATTTTCAATCCACACCAGTCGATACTTTTTGATGTGAAATTGATTTTGCTGTGAAGATGCTGTGGAGTATTCTCTGCTTTCTTAAAAATTACATCTTCGATGTTAAAGTTAGCAGCCACTTTGCTGTAGTTTATTGTGAATCCGAAATCACTCAACGAGTCTGAGATCTTGAAAAATTCAATTATTGGCTCAATGTTTTCCGAAATCACCAAAAAATCATCAACATATCGTGAAATAAAAACATTCAGATGTGAAAACTTTTTATCAAAGTATCCGTAATAAAGTGCACATAAAATTGAAGATATCGTGCATCCCTGAGGGATTCCCTTCTTTCTTTTATAGTAGGAATTTTGAAAAAATACTGGCGTGTTTTCAATCATGTTCTTCAGCTTTATGAGAATTTCAGACCTGCTGAATATCTTGGTTTTGTTCTCTTTAATTATGCAGTCTCCGTCTATCTCACATCCAAGGGCTTCTTGCGCATTTGAGCAATCAACCATATTCAGAGGAAAAAGTAAGTCTGGAGAGCCTCGAACATACTTCATGTCAATTTTGTTGCCAACATCGCCTTCTTTCAATAAAATAAATTCTCTGAAGTAATATTCGTCCTTGGCCAGCAGGTTGTCGATAATCTGGACGAGTACTTGTTTTGAAATGTTGTCGAAACATTTTTTCAGGTCGATCTTTACCATGTACAACCTCTCTTTTCTGCTTTTTAGATAAGAAAAAAGCTTATTTTTAACGTTCTTGTGTGACAAAAGAGAAAACCCCAATTTTCCAACCATTTCTTTTCTTATGATTGAATGGAAAGGCAAAACGGTAGAGTTGATGGACAAAAACCCGTTTTTAAAAACTTTACCTGCTTCACTGCGTCTATCTTCACCTTTGTTGCTCTTACTGGTATTATTGCAGATTCCAGGAGGTCCAGTGTTGATTTTTTCTGTTTCTATGCATTGATCTGCCGGAAAACAAAAATTATTATTTTTTGTATGATTTTGATTTAATTCTGCTAAAAAGTTAGCATGGCTGATCTGCAAGATGGGGTCTAGATCATTGTATATTTCTTGTATTTTATCAAAATGCAATCTACAATCATGCTTTTTCTGCGGATCCAGCAGCTTGTTATCCCACTTACAATTTTGATCAGGTTTTGCATTTTTCGCAATTCTAGGCTTTGAGCATATCTTCTGCAGGTGGCTGCTGTAATTAGAGCAGTTCGACAAAACTCTGAATCCATTTTCTTTTGGAATACACCTCAATGTAGCAAAAACATTGCTGCTTCTTGCCGTGTCAAATTTTTTCAAGTGGCTAGCAAGAAACAGATTTACTTTTTTGTTCCATTCGATCCTCGGAAAATAATATAACTTGGTTCTGCAATGAGATGTTACGGTAGAATAGAAAAAGAATCTTAAAATTTTTAGATACACATTATTAAATAGATATGCTAGAAAGTTTCTCAATATTTTTGTCTTAGTTAAGATACTTAGGCCTTTTAGGCCGTGGAAAAGCTTCAGCTTTGAGGTTCTGAGATGTCTTAAGAGCTCTTCATGCGACACGGATTCAAAAGTATTGCGTTTCAAGATCAGAGTGATTTTGCCTTTCAAAATTTTAAAATCGTTGAGCCCAAAAACAGGTCGTAAAAATTTTTTAGAAAGCATGAATAAAAAGTCAACTATTTTCTCTGGACTGATCTGACACTTCATTATATCATCAGCCACCTCAATGCTAGACACACCATTCATACTGTTTTTCAAGATTCTTGGCCTGGATTTGATTTTTTTATTTGTGGAACCTTGTGAATTGGCATCGGATGCCCTGTCTTTCTCAAAATTGTCGTATTTTGCAATGTTTTCGTAGAAAAAGCTCTTAAAAATTGATTTCAGAGGCATCTTGTTTAGTTTTGAAAATGTTCTGGTGAGCAAAACCTGAATTTTATCGATTTGCTGTGTGTCTTCAAAAATATCTGCCATCGCATCTTCCAAGCAGATATTTGGAATTTCCTCTCTCCCATATAGCAATTTGAATCTCTCTATGGTGCTATTGCTAAGCTTCTTCTCGATGTACTCGCCAAAATCCCCACAGACAAAAAAAAAGCAGTTCTCTACTTTTTCTATTACCGAGCACTTGGACAGGATAAATATCGAATAGCCACAGCCAATTGCCTCAAAAATTGCAGCCCACTTGTGAGACTTCAGGAGGTTTCTTGATGTGTTTGTGCTGAACCATTTTTTTGTTGTTTTGGAATATCCATTGCACAACTGATTTCCCTCCTCACACGTTTCAAGAGCTCTAGCAAGAATTTCTGAGTTTGACAAATACTTTTTTGTAGATATTTTTGGGAGATCTACCTTGCAGTTAATGAATATATCCTGCACATCCACTTTTAGGCCTAGTCTTTCCTCAATAAATTCAGAGATTGGAACAAATCCTAGCTTCCTTATCATGTCTGCCATTAAACGAGGACTTAAAAATTTTCTCGCAATTTTGTCATTATCAACAAACTTTGTCTTGCAAACAAGTTCACAAAGAATAATCTGAAAAGTAGCATTGGGCTATATTTGATTAGGCAATGTTCTGTAGGTTAGTTATGATCACAAAAAGTGTGCTCAGAATAGTTTGTAAAGAATCATAAGAGCCTGGCAACGTAAGTGTAGGCATTCTAATGTCTGCAAAGATTGAATCATAACAAAAGAAAGAAATGTTAATATTTTGTACAGATCAAAATTTTAACAAAATATTGAATCAATAAGATAGAATATTATAATTTTTGCAAATTATTGTTTTTTCAAAAAATCTCAGTGAAAGAATTTTAGCAGAACAAAGGCTATTATTTAAAATCATTATCAAGTCTAAACAAAAAAGGAGACATTATTTAAAAAAATTTAATATTTGTATTTGTTGAATATGTAAACTACCGCCCCCATAAAGAGGATGTTCCAAACGTATACAGCAGAAAAATGCTTGTATGTGAACTTGTCTAAGTGCTCTAGAAAATATGTTAAAATAAAGTAGCTCAGCAGCACGTTCAAAAGGAAGATACAGCATGCTGTTATTGTGACTTTTTCAACAGTTTCTCTTCTTTGCTTTACATTTAAAGCAAATAGAGCCTCTTCATTGATGTCATGATGACTTTGTATATCGGCCATTGGGGAATTTAAATAAAAATTTTTAAGGGGAAATATTTGCTACTCGTTTATTCTTAAAAAGCGTTTGAATTTTAAATAATTTTATTTGAAATTCCTCAATTTCTTAGACTTGTTGATTTTAATTTTGAGCTTTTCTTTAATCTGAAAGTATCGCCAGTACTTTGACATTAGATATGGGTATATCTCCCAAACTTCATCTTCTTTCAGGTGCTCAGCCTCTATGATAGACTTTAGAGCTTTAATGTCTTTTCTAGCCTGGTATTCTAGTTCTCTGGCTGTTGAATTTGCAATTCCCCCAGCATTTGCAAAAGGATTATTTTTGATCAAATTAAATTTAGGAACTTTGCCTATTTTATTGATTTTGCTTTTATTGTCTGATTCATCCAATAAATACGAAAGAGCAACTTCATAATCAATAATTGTTGATAGTTTCTTTATGTTTTTGACTATTTTGTACATTCTTCCTTGTGAGACTGTCCGTGTAAAATGGACTAGCCCGACAGTGTTGATTTGATTTGATATTGTCTCATTTCTCCAGATTGCCCAGGAGACGCCAGATTCAAGTTTTAGGGTGAGATCAGATTCTTCTGCAACGAAAACCCAATTACATCTCATAACTCTAGATTTCACACCAACCAGATCAATGTATCTATTCAAATCCCCAAACATAAGTACAAATCTTGTAAACTTTAAAATAGTTGTTGATGTAACATCTGTCTAATCTTTCACAATAAACATTTTTACAATCTTCTAAACATTTTTGTAGTCTTCATCTTTGCTACCAAACAATTTTCTTAGGATGTGTAAGTTGTAACTTATACAAATGGCTATTGCCTTTGCTGTTAGAAGTCTTAGTAACAAAAACCTAGCAGGTCTCAGGCTCTGTTTAAATTTATACAAAAGAAGCTGCTTAAACACGATATCATTTATTTAATTCTAGTTGCATTTTAACATCAACAATATCAAATAAGCTACAAATATATAGCCTATCACTATTCGTGTTCCTGACCTTATTTCTCTTGTCGTTTCAAATTTGTTTAAAAAACCAAACAAAATATAAATCTCAAACAAAAAACATATCATGTGTGACAGAATAGATTTTAATTAAATTTTATGCACAAGATTATTAATATTGCATTTTTGCAGCCCCAAATGGAAGACCTATCCTCAGATAATTGGAAAATTGTGCAGACAAAGACATTTACCAAATGGGTAAATAACAAGCTTAAGAAGGCTGGCTTTCCCGCCATCAGCAATCTGTTTTCAGACATTTCTGACGGAGTGGCACTGGCCCGTCTCCTAGAATCTCTTGGAAAAAATGTGGGAAAATACAACGAGAAGCCATTCTCAAGAATTCAGAAGATGGAAAATTTAACGATTATTTTGGACTACCTCAAAAGCATAAACATATCATTAGTCAACATAGGCCCATCCGACATTGTTGACGGGGACCAGAAACTTATTCTTGGGCTTGTCTGGACAGTTATTTCTAAGGCAGTTGTTTCTGACATCTCTTCAAATGAAATATTCTCTTTGCGCGAGGAAATACTTTATTGGGCAAAGCGAATAACAAAGGATTACAAAAATGTCGACATTGTAGATCTTTCTACCAGCTGGCAGAATGGAATAGGATTCAATGCAATAATCTACAAATACCGACCTCATTTAGTTCCTGAGTTTTATGAGCTGGATCCAGAAAAATCCTATGAGAACTGTGAATATGCTTTTTCTGTGGCTGAGGAAAAGCTAGATATTCCTAAGCTATTTGATCCAGAAGATATTATTGATGTTGTGAGGCCCGATGAAAAGAGCATTCTCACTTATCTTTCTCAATTCTACCAGAAGTTCCAAAATGAGGAACGACAACAGAATGTTAAAAAGTATTTGCTGAAGCTAATTCATGCTGTTGATTGGTCTTTGTGCACTCGTAAATTGTATGAAGAAAAAGCAAGAGATTTTGTGAATCGCAAAAACGAATTGAACGAAAAGGTAAGCCAGGCTCTAGCTCTCTACAATACACTACTGGAAGAGATAAAGGTGATAGAGGTGAAAAACAGCATGCTTATTGACGACTCTGTTCAGATTGCCAGAATTTTAAATAATATCAACGATGCAGATAGACTGTTTAATCTCAAGGCTTATGCTCCAGAATCCAGCATATTGCCTGAGAATATCGATATGAGCTATCTGCCAATATCTAGATTGATCGATGTGAGAAAGCTATCATCCTTGATAGAAGAATTTGAAAATTCAGAAGCTAAGGAAATAAACGTAATTAAGGATGTTTCAAGAGATGTATTTTCGACATTGGACAAGAACAAGCAGATAGCCAAGGTAGAAGAAAACGAGCATAAATT